>Ga0206928_1019_pt1 | contig 54009 bp, 51 predicted proteins | sample Alteio_BWOrgHeat_21_FD_152941 | JGI IMG/M metagenome (GOLD analysis project Ga0206928, IMG submission 152941) | Enriched cells from forest soil in Barre Woods Harvard Forest LTER site, Petersham, Massachusetts, United States -... | ecosystem: Environmental > Terrestrial > Soil > Temperate forest >... | reverse complement strand
GCTTCAAAAACATGTTCGCGATCCTCCGGCAGGATGTTATCGGACCACTCATGAGGATGGGAGTAGAGGTCTTTTGCCGTGCGCCCCCAAATCCGCTCATAGCTGGGACTGACGTAATGCAGTTGGTTTAAATCAGGTGCAGAGATCCAGAGGACATCGCTGATATGTTCCGCCAACATCCGGAATTTTTTTTCGCTTTCGATCAATTCATGCGTTTGACGATGCAATTCCAGATGCGCCATGACTTGTCGGCCCAGCACCCGCAAAGCTTGTTGCTGTTCCTGCGTCAGGACGCGCGGCACATGGTCAATCACACAGAGCGCGCCAAGTGCCCTGTGATCCGGATTGATCAGCGGAGCACCCGCGTAGAATCGGATGCTCGGTTTGCCCGTGACCAGAGGGTTATCCACGAATCTCTCGTCCTTCAGTGCATCCTGCACGATGAACAGATCCTGCTCATGGATGGCGTGGCCGCAAAAGGAAATATCACGGGCCGTCTCCGCTGCATCCATGCCAACTTTAGACTTGAACCACTGCCGGTCTTTATCGACCAGGGAAATCATGGCTACCGGAGTGCCGCAAATCTGCGCCGCGAGCGCAGTGAGGTCATCGAACGTCTGTTCAGGTAACGTATCGAGTATGGCGTATTTCTCGAGTGCAGCGAGACGACGGGACTCATCAGGAGTTGGTAATGCAGGTATCATCTCGCTCTATTTTGTATGTAGGTGTTGACAACCTATTGCTGCAACCAGAGTGAACAAAACCGGACTCACTGCCATCGCCAAGGTCTTTTGCGCAACTACTCCATGTAACTGCCTTATATCTTGATATATCATCTTCCGGCACACTTAAGAAGCCCTAATTACTAAAAAGTCTTTTGTTCGTTACACATTCCATTGTTAATGGATCGGCCAAAGGGGAAGAAACTTAAGGCGTTTATTGGATGCCTTGAAGCATTCCAACTTTCTCATAATTGAGAAATTATGAGAAAAGTGGGCCCTATAGGATTTGAACCTATGGCCTCCTGGTCCGTAGCCAGGCGCTCTAATCCGCTGAGCTAAGGGCCCCTCTAAAACAACCGACGGAAGGTGGACTATGGGGAAGTTGGATCGACTTGGCAATCCCCTTCCATCTGAAAATGATGCAAAAAAGCGGATCGTGTTCTTTTATTAGCTCAAAATGAACCCGAGCGATAGCGAGTCAACCCTTTGCCCATATCTCTCACGCCGTCATCCCGAGCTTGTCGAGGGATCAGACACACTTTCACAAACCCAGTAAATTTGGGTGAATACAAAAAGGCATCTAATTTTCAGGTTTCCTGCGTATAGCTTGTTCGACTACGCGTCTGATCCCTCGACCCTGCCTGCGCGATAGCGCAATAATATTCCCCAACATTTTTGCAGAGCGTCGAAGGCGCAACCTCGGGATGACGGCCTTCTTGCCCGATAGACACAGAAAGAGCATATTGGAGTCGTGCCGTCCTACCGCGTCGAGTTGCATAGCCATTGTCAGGGCGATCCCATTGACACCTACCTCAAGCACACGATTTACGAGCAGATCGACCAGGCGAAAAAAATGCGACTGGATGCCCTTGCCATAACGTGGCATCGCAAAATTTTCGCCGATCCCAAGGCCGTGGCTTATGCCCGCGAACGCAACATCCTCCTGATTCCCGGCATGGAGGCGGAGATGAATCGCGGGCATCTCGTCGTGCTCAATTTGAATGAGGGCGATCTGCCCGGTGAACCGACTTGGGATGAAGTCCTGGCCCTGCGCACACGCAAATCTGACGTGCTCGTGATGGCACCCCATCCCTTCTACCCTCATCCGAGTTGCCTGGGCAACCAGATCAACGATCATGTCGATTGCATCGATGCCGTGGAGTGGTGCATGTTCCACGTCAAATGGTTGCCGGGCCGGACGAATCCAAACCTGCGGGCAGCGCATTGGGCGCATCGGCACAACAAACCGCTCATCGCCTGCTCGGACGCGCATTCGCTGGCGGCCATCGGAAAGAATATCAGCACGGTCGAAGCCGATGCCCTCACCGCTGAAGCCCTTTTCGCCGCGATCCGGGCCGGACGCATATCGTTTCATCGGCAGGCACTCAATTTTGGCCAAATCATTTACCATGCCGGACAAACTTTCGCATCCCAACCGCGTCACATCCGGCGCTGGATTAAGTCCAAAATTTCGGGTCATCAGGCGCGGGCTTGATCTTTTGCTTTGTTCCGCGACCAAGCTATGATCGCAGACATGCCGGTTCACGATGCCGCCTTGCTCCTCCTGGGCCATGGGTCGACGCTCAATGCCGATTCGAGCGCGCCGACCTACCAACACGCGGAGGAAATCCGGCGGCGCGGCATCTTCGCCGAGGTTCACGTCGCCTTTTGGAAAGAGGAACCGAATTTTCGGCAAGCACTCCGCCAGGCCGAGCAGCGGGAAGTTTACGTTGTGCCCAATTTCATCAGCTCCGGTTATTTCACGGAACAAATCATCCCGAGAGAATTAGGATTAACCGGCGCCGTAACTCACCGCGATGGCCGGGACATTTATTATTGTGAACCGGTTGGTCTGCATCCTTCAATGACCGAGGCTCTGCTGCACCGCGCCAGTCAGGTTGTGGCCGCATCGCGAGAAACGATTCCCCAGCCATCAAAGACAGCCTGCCTGTTCATCTGCGGACACGGGACTTCGCTCAATGACAACTCGACAAAAATCATTCACGAACAGGCGGAAGCCGTTCGCGCCAGCGGTCTCTATGCCGACTGTCAGGCCGTGCTCATGGAGCAATCCCCCTTCGTCAAGGACTGGCGCACCCTGACGAATTGCGCGGACGTCATTGTGGTTCCCTTTTTCATCTCGGACGGCCTCCATTCTTTCGAAAATATTCCGGTGCTATTGGGACTGCCCAACAGCGTGAAAGAGCAACAGCTTGCCAACCCTCATCATGAAAAGGAGCGACGTCTCTGGTATGCCACGGCCATCGGCACGGAAGCTTTCATTGCCGATGTCATCATCGCGCAGGTGAAGCAATTTCAAGCGAAGCATTTGAAATCGGCCCGCGAAAAAAATTCCTCCAGGCAGGTTTCAGCCATTCGTGAAAATCTCGCGCAATTTTTCAGGGAAACTTCGCCGCCATGGAAAATCGGGGAAATCATCATCCGCCCCGGGTTTGAATTGCTTCATCGGGACGATCTTGGAAATGATCCAGCAAGCCTGCGCCGCATACGATCACTGGAAGATTTGCGCGAGTTGATTCGACTCGATCAAAAAGGAAATTTCCGTCCCCTGCGTGCTGCGCCCAATCTTCGCCGGGGCTGGATTTACCACGCGCCCGATTTATCCAGCCTGCAACTAGCCCTCGATTATCTCTATCCAGCCGAACTGGCAAACTGGTCGCTCTCGCGTCGCCAACAACTTCCCATTACGCCCTGGAATGAAACCGCCGAACGCCAGACGGGTCGTTTTGGCATCGTGCGCGAAATTGATGAGGCAGCTATTCGTGAATTGGTGACGCACCATTGCCAGCCGGGGTGCTTGAAGCAAAGGCTTTGGCATCCCGCGATCCAGCCATTTCAAACGGTTTCCAACAAAATACCCTTGCTCTGCCCGGAGGCCTGCAACTTTCTCGTCAGCAAGGCGCGAGAAAAACTGAAAGGTTCGGACAGGGAAGAATAAGCGCAAAATCGTGCAGCTTGTTTCTCCGTCGTTCCTTCCCTATTTTAAATAATGATGAAAGTAATGCTCCGCCCCCATGTGCGACTATTTCTGGCCGCGGCTTTACTGCTAACCTTCACTCACCAAGTTGAAGCGAAGCCCGGCAAGGTGCTCGACCTGGCCGATACGGTGGCGACCAACCGCATCCTGACCAAGCTCGCTGTCGTCATCCAAAGTTCCGACCTTGCGACGTTTCTCAGCAGCAAGGGACCCTTCACGCTCTTCGCACCCACCGACGCAGCCTTCGCCAAATTACCGCCGGGCACACTCGATTCCCTGCTTCGACCCGAAAACAAGGAGCGGCTTCAGCACATCCTTCTTTTCCACGTTGTCAGCGGAAAAAAATTCAGCGCCAAGGATATGCTCGCCATCACCAGCCTCGTTTCTTGCGAAAGCAGTCCCCTTCCCCTTAAGACAATGAAATCGGGCACACAGATGGTGCTCAAGGCGAAAATTATTCACGCCGACATCGGGTGCCTGAATGGCGTCATCCACGAAATTGATACCGTGTTGATGCCGCCGGAATCGACGTTACCTGCCGTCGCCCCGCCTGCACCGCCCAAACCTCCACCTTCGACGAACAGCGCTCCCGCCAATCCTCCCACCGAGACAAATGCCGCCCCGGTTGCCACATCGGCTTCGCCAACACCCGAAGTAACCAATGCGCCGCCTGTTGCACCCCACTAAGCGTATTGAGCCAGGGCCTTGCGAATCAACTCCTCGGCATCCTTTTTGATAATCTGGTGTTTGATCGGATGCACAATGTGGTCGAGGGAAAATGTGACCAGCTTACGCATCTCTTCCTCGGTGCGAAGCGGAGGGTAGAGGAATTTTTCCTCGATGGCCAAATCAACCAGTTCACGTCCGGTCTGCCCAAGGAACGTCACGCAGAGACGGCGGAATTGTCCTGAAAAACTCTCGTCGATCTCGTGATTTTCCTTGATCGAGTGTTCGGCAAGTTGCGCCACTTTCGCCATCGTGCGGCTCGATTCAAAGACTTCCTCGCTGCGCAAGGCCTTGTCCAAGACCAGCACCGCGAGATTGAGCGGCTGTCGAAAATCGGCGGTCTCGAGATTTTTCTCCATGAAAACAACCAGGTAAAAATTCTTCGCAAAAAGCCGCGTATAGACAGCGTACTTGTCGTAAACCACGCGAAACTCCTGGGTTAAAGTCCGCGATTTCCAACTGAAAAGCGCCAGTTGATAGAGCTGCGAGGCGATCCGCTTGAGGATGTCATTGCTGTATTGACCCGGCACGTCCCGCGCAACGATGGTATGGAACTGGTCGAAAACAAAGGCTGCCTTGACGCCGGGTAACGCCGTCACTTTCCGCAAAGCATCTTCGAGTTTGGTTGCCATGATCGTTGGGTGGGGTCTAGTTCCCCTCGACAATATCGTTTACCGCCACTTCAAGATCATCTTGAACGGAATTCTTGCGACGCATTAACGCGATGAAGTTTTCATCGTGCCGGAGACCCACCACCTGAAATTTTTCGGTCTCTATGGTCCATTTTTCGCAATTGCCAAAACCGAGCGTATCGCCAACGGATTTGACGCGGTCGGCGAATTCAATCAGCCAATCCGTATTTTCAGTTTCGTCCTTGTCAGAAGCCGCCTCGTGAACAACGGTCGCCTTCCCTCGTTCCAAGTGGAGCAATTTGAGAAGACTGGGGATTGCCTTAAAACGGTCGAACGGACTTGATGGCTTCTGTACCGTGCGGAAAGCGGGCAGAACAGGCAATTTACCGCTCGCGGTCGGCATCAGGCTGGGATTAAGCAGAAATTCGATCTGGTCCCACAGGGAACGCTTGATACCAAGCGGCAACGGCGCAACGGTATGCTCCGACAATACCCATGAAACAATCTGAGCCAGGGCCTCCTTGCCCCAGAGCGCGGCGTAATTAGCCTCGATCAATTCACCTTCCTTGAAATAGAGGAAAGCCGCCTCTCCATTCGAATCCGTAACGGTAAGCATGCAATCCCGCAAGGGTAAACACTCCACGCGGATGATTTCTTCGAGTGACGCCGAATCTGCCATGAGGCAAAAGTAAAACACAAGCTTTGCAAAAAGGAAAGGGCTTGTCCGCTCCCAGCTTAAAATAAATGATCCCCCCTCGCCCGGTGGCCATCGGGTAATACATCGCCTGAGCGAGGCAAGTTCAGTAACCGGGTCTTCGCGGCTTGCTTTCGACGACGCTTTCGTTTCAGTTCATGGAATGGTCGCAAACCCCTTCCCGCGTCTTCTGCCCTTGGCGGTGATGGTTCTGGTCATCTCCACCGGGTTTGTCGATGCGGGACAACTCTCTTCCCTGGCCCCGCAGCCCAACTGGGCCAATCTTCAACCTTATCAAAACACCATCACCCGCAAGGAATTCACGCGCCTGGTCGATCAGGTCTATTCCCCCGATGGCTCTTTTTGGAAAATTGCCCGGATTGACAATGACAAGGTAACGATTTTTTCCGACGAAGCGCACACCCAACCGTCCCTCTTCACGCTCAATTTTGCCTCCAGCGACACCACCTGCGCTCCCCTGCCCCACGTTTATAAGATCAAGGCTGTTTCCAACGATCCCACCCGACCGCTCAAGGGACTGAAGATCGCGCTCGACCCTGGCCATATCGGCGGGGAATGGTCCCAACTCGAGGGGCGTTATTTTAAGCTCGGTGACGATCCGTCCGTTGAAGAGGCGAAACTTAACATGATTACCTGCGATCGATTGGCTGAGCGTCTCCAGGCCGACGGTGCTCAAATCATTTGGGCTAAACATGACTACGAACCGACGACCCACCTGCGACCCGCTTCCCTCCGCCGCGAAGCCATCGCCGCATTGGCGCTTCATCCGGATACCACCAAACGCATTAGCGACGAGGCCGCTATCGAGCGAATGATCGGCAACGAGGCCGCGTTGCTTTTTTATCGCGTGGCCGAAATTCGCGCCCGCGCTGAGATCGTTAACAAACAAAATCCCGATCTGACCATCTGCGTCCATTACAATGCCGATGATTGGGGCGATCCCTCCAAGCCATCGTTGATCGGGCACAGCCGCCTGGTCATTTTCGTCAACGGCGCTTACGAAAAATCGGAAGTGGCGTGCGACGACATAAAATACGATCTCCTCCGCAAACTGCTCGACCGAACCGCCGTCCAGGAAGAACGGGGCTGCGTCGATGTAGGCCAGGAGATGCTTGATACCTTGAAGTATCCTCCCGAGATTTACCCGGGTGGTTACTTTGCCCGTCACGTAACCGATTTGCCGAGCGTCTATGCCCGCAATTTGATCGCGAACCGCCTCTATCATGGCCCCGTGATTTATTGCGAAGGCCCCTACATGAATGCGCGCGACGCATATCCCCGGATCATCGCGGGCGATTACCTCGGTGTACGCACCATCAACGGCGAAAGCGTCCCCAGCATTTACCGCGAATACGCCGCATCCGTGGAGCGAGGCATCCTGAAATATTTTGGAGTAAAGTAGTCTCCGAGAGTTTACAGAAAAAGGCATGTCATCCCGAGCTTGTCGAGGGATCAGTTCATGGTAGGGACGGCAGTCCCATGCCGTCCCATTATTGATGGGACACGAAGGGACTCGTGTCCCTACCCGCACGCGTCTGGTCCCTCGACAAGCTCGGGATGACAGAATTTTTTTAAAGCTTCTAAAAAACCTGCGGCATTCCTTCGATGAGAAAACGGATATTTTGCAGCATTCCGGCATCACTACCCGCGAGCATGAGACGTTGCGCTGGTTCATGCATCGGTTCATAGCTCAGTCGGTAGGTGCCAAAATGCATCGGCACAAACGTCTTGGCCTTCAATTCCTGAAACGCCCGCACAGCTTCCTCGGGCCCCATGTGCACATCGCGAAACGAAGGCGGTTCGTAGGCGCCGATCGGCATCAACGCGATTTCCGGCGCGAGGCGACGTCCGATTTCACGAAAGCCAGAAAAATAGGCCGAGTCACCGCAGTGATAGACCTTGCGCCCCTCGAACTCGACCACGAAGCCACCGTAACCACGATGACGATCCGTAAGAACGCGCGCGCCCCAATGCTTGGCCGGGGTAAAGGTGATCTTGAGGTCGCGGTAATGCCACTCGTCCCACCAGTTCATTTCGTGGACACGCTCGAAACCGAGATCATGCACAAGATTCTGCACACCTGCCGGCACGACAATCGGTTGCTTCGCCGCTATCGCCGCAAGGGTGCGCCGATTGAGATGATCAAAATGCGCGTGGGTAATTAGGACAAGGTCGATATTGGGCAGGTCATTGATGGAAAGTCCGGCGCGTTTCAGACGTCGAATAACGATGAGCCAGTTGGCCCAATTCGGATCGACCAAGATATTATGCCGTGGCGTCTGGATAAGAAAGGAAGCATGGCCGATCCAGGTCAGCGCCAGTTGTCCCGGCTTGAGCGTGGGAAATACCGGGCGCTGCTGCACGCCGCTCTTGCGGACAAAGAAGGAAGGGATAAGAACTTCGGTGATGAAGTTACGTTCATTCCAGCGCGTGGCTTTTTTCTTTTCTTTTTTCCGTTTGGGGTGCGTCACAATAATAATCAATCAACGTGCACCAAGCTCGCCTTCGTGCAACCTTTTGTGCAATTTGACCGGAAGTGGCTCCAAATGAAACGTGATTTTTTATCCGACCCACATGCTGCCAAGGAGGAAATCCGCCGATCCATCCGCACCGAACTGCGCGCCATGAGCCTGGCGTTCCACGCGGAAGCCTCTCTCGTCATCTGCGAACTGGCGGCGCAATTGCCCGCTTTTATCCAGGCCGACTGCGTGGCCCTTTTTGCGCCCCTACCCTCGGAACCCGACATTCATCCCCTGATTGAGGAAGTCTGGGCGCACCGCAAGCGGGTCGTCCTGCCGCGCATGATCCGGGAGGATTCCCATCCCCGGCTGGAATGGCGCGTTATTACCGATTGGGGCGAAGTCATCGAACCGGGACCCTTTGGTTTGCGCGAACCCGATCCTTTATTGTGTCCGCTAATCGATCCGCGTGAACTAGGCTGCATTTTTGTTCCGGGAATGGCCTTTGACCACGAAGGCTTTCGACTCGGTCGTGGAGGCGGATATTATGACTGCTTCCTGGGCCAGTCACCTTCCACCTTGCCGCGCTTCGGCCTGATGTTCAGTTGTCAGCAGTTGCCCAAGGTTCCGCGTGAACCACACGATCAAGCGCTACCCTGCGTGATTACCGAGGACGGGCTTTATCGTTTTGAGAACGGCAGTGGTGGTTTGTGACGTTGCCGGGATGGCTACCAGCTACCCGCCTATTTGCGCTTTATATCCGGCGGCATTTTTCAACACGTCGAGTTCAGCCGGATGAGAAAGCTTGAGACGGTAAAGCCACGCTTCGCCGTAGGGATCACGATTCACAATTTCCGGCTGCGTGATCAGTTCATTGTTAATCGCAACCACTTCCCCACTTACCGGCGAATAGATATCAGAGGCGGCCTTGACCGACTCGACAACCGCCACAACCGCGCCAGCGGCAATCTGCGCACCGATCTTGGGCAGATCCACATAAACCACATCGCTGAGCTCATGCTGGGCGTGATCAGAGATACCGACCGTGCCGATGTCATCCTCCACTTTAATCCATTCATGGGAAGCGGCGTAACGAAGTTGTTCAGGAATGTTGCTCATGGGGAGAATCGAATGCTGGCTTAGACGGGCCGTTTGTAAAAGGGCTTTTTAATTATCTCCACCGGAACCCGTGTGCCGCGCACTTCGAGTTCAAGGGAGGTTCCCGGTTCCGCGCAGTCGGCGCGCACGTAGGCGAGGCCGATGCCGTAACCAAGCGTTGGCGATGGCGCGCCACTGGTTACTTCGCCCACCTGCGCTTCACCTTGATATAAAAGATAGTGAGGACGCGGCGGAGGTCCTTTGTCTTTCAGTCGGAAAGCGACCAGCTTTTCCTTCATGCCTTCGCTTTTTTGTTGAAGAAGAATATCCTTGCCGGGGAAAGAGGCCGACTTTGTCAGCGACACAAACATCCCCAACCCGGCTGCCAGTGGCGTCCTTTTTTCGGAGAGATCGTTGCCATTGAGCGGCAGGCACGCTTCCAGGCGAAGCGTATCCCGTGCGCCAAGTCCGCACGGCTTCAATCCAAACGGTTTTCCAGCATCCAAAAGCGCGAAGAAAAAACTTTCCGCAATTTCATTCTTAAAGAAAATTTCGATGCCATCCTCGCCGGTATAACCCGTCCGTGCCGTGAAAATTTCCTGGCAATTCCAGGAATAGTTCGTGATTTCGTTGCGCTTTGGCTCCGGCCAGCCTGCGCCGAGAAAGGCCCGCGCAATTTCCAATGCCTTTGGTCCCTGCAAAGCCACGGCGCTGTACATCTCGCTTCGATCTGAAAAAAAGACCCCTTTCCCCGCAGGAAGCTTCAATTTTTTTTCAACCCACGCGCGGTCTTCGTCAATCTTCGAGGCATTGACCACGAGAAAATATTGATCCTCTGTCCGCCGATAAATAATGAGATCGTCAATGACGCCGCCCTGCTCGTTGAGCATCAAGGTATATTGTCCCTGGCCGACGCTTAGCTTGGCCACATCGTTGGTGAGAAGACCGTTAAGGAAATCGAGTGCGCCCGCGCCACTGACAAAAAATTCGCCCATGTGGGAAATATCAAAGACGCCCGCCGCTTCGCGCACGGCTTTGTGCTCCTCAATGATACCGCTGTATTGCACCGGCATCTGCCAGCCGCCAAAATCGACCAGCCGCGCGCCCAATTTCTGGTGCGCTTCAAACAAGGCGGTTTTCTGTAATTGAGCGGAAGTATTCATGTGACTCCCATTTTAGCGGTAATAGGTGGCTTCGAGCAGACGCGCCGCTTCGATAAAGCCTTCATGCAAAACCTGTGAACGCGAAGCAGCCAACAGAAGCGCCTGCACCGCCGATCGGCGCGTATCGGCGCCGAGCAGACGCGCCGCTGCACGGGTCAGGGCGTTGTCCTCGCCGCTCGAAGCCAGGACGCGAAAGGCCAGGCTCTCATCCGCGCTCATGCACCCATCCACCAATTCAAAATAGGCAGGATCAACCGGCACCCGCGCCATTTCCAGGAGCGCGAAACCACGAAAGATGCTCGCCACGTAGGCCACCCGCGCCGAGCGCTGATTGTGATGCAATTGGAGAATGTAGTCCCCCAGGCTCATGCCACGCTGCTTGGCGGCTTCGATGACTTCAAGGCTGACGGTGACGGAGCGACGGGTTTTCGGAGACACATCGAGAGGATAGAGCCGTGCCTTGCGATGGTCAAATTCCGGAAAAAAAGAAATTGAATGGTTAAAAAGAAAGCCGTCGGTGAGCATGGTGCTGCTCTCATACTGATTCGTCATCCCAAGCTTGTCGATCAGTTCGATCTAAAGCGGCAGTTTATGGCCGACGAATCCGAAGTTGAGTAAGATTACCCTCTCGCAACTCCCCGTCCGGCATCCTTCGGTAGCCGCGGCAGCAAGCCGCGCCCTGAGCGAAGTCGAAGGGGCTGTCAAAGCTGAGTAAGGTTGCCCTCTCGCAATTCCCAGTCCGTCATCCTGAGCTTGTCGAAGGATCAGCCCCCAGTAAGTCATCGACATCACATTCAATGCACATTTTTCGAAAGCTAATCCTTCGGTCATAATGTCGTTTACTCAAACTCAAGCAGTCGCTTGATCTGACTTTTCGTACCAGGCGCGTGTTCCTGTACAAATACGACAAACAGAGAGCATCACGGGCACCTCGACCAGTACGCCAACAACTGTCGCCAATGCCGCTGGTGAGGTCGGACCAAAGAGGGTAATGGCAACCGCCACGGCCAGCTCGAAGAAATTGCTCGCACCAATGAGCGATCCGGGAGTAGCCACATTATGTTTAACCTTGAAGAACTTCATCAGGCCGTAGGTGAGACCCGAATTGAAATAGACCTGAATCAGGATCGGGATCGCGAGAAGAATAACCGCCAGCCAGTTTTTGATGATGTTATCGGCTTGAAAAGCGAAGATCAGTACCAACGTGGCCAGAAGAGCAAAGATGGTGACGGGACGAAACTTGGGCAGAAAATTGTGTTCAAACCATGGATTCCCCATGGTCTTAAGCAAGAGGGTACGGCTAAGCCAGCCCGCAGCCAGGGGAATGACAATGAAAACCAGGACGGAGATAAAAAGAATCCCGCCGGGAATGACCACTCCACTCACGCCAACCAGGAACATGACAATCGGCGCAAAGGCAAAGATCATGATTAAATCGTTGATTGCGACCTGGGCCAGGGTGTAGGGGCTATCGCCATCTGTCAGATAACTCCACACAAAGACCATAGCGGTGCAAGGGGCGGCAGCGAGAATGATAAGCCCGGCGACATAATTCTTCGCTATCTCTGGCTCTATCCAACCGAGCTTGGAGGAAAACAATCCCTGGATGAAAATCCAGCCAAGGAGAGCCATGCTGAACGGTTTTACCAACCAGTTTACGACAAGCGTAATAATCAGGCCCTTTGGTTTCGCAAATACTCCAAGAATCGAACCGAAATCAATCTTGAGCATCATCGGATAAATCATCAGCCAAATCAGCACGGAGATCAGGATGTTGACGTGCGAATTTTGACCGAACTCCCATTTGCCCATTTTTGAAACCAAAGTGGGTTGGAGTTGTCCGAATGCAATTCCCAGCACCATGCAGATGAGCACCCACAGGGAAAGGTATCGTTCAAAAAAGTCGAGTCGTTTGGCAGGTGTTGTCATGGAAGTATCTCAATCAAAGCGTTGCGATAACCAGGGATAAGTAGAAGTCAGGTGCAGGCAGGGTATGTCAGCAGCACCCGCTCTCGGTGGAACAACAGGAGGAATTATCGCTTTCAAGGCCGCATTGCTCCTTGGCAAGACAATCCGTGTGCTTGGTCGTCAGTTGAAAAACAACGGTATCACCGCTGGCTTCAGCGGACTCAATCGGAAACTGGGAAATGTAAGGAGCCTCGAATTCCACTTCGACTTCCAATTCATCGGAAGGAAGAATTTTGCCAGCCAGTTTCAGAATACCCCCAAGCTTACCCGCGCTCAAGGCGTGCTCTTCGTCGTTGGCAGCCACCCAGGCTTGGAGAATGCAGGAGGAAACAGATCGACGGGTTCCACCGCAATCGACGAAATCCTTTTGCACATGCCCCACCTCAGTAACGTGGAAATGGGCGGGAATAGCTTCTTTGCTGGGCAAAATGAATTTCAGGCCTTTATCGGGGTTGAGATCGAGGACGTTTTTCAGTTCGGTGATGGTCATGGTTATTTTTTTTCGCGATAACCCGCCGCATACGCTTCAAACACGAGTTTGATTTGATCGCGTACACGTCGGAAAACATTAAGGATTTCTTCTTCGGTTCCCTGGGCCTGGGCGGGATCGTCAAAGCCCCAATGATAACGGTTCACCTGGCCGGGAAACATGGGGCAAGCCTGGTCGGCATTTCCGCATACGGTAATAACTGTATCAATTTTCTTGTCCAGGAACTCATTCATGTGCTTCGAGGTATGACCGGAAATATCGATGCCGATTTCTTTCATCACCTCAATGGCTTTCGGGTGGACATATCCTGCTGGCTTGGATCCGGCGCTATGCACGTCAAAAAGATCGCCTGCGGCGTGGCGCAAAATTCCTTCGGCCAGATGGCTGCGGCAGGAGTTGCCCGTACAAAGAATAAGCACAGAAGGTTGAGTCATATTTTCAACCCACACATTCAACTTTTGGAGATTTTTGCCTTCTTGGCTTGGACGAAAAATTGAGCGAATTCGTCGAGGGTCGTTTCCGCCACCCAGCACTCGGTGTTTTGACCGCATTTGCGGGTCGAGATAAGTCCAGCCCGGGCGAGCTCCTTGAGATGATGCGAGACCGTGGGCTGGCCGATTCCCAGTCCCCTGCCCAGTTCACCGATGCAAAAGCGAGCGCAATCCTCGGCATCACAACCCCGACGCTCGCAGCAACGCGCGAGGCGCAGGAAGATCGCCAACCGATGTGGATGGGCCAGCGCTTTAAAGGCGACGGCGAATTTTTCAATCTTCATATATCGATAATAATCAATATATCACTGTTTGTAAAGACCCTCTCGAACGGCCGTGATTAGCTACTTTTGAAAACCAAGCTATCCTTCTTTCATGAAACTTTTTGAAATCCACGATTCCTTCGGCCTAGACAGCCTAAAAAGCTTGGAAAGACTAACTCCGCAGCCAGGTTGCGATGAAGTCCTGATTCGCGTCCGCGCCGTGTCACTAAACTATCGCGACCTGCTTACGGTGCAGGGAAAATATAATCCTCGAATGAAACTGCCCCGCGTCCCGCTCTCGGATGGCGCGGGCGAAGTGGTTTCCGTTGGAACCTCGGTCACCACATGGAAGCCGGGAGATCGCGTCGTCGTTCCTTTCATGCCGGGCTGGCTCGACGGTGAACTCACCGATGCCAAAGGAGCCAGCGCACTCGGGGGAGATATCGATGGCATGTTAAGTGAATTTGTCGTCGTTCGCGCCGAGGCATTGCTCCCCATTCCCGAACATCTCAGTTTCGAGCAGGCGGCCACACTTCCCTGCGCGGCGGTCACGGCATGGAACGGGCTTTTTGTTTCAGGCAATTTGCAACCAGGACAGGTGCTTTTACTGCAAGGTACCGGTGGCGTGTCACTTTTCGGGCTTCAATTTGGAAAATTAGCCGGGGCCAAGATCATCATCACTTCCAGTAGCGACGCGAAGCTTGAACGCGCTCGTGCAATGGGAGCGGATCACACCATCAATTATCGCAGCTATCCCCATTGGGAAAAGCGTGTGCATGAAGTCACTGGTGGTCGTGGCGTCGATCTGACACTCGAAGTTGGCGGTGTAGGGACTTTATCCAGGACGCTTCGAGCCACGCGATATGGAGGTCACATCAGTCTTATCGGTGTGTTGTCCGGGATTACTGGCGAGGTTGAAACGGCTCATATTTTGCATAAGGCGATTACTATTCGCGGCATTTACGTCGGTTCACGCGAAATCTTCGCAGCCATGAATCGTGCGATCACGCAGCACAAATTGGAACCCGTGATCGACCGCGTCTTTGCCTTTGACGAAAGCCCGGAAGCCTTTCGTTATCTCGAATCGGCCCAGCATTTCGGCAAGATCGTCATTCGCCTCGATTAATTTCGACGGGAGTTGCCATCCATGGTTAGCCCTCACTTTTTTCTTTTCTAAAAGCGGAATACGACCTGCTTAATAAGCATGGTCTAAATGATTACCCGGTCCTTAAAGCTTTCTGAAGCCCTCAAGGTTAAGTCGGCTTATCAACCGCATCTCGACGGTCTTCGCGCCATTGCCATCATGGGTGTGCTGATGGAGCACTTGGGGCTGGCGATGCCTTCACTTCTCCGTTTTGGCCCCCTCAGCGTAAGATTTTTTTTCGTCCTCAGCGGTTATTTCATTACCCTTTCCCTCTGGCGGATGAAGTCCCAAATGGACGCCTGTCCGGAGGCCTCCATGGGCTGCCTTGGACGGTTTTACCTGAACCGCCTTCTGCGCATTGGACCGCCATTTTATCTAGCACTGATCGTAGGTGCCCTATTTGGCGTCGCGGAGGTGCGCGCCAATTTCTTCTGGCTCGCCACTTTCCAGACCAACCACTACATCCTCCATCTCGGCTATTGGCCTAATGCCATTTCTCATTTCTGGTCCCTGGCCGTGCAGGAGCAATTTTATCTCTTCTGGCCCATGGTGGTGCTCGCCCTGCCCAGGAAGTGGTTTATGCCAGCCATGGCAGCTTTCATTCTTTTTGGCCTAGGCTTTCGCATTTTCTGCATTACGACGAACACCAACACGCTCATGCGCTGGGTCACTCTTTTTGGCTGTTTTGATTCCTTTGCCGCTGGTGCCTTGATCGCCTATTTAAAACAAACGCATTTGTTGGACAAAATAAGGCTTTTGCCCAACGCAATTTTGTCAGCCATACCCTTGGCGGCTTTTGCCTGTTTTTTCATGGGGCGCGCGCTTATGACCCTCCCCGAAGGAAATATATGGCTCGGTTTCACGGAGACGGTGGATGCCTTTTTTCTGGCATGGCTCCTGACCGTTTCACTAAACGGGGTCAAAAATTGTTACGCCAATTTCCTGGGTTCGCAGCCGTTGGTTTATTTGGGGCGTATCAGTTACGGCATCTATGTCTATCACGTTTTTGTGATCATCATCATTTCTCCACTGCTGTTATCCTGCGGCTTGAGTGAAAATCATTTCCCCTTCATCCGTCTCCTTATCCTGCTTTGTCTCACCATCTCCATCGCCTCTTGTTCATGGCACTTCATGGAAAAGCCATTTCTCGCCTGGAAGGATTCTCTGCTGTCGCGGGATCCTCAACCTGTCCTCACGCCTTTGCAACCGTCGTCCGCCTAGCAGTCGAGGGTTGATTTGCCAATCAACCCCACGTTGGCGCAGCGCCCTTGATTTTCCATTCGTTGACCATGCCGCGTGGAAAGTTACTGACAAAACGCGACGGCTCCTGCCAGCGATCATCGAACGAAGCGGTCGCGCGCACGATGGGATAAGTGAGGTAAAGCTCATCGCAGGCCCGCGTAACAGCCACGTAGAAAAGTCGGCGTTCTTCCTCTTCGCCCTCCTGGGTTTCCATGGAACGCGAAGCGGGAAAGAGTCCATCGCAAAGCATGATGACGAAGACAACTTTCCATTCGAGCCCCTTGGCCTGATGAACCGTACTCAGCCGCACACAAGGCTGGCCGCTGAATGGCCCGTCCGTTTTCGGACCACCGTCGATGTTCGTCATGAGCGCGAGCTGCGCGAGAAAATCCTCGGTACGCTCGAAGTTTTGCGAGAAGGCGCGCAACTGGCCGAGGTCTTCCAAACGTGACTGGAAATTCGGAAATTTCGCCTTCATGTAATCCTCATAAATCGCATCGATCACAATTTGGATCTGCTCGGAAGTACGTCCGCGTAATTCGGACGCAGTAATCTGCGCGTGAGTCTCGACCCATTGCTTCCACGGGGCGATGGCCTTGACCGGAGGTTCCAGCGCAGTAAATTCCGTTCCCTGAATCAGTTTCCCCCACATCTTTTCCGTTGTGCGATCACCCACGCCCGGCATGAGCGAAGCGATGCGCTTGAATGCCAGTTCATCCTTTGGATTCAGGGCAAACTTGATAAAGGAAGCGACATCCTTCACGTGCGCCTGCTCGAAAAAACGCAACCCGCTGAGCAGCTCGAAGGGCATTTGACGGCGCGTCATTTCCATTTGCAGTTCCATCGAATGAAAATGGGCCCGGTAAAGAATCGCAATTTCATCCAGTTCGATTCCCTCCTCGCTCAACTCATCAATGCGCTGACAGATGAAGGCCGCCTGCTGATTCGCATCCTGCAAACAAACCAGTGCCGGTTTGGAGAATTTTTCCGCGGGCCGCACCGCGTGGAGATTTTTCTGGAACTGGCGCGTATTCGCCGCAATGGCGTAATTGGCCAGGGTGAGAATTTCGGGCGTGCTGCGATAGTTCGTCTCGACTCGAACTTCGCGCGTGCCGGGGAAACGTTCCGGGAAAGTCAGGACGTTCTCGAAGTTCGCCCCGCGCCACGAATAGATGCTTTGCGCATCATCACCCACCGCCATGACCTGATGGTGGAATGCCGCGAGAATGTCGATAAAGTCCGACTGGATTTTATTCGTGTCCTGGTATTCATCGACCAGGACGTGCTGAAATTGTTCCTGATAAAAACGACGAATCTCCTCGTTGTCCTTGAGCAGTTTCAACGCATAAACGAGCAGATCGTCGTAATCCATCACGTTATCGACGCGCTTGCGATCCCGGAAAATACGATGGATCGATTCGAGTTTGTCGATGATTCCCGTGAAATAGGGATAATTTTCAGAGACGACGCTCGCAATCGATTTTTCCGTATTAGCCGCCAAGCCGAAAATATCGAGGAGAACCGCACCTTTCGGCAAAGTCTTGTCCTTCGTGTCGAGACCTATCGCCTTGAGCGCGGCCACGGCGAGATCGGCCGCATCGTCGCGGTCGAGAATCGTGAAGTCGCTGCTGAATCCGAGCACGTTCGCGTGACGACGCAGGAGACGATTCGCAACGGAGTGAAATGTCCCACCCCAGATGCGCGAGATGTCCAGTGGAAGTAGATTGCCGACACGCTCCAGCATTTCCCGCGAAGCTTTATTAGTGAAGGTGAGCAGCAGGATGTTTTCAGGCTCGACACCGTTTTCGATCAAATAGGCGACCCGGTAAGTCAATGTCCGCGTCTTGCCACTGCCCGCGCCCGCGATCACCAGGATGGGCCCCGGCTTGGCTGTCACCGCTGCGTATTGCTCATCGTTGAGAGACGCACGATAGTCGATCTGCGCTCCAGCAGGCGCCGATGTTTTTTTCAGGACGTACTCAACAGACATCCGGCTACTTTCGCGCCTCTGCGTCATGGCGCAATGCGGATTTTATAAAAAATGCAGCGAACAATTGCTGATTTCCGTCTTCTGATCGAAACATGTAACCATTTCCCTTCGCATGGAGTCATCTCTTATAAGGGCGCGTAACGCCAACAACGAACCCGCCCCCAACAACTAATCCTTCCAATTTATGAACGAAACACCCGCCTCCCCCTCTGAAAAAACTGTCGTGGTAAATAAGGATACTTCATGTCGTTTGCGAACCTTGGTCATCCTTAGCTTGGGCTTGAATGGCCTGATTTTGGCCATTTTCTTAATCGGATTTCTTTGCCATCTCCACCAACGACATCTGCAGTTTCTCGACCGTGGCGGTCGTTTTCAGGCGATGGATCAACGGGACTTCAGTCCTCGTGACCGACATTTTGGCGGCAGAGATTTTCAAGGCATGGGGGCCATGGGCATGAGACAGGGTGGGATGAGAGACGGTGCTGGAATGGGAATGGGAATGGATATGGGTAGGAAAGCACCGCCAAGCCCTGCCGACATGACCGATAAAATCCTCAATCGTCTTTCGAAACGGCTCGCTTTAACGGATGACCAGAAGACCAAGCTTCGTCCCATCATTGAGCAACAGGCTGAGCAATTGCAGAAAGACATGGAGACGCGACGCCAGCTTATGCAAAAGCTGATGGAGGATACGAAGACGAAGATCAAACCCGTTCTTAACCCCGATCAGCAGAAACAACTCGATCAGGTCAAGTTACCGGGACAGCCGCCGCCACCTCATCCCTAAGATAATTTCCTAGACGGGTACCTGCGGCAAATTCCAGATCTCCCGCGCGTATTCGTGAATCGTTCGGTCGCTGGAAAATTTTCCAACACGCGCCGTGTTCAGGATGGCCATGCGCGCCCAATGCGCCCTGTTCCGGTAAGCCTCATCAATTTTTGCCTGCGCATTGCTGTAGGATCGGAAATCGGCGAGAACCAGATAGGGATCGCCGCCACCGAGCAGACTGTGTTGCAACCGGCTTAGAACGCCCGGCTCATCCGGCGTGAAGAAATTCGAGCCTACCCAATCGACAACCGCCCGCAATTCCTCATCCGCCAGGTAATAATCATTTGGACGATAGCCCTTGGCCCAAAGCGCTTCCACCTCGTCCACGGTCAACCCAAAGATAAAAATGTTGTCGGAACCTACTTCTTCCAAAATTTCCACATTGGCGCCATCGAGTGTCCCGATGGTGAGTGCGCCGTTGAGCGCGAGTTTCATGTTGCCGGTGCCGGAGGCTTCCTTGCCTGCGGTGGAAATCTGTTCGGAGACATCCGCTGCAGGGATGATGCGTTGCGCCAATGAGACGCGGTAATTAGGCAGGAAGACTACTTTCAGTTTATCTCCAACACGCGGATCATTATTGATCTTCGTGGCCACGGCGTTGATCGCCTTGATGATGCACTTGGCCAGTTCGTAACCGGGCGCCGCCTTGGCCGCGAAAATAAAAACGCGCGGCTGCATATCAAGACCGGGGTCGTGGAGGATGCGTCGATAAAGGGCGAGGATATGGAGCAGATTGAGGTGCTGTCGCTTGTACTCGTGCAGGCGTTTGATCTGCACATCGAATAGCGCCGAGGGACTGACCGTCACGCCGCACTCTTCCTCGATAATTTTGGCCAGATCAATTTTATTGGCATGTTTCACCGCCATGAAATCGTTCTGAAATGCGGGATCATCGACCCATTGTTCAATCCTGCGGAGTTCATCGAGATTCTTGACCCAACCGTTGCCAATCTTCGACGAGATCAAGTCTGAAAGCCTCGGATTGGAAGACAGAAGCCAACGACGGGGCGTAATCCCGTTGGTTTTATTGTTAAAACGACCAACATAAAATTGATTAAAATCAGCGAAAAGATGTTTCTTGAGCAACTCCGTGTGCAGGGCCGCAACGCCATTGACCGAGTGGCTGCCAACCACCGCGAGATTGGCCATGCGCACCATCTGCACACCACCCTCTTCAATGAGCGACATGCTCCGTTTTTTTGCCGAATCTCCTGGGTACGCGGCTTCCACCGTTTCGAGCAGACGCTTGTTGATTTCAAAAATCAGTTGCATGTGACGCGGCAACACCTTCTGGAAAAGCGGAACGCTCCATTTCTCCAGTGCTTCCGGTAAAAGCGTGTGATTGGTATAGGCGAACGTCTTGATGACAATTTCCCAGGCCTCATCCCAGGAAAGCCTCTCCTCGTCTTGAAGAATCCGCAGGAGTTCAACAATAGCGACCGAAGGATGAGTATCGTTAAGTTGAATGGCCACCTTGCCGGGAAACTCGCTCCATGTGCGGGGTACCTTGTGGAAACGGCGAATGATGTCTCGAAGGGAACATGAGACGAAAAAGTATTGCTGCACGAGGCGCAATTCCTTCCCGGCTTCGGTACTGTCGTTAGGATAAAGAACCTTGGAAACGGTCTCGCTCTGGGTTTTGTCGGACAGCGCTTCGGTATAACCGCCGCGATTGAAAGCCTCCAGGTTGATTTTCTCCGAGGGGCGCGATTCCCAAAGACGGAGAAAATTCACCGTGTTGGTTCCGTAACCGGGAATCGGAATATCGTAGGGAATCCCGAGGAGCTTCCGCGTATTGACCCAATGCGGGACATAGTCGCCGTGGTCGTCAAAAACATTTTCCACGTGTCCGTATAATTCGATGGTCTGAGTAAACTCGGGCCGGATGATTTCCCATGGAGTGCCGAACTTCATCCAGTCATCGGGCAACTCGACTTGATGGCCATTCTTGATCTCCTGGCGAAAAAGGCCGAACTCGTAGTGGATGCCGTAGCCAACCGCCGGATAATCGAGCGTGGCCAGCGAATCGAGAAAGCAGGCCGCAAGGCGTCCCAAGCCGCCATTACCCAGCCCCATGTCATATTCCTCCCCGCGCAATTCCTCGTACTCAAGGCCCAGTTCCTTGAGCGCCTCAACCGTCTCCTTGTGGATGCTGGCACTATAAAGACTGTTGGAAAAAAGACGCCCCATCAGGAATTCGAGTGAGAAATAATAGACCCGGCGAACATCCTGCTCATTGTGCACCGACTGGGTCGCAATCATCCGCTCGATGATCCGCTCCTGCACCGCCTTCGCCGTCGCGAGCCACCAGTCCCTCTTCGTCGCCGTCTTGGTATCGTGCGCCAGGCTGAATTTCAAATGATGCAGGATCGACTCCTTCATCGATTGGGCCGATGTCTCAAAAAAACTCTGGAAAGGCGGATTGGTAGTCATGGAAAAAGCGCTGGGTATAAATGAGAAATGCCGACAAAACGAACAGAGTCGAGATTAAGTTAGGCTAACACGTAAAAGGCACATTTTGAGCAGAAAGCCTGCCAGCCATCGTTTGACCCTGACAAAACCATCCCCTCCCCATAAAACATATAAATCCGCCGCGCGCCACCATGCCTTCCGCTTATCTCTTCGTTTTCGGGAAAAGACTTGAACCGTCCTCCACCTTCCGTTATTTTCATCGCCTTGGCACACGCGGGTGTAACTCAGTTGGTAGAGTGCAACCTTGCCAAGGTTGATGTCGCGAGTTCGAGTCTCGTCACCCGCTCACTTCTTGTAAGCCAACGACTTACGGAAAAGTTCTCGCTGAAATGAGAATGAAAGTGAGAATAAATCCCGCGAGATTTGTCTCTCATTTCTCACGCCAACACTCTGTGCTTTCGTTTTCGGCGTAAGTGTAGGAATGCAGGATTGTAACGGGTAGCGTCTTTGCGCGTAGAACTGTCGGTAAGGTATAGAAAAAACCAGCAAAACCTTAACAAAGACCAAAATAAAGTTAGGAAAGTACATGCTCCGCATATTTGAACCTTGCTACCTCTGCGGAAAACCATGCGATCCCACGCGGTTTCGTGATCATGTTCCTCCGAAGGGCGTTTTTCCCAAAGGGCTGCGCCAAGACTTGATCACCATACCTTGTTGCGAAAAGTGCAATCACGCCAATCATAAATCGGACGAGTTCTTCCGGCTTTTTGTTTCCCTCGGCGTTCATCGTTCTCCAACAGCGCAGGCCTCCTGGAAGCAGGTCGTCGAGAGCACCCTAGCTGAAAAGCGACTTCCCCGAGAAATTGCAAGACTGACCAGCAAGATGACGCCGTTCCAATTGCCCGATGGACAACTTGCCTACAAGTCTTACCAGAAAACTAGACCTATTAATCTTCAACTTATTCGGATTACCAAGGGCATCTTACGCCGTGAATATCCCGATCTTAATTATTTTGGCTATGAATGGTTTGCGCGGCACTTTGACCAATTAAAAATGCATGCAACTATTCAGCACCTCGTCAGTCTGGCAAAATTCGAGTTTGTTGAACGAGGAGAGGGGTCATGGAGGTGTTTTCACGGCATGGCTGTTGATAAGCCTGACATGGGAATGTGGGTTCATATTTTTCATGATTCACAGGCTTTTATAGTCATGCACCAAATTCGCGATCCCAAACACCGCAGGAAAACTTCAATTGAATGGTTTCACTCATTGCTTTAAGTAAAATCCATTGGATAGGAACGGCATGTGATCTAATCGATAGGGAGTGGTACAGTTTGAGATTTTTGGGTAAGTCGTTTTTAAACCACCCGTCATCCTGAGCTTGTCGAAGGATCAGTTCTGCCTCGGTAAAATGCAACCGAACTGATCCTTCGACAAGCTCAGGATGACGGAATCAAGAAATCAGCGACGATTCTTTCGGCTTTGCTCAGGACAAGCGCCAACCGCGACTACAGCCGTGACCTATTTCTTCGTCACGGCCTTGCGGACTTCGTCGAGCGTGCCTGCGGAACCGAGCTTCTCATTCTTGTGGGCAATGAACTTCGCGTATTCCTCGATGAAGATTTTGCCCGGGGGACGAAAATCGAAATCGCCCGGCTTGTCGCGGAAGTATTCGCGATGGACGCGGGTCCAGACGAGGCGTCCGTCGGTGTCGATATTCACCTTGGTGACGCCGAGCTTCGCCGCCGGAAGATATTCTTCCTCGTTCACCCCGCAGGCGGTCGGGTCGAGCGTACCGCCAGCCTTGTTGATGCGCGCGACTTCGTCCTTGGGCACGCTGGAACTGCCGTGCATGACAATGGGGAAACCGGGGATTTTCTTCTGGAGCGCCTCGATCACCTCGAAGTGAAGCGACTGCTGTCCCTTGAACTTGTAGGCGCCGTGGCTCGTGCCGATGGCTGCCGCAAGTGAATCGCATCCGCTCTGCTTCACAAATTCGACCGCTTCATCGGGATTGGTCAGGCACGCATTGCCTTCATCGACGCTGATGTCCTCTTCCACACCGCCGAGCATACCGAGTTCCGCCTCAACGCTCAGGCCCTTGGCGTGGGCGCGCTCAACAACACGTTTCGTGATGGCGACATTTTCTTCAAACGGATCGTGCGACGCATCGATCATCACCGAGCTATAGAACCCGCTGTCGATGCAATCGTAACAGGTCTCCTCGTCGCCATGATCGAGGTGCACCGCGTAGATGGCCTCGGGAAAAATTTCCTCCGCGCTGCGGATGATCGCCTCAAGCATGCGCTTGTCGGTGTATTTGCGCGCGCCTTTCGAGATTTGAATGATGAATGGCGCCTTGGAGGCGATGCAGCCCTTGAACAGCCCCATGGTCTGCTCGGCGTTGTTGATGTTGTAAGCCCCGACGGCGAATTTGCCGTAGGCGACCTTGAAGAGCTGCGCGGTGGTAACGATCATAGATTTATCTGGTTAGAGTTGCGGAAGAAAGTTGAGCACGGGTTGTGCCATAAGGCTACGACAAGATCAGCCTCCCGCAATCGCGGGAACGATGCTGACTTCGTCGCCGGCTTTCACTGCCGTGGCCTTATCCTGGAGGAAACGGACATCCTCGCCGTTGACGTAGATGTTCACGAAGCGGCGGACATTGCCCTGTGCATCGAGGAGACGTTCGCCGATGCCGGGGTAACGTTTCTCAAGATTGGCAAGCAGGTCGCCGATGGTTGCTCCCTCGACCTCAACGGTATCGAGATTATCAGTCAAGGGACGCAGAACAGTGGGGATGGAGACGGGTATGGGCATAATTATATTTTATTTTAAAGACCGTCATCCCGAGCTTGTCGAGGGACCTCTCAATTTTTGCTCGGGAGATACATTTTACGGAAGAAAATAATGAGGTCCTTCGACAAGCTCAGGATGACAGATTGAATCAAGCCGCCGCTGCATGAACGGCATCATTCGCGATGAGCGCCTCGAATTCGCGTAAACTGGGGTTGATAAGACGCGGTGGCGGTAAGTGCGGCGCGACGGCTTCCGCCGTTTTGAGCCCGTGCCCGGTAACGCAAAGCACCACTGATTCATTTGCGGGAATTTTGCCGCTTGAGATCAACTTCTTCGCGCAGGCCACGGTCACTCCCCCGGCGGTCTCGGCAAAAATGCCTTCCGTTTCGGCGAGCAACCGGATGCCCTCGATGATTTCCGCATCGGTAACATCCTCGCAGGAACCGCCGGTCGATTTGACCGCATGTACCGCGTAGTAACCGTCCGCGGGCGTTCCGATGGCGAGCGATTTCGCAATGGTCGTCGGCTTCGACACGGGCCTGATCAAATCGGTTCCGGCCTTGAAGGCGGCGGAGATGGGATTGCATCCGGTCGCCTGCGCGCCATGAATCGTAAAGGGTTGCTCTTCGATGAGACCGACCTTGCTCGCTTCCTGGTACGCCTTGGCGACTTTCGTGAGAAGCGAACCACTGGCCATCGGCACAACGGTGTGGCGAGGTAAACGCCAGCCAAGCTGTTCGGCAATCTCGAAGCCCATCGTCTTTGAGCCTTCGGCGTAGTAGGGACGCAGATTCACGTTCACAAACCCCCAGCCATATTTACCCGCGATCTCCGAACAAAGACGGTTCACCTGGTCATACGCGCCGTGAATGCCGATCACCTGCGTGCCGTAAACGAGACTGTTGAGCACCTTGCTCTGCTCGAGATCGGCCGGGATCAGGACGTAGCTTTTCAACCCCGCACCCGCGGCATGAGCAGCGACGCTATTGGCGAGATTGCCCGTCGAAGCGCAGGCCACGATCTTGAAACCGAGTTCCTTCGCTCGCGACAACGCGACGGACACCACGCGATCCTTGAAGGAAAGCGACGGGTAATTGAACGCGTCGTTCTTGATGTAGAGATCACGCACGCCAAGCGCCTTGGCAAGCCGGTCAGCTTTTACCAGCGGAGTGAATCCGGTATTGAGGCCGACCGTCGGCTCGCCGTCGATCGGGAGCAATTCCCGGTAACGCCACATATTGTGCGGGCGCGATTCGATGACCGACCGTGAAATGGAGCGTTGAATCTCCTCGTAGTTGTAATCGGCCTCCAGGGGGCCGAAATCGAACTCGCAAACGTGGACCGCCTTTTTCGGGTATTGGCGCCCACATTCACGACACTTGAGAAAGCTGAAAAATTCCTTGCCCATAATTTCTGTCGCTTATCGAGGATCGACCTCGTGAGATTTGGGACAGGAAATCGAGCGCCACAAAAACGAGTGGGCACTCGCTCCTTATCCTCCCCGGCATTGTCCGCATCAGGCGAACCGCACCGAGCTGGGTTTGGCACCTGGACGCCGGAAATTTTTCGGATGAAAAATCACCGACCGGTTGCCGCGGTTTCACAGGGCCAGCCCCTCCACCGCTCTCGATAAGTTGATGATTACCCTAGGGCCGGGAGCGAAAATGTCAAGCGGGAGACGATTGGGTTAGTGCCCTAATTTGAATTTCTAAATCCATTGGATTTTTGCGGAAGGTAAGCATAGGCCAACTTTATCCCTACCGCCGTACCAGCGAGTTCAGAAAATAGAACCCCGAATCCACCAATTCCCACAAAGAGCAAACACAGAGCACTAAATAGAAGCGTGCCTGTAATAAAAAGGGCTGCCGCTATCTTAATACCCACTACAAGGCTAGTACGGGGTGCAGACGGCAGAACAAGGATCAGCATTCCAAAAGAAATGACCGGAGTTAAAAAATAAAGGACTGCGGCAGGTATATCAAATGTATGAGGATTCGGATAATAAGAAAATAAGTTAGCGATAACCGAACCGAGGCAGAACGGAAAAAACAACCAAGATAAAAAAGCTATCAGGAATGCCAAAATCCAACGCAAGGTATTCATTTCTCTTGCGTTACAATAACAGCTTGCACAGCGGTCTTAGAAGAAAATTTCCAAGCCCAGTACGCCTTGGGCTTCCTTGCCCGCTACACTGCTTAAGCAGCAGCGGCGGCTTTGCGGCTCTTCTTCGCTGGTAGGGGAGCTTTGGTGCTGGTGCCTGCTGCGGAAGGAACCTCGATCATCTCGAAGCCGAGCTTGCCTTCGGCCACTTCCTTGAGGGCGAGATCCATAAACGTCAATTTCGGATCGTAAGCGACGAGCGGACGAAAACCTTGTCCGAGCTGCCGTACGCGCTTGGAGATAATATTCACGAGAACCTGGGGACTGTGCACAACTTTAAGGGCGTCTTGGACAAGCGTCTGTTTCATAATAATCTGGCAAAGGGTAACTGACTGAATTACATCGATGGGAAATGTTTAGCATGTAGATCATACGACAGAGATCAAGCTTATCTTTCTGCTATTTTTGAGGCGGTATTGCCTCAAAAGCGTAGGCTCTGCGCCGAACCGCCGATGGGCCATCGGCGGCTACCACAGAGGCAACGAGGTATTCCAAGGTAGCCGTCGCAGGCCCTTGCGACGGTCGGGTGCTCCGAGTTCCGTTGCGCGGCGCGCAACGGCTACCAACTGCATACCGCTAAGCGGCGGGATTAATACTGCTTCTGAAACTCCCCGCAATCGAGCATGGCCGCCCCATAGTAGGGATTGCGGACAGCCTTCCCATCCGTTTGCACCCAGGAAGCCTTGACCATCGGACAGAAAACCGTGTGCAGTGAACCCGTATGCGCCTGGGCTTGCGCCAATGCAGCGATGAGGTTGCTGCTTACCTTTTGAAAAGCCAGCCGTGCCGCATGCACATCCTTCGCTGCCGCCAAGTCATCCACCGTTTTGGCAAACTCGGGCGTGAAGGTCTTCGTGGTATCAGCGGCCATCGCCTTCTTCATGTCCTGTGCCGCAGCCGTAACCCCGTCAAATGAATCAGAAGAGAGTTTTTGTTGAATAACGAGATATTGTTTTGTCACCGTTTTCAGCGGCTCGTGCAGACCGGGCAAATCCTCGGCTCGAAGCGAATTCAGCCCGAAGGAAACCAAAAGCAACGCCATCAACGATAGTATTTTCATCACCGCTTACTCTGATTCAGTTTCCATCAAATGCAACCATGATTAGCACATGACGTCCCGACGTTTGCTTATTTCCCCGATGATCCTGCCGGGGGAACATCCGGATGAAGGGACCGTAGTTGCGCCAGTTGATTGCGGACGGCGGTATTGTTGGGATTGATTTTTAAAAAGAGTTCAAAGTGTTCGATCGCCTGGGGAATCTGCCCCGCCTGCGATAAAATAACACCCAGGTTATAATGTGCCTTTGCGTAGCCGGGATTGATCTTCAAAGTCTGCTCGTATTCTTCTATCGCCTCGGGAATCCGATTTGCCTTGGTCAGTGCGTTTGCGAGGTTGTTATGCGCGGCGGCGTAGTCGGGTTTGATTTTCACCGCCTGCCTGTATTCTTCCATGGCCCCTGAAACATTTCCGTTTTGTATCAAAGTCAGGCCGAGATTATTATGCGCCTCGGCGTAATCGGGCCTGAGTCTCAAGGCTTCGCGAAAATGTTTCTCAGCTTCGTCCAACCGTCCGCTTCTCGATAATTCGATTCCAAGATCGTTGTGGGCCAACCACACGTCTGGATTATACTGAAGGGTATAGTTCCAGAAGGTTTCCTGGTTGAGATATACCCCCGCATACACGTGGCTTTGCCAGGCCAGCCATCCGATTACCACGGCCACGATCCCGATGCCAAACGGACGGAATGAGGCGGGAAGCTGCCTATCCACCTGCCCCAGGCCCGCCACCGTCAGCCCGATCAAACCGATCAGTGGGATGTAGAGCAAGTGATCCATGACCCACGTGAAGTACATGTAGGATCCGGCGATTAAACCGACGAACGGCGCGAGGGTGAGTAAGAAAAATCCCAATCCCAGCAGCGCGTGCCGCCCCCAACTTGCTCGCTTCATCCAAAACCAGCAGATCACACCAGCAAGAATCGGCCAGGTCAAAAATTGCGCCAGCGACGGAGGATCAATCGTCCACTTTGGATAAATCGGCAACAAGCCCACCGGCCAAAAACATTTGGAAAAATAAAACGCAATCGACAGACTCGCCAGGGCCAGCCGTGAGAAAAAGCCGCCTATCACAAAAGTATGCTCGCTGAGGCTGTTGGCGTGGTGATTCAGGAACCATGTCGTGACCAATCCCAAGCCAAGCGAAATGGCAAAAAAAGGAACGGCGACCTTGATCTCCCCCCACCCGATCCGGCTCCGTTTCCACCAGAGATAGAGCAGAATGACCACCGGGAACGGCGCCATGCTGGTCTTACAAAGCATCGCCACGAGAAACAACCCCAGGGCCAGAAAATAATCTCTCCGCTTCCCGCGTTCTTCGTAATCAATGAAGGCGCACATCGCCAAAAGGAACGGCGGCAACGAGAGTGTGTTCTTGAGTTCGGCAATCCACGCCACCGATTCGACCACCACCGGGTGAATGATAAAAATCAATCCTCCCAACCATGCCAGGCGTAATCCGAGCTTGTTCAAAAAATGCCAGACCAGCAACGCGCTGGAGATATGCAAAATAACGCTGATGAGGTGATACCCGAAAGTATGCTCACGCCATAACTGCCATTCCATCCATTCAACGCTGACCGTAAGCGGGAAGTAATCGACCAACTTACCCGGCTCAAACCAGATTTTCCAAAATCCGCCCGGATCATGCACAATCACGTTATTCGTGATCAGGATGTCATCATCCCAAAGCCAGTCGCCATGCAGGGCAGGCCAGAAAACCCACACCCCTGCCCCCACGATCACCATCACCCGGAGCAGAAACGATCTCCAGTCGGCAATCGCCGTCGTCCCACCAGCTTCAGACGACCGCTTTTTCTTTTCCGGGCGTAATGCCATAAGTTCAGGAAGTTATCAAACTGAAGACAGCTTGGCGAAAAATTCCTACCATCCCTTCAGCGATGGCTGACTGCTTGAATTTGGGGTTGCTATTTAGAGGCACAAGCGCTTTTTTAGTCGCATACTGTATTACTTATATCATTTAATACAAATAACTTAGCCGGTTTAGCTCAGTGGTAGAGCAGCGGTTTTGTAAACCGTTGGTCATCAGTTCAAATCTGATAACCGGCTCCCGGCCTTCGCCTCTTACAAAACGGAATCTGAGGGACTTCCGCCCTTTTCGTGGAAACAGGTCTTACGCCCCTATCCGTACCGTTCGCGTTTCAAACGGACAACCGGGTGATAACTGGATTTAGGGGCTTGGTTGGAAAATGAACCCCTCAAGCCTTCTAAACCGTAGAGTGTCGGTTCGATTCCAACTGGGAGCGCTTTGCTTTTCGCAGCCTACGGAATAGTAGCGTATTTAGGCCTTTTTCATGAATATAGACCGAGCCATCCTGCCCGCCCCGATCAAATGCTCCAAGCCGCCAAAAAACAAAAAGGTAAGTGACGAAATTTTGAAATCAAGCTTGGAGTGCGCCTCCGGCGCTCATCTTGAAATTACTCAGCGATTAAGGCCATCGGTGACGCTCCCTGAGCAAGACCGGATATTTCTCCAACTGAACTATCCGGCTTGTGGACGGCGTGCTGGGGTAATTGAGCTAAAAAATGAGTGCCTTTTTCAGATGTCTCCAATTTAACTTTTCCATGATGAGCCGTGACCACATTGTTGACGATGGCCATTCCTAAACCAATGCCACCTTTTTTTCCGTGAGTAACAAAAGGCTGAAAAACCCTGTCCCTAATCGCTTCAGGAATTCCCGGACCATTATCAGAAATCGATAAATTAAACATAGAGTCCTCGACCCAGCCACGAATATGAATTTGACCGTTCAGGTCTCCATTTAGTGCCTCTACGGCGTTGGTTACGAGATTTTGCAATAATCGAAGACATCGCATCTCATCGATATCAATCGTCGCAGGTTCGGAAGTGACCTCCCAAATAAGCCCTGTCTGGCGCAAATAATCTTCATGTAATGATTGAAAATGATTTAGAAACGCTGTTGTAGTTGTTTGACTAAGATGGAGGCATGAATCTCCCTTGGAAAACTCAAGTAGGTCGCGTGTCATCGCTATCACACGATCGCATTGAAACCGAATTCCGTCGCAATACCGGGCAGTCTCAGGGTTTTCTGAATCTTTCAGAGACATCAGGTCTGCTGAAAGTCGGATACCCATCAGAGGATTGCGCAAATCGTGTATCAATGAACTCGCCATCTCACCGACAACGGACAACTTTTCCTTGTTGAGCATCTCGCCGACAAAAAGATCATTCGTGCGGCGTAGATAACTCAGCAATTGTTGAAAGAGATGCAGGCTCACCGAAGGTGACTCCACTAAAAGTGCCTCAAGCAAAAGATCCTTGGGAATTTTACCAACAGTCACAGGCCCATGAGCCCTGGCGCACGTACTCCGATTGCCCTCATCTAAAACGGCTACTTCTCCCAGAAATTCACCTTCGGCAAAACGTCCTAGAATTTGCTCATGACTTCCAACCGTTCTCAGGACTTCCACTTCACCACTTAGGACCATGCAAACTCCATCCGCGGGATCTCCTTCGTGAAAGAGAAAACCACGATCGAGATAACCTTCCAGCACCATGCTACGCAGGAGCTGTTCCTTGCCTTGGGGCGAGAAACCCTCCCAAAATTTATTGTCGTGTGCATCCATAAATCAGCTTACAAGGACAAAATCTAAGCTAAAAATGATGTGAAGAGTATAGGGTGTTCACCCCATAGGTCGTTTATTATTTAGACTCATCCATCGCAGTGTAGGCCGGTACTTAAATTGGATTTTAGCCGACCACAGTGAAGAAATAGGCATGCTTTCGAAAGTTCTCATGGGGCGAAGACCCCATAGGGGCACATGGATTTTTATGTCACCTTCATTCTTGCAATCTCTTTCCACTCTTTGATTTCGCAGGACACAAGGCACGCATTGAGACAAACGATACTGACGTAGAACCATGAGCCGCGCATATCAAGACGGAGGTGTAACCAACACCGAAGTACGAACAGAGCAGGAGATTCTCGCTTCTGAGCTTAGTTATCGGCGATTGTTTGAGGCAGCACAGGATGGCATTCTCATTCTGGACGTTGAAACGGGACGCGTTGATGACGTGAATCCTTTTCTTTCATGGCTGTTGGGCTTTTCCCGAGAGGAAATGATCGGGAAAACTGTCGGCGAACTTAGTCCGTTCAAAGATATCGAGTCCAATCAAGCCATGTTGGAGCGGTTGCAAGAGCAAGGCTATGTCCGCTATGAGAATCTACCCTTGGAAGCAAGGGATGGTCGCAAAATGGCCGTTGAATTTGTCAGCAACGTGTACCAGGCCGGAGACAAAAAGGTGATTCAATGTAACGTTCGCGACATCACGGAAAGAAAGAAGGTCGAAGCCGAGTTGAGACGGGCACAGCGCTTAGAAAGCGTCGGCACCCTTGCTGGTGGCATCGCCCATGATCTCAACAACATTCTATCGCCCATCATGATGTCCATCGATATTCTCAAAAACCTGTCGAATAATCCGCAGGCACAGAAAATTCTGAAAATTCTTGAAATGAACGCCCAGAGAGGTGCAGATATCGTAGAGCAGATTCTCACGCTTGCACGTGGCCTGGAGGGTGAAGGAATTGAGGTCCAGCCTAAACATCTCTTGGAGAATCTTGAAAAAATCATTAAGGATACCTTCCCGAAGGACATGAGGTTGAAGTTTTCCGTTCCCAACGATACGTGGACCATTATGGGTGATTCCACCCAAATGCGCCAAATCCTTCTCAACCTTTGTGTGAATGCCCGGGAGACTGGCCCCTGTGGAAGCAATCTCAATATTGGTGTTGAGAACTATGAACTCGATGAGCAGCACTCTACGATGCGTATTCAGGCTAAAGTGGGTCGCTACGTCGTCATTAATATCACGGATTCCGAAAGGGGTAGCTCGCGAGATACCCACGATAAAATATTCGACTCTTATTTTGCCATTCCTGAAGCATCAAACGTCTCTGCGAAAGTGGTTGCGTTACCGCGTGGAAATGGCGAGATGGTTTTGGTGGTCGACGATGAAGCCTCCATTCTCACCATCACCAGCCAGACGTTGCAGGCGTTTGGCTACCGGGTTTTGACGGCCAAGGATGGAGCTGATGCTGTGGCCATTTATGCTCAACACCGCAATGATATCGCGGTTGTTTTAACCGATATGATGATGCCGGTCATGGATGGCTTGGCTATGATGAAAATTCTAAAAAGAATCAATCCGACAGTCAAAATTGTCGGATCGAGCGGTCTCCATGCGAATAGCAGGGTGGCCAAAGAGGGCGGCATCAATCACTTCCTGCCAAAACCCTACTCGCCGGAAATTTTGCTCAAGATTATGCGAACAATCTTGAATGAAGTCTGAGCCGAGGTGCCCCATCGGAATTTCCGAGTTAGGATGCCTTCCTCACAATCTTTGGCAACAGCTCTTCACGGTTGAGCAGCTTGGTCCGTAGCTTCGGAAGCCGTCCTACCAGCCTCTTCGGCCTCAGTCTCTGGGTGCGCCCCTATTCCATCTTCCATGGAATGGAATCCAATCCAATGCCCTTGGGGGTGGACGTGAGGTAAGTTGTAGTCGTTTGAAGTACCCAGATCGGGAGCTAAAGGCTCCCTTTTTCGCCTTTTTCAAGTTCCTGCCAAGGAATGCCCGGCTTTAGGGTGAGATCCCGTCGGCTTTGGAATGGAATCTATCTCGAAGCGCGTTATTTCAGTTCCAACTGAGGAATCGGCTCAACCGCCCGTTACCGTCGTAGGCATGGGAGAAGGGGGGCAAGCATGTTTTATGATGGCAAATAAAATCCCATTCCGAAACTGAAAAGATGCCTGCCTCCTTTTTCTCTTCATGTAAAATCTGCTTCTAGGAAGCTCAAAAGTGTTCATCCTAGCGATCAGGGCTGCATGGCAAAACGATCCAGGAAAAAGAAGGCGCACGATCACAGCGCTGCGCCGCTGTCCGCGACTGCTTTCCAAACGCCGCTTTTGGTTATCGGGGCGGCTCTCCTGCTGGCGGTGGTGACTTTTTTGGTCTATTGGCCTTCGCTCAAGTCCGATTTTGTTTACGACGCGCGCATCGAAATTCTTCATGAGGGGTTTATCACCTCTCTTGCCAATCTGCCTGCCGTTCTATCGCTAAAAGTGCTGGGCATGAACCTGATGATCGGGTCTCGCCCGGGGCAGTTGCTTTACCTGATGCTCATCGCCGCCATCTCCGGCAGGCAACCGTTCGGGTATCATTTATGCAGCAACCTACTTCATGCCGCGAACGTCGCGTTGTTGTTTGTCTTGTTGTACCGATTGATCGCGACCGAGCTAACAGGCTTGGGCAAGAGCGGTATCATGAAAGCTCAACTCGCGATGGCGGCAGTCACCCTGATTTTCGCCCTGCACCCGGTCGTGGTGGAATCTGTCGCCGAGGTGAGTTTCAGTTCGAGTCTCCTGGTGACTTTCTTCACGTTGCTGGCCCTGCTCGCGGCGACTGCTTTTCGTCCGGATAACTTTCGCTCCGCGATGATGATGGGAACCCTGGGCACTCTATGCGCCTTTGCGGCCGTGACCTCAAAGGAATCGGGTGTCGCCGCCGCAGCATTGCTCATCATCTATTGGTTCTTGTTTCGTCGCCGGGAGACGAAGTTGCCATGGCTTTTATTTTTGGCTGCCGCGATGACCGTAACCGTGGCTTTTTTGGCCGCTCGATTCCTTTGGGCTCCGCCCGCTTCGCCCGGCATGGCTCCCTTGGTTTATCTCGGTGGATCGTTCTTCCAGGTCTTTACGATTCAGCCCCGCTTATGGGTTTTCATGATGGGCAAATTAGTATGGCCTTCACAACTTTCGGTCGATTACACCGAGGAAAATGTAGCCGGACTTTCGATGTTCCTCACGCTGGCGATCCTGATCGTGGTGGTTTTACTGCAAGCGTGGCTGGCTTGGAAGAGTCGGACGGGGGCCTTGGGAGTCGCGATCTACTGGCTGGGACTGGCAACTGTTTCCAATTTCATCCCGCTCTACCGCCCTTTGGCCGACCGATTTTATTATTTGCCGCTGGCGGGAGTGGCGATGCAACTGCTGGCGTTGCTCCTCATGCTGGTGAAATCAAACCGTGGATTTTGGATGACGGTAGTGCCCCTGTTAGTCGCAATCCTGCCGCTGACTTTTCTTACCCTCACCCGCGAAGATGTTTTCGCTGATGAAGTTTCCCTTTGGAAGGATACGCTGCAAGTCAGTCCTCAATCCGCGATTGCCCACACCAACCTTGCCACGGTCCTTCTTCAAAAAGGGCAATTGGATGAGGCGATTACCCAGTTTCAAAAGGCCCTGGAAATACGGCCGAACTATCAGGAAGCTCACCATAATTTCGGCCTTGCCCTGTTCCAAAAAGGGCGGTTGAACGAGGCGATTATCGAGTACAAAAAAGCACTGGAAATCAACCCAACCGATGCTGAATCTCAATATAACATGGGCATCGCTCTTTCCCAAAAAGGAGAGAAGGACGAAGCGATTGCCCATTTCCAGAAAGCCCTGGAAATCGACCCGCACATGGCCCAAGCTTACAATAACCTGGGCGTTATTTTTTTTGAAAAGGGAGATGTGGATCAATCGATGATCCAGTACCAAAAGGCCCTGAAAATCAATCCCGCCATTCCCCAGTCTCACAACAACCTTGGCAATATCCTTCTACAAAAAGGGCAGTTGGAGGACGCGCTGGCGCAGTTCCAGGAAGCCGTGCGGCTTAAGCCCGATTATGCCAATGCGCTAAACAGCCAGGCCAAAGTAAAAGAACTGCTCCGCCAAAAAACGGCACCCTAGGGTTTGTCCCCTGCGCTCCAAGGGCAACCGGGGGACGAGGCAGATACTTGCTGAGGATGGTAATCGGGCGAAAGCTTGGAAACGAACTGCTTTGTTTTCCAGTCGGTCTTGTGATCCTCGACATATTTATTGCCGAGGGAATCTTCCCCGCGGACATAATATTTTTGACGCTTTTTCCCATCGGTCAGGAACTTCGCGTTGAAGACGCTCCGCTTTTTCCGGTAGTCCTCATACTTCGCGTAGAGTTCGGGATTGGTTTGCAGGGAAAGAATTTCAGGCTCCATGCTGTCAATCAGGTCGAGTGGCCACGGGATGATCTGGGCGATCGGTTCACCGCGCTCAAACCGGACACGCGTGTTCTTGGCCGTCATTTTCCAGTTCATGGTGAACGGGTAAGGGAGCCAGTCGGTCTCAACCACGCCTTCCAAAGCCTGAATGCCATGCTTGGGCATATTGGCCGGGCCTTTGGTGATGATGCTGATCTTCTTTTCCGTCCAGAACATGAATTCGGCATGGAAAGTGACAACGCCCGAGCCGAAGTGGGACGACGGTAAAAAATACTTCTCATTCTCGGTCAACTCTTCCGTGGCCCAGACTTTCAGGCCGCTCGAGGGTTCCGTGCCATCCCATTCCATCTCGCAGGGGACATCATTGATCAGGAACCAGCCGAGACTGTTGGCCATGACCAGCGGCAGACAGTGATAAGCGAACGCGCCCGGCGTCTTATCCATCCATTCGCGTGTACGGGCTGCAGGGACAAGACGCTGGCATTTGTAATCGAATGTCTTGTAGGCGATCAGTTTCATAGCGGCGTTATCTTAAACAGGACACAATCGGTCATCTTGCCCCAGAATAGGGCTGACAAATACTTCATGCAAATTTTATTCCAGTCAGCCATCTTTTCAAACAAGACTAGGCCACGATGGAGAAAATCACGGCAACGAGGCAGCTTTCCCGCCCATCTCGATAAAAAGCCGGGCGAAACAGAGGCCGAGGAGAAGCCCTACTCCCATTCCGGCTAAAAAGACCAGAAGAAACCAACTCCAACTTCGGTTGACAGTTGATGCCTGAACAGGCGCACTCGCGGTTGGCGCAGGTGATTGACGGAGATCGGCCTGTATCGAGACCGCTTTATCCGGCTGATGAATCTGCGGTTGGCGTTGGGGTGTCGGAACGGGAAGAGGCAAATGCAAGGATGGTATTTCCCGCGCCGAACTCGGGCTGGGTTCTGCTTGGGCAACTTGAGTCACGGGTTCATGGCCGTTTCCCGGTTCACTCATGGTCACCGCATTAAGATCATCGGCATCCATGTCGTTGGACTCGCTGATCGCAGGAGCGGAAAGTTTTTCGGCAGAAATCTTCTCCACGACCCGCTGCGATTCTCCCGGATTGGGCAAACGCTCAGTGTCACGACGCATGTAGGCCCTGTTGGGGGTGCGCATTCCAGCGGAAGGGGCCACATCCACCTCACCCTCGATCTCGGGATCGACTCGAAAAGCCACCGATCCGATATGCACGAGATCACCGTAGTTAATGTTCATCCGCCGCGTGATATACGAGCCACGTGTTGCCGTACCGTTGGCGGAACCAAGGTCTTCGATAAAAAAACCGGCGTCGTTGTTTATAACCTGCGCATGGCGGCGGCTGACGGAAGGGTCTTCCAGGTGAACATAGACATCATCCGCACGTCCAACGGTGAACTCACCGGGAGGAATGGGCGTGGCTTGTCCACTTTTCAGATTGCGAAATTTAAAAACGGCCACAGGAGGAAATTAATGCGGAGGTTGATTTTGCCAAGCCGTAAATCAATAAAAATAATCGTCCAGAACGAATATTTACGGAAAACCCCGTAACAAGAAAGTAGCAAAATCTTTGCTCAAAACGGGATTATGTCTTGAATTGCCTCCATACAGGTTTATTTCTCAATGGGTAATGCCGGATAACACTAATCCCGCCGCCAAACCCGAACCCGCATCTGTGCCGGACGAGTTCGAGTTTGACATGCCCACGTCGGAAAATCCCCGGCTTAAGCGTCGCTCCCTCAAAGCCAAGCCCACAGCCCCACTCACGCCGGTCAAAGCAATACCTCCCCTCGCCCAGGAACTGGAACGTGAAGCGCCACCCCATTCCGCCGAAACTGCCATTCCAGAACACAACCCGCCACTCGATCCCGATAACGATGCGGAAATCAATGCGGCGGTAAAATTCACCGAGCCGCTTCCGGCTTCCGCACCAACCTCCTCAACAACGACGAAGCCCTCCCCATCCACCACGGGCTACACACCCCGGACAACATCCTCAACCAATCAACCCGCTTCACCGCACGGCACACGCCCCGCAAATCTTTATTACAGCACCAGCCCGCGTAAAGATAAGGACGAATCTCCCCCTATGAAACCCACAACTCCCACCTCCGGCCCGACATCTTCCCCTGCACGATCCACCACGGCACCCGCCGCGCGCCCCGCAACCGTGGTCGATTACCGCACCAATATCGAACGCCAGGCCCGCGAACAAAAATCGGTCGGCGGTGTGCTCTCCATCGTGGTTTATGTGCTGATCGCCCTCTTTGTCCTGGGCGCGTCGTTGTCCGGTTATGGCCTCTACGCCATTTCCAAGCAACTCAAGGCACAGAGCCTGACCATGGACGATTTAAATCGGAGTTATACTGAGAAAAATCAGACTCTCACGGCGCAACTTAACACGACTATCGAGACCCTGACCAAGGCGCAGGCTCAAATCGGACGCGAGCAGGAACTGATTTTACAACAGCAGGAAGCGATCAACAAAATCATTACCGCCAATGACGCAACTTCGACTGCGTTACGACAGGAGAAGCAGTCCCGCGCCAGCGAAACGGCCAGCCTTCGGGCACGTGTGAATAATTTGGAAAACCGCACACAACCGCGCTAGGGGTTATGATTTCTCACTCCTGATGATTTCGCCGGTCGAACTGCGTCGCATTTTAGCGGAATGGCGCCTCCGAATGCAGCGGGTGAAGGAGATCCTTCAACCCCCCGCCTGGAATGAAAACGAATGGCGTCAATTTTCGCAGGGGCTTGCCTTGCTGGTTCGCGAACATGGCCGGAGTTGGATCATCGATCCGAATGTCTATTGGGATCTGCGTTGGAAATTGCAGGACGGCGGCGAGTTGATCTGTCAGGTGGAGCATATTCCGGGCGAAAAAACTTCGCTGGTTGTCGCTCAAAACGGAGGGTTTGCCGAATCGGTCGGCAGCTATACCTGGCTCTGGGCCGAATTCAACATGGAGGGTGAATTTTCACGCGATCCTTATTGGGTGGATGGCACCTGGAAGGAAGCCCTCATGGCGCTCCTCACCCCTCTTGACCGGCAATCCTCCTACCTCCTGGCAGGGCGCACCGACACACCCGATGCCCTGCTGTTGCAGGATGGCGCACGTCCCAACGACGGCGGTTATACAAGGCCCATGCTGCAGAACGGTGAAAAACCGACGCCTGCGCCCTACAGCGTGTAATCATACAAACCGTGACGACGGATTGACACGGCCCAGCCCTTCGCTAACCGTTGGAGCATGGCTCAAAAATTGACTTGGAGGGACTCGGAAGAAATTGCGTATGGACTGATCGATAAATTTCCCGATCAGGATCCGTTGAAACTCAGCTTTCCGAAATTGCACAAAATGGTGATCGAACTCGAGGATTTCGGCGACGATCCCGATAAATCGAACGAAGGAATTATGGAAGCAATTCAAATGGCATGGTATGAGGAGGTCAAATGAGTACACGCACCACCATCAGTTCCCCCGATGCGCCACCGGCCATCGGGCCTTATTCCCAAGGCATCAACACAGGTTCTTTTATTTTCCTGTCGGGACAAATTCCGCTCGTGCGCGATACGGGTAAATTGGTCGAAGGCGGCATCACTGAGCAGGCCGAACAGGTCATTGCGAACATCAAGGCTCTCCTTGCGACGCAAAAACTCGACCTAAGCGATGTGGTGAAAGCAACCGTTTTCCTCGCGGACATGAACGAATTCACCGCGATGAACGAGGTCTATGCGAAGCACTTCACGGGTACGCCCCCGGCACGATCAACCGTACAGGTCGCGCGCTTGCCACGGGATGCTCGTGTTGAAATCGAGGTCATCGCGCAGGCGAGGAGTTAGGAATGTCGAGTGATTCACGCCATGCGCTGGCCCGGCGAATTTATGAGACAGCTCATATCACGGGCGAGTTCACGCTCCGCTCCGGCGCGAAGAGCAACGAGTATTTTGACAAGTACCTCTTCGAGGCCGATCCGAAACTGCTGAAAGACATCGCCGAGGCGCTGGTGCCGTTGGTACCGCCGGGCATGGATGCATTGGCTGGCCTCGAAATGGGAGGCATCCCCATTGCCACGATGCTCTCACAATTGACCGGCCTCCCGGTGCTTTTGGTGCGTAAAAAAGCGAAGGATTACGGCACATGCAAGATCGCCGAGGGTGGGCAGGTCAAGGGTCGCAAGCTGCTGATTGTTGAGGACGTGGTGACTTCCGGCGGCGCGATTCTCGATGCGGCAAAAGCCTTATGCGATGAAGGCGCTGAACTCGCCAATGTTGTCTGCGTCATTGACCGCGAATCGGGAGGTCCAGCCAATCTGGCCAAGGTTCATCTCGAACTAAAACCGCTCTTCACGATGTCGGAATTGAAAAAAGCCAAGGGAAACTGACGCGATTGATTCCAGTTATGTTCCGTTCCCAGATGAAAAGACACCTCACTTGCCAGTAGTTCCCTGCCGCATCCTGGCCTTCACTTTATCAAGATTGGATTGCGCGTCACTATAGCCAGGGTCTAGTCGTACAGCTTCCTGGAACTGGATCATTGCCTCCTCCATCTGCCCATTTTGAAAAAAAGCGGCACCGAGATTATTGTGTGCATCAACATAATCCGGGTTGATTTTCAGGGCCTTTTGAAACTGGATTATTGCTTCGCTGATCTGTTTTTTTTGTAGAAAAGCGAGGCCGAGGTTGCTGTAGGCTTCGGCATAGTCGGGATTGATTTTCAGGGCCCTTTGAAATTGGATTACCGCCTCGTCGGCTTGTTTTTTTTGCAAATATGCAAGGCCGAGATTGTTGTAGGCTTCGGTATAGTTCGGGTTGAGTGCCAGTGCTTTTTGGTATTGGGTGATTGCTTCGTCCACCTCTCCTTTTTTGGAAAGTATAATGCCCAAACTATTGCGGGCCTCGACATGGTCGATGTCGATCTCCAAGGCTTTTTTAAACTGGATCATCGCCTGGTCCAGTTGTCCGCTTTGAGCAAGAGCAAGACCAAGGTTATAGTAGGCATCGGGAAAGTTGGGATCAATTTCCAGCGCTTTTTGAAACTGGGCAATTCCTTCGCTCATCTTCCCTTTTTGGAAAAGATCCACGCCAAGACCATTATGGGCTGCGGTGGAGAGAGGGCTGACTTGAAGGGTGTCTGTCCATAGAGAAAATTCGTTGGCAAAAACAGTTTCGCGAGTGAGTGTGAGAAGAGTCAGGGGCAGGATCACGCCCAGCAATGGCACCGTCGCCAGCCAGAATCCCCGGCTCGATTTTAATACCATGAGAAGCAAGGCCAGGAGTTGCATCGCCACTCCCGCCAGTGGCAGATAATAAAAGCGGTCAGCCACAGGACGGTTGAGCGGGATGAAATTGGAAACGGTTGCGAGTCCCAGCCAGTAGATCGCAACTCCGAGAGCACCCATCCGGCTCTTGGAAACCAACCAGACTTGTAACGCAACCACGACACCAAGAATCATCAGGGAGAGATAGGTCGGCGGTCCAATCAGATCGGCTGGCGCATAATCGGCGGAAAGTTGCATCGGCCAGAGCAATTTGCCCATCATGAAAACCCACAAGCGCGGCTGGATCAAAAAAACCTGTGGAAACGATCCTCCAAGATAACTCAGTTGACCCTGACCCGGGGGAGCGAAAAGGAATCGAATCGTCAGAAAGACTGCCGTCACCGCTGTCGTGGCACTCAAAAACAAAAGCCACGGCACCCTGGCTTCACGACGTCGAAATAAAAACCAATAGGCGATGAGCAGCAGAACCGTCGTAACGCCCGATTCCTTTGAGGTCACGGCGGCGGAAGCACAAAGAGCTCCGAAGCCTCCGATTATTATTACGGATCGAATGCTCTCCGGACGAAAGAAGGTCGCCGCAAGCAGAGCCAGCAACGTGAAAAAAGTCACCAGGAGGCTCGAGCTGTAACTTATTTCCGCAACTGATTCCACGGCGATTGGATGAAGGGCGAAAATCAGGGTGACCGCCACCGCCGCGAACCTGGCTTTAAAAGCGGCGCTCTTGTTCATCTCTTTTATTTCTGACGCGATCAAGCGACACAACAATACGAACAACAGCGCGACATTCGCCGCGTGGAGCAGATTACTGCATAAATGATACCCGAACGGTTCCTTGCCACAGACGGCGGCGATGAGCATCAGGTAAAGCATTTGTCCCGGGCGCGACCAGAGGATGAGGTTCATCCCCATTACTTTCAGTGAAAGAACGGCAGGCAAGTTGGAAAGAGAAGTGATGAATCCTTCATCGAGGATTTCCATCCTTGCATCGTAAACAAAACCGGATTTAAGCGAAGGCCAGTAGGCCAAAAAAGCCACCATCGCCAGGAGGAGTGCCATTCCGATTACCAAAAACGGCATTTGGAAAGCAGGCGCGAACGGTGCGGTGCGGTGATCGACCGTCTTCTTTTTCCTGGATCGTTTTGCCATGCAGTCCTAATCGCTAGGATGAACACTTTTGAACTTCCTAGAAGCAGATTTTACCTTCGAAAAGGAGAGCTTTAATTGTACGGACTACCGCTGCAAACCGATTTTTAACCTCTTGCGGCCAATTTGGACTTGGCGGCGCTTAGTTCGCGCGAGATTTGATCGTTCTGCGCCTGAAGAAACATGTTTTGCTGCACGAGGGTGGAGCGCTCGTTCTTGAGATCTTCAAGATTGGTCTTGCTCATGGAAGAGCCTTCGCTGGCTTCACGAAGGGCGTCGCGAGTTTCCTGCAAGGCTTTTTGGCTAAGCGCCAAGCCTTGCTGGGCAGCCGAAGTTTCTTCCTTCATTTGATGAACCTGCTCCTGAAGCGTGTTCAACTCATCTTTAAGAGTTTCGATGACATCTTCCATGCCGATGGTTTTAACTTTGAGAGTGGCAAGCTCCTCATCGCGATCAGCAATTTGTTGGCGGAGAGTTTGAAGCTCTCCATCCGAGGCTGCTTCCGCTTGCCCAAATTTGTTTTTTCCCTCACCAAAACGGTTATGCTCCTGCCTCACGCTTTCGAACTGTTCCCGCAATTTGGCATATTCCCGCCGGGCTTGATCCCTTTCCTCCACAGCTGCGGAAAGTCCCTCAAGTTGCTCGGATAAAGCCTGCCGATCCCCGCCTGCTTCCTCCGCCTGTCGTAATTGTTCAAGGAGAACGCTGTTCTCATTCCGAAGCTGATCCCTCTCTTGAACAGCGCGGGAAAGTTCGTCAACTTGTGCAGATAAAGCTCCCCTCTCCTTGCTTATCTCTTCCATCTGCAGCAGTTGTGAGCGCACCAATGCATTTTCGTTTCGGGCCTTATCGCGCTCTTTTTCAACACGGGAAAGTTCCTCACCCAGTGATTTGAGTTTTTCCTGGGCTGCCTCCATCTCTCCACGCAACTGCTTCACCTCTTCCGAACCCAACTTGGAAAGTTTCTCGGTGGGAACCATGGAAGACGCGGGCACCTTCTCCTGCACATTTGGAGAAGATACTGCGCCAACAGCTTGCGATGGCAGCGGTATGGGTAAAGGAGGAGGAGCCACTTTCGGGGGAACCGACGGCTTTTCGTATTCGAAAACGGGCTTGAGCACGGGTAATGAAGACGTCTTTGAAGGCGCCAACATCGAGGAAGTTTTTCGGGCAGGCAACGATGAGGTTTTGCGGCCCGGTAATAGAGAAGTCCTACGTGACGGCAGCGATGTGGTTTTGTTGCGGGCCGATACCAACGCGGCTTTTTCCGGGGGGGCAAGAGGTTTGGAAGGGGCTTGAGGTAACTTGGGAAGTTCGGGAGTTGGAGTTTGAGGCGGTTCGGAAGCTTTGGGAGGTTCTACCAGCTTGGAGATCGTGAGGGGAGCGGTCTTGGTATTTCCCTCAGGAATTGGAATCTTGATGACAGGAAAAGTGCCCGGCGGCGGTTTTAGCGTCGGCGCAGATTCGTCCTTAGCCGTCACCTTGGGAACGGCTTGCGTAGTAGTTTTAGTCCCAACCTTTTTTACCAGGCGGGAGAACTTTTCCTGATCAAACCACGAGGGAGACGTACTCATCGCTTTGTTTCGAACGAGACAAGCCGAGCTTGGGTTCAAGTTCCGCAGCCAGTTGGTCGAAAATAATGGCGATAGGCGGCGGGGTCCGCAACAAGCCAAGGGGCATTCCCTTCATGCTGGCATAAACCACCGAAGGATCGCGCGGCAGGAGAGCCTGAACAACCAATTCCGAAGGAAGAAGCTGCCTGATTTCATCCACGATCTGCTTCGATTCGGGGCTGTTCTGATCCGCCATGCACAGCACCACACCGACCAGGGTGCAGGCCGATTCTTTTTCCGTTTGCAATTGATTGAGAAAATCGACCGTCATCATGAGTGAGCGCAATGCAAGGGGTTCACATTGCTGCGGCACGAGCACATGCGTGACATTGCGAAGAATGCCCTCGGTCGGCCCGTGCATCCCGGAGGGAGTATCGATAACCACGAGATCGAAGCCTTCATCGGTTGCGGCGCGAAAAAACGGGGCGAGAGAGCCTCCATCCTGCAGGCTTGTGCACCACTTGGAGACTTCATTGCTCGGAATCTTCCCGGCCATGACGATCTTGAGCGTGTCCAGCTTTGTCCTGAGGGCGACATCATTCAGAGACTGAGACTGAGTGACGATTTCGTAGAGACCGCTGTGAGACTGGGCGGTGGGCGAAAGGGAAAGACCGACGGAACCTTGGGGATCAGCGTCCACCAAAAGAGTTTTCCAACCGCGCTTGGCACAGGAAAAGGCGAGATTAATGGCACAGGTTGTTTTACCCACGCCCCCTTTGGTACTTGATATGGCTAGTGTAATCACAATGTTGTTAGAGGGTTCTATCTTTTTCTACGTTATTTAGCCAGCTTGAAACGTAAAAAAGAAAAGCAGGAATCTTAGTTGGTTAATATTTTCTACGAAGTTAGCATCTCCAGACTAAAATCTATGGCACGAACACTGTGAGTCAATGCGCCCACGGAAATAAAATCGACGCCGGTTTCAGCTACCTCACGCACACGTTCCAGCGTCATATTGCCGGAGGCTTCCGTCTTGACCTGACCAGCAATCAACGCCACACAGGCGCGCAACTGTTCGGTGGTCATATTGTCGAGGAGAATAACGTCGACGCCCTGGGAAACGACTTCCGGAATTTGTTCGAGACGATCCACTTCCACTTCGAGGAGAACATCGGGATCGAGCGAATGCGCAGCCCGGATCGCCTTGGCCAGCGTGTTGCCTGTGCCCATGAGCGCGAGGTGATTGTCCTTGATTAAAAAACGGTCATAGAGGCCGAAGCGATGGTTGGTTCCACCACCACATCGTACCGCGTATTTTTGCAAAGCCCGCAAACCGGGCGCGGTTTTGCGGGTGTCCAGAATTTGAGCCTTGGTTCCAGACACCGCATCAACAAAGAGTCGTGTATGGGTCGCCACGCCGGAAAGTTGCTGAATGAAATTAAGGGCGCTTCGTTCCGCGGTGAGAATTGAGGCCGCCGAACCTCGAATCTCCAAAACCGTATCATCGGGCTTAAGTGATTTTCCATCCTGAGCCTTTGGCGTCAAAATTAATGCGATGTCCTGTTCGCGAAAAACCTGCTCAGCCACTGGCAGACCGGCGAGGACACACGCTTCCTTTGCGAAGATGCGCGCACGAGCCTGAATTTCGGGTTTGATACACGCCAGCGTCGTGATGTCCGCCGGGCCACGATCTTCCCCGAGCGCACGGGCGGCCGCTTCGCGGAGAATCGCTGGATCGAGAGATGGCGACATGGATGCTTACTTCGCCGCGCTTTTTGCCTTCGGCGTTTTTTCAGCCTGGCCGGGAGTTGGGGCGACGACGGCAGGAGCAGGAGCGGTTGGGGGTGGCTCCGTGAGAACGAGACCTCCGTTCGCCGCCAGTTCGGTCAAAGCAACGCGATATTTGGCCTCCACCTTAAGAAAGGTGTGCTGCCGATCTGCATCCTGTAAACGAGCCGCGATTTTGACATTCCGGGCTTCCCGCAGATCGGAAACCTGCCGGGCTTGTTGAAGAGGCGAAAGCGCATCGTTATTCAGGATGTTTTTAAGCAATCCTGCGTCGGCCACGTAATAGGTTTGAATATCCTTTTTTTCATCGTCGGTAAGCTTAAGCGCGTCGCCCAGTTCCTTCAGGTAATCATCGAACTTCGATTCGACTGGTTTGGGTGCCGCCGGAGATGCCTTAACTTCGGTTGGCGCGCCAGCTTTTTGAGCCTTCACAGGCGGGGGAGTCACCGGCGGTGCATTGGTGGAAGGCGCGGCAGCAAAGGCATTGGAGGTTGCGGCCACGATCACAAGACAACTGAATAGAGAGAGAAAAGATTTCATCGCAGATAAAAAACTAGAGCCTCTTTTATAAATAGGCGAGAACCACGTTATCCATTCAAGTGAGTCAAGGCGGTACGAATTTCGTCTTCCGGCCCTTCGTGCTCCTGGGCAATCGCCAGTTCGAGCGCCTTTTCATAGAATGCCCGGGCACCGGCCTTGTCATTTTGCCGTTGGGCGATTTTGGCCAGCAACATGGCAACCACCATCCAATCGGGCTTGGCTTTCAGCGCGGCCTTCAAGTTTTCCTCTGCCTCGGGTAAACGGCCTGCATCATAGAGGGCCTTGCCGAGACTGAAATGGAGCAATTCGTCATTGGGACGCTGTTTCAACAAATCCTGATACTTGGCAATTAATGGATCGGGGTTCATAAAAATAAATTATTTCCACTCGTGCCTGGGGTACTTGCGCTGGAGCTCCTGTTTGATCTTGGGATAACTTTCCTTCCAGAAATTAGCAAGATTGGTCGTGATCTGCACAGGCCGCTGATTCGGCGCAAGAATCTGAATCGTCACCGGCACGCGTCCCTTGGCCACCGTGAGATTGGTCACGCCGTATAAATCCTGGATACGCGCGGCAGTCATCGGCGAACTCTCAATCGTGTAGATGATCCTCGCCTTGCGCCCACCGGGAAGTTCGAGCCGTTCCGGGGCAAACTGGTCGAGCCATCGCTGGGCTTGAGGCGAGAGCCATGCGCGCAGGGCGGGCCATACATCGACGTCCTTGATCGCCTTGTAAGTAAAAGCGCCGTGACAAAGTTGGCTGACGATGGCGCGGCGGCCTTCGTCATCGGCGGCGGGCAATTCGAGTTCCGGCATCCAACCTCGCAGACAGTTGAGCCGCACGAACCATTGTTCCACCGCATCGTCCCAGCCTTTTAACGGGCAGCGACCCGACAAGACTTCCTCTGCGAGAAGCCGGGACGAAGCCTCGGCATCCGTGGAATCCTGTTCTTTATAATCGAGGACAAGATCGCGGAAGAGACGCGTCCGACGAGTCACGACACGGCGAAGATTCGGATCGAAGAGCGTTTCCGTTCCTTCGCTGAAATCGTCGGGGAAGGCATCGCGCAACCATGACTCCTCGACGGCAGTTGCCTGGCTGAGCAACACGCGCAATTCATCACGCGATTGAACTTCACGAATTTCGCCCGCAACGAAGAGATCGCTTTTACGCACAATGCTTTCCCGGGCCAACTCACCCGTGCGTTGATGGATGAGACGACACCGAAGCGTTCCCTGGTCGATACGCCGCGCGAGTTGATCCGAAAAGCCAGTGAGGATGCATCGCTGAATGGCCTCAGAACCGGCTGGTTTTTCCGCAATGTCCAGCCCGGCCCGTTCTGAAAGTCGAAGCAGTTGGTCGAGAGTCCCTGCCACTTCGCGCGCCGATCCGCCGTGAATGCCGAGAGTACGACAGCGTTGCGGATCGAATTGATGCCTTTGCGCAAAACGCCACGCGCGCATCAGGATAAAGAAATCGGATTCGGCCTCGCCACCGAGAATATCCTCGCGCGTTTCGTCCATGCGCTTGCCTTCGCTCCTGAGCAGAATGCCCCGGCTTTGTGAAAGCGCGGCAATCAGCGCGGCGGCACGTACGCATCCCAGTTCATGCGCGGAGAGCAACATGCGGGCAAAACGGGGATGAGCGGGAAACGAGGCCATCCGCCGTCCCGTAACGGTCAAGGCCTGATGATGATCAAGCGCCCCGAGATCCTGCAAAAGTTGCCGGGCGCGAAGGAAAGACTTCGTTTCCGGCGCTTCGACCCATGGAAAGTTTTCAAGGTCGTCGATGCCGCTGGCTTTAAGGGTAAGCAAGGCACCGCTGAGTTCCAGACGCCGGATTTCCGGCATGGTCTGCGCCGCACGTTGCTCGTGCTCGCGTTCGGTCCAAAGCCGGACGCCATGCCCCGATGCGGTGCGTCCCGCGCGTCCGAGCCTTTGCTGGGCCGAGGCGCGGCTGATTTTTTCGATGAGCAACGTGTTGATTCCGCGATGCGGATCAAATCGCGCCACGCGGGCCAGGCCGCTGTCAATGATCGCCCGCACTCCATCGATGGTGAGCGACGTCTCCGCCACGTTCGTCGAGACGATGATTTTGCGTTTCGATCCCGGCGTCACCGCCGCGTCCTGCTCGGCGGGCGGAAGCTCGCCATGCAATGAGTGAAAAACGAATCCCCGCGTCGAGGAGAGATCGCGTACAGCGCTCAGGGTGCGCTGAATTTCATACGCGCCGGGCATGAAGATCAGGATATCGCCCTCGGGGCATTTTCCCGAGGCGATAAGCTGCTCGCAGGCATCGGCGGCGATATCCCAGGCCGGGGCTTCGCTCGGTTTGGGCAGATACTCGAGCGAGACGGGAAACATTTTTCCCGGCGATTCGAGCACTTCGCATGGCTTGAGATAATCGACCAACAGGCTCGTTTCGAGCGTGGCCGACATGACGATTATTTTGAGGTCGAGACGCGTCGTTTGCTGGATTTGCCGTGCGCGGGCCAGGGCAAGATCGCCTTCGAGATGCCGCTCGTGAAATTCGTCAAAGACGAGAACGCTGATGCCCGGCAAAGTCGAATTTTCCTGCATCTGGCGCAGAAGAATACCCTCGGTCACATAAAGAATGCGCGTGTCGCGACTGGAAACATTTTCGAGCCGGTATTGGAAACCGACTTCACCGCCAAGCGACGCGCTGCGCTCCTCGGCTACCCGTTTGGCCAGCAGACGTGCCGCCAACCGTCGCGGTTGCAAAACCACGATGCGGCCTTTACCAGCCAGTCCGTCGTCGAGAAGATATTGCGGAACCTGAGTCGATTTACCGGAACCAGTGGGAGCCTGAAGGATGACGCGGTTCTGTTCGCGCAAAACCCGGGCAAGCTCGCCGCGCAGGGAAACAATCGGTAATGACGGAAGACTCGGGTTCAAGAGTGGAATCTACCCGCTTGGCTCACACTTTGTCGAGTGAACCGAAATGACCACTCCGTCACTCAGTATGACAGGATTTAAAAGGCGGTTTATCTCCATTTCATTATTTGACGTTTAAGCCCCATCGTATTATATTCAGGTATGTCTAAATACCGTCTCACCTCTTATACCGCCCGTAAGTCCACCCGAGGCGGTTTCACCCTCGTTGAATTGCTCGTGGTCATAGGAATTATCGCCATCCTCGCAGGCGTCGCCCTCGGCCCGATTACCCAAGGCTTGGAAAAAGCCAAGGAAAGCGCAGGCATGCAAACGGCACGTACGCTAGGCTTGTCAGCATTTCAGTATTCCGTTGACGTTGGGACGTACCCCGGTGGATCCAATTCCGAAGATGTCTGCATTGCCTTGGTTCAAGGCCAGTACATTCAAGATGCCAGTATTTTTGCCGCTTCCGGTGCCCAAGCCTACAAGGGTACGGATATTAAAGCCATTGGAGCTTCCAATATTGCTTGGGATTTCATGGCGGGTGCCGCCCCCACGCCTCCGGCTACTGGCAGCGTTGGGCTCACGACCAGTGATCCGGACGGTATGCCAGCCATATTTAGCACTGGCCAAAATGTTCCCGTGCCTGCACAAGGTGCTGCCGCCCCGGCGATTGAGCTAACCAATAAGAATCCTTTCGGTAATCATGGGATGGCAGTTTGCTACAAGAGCAATAGCGCCGTTTTCATCAAGGCTCAAGTTAGTGGCACGACTGCCACTGTTCCCGGCTCTGTAACCGCAGCTGGCTCACCTGGAATGTTTTCCCCTTCTTTTTACGTAAGCCCAGGTGCGACCTACACGCAGTTAAAGCCCTAATACGGATTTCGATTTCTCCCAAATAAAGGCGATCTTGCGCAAGGCGCGGATCGCCTTTATTTTTTGTCCACATGTTTCCCAGGGCCCGTAGCTCGACTCGGATAGTCGGCATCCACCCTCTCCCACCGTACCGAGCGGCTCAAAAAAACCTAGTCCCGATCAGCTTAAAATTGCTTCGTCCACCGCTTCAGCGGCCCGTCGTCCGCTCAAAATAGCGCCTTCAATCGTGGCGGGTAATCCTGTATTCGTCCAATCTCCCGCCAGCCAGAAATTATACCATTCAGTGTTTGCTCCAGGCCGATGCTCTTCCGCTTCGGGGGTGGCCGCAAAGGTTGCACTCCGCGCCTTATAGACCATGCGATGAAGCACCCGTGCTCCGCGCATCTCGGGAATAAAGCGTTCCATTTCCTTAAGCGTGAGGTCTTCCAGTTCGGTGGCCGATTTATCCACAAGATCACGAGCACCGCTGACCACCGCCGTAATGACGTGGCCCTCCTGATTGGCTTCAACTCCATGAATGTTATCGCGATTGAAAACCCAATGAACTGGTGAATCGAGCAAGCCGATGAATGGTTCGTTCAAAACGGGACGATCCATCCAGAGATGCAGGCTGACGATAGGCGCGTCCTGAATTTTCTTACAGGCCTCAACCAGCTTGCTTTCCGGAGGCAAAAACGCACGTAACGCATGCCACGGCAATGCACTGACCACCGCATCCGGCTGAAAACTTGAACCGTCGTTCAGCTTAATTTCGCGAAGCATGGAACCTTCAAAGCGCAATCCGGCAACAGGTGTCTGAAGTCGAATGGTGCTTCGACACATTTCAAGCAATCGCCGTACTTCAGGCGCAAAAAGATCACTTAGCCCCACGCGGCTCAGAAGAATTTTGGAATCATCCGCACCTCCCAAAAACGAACGGCGTATGACCGTGGCGAAAAGTCGGGCCGAAGCGGTGCCTACTGGTTCATTCAGTGCGGCGATGCAAAGAGGCTCCCAAAGCGCCCGAACGATATTCGGCGTTTGTTTCCAACGCTTCAACCACGCCTGCACCGATTCCTTGAGGCGCGGACGTCTTCCCAAGCGCAACTTGATCGCCAGTCGCGTCGCCGACATTTTATCGGCAAAGGAAAGTTCACCATAGCCCAATAATGCGGAAAGAAGATGAAACGGAGCGGGCAGCGTCGCCGTCAACGAGCTTCTCCCCTTTTCACTGGCAAAAGGCACCTGTAGGTTCGGCGGCGAATAGAGGCGCTCCTCCACTCCCAATTGCCGCAACAAGGCCAGCGTTTCGTGATAACATCCCATGAGGATATGTTGGCCGTTATCGAGAACCTGGCCGCTTTTGGAATCGATAAAGCTATGGGCACGCCCTCCGAGCAAGGCACGGCTTTCCACCAAAGTCACATCGTGCCCGCGCAGGATCAATTCGGCCGCAGCAGCCAGGCCAGCATAGCCAGCGCCCAGCACGACGACTTTTTTCGGTGCGGGTGGGCGCACCGGAGCGCGTTGCTCGCGGTTCCTGGCGCGAAATACCAATCGCATTTTAGCCAGTTTGCTCAACTTCACCGGAGAACGCATGACATCAAAATCGCGGCGTTCGATTTCATTAAGCAGCCCCTCATAAACTTCCCGCATGATCTCCGCCGCTATGAGTTTCGGTCGATCCGACGGCACCATCAACCGGTGCGCCTTGGCGAAATAGTGTCGAGCACGGTGATGTTGAAAGCGAAACAACTGCCGCATTTTTTCCGACCAGTTTCCTTCAACGATGTCGTCCTCCGTCACACCAAACGCAGAGAGTTCATCCAGCGGCAGGTACATCCTCCCGAACGAAGCGTCTTTTTTCACGTCGCGCAAAATGTTCGTAAGCTGAAAAGCCATCCCCAGGGCCACGGCATAATCGCGCGTTCGGGCATGGCGGCAGCCAAAGATATCAATACTGACAAGGCCAACCGCGCTGGCGACGCGGTAACAATATTGTTCCAACTGGGGAAAAGTGGGATAGCGCGTGATGGTCAAATCCATCTCCACGCCGTTGAGAATTTCCTCCAGCGGCGTGGGGGCAATCAGGTATTGGCGGATAATCTGCGCGAGTTCCTGACCAAGCGGTGTGTGCGGTTTATCGAGATAAGCACGGCGAACTTCCTCGCGCCACTGGCCAAGTTGACGTTGCTTCTCCTCGATGGGCAACTCGGTCGAATCGGCCACATCATCCACCACGCGACAAAACGCGTAGAAAATCGACATCGCGCGCCGCTCGGCTTCAGGCAACGAGGCAAAGGAAAGCGCAAGATTCGACTTGCTCGACTGGGTGATGGCTTCGCTTCCGGGCAACGGAGGCATGGAGGCCGGGGATTCGGTCATGTCTGTTTTCACGAGGTAAGAGCCTGGAAAAAGAGCATCGCCATATCTCCCTTACCCAGGGTGGGACGATGGTTCAAGGTGTCGAAATTCAAGGCCTCGATCTTGCGGAGAATTTTTGTGCCGCCAAGCCAAGTCAGGCGAATTTCAAGCCTCAATAGACCGTGCAGCTTTTTGGTCAACAATCCGCCCTTGTCAAAAATTTCCTGCGTGCGCTTGACTTGAAATTCGAGCAGCTTCCGATAATTCGCATCCGCACGATGTGCAAAGAGAGCTTCCTCGGTCACGTTGTAATTTTTACGATCATCTTCCGGCAGGTACATGCGGTCTTTTTCCAGGTCAACCCCGACATCCTGCCAGAAATTCGCCAATTGTAATCCTGTGCAAATCTGGTCGGAAAGGAGATGCAACTCCTCATCACGAACACGGTGCAAAAGCAGAACCAAGCGTCCGATGGGATTGGCACTGCGACGGCAATAATCGAGCACTTCGGGAAAATTGGCATAGCGACGCTTGACGACATCCTGCTTAAAGGCCGAGAGCAGGTCGGTAAAGAGGCTGATCGGCAGATCAAGTTCGCGAATCGTTTCATGCAGTGCCGTAAAAATAAAATGGAGTCCCGGCGTTCCCGGTGCCGAGCATAACTGCCGTTGCCAATCATCAAGCGCCTTCAGCCGTTCTTCCGGCGTCATGACATCCTGTGCACCACTCGCCTTGGCGCTACCCGCATAGCCTTCATCGGCCAGGTCATCGGCATACCTGGCAAACGCATAAACGGCGTGGACGTGAGGTTGCATCTCGCGAGGAACGAGACGTCCCACCGGAAAATTTTCGTAATGAGCTCGCGCCAGCTTGGTGCAGGCATCGTAGGCGGCGGCGATATTTTTAGCATCGGCTCCGACTTTCGGCTCGTCCATCATGGTTTCGACAGGCATACCTCCCTATTAAACATGAAAAGCCCCATCCTTTTCCAGAACCAACCTGCATTTCAGCTAATTGAGGGCTCAAATAAAGTTCTTGTCTCCCCCGACCGCGGAGCACGAATTTTGCAATGGACGCACCAAGACCGTGAAATTATCACCTGGCCCTCGGATGCCGATTGGAGCCGGATTCTCAAGGTGCGCGGAGGTAATCCGGTACTTTTTCCGTTTCTAGCGCGGCATTTCGTGGATGGAAAAATCGAGCTATGGCGCGACGGGAATGGAACGGTTCGACCGATGCCGCAGCATGGTTTTGTTCGCGATGCCAAATTTACGGTTATTGACGATAAATCGGATAATACTCTCAGAATGCGCATCACCGATTCCGAAGAAACCCGTATTTGCTACCCTTTCGCCTTTCAATTTGATGTCGTGGTGAGTCTTTTGCCCGCATCACGATTGGAAATTCGTTTTGAAACGACCAACACGGGAAGTCATCCCCTGCCCTATTATGCGGGACATCATTTTTATTTTGCCATGCCGCACGAGGAACGTTCGGACTGGACCCTCCATCTTCCCTGCGCTTCATGGGGACGACAGACACCGGATGGCTCCATCATTCACGAAAAGGCCCGAACAGACCTTCTACAGCTTGATGATCCTACGGTGATTGACCGTTTTCAAATTCAGCCTCTGACCTCCAAAGCCACACTTCTCAATACCAGAACCCGGCAGGAATTAGTGTTCGAGTTGGAGCACCCCGGCTCCGTTCCGTGGTATGCCGTCACGACCTGGACACAGACCCCGGAGTCTGATTTTTATTGCATCGAACCGTGGCTTGGCCTTCCCAATGCGATTCATCACGGCGAAGGTTTGCGTCATCTCGCTCCCGGCCAGACGGAAATTGCCACATGCGCGCTCGATGCGAGCAAGTGGTAAAATTATTCCACCGAAGTGACCGTCACCAGCCGCGAATCAGCGCGACCGAGATCATCGACGGCCCGGATGACATGCTTGCCCGGTTGCGGCTTCCAGAGTAACGCGCTGCTCGGAGCAGACACCCCGAGATAAGTGGCATCGATAAACCAGTGCAGGTTTTCCCGGCTCGTTTCTGCCGTGGCCTCGAGATTAAGCACTTCGTCATTTCCAACCCCAACGCGAACATGGTAGATCAGCCCCTTCTTGGGTGAAACGATGACCGGCCCTTTATCGGGATTATGA
>Ga0206928_1018_pt1 | contig 54509 bp, 47 predicted proteins | sample Alteio_BWOrgHeat_21_FD_152941 | JGI IMG/M metagenome (GOLD analysis project Ga0206928, IMG submission 152941) | Enriched cells from forest soil in Barre Woods Harvard Forest LTER site, Petersham, Massachusetts, United States -... | ecosystem: Environmental > Terrestrial > Soil > Temperate forest >... | reverse complement strand
CGAGTCCCTGGCGCATTTTTTGGACTGGTTGTTTGGATTCAACCAAAAACATAACATGTCAGGCAATGGATTGAAGAACCTCTCAAAATTTCCCTGGCAACTGCTTTTTTTGATACTCCTGGCCATTGTTGTCGGCTGCCTGATTTTCATTCTCGTGCGCTATTTTCGCCGCCAAGGCAGCCAGTCGATGGCTGTACTCACGACCGTGCCGGTTAGAACCGTTGACCTGGAAGCAGACAATGTACGTGCGGACGATCTACCCGAAGACTCCTGGCTTTCACTGGCTCACCAGTTGATCGAGCGGGGCGAATTACGCCTGGCCTTGCGCGCCCTTTACCTGGCTACTCTGTCTGTCCTAGCCCGGAGCCAGCTTGTCCGGCTTGGTCAAGCCAAGTCCAACCGCGACTATCTACTGGAACTGACCCGCCGCTTGCAGGGTAATGCGGCCGCCGTCCCCTTTTTCAGGGAAAACATCAATCTTTTTGAAGCTTCCTGGTATGGAACCCACGCCGTGACTTCCGCCATTATTAAAACGATGCAAGCCAATCATCAACAAGTGCGAAACCATGCCACGCCGTAACTTTATTTTAGCCGTCGTTGCGCTTGTCGGATTGATTCTTTTTTTCTGCTTTCTTGTCCGGCTGCTGCTACTGCGCTACGAGCGGGGCGATATCTATCCCCCTTACTCCACCCTGAGAGCGGATCCGCTTGGCACACGTGCTTACTACGAAGCACTGGGATCCATAAATTTCTATACCATTACACGGGGTTTTAATTCGTTGCATCGGGAACTGGAAGAAAAGCCAGATACGTTATTTTATCTCGGCTTGGATACTTCTGATCTCATGTCTTTTACCAGGGAGGAAACCGCTCAACTCGACACCTATGTAAAAAACGGTGGACGGATAATCATTACTTTTAAACCGGAAGATCCGAGGGCTTCAAATTCTGACGCGCAAAAAAAAAGTGCTGATAAAAAAGCGAAAGCAGCCAAACAACCCAGGAAAGATGGAGCGCCGCCGGAGCAGATTCCTACAGCCAATTCGGATCAAAATACTTCAGAACCTCAGACCCAGCAGGAAAAACACGAGAGAGAAGAATTTCGCAAGGAAGAAGAGGCTTCCAAGGACGATTCCAACAAACAAAAAGACACTCCTGAACGCAAATACCACCCTTCGCTGGCCGCCTTATGGGGCTTTGGTTGGAAACAACACAGCGAAGACAAGGTAAAAAAACAAGACGATGCCTCCGACTCAGTTTCAGATCAAGAAACGGAAAAATCTGAAGTGTTGGCCATATGCATGGTTGATACCAACCTGGAGTTAAACGTGCCTTGGAAATCGGCGCTCTATTTTGTCCGGATTGAACCCGAGTGGGAAAAGCTCTATGACGCCAAAGCCGAGCCCGTGCTTATTCGACGCACCTGGGGCAAGGGGGAAATCATCGCGGCCACCGATTCCTATCTGATCAGCAACGAAGCTTTGCGCAATAACCGTCGTCCCGCCTTGCTGGCACTTTTGACTGGCCCTCCCGGACGACTCTTCTTTGATGAAACTCATCTTGGCACACAGGAACAGGAAGGCGTTATGTTTCTGGCGGAAAAGTTCCGACTTGAAGGTTATCTCTATGGAATGCTCGGAGTGACTCTGCTTTTTCTCTGGCGCAACAGCACCCCACTTGTGCCACCACGCACTTCCATCGGCCATGCGCTTCTCGGAGGAACTGTTTCTGGAAAAGACTCCCGCAGCGGGTTCGTCAACCTTCTGCGACGTAACATTGCGCCTCGGAACATTTTAAAAACCAGCCTTGCCGAATGGAAGCGAAACGTCACCCCCGCCCGCCGACATCTTCATGGCAAGATGTCAGCGATGGAATCTATCCTGTCTGCCACCGAAACCAACCGAGCCGATACTATTCTTCAGTCCTACCATCAGCTTCGCGAAATCAACACCCCCAGCCGTTCCAAAGGAAATTATGCAACAAAATCTTGAACAACTCTCCCAGCTACTCCAATCCGTCAGGACTGAAGTAGGCAAAGTCATCCTTGGACAGTCCGAAGTGATCGACAAAGCCATTATAACCATTCTCATTGGCCAGCATGCCTTGATCGAAGGCGTCCCCGGTGTGGCCAAAACACTCCTGGTTCGCACGCTGGCGCATATCCTGGGTTGTGAATTTTCACGCATTCAGTTCACACCCGATCTCATGCCAGCGGATATTACCGGCACCAGTGTGTTCAATTTTCAAAAAAGTGAATTTACGCTTATGCCCGGACCCATTTTTACCACCTTTTTGCTTGGTGATGAAATCAACCGGGCCCCAGCAAAAACCCAATCCGCTCTTTTGCAGGCGATGCAGGAACGGACGGTAACCATTGATCGCCATACCTATCAGCTTTCACCAGCCTTCACCGTCTTCGCCACACAAAATCCGATCGAATATGAGGGCACTTACCCGCTGGCAGAAGCACAAAAGGATCGCTTTGCGCTTAAAATCACCATGCCCTGCCCGGAACGTGAAGATGAGCTTAATTTGGCCCGTCGCATGTTGGGACACGATTCCCCTGAGGTGGCCCTGGCCAATGGCGTCGTGCAACCGCTGTTGACCCTTGAGCGCCTTCAGGAATCGCGCCGGACACTGGAACAACTGGCGATCCGGGATGAGATGCTCGGGTATATTCTCGATATCGTCCGAGCCACGCGCACCCATGAAGCAATTTTAGTTGGTGCAGGACCTCGTGCAACCCAATCACTCCTCATGGCTAGCCGGGCCAACGCCGCGCTGGTGGGACATGATTTTGTCAGCCCGGATGATGTGCGCAGCATGGTTCTCCCCGTGCTGGAACACCGCTTGATCCTTCGGCCCGAGTATGAGGTCGAAGGACTTTCAATTGCCGAAGTCCTCCAACAAATCCTGCAAACCGTACCCGTTCCACGATGATCGTACCCCGACCCAGTCTAATCATACTGGCCTCGATTACGCTCATTCCACTTCTCGGACTGGCCGTAAGCCTGCCAGCTATCGTTTTGCCTGCCGCTTGCATCCTCGGGCTGGCGACCCTGGTCTCCGTGATCGATGCCTGCCGGGGCATCAACTATCTTAAAACCATCCAGGTTCATCTTCCCGGGAAGTTACGATGGATTCAGGATAGAACCGCCAAGCTGGAATTGATCTTTGAAACCCGCATTCCACGATCTTTCCGTTTGCGTCTAGGCCTGGCTTTACCAGATGAGTTGATCCCACAGGAAGAGGAAATAACCGTCGACTTGCCCGCTCAAGCTGGAAAGCACTACGTCCTCTGCGACTGCCTTCCCACCCAGCGTGGGCTCTTCAAGATCGAGGGATGCCATTATGAAATTTCATCGCCGTTCTCTCTTTGGGATATTCGTGGACGCAATACCCAATCGGTCGAAATACGTTCCTATCCCAACCTCGAATCCGAGCGCAAGCAAGTTGCCTCCCTTTTTCTTCGAACCAACCGAACCGGTATGCGAGCCGTGCGTCAAGTCGGACAGGGACGGGATTTTGAAAAGTTACGTGAATACGTCTCGGGAGATGGCTATGAAACCATTCATTGGAAAGCCACTGCCCGGCGCGGACATCCCATCACAAAAGTCTATCAAGTGGAAAAGACCCAGGAAGTTTACGTCGTGATTGACGCCTCCCGGCTTTCCGCCCGTCTGCAAGTGCCCGGCGATCCTTCCCAAGGCACTCATCTTGACCGATACATTGCCGCCACTCTCGTGCTCGGACTGGCTGCGGAAAAACAAGGTGATCTTTTTGGGCTGCTGACCTTTGGCGATCGTGTATTCAATTTTGTCCGCGCGCGCAACGGTAAGGAACATTACAGCGCCTGTCGCGAAGCTCTCTATCGGCTCGAACCCCAGTCGGTCTCACCCGATTTTGAAGAAATAGCTTCTTTTATCCGGTTACGATTACGCCGGCGGGCTCTCCTCGTATTCATGACCGATCTGGACGATCCAATCATCATGGAATCGTTTCAACGTTCCGCCAATATTATCTGCCGCAAGCATCTCGTTCTCGTGCAAATGCTCCAAACAGGCAAGCTTCGACCCGTTTTCACCAATCCCAACGTTTCCACGGTGGATGATCTTTACCAGGATCTTGCTCATCACCTGGCGTGGCACGATTTGCGGCAACTATCCCTGTCCCTCCAGCAGCATGGCGTCACCCTCTCCCTCCTCTCCCGGGAAGAGTTTAGCGCAGAAACCACTTCCAACTATCTTCGCGTCAAACAACGCCAACTCTTATGATCCTGGATCTTCAGCAATTCATCAGTTCCGAGCGTCCTCGCTGGGATGAGTTCGAAACTCTGCTCAAGCAAATCGAGGAAGACCCTGATTTAAACCTCTCGCTTGAACAGGCCCGTCGTTTTCATTATTTATATGACCGCGCAGCCTCCGACCTGCTTCGCGTCTCCACTTTTGCCTCATCACCGGAAATCCTGCACTACCTCGAGTCTCTTGTTGCGCGTGCTTACGGAGAAATCCATGAAACTCGTGAACCCCGTCGGCGCTTCATTTTCTGGCATTGGTTTTCCCAGCAGATCCCTCAAACCTTTCGCCGCCACTTGACCGCCTTCTGGTGTTCCGTAGCGCTCACTCTCCTAGGAGTGATTTTTGGCGCTGGTATCCTTTACGTTGATCCCACTGCGAAGGAAACACTGTTGCCCTTTTCTCATCTCCAGGGAAAGCCGAGTGAACGAGTTGCTGAAGAAGAACAAAATAAAGGCCATCAATTGGAAGGGAAAAAGGCGGGCTTTGCCGGATTCCTCATGACTCATAACATCCGTGTTGCGCTTTTTACGTTAGCCCTGGGTATGACCTATGGCATTGGAACTGTCGTCATGCTTTTTTACAACGGGGTTATTCTTGGGGCTGTTTCCTTTGATTATATCCAGGATGGACAAACCCGTTTTCTCATTGGCTGGCTGCTTCCACACGGATCAATTGAAATTCCATCGGTTATTATTGCCGGCCAGGCTGGTTTTGTTTTGGCGGGCGCCTTGATCGGTTCGCGAAAAAGAATGACCTTGCTGGATCGCCTGGCCTCGGTGCGTAACGATCTGGTTACCCTTATCGGCGGTTTTTGCCTGCTTCTGGTCTGGGCTGGAATCATTGAAGCTTTTTTCTCTCAATATCATGAACCTGTTTTACCTTATGGCGTCAAAATCGGTTTTGGATTGTTGGAGCTCGTCTTGTTGTGCGGGTATCTCAGTTTTAGCGGGCGTAAAAATAGACCTCAAAATACCTCTCCATGATTCTCAATCTCTCTGGGCGAAAGACCTTGCAGATTCAGACGCCGGAAGGCGTCGTCTTTAACCTGACTGTGGCAGGACTTTTCACCCGCTTTCTCGCCTGGATCGTGGATGGAGTCGCCATCATGACGGCAAGCTCCATTATCGGCACATGCACAAGATTTTTAGCCATCATCAGTCCCGATTTTGCCAATGCTCTCTTCATTATTCTCTACGCGGTGATATCCGTTGGTTACGGCATATTCACTGAATGGAGATGGCGCGGTCAATCCTGGGGCAAACGACTGCTTCGTTTGCGTGTGATCGACGCTTCAGGTTTAAAACTGCAACTCAGTCAAATCATCATTCGCAATTTGCTCCGTCCTGTCGATCTGCTCCCAGCCTGTTATCTGCTTGGCGGAATATTCTCATTTTGGAATCGGCGAGGCCAAAGACTGGGCGATCTTGCTGCAAACACCGTCGTCGTTTCCATTCCAGATACCCTTGTGCTTAACACCCAGTCCCTTAAGGAAGCAAAGTATAATTCTTTCCGCGACTACCCACACTTGGAATCAAGACTTCGTCAGCGCGTCAAACCCGTGGAAGCTGCTGTCGCCTTGGATGCCATCCTCCGCCGCGATGAAATCAGCCTGGAAGCCCGCATTGAATTGTTCCGACAAATAGCCGCCCATTTTCGCTCTCTTGTTTCCTTCGAGGATAAGGTCGAAGAAATGATTACCGACGAACAATTTGTGCGCAATGTGGTTGCCAGCATCTATCGCCAAACAAATTCTCGTCAAACGCCCGTTTCATTCTAATTTTGACGTGGAAGCAAAAGCTACTTTGAAAGCTTCCCCCTCTCGCCTATTCCCACCCCAAGCGTTTTAAGACAACATTTTCATCTATGTGGCATTATTTAATCAATGGACAACAGCATGGACCCATGGATGACCTCGCTTTTGATCAATTGATCGCCAGTGGAGCCGTGACCGACGACACTTTTGTCTGGAAGGAGGGACTATCGGAGTGGATGCAGCTTAGGCAAACCCGCACCCTCAACAATACAGGAACCCCCGTTGAAGATGCCGGATCATCCACCTGCACGATGTGCGGAAAGAGTGTGGGTTCGGACAATCTGATCGATCTACTGGGCCTTCGTGTCTGTGCTGCCTGTAAACCAATGGCTGTGCAGACACTTCGGGAAGGCGTCACTCCCACCGGAAATATTAGCGCGTCGAGAGACGGCAAGAAAGTAATGACCTATAACCAAAAATCGCTCCCTCCGCGCTGCTATAAATGCAACCATGCCATCGTGGAACCGCCCATGAAACGCAAGTTATACTGGCATCCGGTGGGCTATTATTTACTGATACTTGTTAATGTGATCCTCTATGCTGTCGTTGCCATGGTCGTGCGCAAGCGAGCATCGGTCGAACTTTATCTTTGTGCGCAACACAGCAAACGACGTAAGTATTTTATCATTGGAGGTTGGAGCGGAACAGCCCTGGGAATTGCGATGCTCATTGTGGGCATTTCAGAGGATATTGGAGTGCTGACTGCGATTGGCTTTTTGGTCATCTTTCTTGCGATCCTCGTGGGTTTGCGGGGTGCATCACTCACTCGAGCAACGCGGATTAAAGGCGATACGGTTTGGTTAAGCGGGGCAGGTAAGGAATTTCTCGCCAGTCTGCCTGAACGATCCTAAGTAAGCATCGATACCACGAGTCAAACTTCGTTTATAGCCCGAGTGATGGAATGGCAGACATACAGGACTTAAAATCCTGAGGGGAGAAATCCCCGTGTGGGTTCGACTCCCACCTCGGGCACCCTCTCAAAAATTCCTTTAGATCATTTTAACATATAGTGCACATATATCCGGCGTGACGAAAGAAGCCTTGGGCGTCGGTGATCGAGACGGTCTGGAGGGCTTGGCCGATAGCGGCCAGAAGGTCCGCATCGGTGCGGGCTTTGGCTTGGCGCAGGTGGGCTTTGACTTTGGCCCACATCATTTCAATCGGGTTGAGATCGGGGCTGTAGGCCGGTAAAAAGAGCAACTGAGCTCCGCAAGCTTCGATGAGCTTTTGCACCTCGGCATCACGGTGAGCCGCCAGGTTGTCGCAGATCACGATGTCGCCGGGGCGCAGGGTGGGGCCGAGCACCTGGCGGACATATTCCCGAAAAACATCGGAGTCGGTAGCCCCTTCGATGACCAGGCAACTGGTTACCCCGTCGAGCCGGATGGAGCCGAGCATGGTGACGGTGTGCCAGTGGCCGCCCGGGGTGTGATCGTGCAGCCTTTGGCCACCGCGCACCCGGCCCCGCAACCGCGTCATGTTGGTCTTGGCCGAGGACTCGTCGATGAAGACCAGCCGCCCGGCCGGTCACTGCCTCTGATCCTCTTGCCAGAGCTTTCTCTTCTCGGCGATGTCAGCGCGATCTTGTTCGCTGGCCCGCAGCGTTTTTTTTATAGCGGTAGCCCAGCCGCCTCAACGTGTGGTGGATGGTGACCAGCGTGCAATTCACTGCGACCTTCTCGTGGATCCGCTCCAACGTCGCATCGGGATGCTTGTCCACATACTGGGTCAGCCGATTGATCTGCTCGGCGTCGAAGCGGCGAGGCTGGCCCACCTGGCCCTTGCGCGGGCCAAGGTCACCGCCAGTTTTTCGCTGTCGTTTGAGTTTATGCACCCACCACTCACCAACTTTGAAACGCTCGGCAATCTGGCCCACCGTCCACCTGCCCTCGTCGTAGGCTTTCATCACACGCTGCCGCAAATCCAAGGAGTAAGCTCGCATGGACCCAGACGATACCACCCTCTCACATATGTGCACAATACTTTAATATGCTCTAGACTTGCTTGAACACAACCCTTACGCAATGGCAAACGAGCAAACACAACAGGTGGAAAACTTCGACCGAGTCTGGCTGCTCAAGGTATTCTTTCTACATTCAATCGCAAAAAGGCTTGGGATTGTTCGGATATGGTTTTTTTCAATCTAACCCGAATAGTCTCGGTGCCATCTCCGTTGTCTGTCGGAGAACCTACCTGTTCCAAATCTGCTGAACCAGTCTGCCATTGCACCAGATTGCTGCTCCATTGCACCGTGTAAAGAATTCCTCCTACCGTGTAACCATCTTCTGCGGTGCCAGTGCCTGTTCCGCGCAAACGGCGGAAGTTCAATTCCAGGTGGTTTCCGTTTATCATCGAGGCAGGCATGTCTTCCTGCCCATTCTTTACCAAAGGATTCGAACCGGTTGCGTATTCCATTAAATTCGAGATATGATCTCCGTCCGCATCAGCGGTCGGCTGGGCCAGAAGATTGGAGCTTCCTCCTGCCAAACTTTCAAAAGAGGTATCCTTCCAGTAGTCAAAAGGATCACCCACCGACAAGTTAAATGTCTTGGTATAACTGCCCACCGTGTTGGTGGCCGTCAAGGTCACGACAAAAACACCACTTTGCGTCGGTGCTCCACTGATCGCGCCAGTGGTTGAGTTCAAGGTCAGATTGGTTGGCAGTCCCATGGCAGAAAACCCGGTCGGGGTATTTTGGGCTGTCACCACGAAATAGAAGGGCACATTGATGTAGGCTTGAGCTGAGCCCGCACTGGTAATGATCGGGAGTGGCTGCAAATTCAGGTAGTTTGGCACGTCGCTTGCCCTCATATCCGTTACCGCTATTAAAGTGGCATTTCCATTGGACAATACATTGGCATTGGGTGCATAGACCACCGTGTTGCTGCCTCCGGCACTGCGGAGATCTACCGTGGCCCCATTTTCCGCCCAGATCATATGACCTCCTCCTCCAGATGGAATCACCACGCTGCCTCCTTCTGCATACACCGTCCAAGAACCGCCAGAACCGCCTAAAATACCTCCGGAACGCACTCGATAATAGACGCTGCCTCCACCATTGACGCTATTCCCCGATGTTACTTGTGGCATAGTGGCCGGAATCGCTACCGTTGCACCGCCTTCTCCTATCAGGGTTAAGATTGCACCCGGAGTTTGCTGAAGGTTCAGGGCGGGCACCGTCACCGCAACCTGTGACCCGGTCGCCGTAACGCCGGTTCCCAGTTTTCCCAAACCCAGATCGTGATCTTTAAAATAAACCTGAGACACTGTTTGCAATCCCGTGCCTCCCAAATTCAGCACCGCGTCGACGGTTGTCGCGATCGGTACAGAGGTCACCAAAGGCGCGGGACGATCTACGGCTAGAATGAACTTGAGAGTGGTGTTTCCATAGGGGTTTCCGATCTGAAGGTTAACCAGCCAAGCTCCCCCTTGAGTTGGCGTCCCTGTCAGGTGTCCTCCGGTGCTCAGTGACAGGCCAGGGGGCAGTCCCGTTGCTTGAAAGAGAGTCGGAGAATTCGCCGCAGTTATTTGAAAATTCACCGCGCTGCCGACAGAAAGATCAAGTCGAGTCGCACTGGTCATCATGGGCAAGAGGCCCGGAGTGATCGTGAAAGTCACGGTCTTGGTTCCCGTTCCGCGCGAGTTAGTCGCCTGCAGTTGCACATCATACGAACCGGCAACCGTCGGCGTCCCGGAAATGATCCCGCTCGTTGAACTGATGGTCAGTCCCGGAGGCAAGCCGACTGCCCCGTAGGTCACCGAGGGGAAAAACTTCGTCAAAGTGGCGGTGTAAGTGAAGCTCTGCCCCACCTGACCGCTGGCCGGGCCGGAACTAAAGACAGGCAGGTCGTAAACATTCAGAAAGGTGGTTGCTGCGATACTACTCAAACCAAGGGCAGGTACATCAACCACCGTGCTGGATCCTTGACCAAGAACGGTGGCATTGGGGCTTCTGATGACCAAAGAACCGCCACCACCCGACAAATTAGCTATCGCCCCGGTTTCTAGAAGAATTATCTGACTTCCTCCTCCTGTCGTTACGCTGCCACCAGATTCTACATAAATGATATTACTGCCACCCCCGCCTAACGCCACATTGGCACCGGGGCCGACAATCACCGCGGAACTAGCTCCTCCAAAAGTTCCACTGGAAGTCATGAGGGTTACATTACTCGGGAAAGTGGCTGTTGCTCGATCAGCCGTGGTGACAATGACCGGGGTGCGGTCGCTCGGGGACATACTGAGGGAAGGTACCAACACCTGAAGCGACGTATCCGATAGTAAAGTCAGTCCAAGATCAGAAACCAACTGGCCACTGCGACTGATAAAATAAACGTGTTGTGCGTCGGCCAAACCATGGCCGGCGAGGGAAAGGATGCTGCCCGCCGCCACTGGATTAGGGCTCACCGAAGTCACTGCTAATGGAGAAGTACCCAGGAAAAAAGTGACCGTGCGACTGCCCGTACCAAGGCTATTGGTCGCTGTCAAAGTGGAGGTGAAAATACCCGTTGCGGACGGGATTCCACTAATCAAACCAGTGGTTGAATTCACGGACAAATTGGCGGGCAGGTTGCTGGCACCAAAACTAGTAGGGCTGTTGGCGGCGGTAATTTGATAGCTCAAAGCCGAACCAGGGGTTCCTGTGATTTTTACCGGGCTATTAATGACCGGTATGGCATTGCCTGTTACATCCAAGCCCAGGGTAAATAGGGTCGTTCCAACCGAGTTTGTAACGGAAAAAGGAAGATCAGAATGTCCCGGAGAGGTTGGACGCCCTTGTAGTAGGCCTGTTGCTGCATCAAAAGTCAGACCTGGCGGTAAGGCGCTAGTCAGTCCATAAGACAGTCCCCCATTCAAAGAGCCGAATCCGGATACGGTGATCTGATAGAAATAATCGGCACCGACAGTCGTTGAGGACTGGGACGCACTGGTCACCACCGGAATCTGACGAACCTTCAACAGTTGGTTCATAATCGTGGCCCGCACTGCGGCTACCTCATAAAAACCGGGAGGGGGGGCTGAGGTGGATGAAACGGAGGCTTCGTTAATGATCACGGACTTGGAAGTAGAGAAGACCGTCGCTGATGCCGAGGATCCGCTGAGATCAGCTAAACCGCCTGAATCGACAAATAGAATATTCCCGCCACCACCGCTCAAACGAGCTGAACCTCCCGATTCCACCACCACCTGTTCACTGCCACCTCCCGCGCCGATCAAAGCACCACCCTGATGCACTACCACGGAACGACTACCCGCCCCGCCCAAGTCGTAGCCGGTGAAGACTTCGATCGTGGAGGGTGGGAAAGCTACGGCCAGACCTTTTGGGCTGATGACAATAATCCAGCTATCATCGGCGTCCGTCGCTTGTTTTAGATAAGGAACACGCGCCTGGATTTGCGTATCCGATTGCACGGTGAAGTTCTCTGCGGGAATGAGTTGCTGGTTGCGATCAGAAAAATAAACCGCCGTGGCACCCGTGAAACCCGTACCTTGAATGGTCAGATTATCCTCGGGCGTAACCGTCTGTGGACTGAACGAAACAATCCGGGTCGGTCCATCGACGACGTCCAAAATTAATGTGGCATACCCCGTGCCCCCCGCATTCGTTGCTGACAGCCCGATGGTGTACTGACCCTTGGTACCCATCTGTCCCGTGAGCAATCCGGTGCCGGAATCCAACGCCAGTGAGCTGGGTAAATTGTTCGCGCCATAGGCCAGGGGCGTATGACTGGCATTTATTTGGTAAGTTACGGGTTGTCCTACTTCTACCTGCAACTCCAGAGGGCTGATGATCACTGGCGGCAAAGGCGTGATGGCAAAAGTCACCGTCGCGCTTCCGGTTCCGCCCACATTAGTGGCCGAAACCACTACTGTTACCATGCCAGGATCTCCTGCCGTACCACTGATGAGACCAGTCGCTGGATCAATCGCCCAGCCGGAGGGGAGACCTGTGGCGCCGAAAGAGGATGGTGATGCGCTGGCCGTAATCTGATAGGAGACCGACTGCCCCGTCACCAACTGCTGTGTCAACGGACTTGTAATGCTTGGCAACTCTGGCAATACCGTCAGCTGTAAAGTTGCCAGACCTGTGCCCCCCACATTGGTCGCTGCGAGCAAAACATCCATTTCACCACTCTGTGTTGGCGTACCCGAAATCAACCCGGAAGTGGAAATGGAAAGGCCATTGGGCAAGTTAGAAGCTGTAAAACTGGTTGGATTGTTGCTCGCCGCTATCTGATAGGAAAACTGTTGGTTTACGCGTACAGAAGCAGTCAACGAGCTGCTAATCACTGGCGCAGCCGGTGGATTAATTATCAGCGTTAGCGAGACACTGGCCACACCTCCTTCATTTTCCGCCTCCAAGGTCACCCCAAAAGTGCCCGCCTGCGCCGGGATGCCTGAGATCAACCCAGTAGTTCCATTAAGAGATAGACCCGCTGGCAAACCGGTAGCACGATAAACCGTTGGATGGGAGGAAGCGATAATCTGGTAGGAGAAGGCTGTCCCCAGGACCCCTGTGGCTTGGGCCGGACTGGTGATGACCGGGGCGATAGGTTCGTCAATCTGCAGGCTCAAGGTCGCCGTGCCCGTTCCCCCGGTATTTTGCGCTGACAACTGCACAGTGAATTGTCCGGTTTGGGTGGGATAACCCGCAATCAATCCGGTGGCAGTGTTTATCGTCAAGCCAGCAGGCAGACCCGTGGCACTAAATAGAGAAGGCGTATTGGTCGCGGTAATTGGGTAGAAAAAGAATTCCCTCTGCACACCGCCTGCCGTGATTGAACTGGTGATTACTGGAGGAGGTGCCACCACAGTCAGAGTCAATGTAGCGGTTCCCGTTCCTATAACATTCGAAGCGCTAACCGTCACAGGGTAGATTCCTCCCGTCGTCGCCGTGCCGGAAATCAGTCCGGTATCCTTATTCAGGCTAAGGCCAGCCGGCAAACCTATGGCGGCAAAGCGCGAAGCGTTGTTGGAAGCCGTGCCCGTAAATTGGAAAGTTTGCGCAAGATAAAGGGTGGCCTGCGTCGCACTTGTGATTACCGGAATTTGAGCGGATAACCCCTGGAGGGAGTGGTAAAGGTTCAACCGTCCCTGAGAGGCAATTTTGCCTAGGAAATTCGGCTGGCTATCCGCTGAACCCATGATCTGTAGCTTGACCTGCAGGGGCGTCAGATTGGGCTGCTCCGCCAACAATAATGCGCACGCACCGCTGACGAATGGAGTGGCCATGGAAGTCCCACTTAAAAAGCCGTATTGGTTGCCCGGGATCGTACTTAAAATCCCCACTCCCGGCGCCGCGATATCCACACTGGTCGAACCGTAATTCGAAAAACTGGCCAGTTGATCATTCTCATCACTTGCCGCTACGGATATGATATTATCCAAATTATATGCCGCTGGGTACATCGGCAGCGTATCCGCATTTTGGCCGTTATTACCTGCGGCCGCGACAAAGAGGACTCCAGCCTGGCCCGCCGCCGCAATTTCAGCCTGTAGCGCACTGGAATAACCGCCGCCGCCCCAGGAATTGGATGTAATCTTGGCACCATTGACTGTTGCATAATGAACGCACTGAATGGCATCGGAAGTTGCTCCGACTCCCGTGCTACTTAAAAATTTCAACGCCATGAGCTGCGCCGACCAAGCCACGCCGGTTACCCCTACGCCGTTGTTGCCCCCAGCAGCAATGATGCCGGCGACATGGGTGCCATGGTAGTGATCATCCATTGGGTCGCCATCATTGTTGTAAAAATCATAGCCATGTACGTCGTTGGCGCTGCCGGGATGGGGATTGATCCAGATATTGGCCGCCAAATCCGGATGGGTGTAATCAATGCCGGTATCAATGACTGCAACCACCAGCGAGTTCGCCTGATGATTTATATCCCAACCTTCCGGTGCGTCGATATTGGCACCTGCCGTGCCGTCGCTTCCAGCCACGTGATGCAGCCCCCAAAGTTCACCGTACAGTGGATCGTTGGGCACAGCCAATGACGTCACCAGATAATCCGGTTCCGCCACGTCAACGATAACAGCACCCGCTCCGGCATTCAGTCGTCCCTGCATTTGCTCCAGGGCATCCAAACCAGTCAAACCCGTCACTAGATACCCGGTATCCCCCTGCAAATGTTTACTCACCTTTAAACCCGTGCCCTGAACCAATTCCAGCAAGGCTTGCTCAGGAATTCCGCTCCGGCGATGCACTAGGATATGATCCGCTACCATAACCGTCATCACCTCTCCTTGAGCATTTTTTTCCACTCGAATCATGGGATATTTGAAGTCAGTCTGGTAAATCTCCACTTGGCGGGATTCCCCCTTCGATCCAGTCCGTATAATTCCCTCCTGCAATTTTTTTCCATTCTGCAAAAGAGCCTGGATGGGATTAACCATTCCAACCGATGGCGGCACCGTACTCCCCGGCTTGATCACCTTACTTTTAATTCCGGAAGTGATTGCGACTTCCATCTGCAAGGGAGCGGGAGAAGGGGCAAAGGCTTGCTTGGCCAGAATCAAAGGCGCAGGGGAAGAAACAAATCCAACTCTTCCAAGAAACAAAAGAAGTCCCAGAAAAAGAAAAAGCGCCAACCCAATCTCAAGGCGGATATTTCGATCCTTTTTCACGAGAGCTAACTATGGAGGCCTTTGAAATTGGCAACAACATAAATATCTTTGGAGAATCCGATGATAGCCATCTTGCATCGTATCGGCTCATTCCAGCCTTTTAGGTGGTCAGCTGGCTAACCCGAGGAGCTACGCCCGCTTTCCTTGGAATGAATCCCGGCCAGAGTCGCCAGAACAATGCCCGCCCACGGCACCCACCCCTTGGGCGCAAACTCAGCGTTCAAAATTCCTCCAAATGTTTAGAGGAGGGCTACCGACATGGATTCGAACCATGTAAGATAGGCTGTTCTGATTCTGATTTGCACACGTTTGCACACAACTTTTTGCGTAATGCTGCTTGGTTCTGTAAAATGATGTGAAAAAGCAGGTCATTGCAACACGCTGAATCACGCAGGGCTTACGCAATATCACGCCTAGATCGATTCGGGTTCGACCTCGCCGCCGCTTCCACTATTTGCATGTGGGTTCATGCAAAGTCACACTAGGTCATGAAGAATTATACAGTGATGACCGCTATTTATACTTTTGGGCTGGGACGAAATGAAGGATAAGGACTAACAGGGATCAGGTCTGGCTTAAACAGGCTCACCGGCTTGTCAGACGATAACCGATACCGGTTTCGGTTTTGATTAAGTCCGGGCGTACCCCGAGAGTGGTAAGCTTGGAACGAAGGTGGGATACATAAACGCGCAGGTACTGGGACTGCTCGGCACTTTTCGGACCCCAGATGGATCGAAGAATGTGGGCTTGGGTGAGAACTTTTCCTGCATTTGTAACCAACAGACGAAGCACGGCATATTCCGTGGGGGTCAAATCAACAATCTTGCCATTAACGGTGACAAGACGTTCAGGCAGATTCACGCACAGACCTTCCTGTTCAAAGATCGTGGGTGCTTCGGTACGGTGCGCATGACGTTGGGCGACACGCAGGCGGGCCAGCAGCTCCTCGGTGTGGAAGGGCTTGGTGACATAATCGTCCGCCCCGGCGTCAAGGGCAGCGACCTTTTCCGCTTCGTTGTCGCGCACGGAAAGAATAATCACCGGCACCGCGCTCCACTCTCGCAGACGTTTTAAAACCTGGAGGCCGTCGAGATCGGGCAACCCAAGATCGAGAACGACGATGTCGGGCTTGCGGCTCACGGCTTCCAGTAGTCCTTGTTCGCCGGTTTCAGCGGCAAAAACGCGATAGCCTTCCTCTTCCAGGCTTATCCGAAGCAACCGCTGCATTTGGGCTTCGTCATCGATAACGAGGGCGATCGGTTTGATCTCGCTCATGTATTTAATTCAGCCGGTTCAGGTTGTTTTTCCAATGGCAAACGCATGATAAAAACAGCTCCGCCTTCAGGTTGATTGTGACCTTCCAAGCTACCCCCATGAGCTTCCACAAAGCCGCGCGCGATGGAAAGACCGAGCCCGGTTCCTCCTGGACGTGCGTCGCTGGCTCGTTGAAACTTTTCAAAAAGATTGGGGAGAATGTCGGGTGAAATTCCCGGCCCTTTGTCTGCGACACGGATCAGCAAGATCTCGCCCAGAGCTTCCGCTTCAAGTGTGATGCGTGTTTTGGGCGACGTATGAATCGCAGCATTATGCAGGAGATTAGCCAGGGCCTGGGCCAAAAGACCAAAATCGGCATGTAAGAGAGGCGGCTTTCCCGGTACTCGAACTTGAAGTTGGTCCTTGGAAAGAACTGGATTGGCTAATTCGATGGCTGTCTCAACCAAGTCATGGACTTCGCCCCATTCCTTTTTGGGTTCGAACTGATCCGATTCGAGGCGCGCGCTGTCCAAAAGATTTTTGACCAGGCGTTTGAGCCGGTCGAGAGCCTCGTTGATTTCATCTGAGAGATGTTTTTGGCGTGGCGATAAATTTTCGCTGGTGAGCTGATCTGTCGCGGCCTGGATGACGGAAAGCGGTGTCCGAAGTTCGTGTGAGATCGAGTTGAGCAACGTGCGATGCAACTGGTCGGATTTGCCGAGCATGCGGACGGCTTCGGCGTCGTGGCGAAGTTTTTCTTTTTCCAGGACAAGCGCGATCTGATGGGCGAATGATTCGAGAAGATCGCGTTGATCAAGCGTGAGCGTTTCCTCCGCCGGGGGGCGGACGGCCATGACTCCGATTGTTCGCTCCGAGGTAGTGAGGGGTATGTGGAATGCCTGCGCGGAGGGCAGGGTGTCGGTAAAACGTCCTGCATTACGACGGTTCCGATAGGCCCAGGTCGCCACACCGATCTCCTTTTCATCGGGATGAAAGGTGCTGGCGGAATGTGCTTTTGCCGAGAGCCCAAATTGGCTTCCTCCCATCAGAAACGCAGTGCTCACGCCAAAAACTTCCTGGATTTGCGTCACTGCATGGGCAAGGACTTCATCCGTCGTGGCCGCTGTGACAATACTGCGGGTGAGGCGGTAAAGGGCTTGAGCACGTTGCTCGCGTTGACGTTCGTCGCGTTCCTGTGTCTGGATCCGGGAGGTAAGCTGTCCCGTGACCAGGGCGACAATAAAGAAGATGCCGAACATGAGCCCGTCTTCCAATTTACCGATGTAAAAGGTGTAAAGAGGTGGGATGAAAAGATAGTCCCAGAGTAAGGCGCTAAGCGTGGCGGCCAGCAGGACGGGGCCGCGCCCCAGATAGATTCCCTGAAGGATCACTGCCAAAAGATAAAATAAGGCAATCGACCAATAGCCGATCCAGTTGACAAGAAACAGGCTTCCAACAGTCACACCTGCGACCGAGATAACCGCATGGATATATTCGCGAAGTGGGGCGCGGGGACGAAAATGCTGGAGGCTTCGTTTTTGCGACAGGGTTTCGGCGGTGACTACGTAAATGTCTATTTCTCCACTGAGGCGAATGAGTTGGTCGACCAGGCTACCCCCTCGAAGCCATTCGAGCAGGCGGTTTCCGAGTGGTTTGCCTGCAATGATTCTTGAAACATTATTTTGCTGGGCGATTCTCATCAACGCCCTGGCAATATTTTCATCCCGCGTAAAAATCACTTCCGCCCCCAGTTCACGGGCGTGGGAAAGATTTTTATCGAGTTGGCGCTGAGTTTCCGGGGAAAGCCGCTCGCCTGAATCCACGCTTACGGCGAGCCATGGTGCATTGAGGGTATAAGCCATTCGTCGTGCCCTTCGTACCAGTTGCATGGAAAGAGGACTTGGGCCAACGGCAACCATCAGGCGTTCTCCCGAGTTCCAAACATCACGAATAACGCGACCCTGCCGAATGTTCCGCAATTGCTGATCGACTCGCTCGGCAGTTAATCGCAGGGCGATCTCGCGCAAGGCGGTGAGATTATCTTCCTTGAAAAAGTTTTGCGAGGCAGCTTCGGCGCGCGGACCAAGATAAACTTTTCCTTCTGCCAGGCGTTCACGCAAACGTTCCGGCGAAATATCGATCAGCTCGATTTCATCCGCCAGTTCCAGTATGGAGTCGGGAACTGTTTCCTGTACGGACGCGCCGGTGATCTGGCGCACCATGTCGGAGCGGCTTTCAACGTGTTGGACATTCAACGTCGTCGAGACATCGATGCCCAGGGCGAGCAATTCAAGGACATCCTGGTATCGCTTCGGATGACGTGAATCAGGCGCATTGGTATGGGCCAGTTCATCTACCAACACGAGCTTGGGCCGAAGAAAAATAATGGCATCGAGATCCATTTCCTCCATCGCAACATCCCGGTACTTGACGGCGCGGCGCGGAGCAATGACCAGCCCTTCGAGCAAGGCTGCGGTCTCTGAGCGGCCATGCGTCTCGATGTAGCCCACCACGACATCGATGCCCTCGGTATCCCGCTGCCGGGCGTCCTTGAGCATGGCGTAGGTTTTCCCCACGCCGGGTGCCATCCCGAAGAAAATCTTCAGCCGTCCGCGTTTGTCCCTGGAAGTCTCGCGTTGAATGGAAGCGAGAAGCGCGTCGGGATTCGGGCGATCATCGGCCATCCCTTAATGTAACTCGTCCAGGGCTAGATTGAGCAAGAGGACATTTATGCGCGGTTCGCCCAGAAAACCCAGCTGAGGGCCTTCGACGTGATCTTCCACGAGCTTGATCAGCCTCGTTTTTTGATCTGTATTCAAGCTGCGCGCTTGAGCAATGCGGTCGATTTGCATCCGGGCCGCTGCGGGGCTGATATGGGGATCGAGCCCGCTGGCTGAGGTGGTGATCATGTCGTCGGGAAGTGGTGCATCAGCTGCGAGATGATTCGCCGCGCGCATTTTGTCTGCCCGGTCGGAAATGGCTTTCTTCAACGCATCGCTGCCGGGACCGAGATTGCTGGCACCTGAAGCTACCGTGGCATAATCACCCGCAGAAGGGCGTGGCCAAAAATACTTCGGGCTTTCCGTTTTTTGAGAAAGCAGAGAGGAGCCAATCAGTTTGCCGTTGAGGTTTACCGGACTGCCCTCGGCTTGGTTGTGAAATATCAATTGAGCGACGGCGGTGACTGCCAGTGGATAAATTACGCCGGTTAGAATCACGAGAACAAGGAAGAGGCGGAAGCAGGGCAGGAAGATTTTCATGGTTGGGAATGGTTGTGGTTTAGGTTAAGCCAAATGGAGAGCGACGATGGCAAGGTCGATTAGTTTGATACCAATAAATGGCACAATGAGACCGCCAAGTCCGTAGATAAGGAGATTTTGCTGGAGTACCTGCGCGGCAGGCAAGGCGCGGTATTGCACGCCCTTCAAGGCCAGCGGGATCAAGGCGACAATAATAAGTGCGTTGAAAATGACTGCGCTTAAGATCGCGCTTTCTGGAGAATGAAGGCCCATGACGTTAAGCGCCATCAGCGGACCGAAGGGGCCGTGATCCGGAAGCGCATAAAGGCCCGCAAACATGGCGGGGATGATCGCGAAGTATTTGGCGACGTCGTTTGCCACGCTGAAGGTGGTCAAGGCGCCACGGGTCATCAGCAGTTGTTTTCCGATGGCGACGATCTCGATGAGTTTGGTCGGATTGCTGTCGAGATCAACCATGTTACCCGCTTCGCGCGCGGCCTGGGTGCCCGTATTCATGGCGACACCGACATCGGCTTGGGCCAACGCAGGCGCATCATTGGTGCCGTCGCCGGTCATGGCGACGAGGCGTCCTTCGGCCTGCTCCTCGCGAATGCGCGCGAGCTTCATTTCCGGCGTGGCCTGGGCCAGGAAATCATCGACGCCCGCCTCGGCGGCAATGGCGGCGGCGGTAAGAGGGTTGTCACCCGTAATCATCACCGTGCGAATGCCCATGGCGCGTAACTGCGCGAAGCGTTCCTTGATCCCGCCTTTAACCACGTCCTTGAGATGAATGACGCCCAGAACCTCACGTCCCTCCGCAACGGCGAGCGGTGTTCCACCCTGGCGCGAAATTTCTTCAACCGTGGCTGCAACCGCCAGTGGATAGGTGCCGCCCTGGGATTCAACCAGGTTGCGAATGTTTTCCGCTGCGCCTTTGCGGATGGATGTCGCGGGATGAGTATCCATCGGGGCCATATCAACACCACTCATCCGTGTCTGGGCGGAGAAGGGAACAAAGGTCGCCTGGGGTGCGGCGATTTCACGTCCCCGGATGCCGAACTTTTCCTTTGCCAGCACGACTATGGAGCGTCCTTCCGGTGTTTCATCCGCGAGTGACGCGAGTTGGGCCGCCGAAGCGAGGCGTTCCATCTTAATACCCGGCGCGGGAATGAAGTCAGAGGCCATGCGATTGCCGAGGGTAATTGTGCCCGTCTTGTCGAGAAGCAGGACGTCGATGTCGCCTGCTGCCTCCACGGCGCGGCCACTTGTTGCGAGAACATTGCGGCGGATAAGGCGATCTATCCCGCTGATACCGATGGCACTGAGCAGACCGCCGATGGTCGTGGGGATCAGGCAAACAAGCAACGCCAACAGCACTGGCAGCGAAACATTGACCGCGTTCTTCTGTCCGGCGGCGGCTTCGCTGTACCAAGCGAAGAAGGGCAAACTGAAAACTGCGAGAATGAACACAGCCGTCAATGCCACCAGAAGAATGCCCAGCGCAATTTCATTCGGTGTTTTCTGCCTCGCCGCACCTTCAACCAGCGCGATCATGCGATCCAGAAAGGAGTGACCCGATTCGGCAGTGATCTTGATGATGATCCGATCAGAGATGACACGTGTGCCGCCAGTCACTGCGCTTCGGTCGCCTCCACTTTCCCGAACGACAGGGGCCGATTCGCCGGTTATGGCCGATTCGTCAACGCTGGCAATGCCTTCCGTCACCTCGCCATCACCGGGGATCAAGTCGCCAGCTTCGCAGACTACGAGATCGCCCAATTTTAATTCCGGCGCAACCACACGCTCCTCGCTATTTCCGCGAAGCCGTCGCGCATAGGTTTGCGAACGCGCCGCGCGAAGAGATGCCGCCTGGGCCTTGCCCCGTCCTTCCGCCATCGCCTCAGCGAAATTGGCGAAGAGTACCGTGAACCAAAGCCAGAGCGTGATCTGGATAACGAAAGGCGAAAAATGTCCATGGATTGCATCCACCAAGACAACGCCTGAGGAAAGAACCGCGCCGATGGCAGTCACGAACATCACGGGATTACCCCAGAGCGCGCGGGGATCGAGTTTCACAAAAGAATCAATCAGGGCTTGGCGTAAAATGGGCCCGTTAATCCAGGAGGAAGATTTGGCAGTAGTGGTCATAAGAAAGGGAGTGTTAAAAGGTGCGGCCAGCCTGAACGAGGTAGTGCTCGACAATGGGGCCAAGTGAGAGCGCCGGGAAAAACGTCAACACGCTAATGATGAGCACAACGCCAATCAGCAGAATGACAAAAAGTGGGCCGTCGGTTGGAAAAGTACCGGCGGATTTCGGAGTGATTTTCTTGGCAGCAAGACTGCCCGCAATAGCGATTACTGGAATGATGACGGCAAAGCGGCCAACCAGCATCGCGAGTGTGCCGAGCCACAGGTACAATGGCGAAGCGGCGTTGAGTCCACCGAAGGCACTCCCATTGTTGTTCGACATCGAAGCGAACGCATAAAGAATTTCGCTCAAGCCATGCGGCCCCGCATTCGTGAGAGCCGCCTTGCCCGCATCCGTCGCGCAGGCAATCGCTGAAAGGATAAGAACGCACGCGCTTGGCGCGATGACCGCGATCATGGCCATCTTCACCTCGAATGCCTCGATTTTCTTGCCTAGATATTCCGGGGTGCGGCCCACCATCAGGCCCGCGAGAAAGACCGTGATGATGACAAAGAGCAGCATCGTGTAGAGTCCCGTGCCGATGCCACCAAAGACACATTCCCCCAAAAGTAGATTAAATAGAGCCACGCCTCCGGCCAGGGGCGAAAGACTGTCGTGCATCGAATTGACCGAACCGTTGGAAGTCATCGTGGTCACGTCGGCCCAGAGGACGCTGTTGGCCACGCCAAAGCGCATCTCCTTTCCTTCGAGGAGATTCTGCCCGCCCTGCGCGGGATTGAATTGGTATTCCGCATAGAACGAAAGAGCGATGCCGCCCAGGAAGATGGCGAACATTGCTGCATAGATACTCCAGCCCTGACGCCGGTTGCCGACGAGCACCCCATACGAATAAACGATGGCAGTAGGAATCAGGAGGATGGCAAGCATCTCAAGGAAATTGCTCAAAGGCGTCGGATTCTCGAAAGGATGCGCGCTATTCACGCCAAAGAAGCCACCGCCGTTGGTACCAAGCTGTTTGATGGCGATTTGGGAAGCGGCAGGGCCCAGGGGAATAACCTGCTGCGCTCCTTCCAGCGTCGTCGCGCTGGGGTATGCTGAAAACGTTTGCACAACGCCCTGCCAAACAAGCACCAGGGCGAGCACGAAGCAAAGCGGCAGCAGGATGTAAACCGTGCTGCGGACAAGATCGGCCCAAAAGTTACCGATGGTTTCGGCGCTGCGTCGTGTAAGCCCGCGAATCAGTGCCAGCAGAACTACGATTCCCGTTGCCGCCGAAAAAAAGTTTTGCACGCCTAGCCCGAGCATCTGCGTGAGATAGCTCATTGTGTTTTCGCCCGAGTAGGCCTGCCAGTTCGTATTGGTCACGAAACTCATGGCGGTGTTTACTGCGAGCGACAAATCGACATTGCTTTGTCCGGCGGGATTCAAGGGCAACCAAGCCTGTCCAGTCTGAAGACCGAGCAGTGCCAGGAAGCCCAGCAGATTAAAGGCAAGCACTGCCCCGGCATACTGCCGCCAAGTCATCTCCTCCGTGGGATTGGTTCGACTTAACCGGTAAACCAGTTTTTCCAGCCATCCCAATACCGGCGTGAGAAGCTGTCGTTCCCCTTGGAAAACCTTTGCCATCCAACCGCCCAGCAATGGCGTCAGGGTAATAACGAGACCGAGAAAAAAGACGACTTGGAAAATTTCGCCGCTGCTCACAAACGCCTCCAGAATGGAAATTGCATGAGCAAAATCTAAACCCGAACAGCGGCCCACTGTGAGTTAAAGGACAGTCCCAAAGTGTTAAAATTTTATAAAGACCAGGAACTCGTGGAACACCTTCGGTAAGCGCTTCATCTCATGGATATTTGGCACGGCAGAGTCCCATCAAGCTCCGGCTGGGCACATTGCAATCTGATTTTGCAGATCAAAGGCAAATGGCACTCTTCGACTTGACCCCATAATCTATAAGTCATTGCTATTAGCTAGTTGTCATCTCGTCGGAAGCTTGGCATGCCACTTGCAAAGCTATCTTGGAAGAAAATTTCAAATAAGTTTCTTCGCCCATGCTCCCTCTTGAGACCCTTGAACTGAACCGTCATGAAATCCAAGCAATCCGCCATTCAACCAGCCAATGTCGCGACTCAACGTGATAAAGAGAGGGAACGGAATTCAAAGTCCCCAATCTATAATAGTTCCATTCCAAGCTTTGATTACAGCGGCATTATCGCGATCTTCTTGGGACGATGAAGTGCTCGCCCACAAAAAAAAGTGGTCTTAAACGGTTTTTTGCGCTGCTTGGCCCCGGTATCGTAACCGGCGCGGCTGACGATGATCCCTCTGGAATCGTTACCTATTCCATGGCAGGCGCCCAGTTGGGGACCTCCTTGCTTTGGACGGCCCTTCTGACCTGGCCGCTCATGGCGACGATTCAGATGATGTGCGCCCGTGTAGGCTTGGTTTCGGGCTTCGGCCTGGCTGCCTCACTTCAAAAAAAGTTTCCCAAGCCCCTGATTATTACGGCCGCCCTGGCGCTTTTCATCGCCAACACCATCAATATCAGCGCCGATCTCTCCGGCATGGCGGACGTCATGCAAATGCTCACAGGAATCTATTCCTGGATATTTGTCATCATCTTTGGATGCGCCATCATCTTTGCGACGGTGAGATTCCCCTACAAGGCCCTGGCCTCCATCCTGAAGTGGTTGGCAGCAGTCCTTTTTGCCTATGTGATCACAGCCTTTCTCGTTCATCCCCATTGGCCGTCCGTTCTAAAGGCGACCTTTCTCCCGAGCTGGCCGAGAGGACATGCGCAATGGACGACATTGGTCGCCATTCTTGGAACCACGATCAGCCCCTATCTTTTTTTCTGGCAAGCCTCGCAGGAAATCGAGGAGGAAAAGTCCAAGGGCAGGCATACCGAGGCAAGCAGGCGTGGGGCACCGCCCTCTGCCTTGAAGGAAAGAGCCATCGATGTCGGTGTCGGAACGTTTTTTTCCAACCTGATCATGTATTTTATCATCCTTACGACGGCACTGACCCTGAACCAAAATGGCATCACCCATCTCGAATCTTCGCGCGATGCGGTTCAGGCCCTGCGGCCACTGGCTGGCAACTTCGCCGCGCTTCTTTACTCAGCGGGCCTGGTCGGAGTCGGGTTGCTGGCCATCCCCACCCTCGCTGGCTCCTCGGCTTACGCTTTTTCCGAGATCTTTAACTGGCATCAGGGATTGAATAGAACACTGTTGCGAGCCCGCGCTTTTTACGGCGTCCTGATTTGTTCCATCTTTGTCGGAATGGCGCTCTGCCTGACCAAAATCAATCCGATGGATGCGCTTTTCCTGACCGCAATCATTAACGGAGTTCTCGCCCCTTTTCTCCTTGGGGGCCTGGTGATGGTGGCTCGCGACAGTAAAATTATGCAGAATCAACCGAGTTCGCCGCTCGCTCAGATTGTCGTTATTTTGACGACCTTGTGCATGTTCGCCGCAGCGGCAGCGTTATTTTGTTTTTGAACCTGAAGACGTGCAGATTGCGATTCATGGCCTGAATGCCTTGCATTAGGTGGCCGGAATGAACGCTTGTTATTATACAGAATCAGACCGCATCATTCTTATTTGGAATGACTTACATTAACGGAATCGTTCATGGCATGGTCAATGCCTTTCTATTTTATTAGCAACTCTACAACTCAAAAAATCGAAATGAAATCACCCATCAAAACAAAAAACTTCAAAGCGGGGCGGGCTCCGCTTCTTCTCCTATGGCTCCTCGGAGTTCCTCTTCCTGTTGTCGGACTGATATTTCTCCTGCAAAGCTGCCATGGTTCTTAACCTCATAACAACAAAAGGAATATTTTCATGGAAACCTTACTCATTTTAATTCTGATTCTTGCCTTGGTCGGCGCGCTGCCTGTCTATCCTTACAGCAGTTCGTGGGGTTATTATCCAAGTGGAGGCTTGAGCCTCATCGTGCTTATCGTCGTTCTGCTGGTTGTCTTTAATTATATTTAACTGCGGAGGATATATGCCCAGGGTGTCCAACTTATTCTACAATCACTGAGTCAATTTTGGTTATGGGCCGGTGAAAGACATCGGCGACAGCTTTCGAGAAAGAACTAAAGGTAACAGGTTTTGAGACGTAGTTTGTTACATTGAGTTGTTGGCATTCTTCAATGTCTCTAGGGTCGTTGGACGACGTCATGACGATAACGGGGATGTCTTGCAGGTTGCCCCGAACGCGAAGACGTCGCAAAAGGTCAATGCCGCTAAGCGAGGGCAATTTAAGATCAAGAAAAATAGCGACAAGCTCTTCGGCTTGATTGGATGCGTGAAGATGGATCAGGAAATCGAGGGCCTCCTGGCCATCGGAAATAAACTTCACGTGGCTGTCCATTCCACCCCGACGTAATTGATAGAGCAATAACTCACGATCGTCGGGGTTATCCTCAATGACAAGAACCCGTACAACATTGCCAGCAATACTCATCTCACCCATAAACAAAATATCCCTCCATGGATATCATCAGCAAATTAAGACACACGGATACTAAGGAGGCTACTTTTGCATGAAATTAGTTCACGGTCAATTGAATGAACAAAAGCAGAATTAAGATGCGGAATTGATATTCAGGCAATTGGATTTGCATTACGCAAGATTCATCTGAGGCGGGAACGCAAAAAGCATTCTCAGTCACGGGAACATAAGCCAAACCACATTTTAAGCCATTATGATGCAGTGAGTTATAATACATCATGATGCATTGGCACGCATGATGCAATCGTTGAAAGAGTGCGGCTCTTCGTTCCACTTATTGATGGGTCAAACACTTAAAACCATAACCAAATAAAAAAATGAATACAGAAATACTCACCACCCCAAGTCCGGAACTTAAAAAACATGTGAAGGATTTGCGTCGCGACGCAGGTAATGTCACCCAAGATCTGAAAAATCAAGCCAGCGCGGGCCTTGACGAAATCCAATCGGAAGCCAACTCACGCCTGCAAGATGCGAAGGAAAGAGTTTTCGGTTTGACCGATACGTTCAGGAACTTTGTCGTCGAGCACCCGTTCCAAGCTTTGGGAGCCGGGGTTCTTGCCGGATTTGTTCTGGCAAGCTGGCGCAGACGTTAATTTTCATCCCCAACGCATCAAAACAATCCAAACAAAAAGCATATGTCAAAAATCACCACCCTCCAGGAACTCTATATCGAACAACTCAAAGACCTCTACAGCGCCGAAACCCAATTAATCAAGGCCTTGCCGGAAATGGCGAAAGCCGCCCATGCACGTGAGCTCAAGAACGGATTTGAGCATCATCTTGAGCAAACCCGGGAACATGTCCAACGGTTGGAGCAGATTCTTGAGGAACTTGCTGAGAAGCCAACCGGCATTAAATGCGAGGCAATGGCGGGCCTGATCAAGGAAGGCAAGAAAACCATCCACGAAAATGCCTCGCCCGAAGTCAAGGATGCGACGCTTATCGCTGCCGCGCAACGCGTCGAACATTATGAAATCGCCGGATACGGATGCGTGCGCACCTACGCCTCCATTTTGGGCGATGATGAAGCCTCCGATCTGCTCCAGACAACACTGGATGAGGAGGCTGATACCGATAAAAAACTGACCAGCCTCGCCGAAAAATTGAATATCAAGGTCGAAGCGCTTTTCGCCAAATAAACAAAATCAACCTACCTATCGAAAGAAACAAAATCATGAACACCACACAACTCAGTCTTAAGGGTAATTGGAACGTCGTTAAAGGGAAACTCAAGCAAGCTTACGGTGAACTAACCGATGACGACTTGAAATACGTCGAGGGCCAGGAGGACGAACTGGTGGGACGAATTCAAAAGCGGATCGGCACCACTGCTGCCGACGTCCATCATCTTTTAGAAATGTACAATCGCCACTAATCCACCGGTGCCTCACAAGCCCGGGCTGACGTGTAGAAGACGTCAGTCCGGGCTTTTTGTTTATATGTAAATGCAGCCTCCCTTCTTTCGCGAGATAATTCATGCAAACTGCCGGAATTCAAGAACCTCTTATTTGGAATACCTAGCGAAACCATCTTATAATCAATAGCTTATAGCTTTACATAAGGCCTTGGCACGGTTTGAGCGGTTATGAAAGCATGTCAGTTTAAACTAAAGGAAACATTATGTTAAGCTATGCTATTACATTTTTAATAATCGCTATCATTGCCGGTGTTTTGGGATTTATCGGAATCGCTGGTCTTGCGGCAGAGATTGCCAAGGTTTTATTCTTTGTCTTTCTCGTCCTGTTTGTGGTCTCCCTGATTGTGGGACGCCGCCCGCCAGTTGATTAAGCAGCAATCTATCCGTTAAAAATCCCCCAGGTCATAAAATGGCTTGGGGGATTTTTTTTAATTTAACAAAAGAGAATGAGGCACTAAAGCATTTTGCAATTTAGGTTGAAGTGGTAGTGCATAATGCAATAAACTGCCAAGTGTTTTGAGGTTTAAAACTAAATTCAATAATTTTAAATCATTGAATACAATAGAGTTGTGAATTTATTGATTAGGGTGGCATTCTCCCTGCCAAGGGATATTTAGCTTGAAACAAACCACTCATTTTAATTTTAACCCGAAAGGTTCCTTATGAAACTCGCAGGCATTATCCTCATTGTTATCGGCGTATTGGCGTTAGTTTATCAAGGTTTCACCTACACTAAGACCGAAAAAGACGTGCAACTGGGTCCGATTCAAATCCAACACGATGAGACCCACACGGTTCCCCTTCCTCCTATCGTTGGGGGGGTGTGCATTGTCGGCGGAGTTTTGGCATTGGCCTTAGGTGGTCGCAATAATCTGTAATCAGAGGGTGAAAACCACCATCCATAATCCACGGCAGATGGGAGCCATTGCATTAGATGGCTCCACGAGCTTCCGCGTCTGGGCTCCAAATGCAACAGGCGTCGCGGTGGTGGGCGAATTCAATGACTGGAACCCCGAAAAAGATCCCCTGGAGCCGGGAAAAGACGGCCTCTGGTCGAAGGTGGTGGAGGGGGCCGTTTCAGGCGACCAGTATCAATTTGAGATCACCAACGGCGAAATGCATTTTAGAAAAAACGATGCTTATGCCCGGGAAATTCATCCGCAGACGGCCTTTTCCGTGATCTATGCCGATGATTTCGACTGGAACTCTCCTCCCTTTGTTTTACCGAATTGGAATGAGCTGGTTATTTACGAGTTGCATGTGGGTACTTTCAATTCCGAAGCACACAATAGCCTGGGGCGTTTTGAGCAGGTTGTAGGGCGGCTACCCTACCTGAAAAACTTGGGGGTAAATGCGATCGAGATCATGCCGCCCATGGCGTTTCCGGGCGAACGCTCCTGGGGTTACAGTGTAACGAACCCTTTCAGCATCGAAGCCAGTTATGGCGGCGCTAATGGCTTCAAGCGGCTGATTGACGCCGCGCATGCCCAGGGCATCGCCATTATTTTGGACGTGGTCTATAATCATTTTGGCCCGGCTAACCTCGATCTCTGGCAGTACGACGGATGGAGAGAGAACAACAAGGGCGGTATCTATTTCTATAACGACTATCGTTCCTGGACGCCATGGGGCGACAATCGTCCTGACTATGGTCGCGGTGAAGTTCGCCAATATATTCGCGATAACGCGATGTTTTGGCTCGAAGAATACCGGGTCGATGGATTGCGCGTCGATTCCACTCTCTTTATCCGCAACGCGCACGGGGACAATAATAGCCCTGAAACCGATATCGCCGAGGGTTGGACGCTTCTTCAATGGATTAATGACGAGGTCCAGCGACATTTCCCGGGCCGCATCACTATCGCTGAGGATATGATGCAGAATCACTGGCTGACCAAACCAACAAAAGAGGGTGGCGCAGGATTTTCCACACAGTGGGACAGTGCCTTCGTCCATCCGGTGCGCACGAATGTCGTGAAGGCGGAAGACAAAGACCGCTCCATGGATGAAATCGTTCGGGCCATTAATTTCCGCTACAATGAGGATTCCATCCAGCGAGTGATTTTCAGCGAATCGCATGACGAGGATGCCAACGGGAAGGCCCGCATCCCGCAAGAGATCGACCCCAACAACACCGCTGGTTACTACGCGCAAAAAAAGTCGGTTCTTGCCGCGGGTTTGACCCTGACTACACCCGGAATCCCGATGCTTTTTGAAGGCCAGGAATTCCTTGAAGACGGCTGGTTCCGTGACGACAAAGGGTTGGATTGGTCCAAGCTGAAAACATTCCGGGGCATCAGCCGTCTGTATCACGACCTGATTTCTCTTCGTCGAAATTTATACGGCAACACGAGGGGCCTAACCGGACCTTTTGTCTGGGTACATCACGTCAATCATCAGGACAAGATCATTGCGTTCCATCGTTGGGCTGAAGGTGGCCCCAAGGACGATGTCATCGTGGTCGCCTCATTTACAGATCGCACTTTTGAGGATGGCTATCGGATAGGTCTTCCGAGAGACGGGCAATGGATCATTCGCTTCAATTCCAATTGGAAAGGCTACAGCCCCGACTTTCATGACGTGAGTGATCCTGATGGCCATGTACCTGCCGAAAAGGAACCTCGGGATGGTCTCGACTACAGCGGCACCATCTCATTGCCTCCTTATGGCCTTCTTATTTTAAGCCAGGAAGTCGCACCAAACGCGGAGGATATTGCTTTATGAAAATCCGGCAGCTTCCAGTCCCATTAAAAGCTCAAACATACAAAACCAACCCATGCAACAAGCGCAGCAAGCAGCCCAACCAAGCACAATGAACATGGATATGATCATCCATGCGGCAACGGATTCTTCCGTGGCGGCTGTTTACTGATCAACCTCACTATCTACAAATATGCATATCCTGGTGATTGACGACGAAGCACCCATCCGCAAAACAACCATGCTCACGCTTGACGCTCTCGGGCATGAAAGCGAGCAGGCTGAAAACAGTACGGAAGCTATGAGTCTGTTGAAGAAAAGCAGCTTCGACGCCGCCTTTCTTGATCTTCGACTCGGCGGCGAAAATGGCCTGGACTTGCTTCCGAGGCTTCTGTCCCAGGAACCGAAGTTGAATGTTATCGTCTTTACTGCCTATACCTCGATCGACACGGCAGTGGAGGCCATGCGGCGCGGCGCGGTGGATTACATCGCCAAGCCGTTTACACCCGAACAAGTCCGCCAGGCGCTGGCCAGGATTGAAAATAATCAACGTCTCGAAAATCGAGTGGTGGAACTGGAATCGATGCTGGCCACCAGCGAAACCCTGGCCGAATTTGAGACGAAGGAACCGCTCATCCAGAAACTTTTTGAAACGGCCACGAAAGCCGCCGCCTCCGCTGCGACCATTCTACTCCTGGGAGAAAGCGGTACCGGCAAGAGCCTCCTCGCCCGCTCCCTGCATCGCAATAGCACCCGACGCGAAAAAGCGTTCGTCACGGTTGCCTGCCCCAGCCTTTCGCGGGAACTTCTGGAAAGCGAACTCTTCGGGCATGTTCGCGGAGCCTTTACCGGAGCCGTTGGCGAAACCTGGGGCAAAGTGAAGGCAGCCGAAGGCGGCACGCTCTTTCTGGACGAGATCGGCGAACTTCCCCTGGAGATCCAGCCGAAACTTTTGCGCCTGTTACAGGAACGCGAGTACGAGCGAGTCGGTGATTCCAAGCCACGCCGGGCCGATGTCCGCGTGATCGCCGCCACCAACCGCCGGTTGGAGGACTTGGTTAAGGAGGGGAAGTTTCGCGAGGATCTCTATTATCGCCTGAATGTGATCACCATTGAGCTGCCGCCTTTGCGTCAGCGCACCCTTGATATTCCCTTCCTGGCGCAACAACACTTGAAGATGTTTTCCCGGCAGAGCCCTCGCCCGATCAAAGACTTTACCTCTGCGGCGATGGCCGCGATCCAACGCTATCCCTGGCCCGGTAATTTGCGGGAACTGCGCAATGTGATCGAGCGGGCGGTGATTCTTGCTTCAGGCGATAAAATCGACGTGAATGATTTTCCCGATAACCTGCGCGGCGCACAGCCCTCCGGCGCCATCATTGGCAATCGCGTCAGCTTGGAAGAACTTGAACGGGAACATATCCTGCGCATCATTGAGATCGCCAGCAATATGGAGGAAGCCGCTCAAATTCTTGGAATCGACCCCGCGACCCTTTATCGCAAGCGCAAACGTTACGCGGAACTAACCGAACAGACCGCGCCTTCCCTTGCGACTGCTTCAACATCATAGAGGGTAACCCCTCAAAGGCTCATTATGCTCCGCACACGCCTCCGCCTCGGGTTGATGTGCCTGATGGTTATCCTTCTGTCAATGGGACTCTATTCCATCAACCGATGCGGCGAATTGGGCCATCGCATTCAAACCATCAGCCGGGATAACGACCAGACCGGGCAACGACTCAAACAAATGAAACGCAGTGGCGCAGCCATGACCGGGGCATTGCTTTCCCTGGTAACGGGGGATCGTGATGGGAGCCGGAATGTTTTTACTGAGGCGTCCAAAAATTTTCGGAAGGCCCTGGACGAAGAAAATTCCCGCACCATGGTCACTCCCGATGAAAAAACCCTCATTACAAAGCTGACGAGTTCCTACAAGGATTACGATGCCAGGGCGCGCGTTTTTTTACAATCGACCAATCAACTCGACCCGGCCTGGCACACAACCGCAGGCAAATTGGGACAGAACACCGAACAACTACTCGATTGGGTGGATCAACTTGCCAAGGCGCATGAGATGGGCCTTGGCGCAGGGGATCAGGATGCTTCCGATGAGATCAATCGCACAGTTCGCTCACTCATTCTCCTGATGATTGCAGCCACTGTCGTGGCTATTTATGCCTCGGTGCGATTAAGCAGCGGTCTGCTTAACCCACTCGCTTCACTGACCAGCTCCATTCAGCAAGTCGGACATGGCAATCTCGATCAACAGGTGCCGGTATTGTCCAAGGATGAGTTGGGCATACTGGCCACTTCTTTCAATCAGATGGCGGCTCAACTTCGCCAATATCGGGCCAGCACATCAGTCGAATTGGTCCGATTGAACATGACGATTCGTTCCACGCTGGCTTCTTTTCCTGATCCGATTTTTGTTTTGAATGCTCAGGGCGAAGTGGAGTTTCGTAATCCTGAGGCCGATCAATTGGCCGTGAAACTTCTCTTCTCCGGCGTTTCACGACTACCAAAGGCGGTTGACGAAAAAGTCGAGCACGTCCGCGCCACCGGCCAGGATTACCTGCCCACGCTTTTCAAGGACGCGCTTAAGTTTCATCTCTCCGGCCAGGATCGCTATTTCCTGCCCCGCATCGTCCTGCTGCGCGATGATAACCGGGAAGTATTCGGTGTGGCCGTCATACTGGAAGACATCACCAAGATGCTTCTGCTCGATGACGTGAAAAGCAACCTCATAGCCACCGTCAGTCACGAACTCAAGACGCCACTCACCAGTGTGCGCATGGCCCTCTATCTCCTCCATGAAAGGACAGTGGGATCGTTGAATGAAAAGCAAGCCGACCTCGTTTTCACGGCGAGAGAGGACGCAGATCGCCTTCTCAAGACACTCAACGATTTGCTGGACCTGGCCAAGCTTGAGCATGGCCCCTCGCTGTTGGAATTGGTTCAGGTTCCTGCGGCTGATCTGGTCGAAACCGCCGTGCGAGAAACCCGTGAGGTTGCGCATACCGCCGAAATTATTCTCAAGACGGATATCGCACCCGGTTTGCCGAAAGTCCACATCGACCAGCAACGGATTACTTATGTCTTTGCCAATCTCATTATCAACGCCATCAAGTATTCTCCCAAGGGCTCCACGCTTTTTGTCCGGGCAGAATTAGGACAAACCCGCGATGGCAAACCGAGCGTCCGCTTTTCGGTCAAGGATCAAGGGCCCGGAATTTCCCCGGAGCATCAGGAACATATCTTTGATCGCTTTTACCGCGTTCCAGGCACTCAGAAGAGTGGTGCGGGGCTTGGCCTATCCATCGCGCGGGAAATAGTCATCGCTCACCAGGGTGAAATCGGAGTGATCAGTCAAGTCGACCAAGGCAGCGAGTTTTTCTTCATGCTGCCCTTTATCACCGAACCGCAGTCTTGAGCGGCCTCTCCTCAGGCATCGCGCATGACCTGTCTTTTGAATCGTGCAAAACGCTTTAAAGGCATTTCCGCTTCACTAAATCCAATTTTATAATCGACTTGCAATCAAGTGGTTGCGTCCGCTCGAAAATCTTGGCATGTCTAATGCAACCATCAGAGCAGAAGATTGTTCAGTAAAACAATATAGAGAAAGGTTTTTATGAAATATGTTTTATGCGCAGCACTTTCACTTCTTTTAATGAGTTGCGGCGGAGGTTCTCCCCTGACCCTTAATCAGGATAATCTCAATAAAATCCACGATGACATGTCGCAAACGGAAGTGCGCAACATCATGGGTGCGCCCTCCGAATCCACGGAAGAACCCATCCCGATCGTTGGTGGAACACAAACGACCTACACATATCACAACAACACAAGCGAGGTCGTCATCGTTTTCAAAAACAACCTGGTCAAGGAAAAGCGGGGTCACTTCGGTCAATAATACGGCACGACTCATTGCCGATATAAGCCTTGTTTCGTAACACCTCAAACTTGCTTTCAGAAAGCGTACCTACATGAAATCACTGCAAATTCTACATATCGAAGACTCCGCTGATGACACGGAATTTATCCAACGGACGCTGCGAAAAGGAGGAGTGGACTGTGAAATCCGCCGGGTCGAGACCCGCGACGAGTTATTCAAGGAATTGGAGCACTCTCACTGCGATCTCATTCTCTCGGACTGCGCCCTCCCGGAGTTTGATGGATTTCAAGCCTTGGAAATTGCGAGCAGCATGAAACCGCAGCTCCCGTTTATTTTTGTCTCCGGAACCATTGGCGAGGAAACAGCGATCAAGTCGTTGCAGGAGGGAGCCACCGATTATGTGCTGAAAGACCGGATGTCCCGCCTCGTCCCCGCCGTTCGCCGTGCCATGGCGGAAACCAACGAGCGATCCATGCTCCGTGCCATGAAGGCGCGGCTTTCCCAGTTACGTCGACTTGAAGCGGTCGGTCGGCTTGCCACTGGCATCTCTCACGATTTCAATAACCTGTTACAGGTAATCAAATCGCAGGTGGCCCTTCTCTCCATAGAGAAGGCTAATCCGGAGCAAATCGCCAAGATTGCAGAACAGATCGACAAGGCAACCGATCGCGGATCGGAACGGATGAAGGAACTTCTGGTCTTCGCCCGTAAAACTGAGGCTTATTTTGCTTCAATCAACATTCCCAAGTTGATCGAAAAAGTGACCGAAGGGCACAAGCCCTGGTTGGCGACAGGCGTCAAATTCGACATTCAGGCTGACAAAGACCTCCCTCCCATTTTTGCCGACCCGGGCCAGGTGGATCGCATGCTGACCAACCTCATCATTAATGCCAGGGATTCGATAACGGAAGGAGGATGCATCACCATTTCCGCCGAGGTGATTCGTTTTGATCCGTCGTTTCACCAAGGTTGCCAATTGGACGACGACGCGCTCTACCTTTGCCTGAAAGTATCCGACGACGGTAACGGCATGGATGAAACAACCCGAATGCATGCTTTCGAGCCCTTTTTTACGACGAAGCCTCTTCAAAGGGGGACAGGCCTGGGACTCTCCGTAGTCTTTGGCCTCATGCAAGTCCACAATGGTCTTATCGACATCGCCTCCAAAGTTGGCAAAGGGACTACCGTTTCGCTCTTCTTCCCACTTCCCAGGGGAACAAAAGTAGCCGATGAAAAAATCAAAAGGATCCCGCCCTTTCAGCCAATGGACGGGTTAAGTCACGAATAACCCTCCCGTGTGCCTGCCACGCTAGACGCGGCCAAAAGCACATCCACGTCCTTCAGCCGATCACATAATGCTGGTGGCGGCGCCCAAGGGTAATGATCTCCGAATTGATGGCTGCTTGCAGGATTTTCCGGGCTGACCGCTTACCGCAGGACTGATAGGTGGATGCGATTAATTCACCAAAGGTCATGGGCTTTTGCTTCTTGAGGCTGACTAAAGTTTTTTTGGAGATGGTCGTTTTCATGAGCGATTAAGTTTTTGACTTCACTGCGCATGGATCGTGCCACTACGTATTAAAAATCAGGCTCCTTCTTCATCAACAAGTTAGCTTATTTCTGTTCGCTGATGACGCAGCGATTTGCATGGAGGAGCTAATGCCATTTCGGCACTTTGCGCGACAAAAAGTCCACAACATAAATAACCAAATCAGCGAGTCTGAGCACAGGAAGACAGGAAGAAGGGATGCGAGCGACTTGTGGCACAGACTGGATTGCAACTTGCATTGCAAAAGGACTCATTTATCGCAATTCGCACTTAAATAAATTGGCCAAAAAGAGAAGTTCTTTTGTAAGTGCATCTATATCAGAGAGTATTCAACTTTTGCTCCGTATGGCATGCACAATGCGAATTGATTTTTAAAGGGGTTCAATCGCATTTCGAGGTTAGACCTTAAAACGGCCTAGGTATCTCATGCGTGGGACTTCAAGGCACATAATTTTAAGAAAAACGATGGGCCTTTTTGACAAAGTTTCATGAATGGACTACATGTTGATTTTATGGAATACGGCCCTTCGCCGAGACCCTTAATTTGCGCAAAGAGCCATCACATTCCGATGGCAAGCACTCGATTTTCACTGGCACTAATATGAGATTCGGAAGACCACATATCTTGTCTCAATATGGAACAAGATTCCGGATTTATACGTAGTCATGGAGAAAAAATAAACTTATGAAAAAAAATGGCGTCGGACATGTTGTCGAAACGAAAGAACCGTTGCTTTCCAGGATGTTGAAAAAAAGTTCCCGCGTGATTAAGCACGACTCCGGCGAGATGGACATGACGCAATTGCTCATGGCTTTGACGGCACTGAAAAAGGGCGATTTCTCCGTTCGCCTTCCCGTCGATTGGGACGGTAAAGCCGGAAAAATTGCCGACGCCTTTAATGATGTCGTCGAGCGAAATCAAAAAATGGCGAAAGAGTTGGAACGAATGAGCCGCGTCGTGGGCAAGGAAGGAAAGATCAGCCAGCGCGCCTCCATTGGCGAAGTCAGCGGCTCATGGTCGGATTCCATCTCGTCAGTTAACGCCCTGATCAGCGATCTCGTCCATCCGACAAGTGAAACCGCGCGCGTCATCGGTGCGGTGGCCAAGGGCGATCTGACGCAGACGATGGCCTTGGAAATCGAAGGCCGTGAACTTGAAGGTGAATTTCTACGGACCGCAAAAACGGTCAACACCATGGTCAACCAGCTCAGCTCTTTCGCATCGGAAGTGACGCGCGTGGCGCGCGAAGTGGGTACCGAAGGAAAGCTCGGCGGCCAGGCGAAGGTGAAAGGCGTCGCCGGAACCTGGAAGGATTTGACCGATAGCGTGAATTCGATGGCCGGTAATTTGACCGGCCAGGTGCGTAATATCGCGACGGTGACGACAGCAGTGGCCAACGGCGACTTGTCCAAAAAGATCACGGTCGACGTCAAAGGCGAAATTCTCGAGTTGAAAAACACGATCAACACCATGGTCGATCAACTCCGCTCCTTCGCCTCGGAAGTGACACGCGTGGCGCGTGAAGTGGGTACCGAAGGAAAGCTCGGCGGCCAGGCCGAGGTTAAAGGTGTCGCCGGTACGTGGAAGGATTTGACCGACAACGTGAATTCGATGGCGCGTAATTTGACCGGACAGGTGCGTAACATTGCGGCAGTGACAACCGCAGTCGCGAATGGCGACTTGTCGAAGAAAATCACCGTAAACGTCAAAGGTGAAATTCTTGAGCTGAAAAATACGATCAACACCATGGTCGATCAACTCAGCTCCTTCGCCTCGGAAGTGACGCGCGTGGCACGCGAAGTCGGCACCGAGGGAAAACTCGGCGGTCAGGCCGACGTGAAAGGCGTCGCCGGTACCTGGAAGGATTTAACCGATAGCGTGAATTCGATGGCAGGCAATCTTACCGCGCAGGTGCGTAACATCGCCGACGTGACGACGGCGGTGGCCAACGGGAATCTTTCCAAGAAGATCACCGTCGATGTACGCGGAGAAATTCTCGAATTGAAGGACACGATCAACACCATGGTTGACCAACTCCGCTCTTTCGCCTCGGAAGTGACGCGCGTGGCGCGCGAAGTGGGTACCGAAGGAAAGCTGGGCGGTCAGGCCGACGTGAAAGGTGTCGCCGGTACGTGGAAGGATTTGACCGACAACGTGAATTTGATGGCCGGTAATCTTACCGCGCAGGTTCGTAACATCGCGACTGTGACCACCGCCATCGCCAACGGCGACTTGTCCAAGAAGATCACCGTCGATGTCAAAGGCGAAATTCTGGAAATGAAAAACACGATCAACACGCTCGTCGATCAGTTGAGTTCGTTCGCCTCGGAAGTGACGCGCGTGGCGCGTGAAGTGGGCACCGAAGGAAAGCTCGGCGGTCAGGCCGACGTGAAGGGCGTCGCCGGAACTTGGAAAGATTTGACCGATAGCGTGAATTCGATGGCGGGTAATCTTACCGCGCAAGTGCGTAATATCGCCGATGTGACGACGGCGGTGGCCAATGGAAATCTCTCCAAGAAGATTACCGTCGATGTGCGCGGGGAAATTCTCGAGTTGAAAGACACGATCAACACCATGGTCGATCAGCTCAACTCCTTTGCCTCGGAAGTGACGCGCGTGGCGCGTGAAGTGGGCACGGAAGGAAAACTCGGTGGCCAGGCGGAAGTGGAGGGCGTCGCGGGCACCTGGAAAGATTTGACCGATAGCGTGAATTCGATGGCCGGTAATCTTACCGCGCAGGTGCGTAATATCGCCGACGTGACGACGGCGGTGGCCAATGGAAATCTCTCCAAGAAAATCACCGTCGATGTGCGCGGGGAAATTCTCGAGTTGAAAGACACGATCAACACCATGGTCGATCAGCTTAATTCCTTTGCCTCAGAAGTGACTCGTGTTGCCCGCGAAGTGGGCACGGAAGGAAAACTCGGCGGCCAGGCCGACGTCAAAGGCGTCGGTGGAACGTGGAAAGATCTGACCGATAACGTGAATTTCATGGCAGGCAATCTGACTTCGCAGGTACGCAACATCGCGGCGGTGACGACGGCGGTGGCCAAGGGTGATCTTTCCAAGAAGATCACCGTGGACGTCAAAGGCGAAATTCTCGAGCTGAAAAATACAATCAATACCATGGTCGATCAGCTCAGTTCTTTCGCAGCAGAAGTGACGCGCGTGGCGCGCGAGGTCGGTACCGAGGGAAAACTCGGCGGTCAGGCCGAAGTGCGCGGCGTTGCCGGTACATGGAAAGATTTGACCGACAGCGTGAACTCGATGGCGGGTAACCTGACCGGCCAGGTGCGCAACATCGCGGCGGTGACGACTGCGGTGGCCAAGGGCGATCTTTCCAAGAAGATCACCGTGGACGTCAAAGGCGAAATCCTCGAGCTGAAAAACACCATCAACACCATGGTCGATCAGCTTAACTCCTTCGCCTCGGAAGTGACGCGCGTGGCGCGCGAGGTCGGCACCGAGGGAAAACTCGGTGGTCAGGCCGATGTGCGCGGCGTTGCCGGCACCTGGAAAGATTTGACCGATAACGTGAATTTCATGGCCGGTAATTTGACCTCTCAGGTACGCAACATCGCGGCGGTCACCACGGCGGTGGCGAGAGGTGATCTCTCCAAGAAGATCACCGTGGACGTCAAAGGTGAAATCCTCGAGCTGAAAAACACCATCAACACCATGGTCGATCAACTCAGCTCCTTCGCATCGGAAGTAACGCGCGTGGCGCGCGAAGTGGGTACCGAGGGAAAACTCGGTGGTCAGGCCGATGTGAAAGGCGTCGCAGGCACCTGGAAAGATTTGACCGATAACGTGAATTTGATGGCAGGTAATTTGACCAACCAGGTGCGCGGTATCGCGCTCGTCGTGACCGCGGTGGCGAATGGAAATCTCAAGCAAAAACTCACCGTGGAAGCCAAGGGCGAAATCGCCGCGTTGGCCGACACCATCAACAGCATGACCGATACGCTCGCCATTTTCGCCGATCAGGTTACTTCCGTCGCGCGTGAGGTCGGCGTCGAAGGAAAGCTGGGCGGCCAGGCGAGCGTGCCGGGCGCTGCGGGTACGTGGAAGGATTTGACCGATAACGTCAATCAGTTGGCGGCGAATCTCACCACGCAGGTGCGAGCCATCGCCGAGGTGGCCACCGCCGTGACCAAGGGCGATTTGACCCGATCCATCACCGTGGAAGCGTTGGGCGAGGTGGCCGCGTTGAAGGATAACATCAACGAGATGATTCGAAACCTCAAGGACACCACCTTGAAGAACAGTGAACAGGACTGGCTGAAAACCAACTTGGCAAAATTCTCTCGAATGCTTCAGGGCCAGAAGGATTTGCTCACCGTCGGAAAACTCATCTTGTCCGAATTAGCGCCAGTGGTCTCGGCTCAACAGGGCGTTTTTTACACCATCGACGCGGCCAAGGATGAGGGGGGCGATGAGCCCTACCTGAAATTGTTGGCGAGCTACGCGCATCGCGAGCGTAAGAATGTCGATAACACCTTCAAGCTCGGCGAAGGACTCGTTGGCCAGTGCGCCGTCGAAAAGGAAAAAATCGTCATCACGAATGCCCCGAAGAACTACATGACGATCAGTTCCGGACTCGGAAAAGCCAGCCCGGTCAACATCCTGGTTCTGCCGGTCGTCTTCGAAGGCCAGGTCAAGGGCGTCATGGAATTGGCATCATTTGATCGCTTTAGTCCCACCCATCACGCCTTCCTCGATCAGCTCACGGAAAGTATCGGAATCGTTTTCAATACCATCGAGGCCAACACGCGAACCGAGGATTTGCTGAAGCAGTCGCAATCCCTCGCGAAGGAACTGCAAAGCCAGCAGTTGGAATTGCAGCAAACCAACCAGCAACTGGGAGAAAAGGCCAAGCTGCTCGCCGATCAAAATGTTGAGGTGGAACGTAAAAATACCGAGGTGGAACAGGCCCGCCAGGCGTTGGAAGAAAAAGCCAAGCAGCTTGCGCTCACTTCCAAGTACAAATCCGAGTTCCTGGCGAACATGTCCCACGAATTGCGCACGCCGCTCAACAGTCTGCTGATCCTCTCCGATGACCTGTCCAAGAACAAGGACCAGAACCTCTCGGCCAAGCAGGTTGAATTCGCCAAGACCATCCACGCGGCAGGAAACGACTTGCTCGCGCTGATCAACGACATTCTCGATCTCTCCAAGATCGAATCCGGCACGGTCATGGTCGATGTCGGCGAAGTCACGCTTCGCGAACTTCAGGATTATGTCGAAAGAGGCTTCCGCCACTTTGCCGACAGCAAGAAGCTCGACTTTGAGGTGATTCGTTCGACGAATCTGCCCAAGACCATCCAAACCGATGCGAAGAGGTTGCAGCAGATTCTCAAGAATCTCTTGTCCAACGCCTTTAAATTTACCGAGAGCGGCAAGGTTTCGCTCACGATCAATTCCGCCCGCGATGGCTGGAATCCCGAAAATGAAACACTGAACCGGGCCAAATCGGTACTGGTCTTTTCCGTGTCGGATACCGGAATTGGCATTTCCTCGGACAAGCAGCACATCATCTTCGAGGCGTTCCAACAAGCCGACGGTAGCACAAGCCGTAAATACGGCGGCACGGGACTGGGACTGGCCATCAGCCGCGAAATCACTCGCTTGCTGGGAGGAGAAATCCGACTATTCAGCGTGCCCGGCGAAGGAAGCACCTTCACTCTATTCCTGCCTCAAAACTATGTGCCGGTAAAGCCAGCCAAGCGGCAGGCGCAGCTTCCCTCCAACCAAACCCGAACGGCGATTCCAATCGAATTGGAAATTCCGGTTACTTCCTTCGAGTTGGAACCGCCGGGAGCGCCAGAAATGGATGATGACGCCGATAATATCGGGCCGGATGATCGCGTCCTCATGATCGTGGAAAATGACGCGAGTTTTGCCCAGCTTCTCCTGGAAATGGCGCATGAAAGTGGCTTCAAGGCTCTTATTTCTCCACGTGGCGCAGACGCATTGGCTATCGCAAGTGAACGCAAAATCGACGCCATCACCCTCGATATCAATCTCCACGATATTGATGGATGGCGCATCCTTGCCCGCCTTAAAGATGATATCAATACCCGGCATATTCCCGCCTATATCATCACGACCGAGGAAGCCCAGGCACGCGGACTAAGGCTGGGCGCTCTCGGCGTTTTGAATAAACCCTTGAAATCGAGGGAGGAACTGAAGGAGGTCTTTGCCCGCATCGACACCATGACCAAGCCCCATGCCAAGTATCTCCTTATTTCAAGCAGCGATGACGAGCAGCGCGATCATCTCGCCAAACTTCTTCGGGATGACAATATCGAGATTTCCGGCGCCAGCACCAGCGAGGAGACTCTCTCCAAATTGCGGGATAGGCCCTTTGCTGCGGTGATCGTCAGCCCTGACCTGGCCGATATGTCAGGCCTGGATTTGATTGAGGAAATCAAAAAGGATCCGCATCTCTGCGCCACACCGGTCATAGCCTTTGTTCCCAAGAATCTTGCGAAGAAGGAAGACGCGCATCTCAAGCGCCTCGGCCAATCAATGAATTTGAAGGAAGTTCATTCCGAGGAGAGATTGCTCGACGAATGCGCCCTCTTCCTTCACCAGGAGATCGACAAACTGCCTGAGACCAAGCGTGAGATCATCCATCGACTTTATCAGGCTGAGACGGTGCTCAAGGGCAAAAAAATCCTGATCGTCGATGACGACATCCGCAATATTTTCGCCATGACCAGCTTGTTGGAGCGTTACGAAATGCAGATCTACTCGGCGGAAACCGGCACCATCGCACTCGATCAATTGCAGGCCACGCCGGAAATCGACGCCGTTCTCATGGACATCATGATGCCCGACATGGACGGCTACGACACGATGAGGGCCATTCGAAAATTCCAGAAGTTCCGTTCTCTCCCGATGATTGCCGTCACCGCCAAGGCCATGAAAGGCGACCGCGAAAAATGCATTGAAGCAGGGGCTTCAGATTACATCGCGAAGCCGGTGGATAGCGCAGAACTCTTATCCATGCTTCGTTTATGGCTCCATCGATAGCCCAGTCTGTTCCAGCAGAGGCAGTGGAGTTGGACGGACACAACTCGCAGAAGAGAAATGCACCTGTGGAAACCACTCCCCCCATCGAGACCAAGGCCAATATTCTCATCGTGGATGATCGCGAGGACAAGCGGATGGCGATGGAGGCGATCATCGAGGACTTGGGACAGAATATCGTCCATGCAAAATCGGGACGCGAAGCCTTAAGGTGCCTGCTCAAGCAGGAATTTGCCATCATCCTCCTCGACGTGAACATGCCCGGGATGGATGGCTTTGAGACGGCGCATCTTATTCGTGAACGTAAAAGCCTGGAGAACATTCCCATCATTTTTGTCTCAGCCATAAGCGACGCGGAAACGCATGTCTCCCGGGGCTATTCCCTGGGCGCGGTTGACTATATTCTCGCCCCCATTGTGCCCGAAATCTTGCGCACAAAAATAGCCGTGTTCGTGGAATTATATAAGATTACCGAGCAGGTCAAGCGCCAGGCGGAGGACTTGCGCCTTGCCCACAGCGAGCTGGAGATTCGCGTCAAACAACGGACCGAGGAACTGGCCGTCGTCAACGAATCCCTCCAGATGGAAATCAAGGAGCGGCAACGCGCAGAGCAAAGCCTTCGGGAATTAAATGTGGAATTGGAGCGTCGCGTATCCGACCGAACGTCGGAACTTCTTAACGCAAACCAGGAGATGGAGGCCTTTACCTACTCGATAGCCCACGATTTGAGGGCTCCCTTCAGGCAAATTTACGGTTACACTGAAATCCTGAGCGAAGATTTTGCCGCAGCCTTGCCCGAGCAAGTGCAGGGTTATGTTAAACGCATAGGGGCCAAGGCAAATAACATGGGCCAAATGATGGATGATTTGCTTAAGCTGTTTGGCATAGCCAAGCAGACGTTTGACTATCAAGAGGTCGACCTAGGAAAGGTGGTGCAGGAAGTTATCGTCAGCATAAAATCGGGCCTTGAAGATCGCGAAATTGAATGGCACCTCGGGAATTTTCCCACGCTTCGATGCAACTACGGATTAATGAAGCAGGTCTTCGATAACTTGATTTCTAATGCGGTCAAGTACACCCGCCCGCGCCGTCCTGCACGGATTGAAATCGGTTACGATCGGATTAATGATGAGGACGTATTTTATGTCAGCGATAATGGCGTTGGATTTAGCATGGAATATGTTCACAGGCTATTTGGGGTTTTTCAACGATTTCACCGTGCAGAAGATTTTGAGGGCACGGGAGTTGGACTGGCCTTGGTATCCAGAATCATCCGCAAGCATGGGGGCCGAATCTGGGCTGAAAGCAAAGTGGACCAGGGGGCGACCTTCTACTTTACCCTGGGCAAGGTTTAAATGAGAATCGATCCCATGGGACTGCTGGAAGATTTTCGTCCTGATTTTTGTTGGACTTTTTTATTTAGCATTTGTCTAATGCGCCCATGAACAAGACCAAGGAATGTTTCACCGTACTTTTGGTCGATGATTCAGAAGATGATCGCTTTTTTATGCGAAAGGCCCTGGAACGGAGCTCCATTTTAACCGTCGTTGGGGAAGTTCGTGACGGCCAGGAGGCAATGGATTATCTCAGCGGAGAAGCAGCTTTTAGTGACCGCCAGGCCAATCCCATTCCTGATGTCTTACTCTTGGATATTAAGATGCCGAGAAAGAATGGCTACGACGTTCTTGAATGGCTGCAATCCCAGTCTTTTAAAACGATGACGGTGGCCGTCGTATCGGGTTCCTGGTTGGCAGAGGATATAGCCAAAAGCATGATATTGGGCGCGCACGGTTACTTTAAAAAAACCGTCCTCAAGGAAGAAGAAGACCAGATGGTGCTCGGGATCGAAAATCTGGTTAAAAAGCATGCAAATATCGAGCCAGCGAAATAGGTATTCCGCCGTTATCCGAATGGGATTCAGGAAGCCAGGTGGGTCAGTCCTGTTATCACCTTGGAAAACGATTCAAAGGTGACCGGCTTTTGAACAAAGGCTGCCACGTTTAGCCTCTGGCATGCCTCAAAGTCTTTCGGATCAAGCGAACCCGTCATGATAATGATCGGGACGTTTTGCAGCCCGGGAATCTGCTTGATTTGAGGCAGCAATTGCAGGCCGCTGATGGAGGGGAGTTTTAAGTCGAGAAAAATGGCGATGAGATTACAAAAAGGCATGGCGGGTGGAAGATTGGAAAGGAAATCCAGCGCCTCTTTCCCGTCAGCCAGGAACTTAACGTGACTATCGATATCACTCTTGCGGAGCTGGCGCAGGAGTAATTCGCTGTCATCCTCATCATCCTCGATGACCACCACGCGTATGGATGATTGGGGTTGTGGTGTGAATCTCATGACCTTGACGGTTTAAACATTAACCGAGGCAATAACGGTGCCATAAGTGAGGCAAAAGTGATTGTGATGAAACTTGGGAGGGCACCGGGGATCCTCCGATCAAATCGACCCAAATAGCTAAGCAGCCCGGCTCGTCTTTTGCAGGGTGTCTCTGCGAAAAAGAGGCATTGTGCAATTCATGTCGCTATTTTTCAGCTCAAATGGATGGGAGTACCGTCCCCCGGTTTTGCTCATACCAAACTTTACGAGTGCTGGGCACATTCGCCGTGCCATAGAAATCCGTTTTAGCGAGCAGCGTTTGATAGATGCTGAGATGCCCTCGCTGAAAGCCATGCGCCGAGCCAGCCATGTAGAGCCTCCAGATACGGTAAGCTTCCTCGCCAACCTCGGTCACAGCCTCTTCGTGCCTGGTTTCCAACCGACCAATCCAATGGCGCAAGGTTTTCGCATAATGCTCACGCAGGCTTTCCACGTCCCTTACATCAAAGTGAGCCTGCTCAGCAGCGGCAAGCATTTGACTGATCGGTTGAAGATCACTGTCAGGAAACACGCACTCCTGGATAAAGCCTTCCCTTTCGTTTTTGCGCGGATGAGGTCCAATTCCGATACCATGATTGAGAAACAGGCCTCCCGGTTTCAGTAATGATGCCACGGTCTCAAAATACTGGGATAAATGAGACGTTCCCACATGTTCGACCATACCGACACTCGCGATCTTGTCGTAGCATTCTCTCGCGGATAAGTCGCGGTAATCCATCAAGTGCACCATGGCGCAACGCCCCAAGTTTTCTTCCTGAATGCGCCTTTCAACCCATTCAAACTGCCTCTTGCTCAGCGTTACGCCTTCGACCTGGACGCCGTAATGCTTGGCGGCATGCAACATGAGCGCCCCCCAACCGCAGCCGATGTCGAGCAATCGCTCGCCCGGTTGAAGATCCAGTTTTCGACAAATGTGATCCAGCTTGCGAAATTGAGCCAACTCAAGACCCATGTCTGGCATCTCAAAATAGCCGCAGGAATAAACCATCCGGGAATCGAGCCAGAGCGCATAGAACTCGTTTGAAACATCGTAGTGAAACCGCACGGCGAGCCTGTCGCGCTCCGGCGAATGCTTTTTCCCATTAAGTTTAGCCTGGCGAAAACCGGGAGTTTTTGCCGTGCTGCCAAAACGAGGTAATCGTGCCAATTGAGCTGTCATGGTAAGAGCTTTCGTCCAGCCCAATGTCTGCTCTGAAAGCACGTCGGCCAAATCACAGGCGGAAATCATGTCCCCCTCGATGTCAAAGGCCCCGCGGATATAGGCTTCGGCGGTCGCTATCTCGGATTCCACGAACAACATTTCTCGAAGCGCGCTTGGCCTGTTAAGCACCAGTGTTGCCCGCCTCGGTTCTTTATCCGGCCAGTACGTGCCATCCCATAGACGGACATTCAGGCAGGGAATGCTGGAGTGTCCCAATAATCTTTTCAGAATATCTATTGTTACCTGGTGCGCATCGTCACCCTCTGGTTGTCGAATGAAATGGCGTTCAGGATTTTTTTTGGCCGCTATTTGGGGATAGATACCTAAAATCATAGTTGTCCTCAAATGGCAAAAATGGTGCCAAATGAATGCGATTCTCGAATTGGCTCCGCTTCAAATAGTTCCAGAAAATAGTCACGCTCGCTGACATGCATCACGCGAGAGAACGTCTGAGTGCCCTTGCAAAATGCCGACTTAAAAATGCATGGGCAATTCGATTGCAGGTGCCTAAGCAAAACGGTATGAAACGACGTGCCCGAAAAAATTAATAAAGAAAATTTTCGACGGATACTGACAGCCACACTCGCCGTTCCAATCGTGTTCATTGGAATTTGCGCAATTAGCCTCGCCTTCCTCACCAATCACCTCTTGGAGATCATCCAGATGGAGCATCGGTCTGTTGAGCTTCTTGCCGCAAGCAACGAATGGGAAAAGCTTATTGTCGATATGGAAACGGGCTTTCGCGGTTATAAAATGACTGGAGACCCTCGTTTTCTTGAACCTTATAACCAGGCCGAACCTCAAATCGATCCGAAATTTACGAACTTGAGTCAGCTTACGGATGGCAACTCTGCCCAGTCAAATACACTCAAATCCGTTAAAAAATTAGTCGATGAATGGCGAAACTCGGCAAGGGAATCGATCCCTACAGGAAAGTATGGTTCTGAACCCGGAGCCTTGGATCAGGCTCTTTCCCGCAAGGCCCTCATGGATTCAATCAGAAACCAGCTTGGAATACTGATAGAGAACGAAGGAAAACTACTTAATGAACGCTCTGCGGAGTATATCACAGCCAAACAAGAAGTTTTTGTTTTTGAGATGGTGACGTTGGGCCTTGTGGCGCTTTTAACCGGACTTTACGTCAGGCGGCAAATGCAAAACCTGGCCGAGTCCTATGAAGATTCGCTGCGGGAAACGGCAACCCAGAAGGAATGGCTTCGAGTCACGCTTTCCAGCATCGGCGATGCGGTCATCGTTACCGATATTAATGGTCAGACGACTTTCATGAATGCCGAGGCGGAACGAATGACCGGCTGGCAATGGCAGGACGCGAAGGGAAGGGCGCTTCGTTCCATCTTTAGAATCATCAATGAGGAAACACGGCATTCCGTTGACGATCCGGTTGAAAAAGTTTTTAAGGAAAAGCGGGTCGTCGGCCTGGCCAATCACACAATCCTATTGTCAAAAAACGGCATCGAGTGGCCCATCGAGGATAGTGCGGCCCCGATTTATGGTCCTGATCAGGTCATGGTGGGTGTGGTCCTCGTTTTTCACGATGCGACCGAAATGCGTCGTGCTCAAAAAATTCTCAAGACATATGCCGAGGATCTTGAGAAAAAAGTATTGGCCCGGACCGTCGAATTACAGCGCTCGATCAATGAATTGGAGGCATTTTCTTATACCGTCTCTCATGATTTGCGCGCACCCCTGCGTGCCATGCAGGGTTACTCCACGGCTTTGCTTGAGGATTTTTCGGACAAATGGGGCGAGCAAGAGCGCGATTTTTTAAGCCGCATCAGCAAGGCAGCCGGACGACTCGATATCCTGATCCGCGACCTGCTCACCTACAGCAAGGTAAGCAAGGAACACCAGGCGATCGTGCCCGTGAATCTTGATCGCCTGGTTCATGACATCCTTACCCAATACCCGACGTTTCAGGATCCAGCTTTGAAATTTGAAGTGCAACGCCCGCTGGCAGCAGTTCTCGGGCATGAATCGGGCTTGACCCAGGTCATCTCCAATATTTTGACCAATGCAGTCAAATTCATTTCCCCGGATCGTCCGCCAAGGATCAAGGTGTGGACGGAATCCAGGGAATTTACCGTCCGCCTATGGATCGAAGATAACGGAATCGGAATTGATCCCGTTAATCATTCCCGGATATTCAAAATGTTTGAGCAGATCGAAGGCAAAAAATACGAAGGAACCGGAATTGGCCTGGCCATTGCCAAAAAAGCGGTGGAAAGCATGCAAGGCACCATCGGATTGGAATCTTCCCTCGGGAACGGTACCAAAATGTGGATCGAACTGCTCAAGGCCAAAAATACCTGAAGACCTGAAACCGAAACGGGGCCTGTTCCCTATTTCTCAGGACGCCGGGGCGTTGATTTCAGGCACCTTTTCGATTTCGTGCAGAAGCCCGTAATCGACCGTCATGCTGTGATCGTCGATGTCGTTGTAAATCTCGACGAAGCGATGACCAAAATGAACATCTCTCCATGAGTAGTGCTGCTGGCTTTGCACGGAGGCGGGGATGACCGTGTCGATGCAGACGATGGAAGCCATGATCCGCACGTCGCTCTTCTCCAGGTCTTCCGTCGTCATGCCGTACAGGGGACTTTTCTCGTCGATCATGTGCCGGATGGTCAAGGCAACCGGAAAGGTAATCAGCCGGTCAAACTGCAAGGGAAGCGGATAAAAGCGGCGCATGTATTCCCCCTCCTTGACGAATACATTGCGAATAAGCATCACGCGGAACTCGGCTTCGGCCATCGCCTGATGCCGCAAATTAGCCACGCGCATCATGAGGGCGGGTTGACCATCGAAAGGACTGATGACGAGCCTGCGACTGAAAACCAGGCGAGCCGTCGGACGCGAAAATCGCACGAAAATGAGACCGGTAATCACCGCCAGGCCAAACATGCCCACCATGATTTCCACCGTGGCGACCATGTGCCCGTAAAAGGTGTTGGGATAAAGGTGTCCGTAACCGACCGTTGCGAGGGTTTCCACGCTGAAGAAGAAGGCGTCAGGAAACGACTCCATGCCGGAAATACAGGGACGTCCCAGATAATAAAAGACCGAAAAGATGAGATTGATCGCGATGTAAATGCTCAAGACAAAGCCAGCGAATTGAGGCCAACTCAGCGTGAGCATCCAATGATAAATGTCCCGCAGATCGCGCTCCTCGACATTGAGCTTGTGAAATTCGATCTGGCCGGAGCGAATTTTGACCGGGGAAGATTTTTTACGCATACGCTGAGAAAGAAAAGGGAGAAAAGAAAACAGGCACGTTTTATTGTGGCAAATGAAGCCCCGTTCCAAAACCGAAAAAATGCCTGTCCCTTTTTCAGGCCATGGGCAACGCGATGTGCTGAAACTACGGGGGGGGGTATGGGGATGTTCCGTTACAGGGTGGTATGAGGTGGTATGGCGAGGCGGTCATTGAACTGGTCGCGGGCGATTTGGGTTTGTTGGCGGTGGTTGGTCGTCGGCGTCTTTGGCGTGCTGGAGGCGGTGATGGAGCGAGGTGAGCCGCGGAATATCAGGCGGAGTTGTGGCCGGTTGGGTTTCGTTGGTTTTGGAAGAAGAATGAGAATGGAGGGAGTTCAAGAGGCCACGATTTTACATCAGCCCGAATGAAACGCGGTAGTCTTAGACCGCTTAAATGGCTTATCTGGCCCAAAATTATAAGCCTTTTAGGCCAGATAAGAAAATGGGGAGGAATTCAGCCGGGAAAGCGCGAGAAAAGGGGCGGTACGCAGCAGCCTTGAATTTAGCCTATGTTCTTCGATTCTGTCTCCGTGTCTGTCCCCTTTTCCACACACAACGAGATCATCATGCGCTAGTGCATTTTTTATCAGGCATTCTGCATCTTAAATTTATTAAACATCTGCATTTTAACGTCCAAGGTTCTGCTTTTTCCTCGAATAACAATTTGTAAGTCATTGTTGCTCAAAATGAACCTACTAAAATCCAAAAATGGCACGCCCATTGCAAAGCTATCCCTATGAAACTTTCATGGAGAATTCTCTATGCCGCAGGGCAGGTGACCATGCCTCAGCTGAATAATGAAATTTTAGGAACATTAGGATTAATGCAAATGTTGATGGAGCAGATGGCGGCTCCGCTCCGCAAGTCAGAAAAAGCACTCAATAAACGTCCAGATTAATTTTTATCCATTAAAAACGCTCTCTCATCCGAAAAGGCCTTTATGACAAATAACAAAATAACCGACACTCGCGAGACACTCATCAAAGATATCGATCATCTCAAAAAAGATACAGGGAGGGTTGTCGAGGATGTCAAAAAGCATGCTTCCGCTCATGTCGATGTCGTCAAAGACCGTGTGAAGGATACGTTCGATCTGGCGCGTGACATCGTAAAAGAGCGTCCGCTCCATTTCGCCGCCGCCGCGCTTTTGGTTGGTTTTCTTATTGGAACTTTTCGTCGGAAATAACCTCAACAAAGAAAGATAATTATGCCTCAGACAATAAATAAAACATACGAAGGTCAGATCATTGGTGGAACATTCTCAAACCGTGAAAACGCCGACAAGGCGGTGAGGGCTTTTGAAGATTTGGGTATTTCTCCCGAAAATATTCAAGTCGTCATCCAGCTTAACGACAAACAGGCAAAAGATGCTTACACCGATTCATTAGTAGGACGCGGCTTTTCCGAATCACAGGCACTCTACTACGATAAGGCTATTCGCGAAGGAAAGATTTTGGTGGCTGTGCATGAGGTGACCGATCCTGCACCTGTCATCGACATCTTCGATAAATATAAAGCCATATCTAACCCGAATGGCTCTCGTAATCTGCGGGATGACGTGGCGGGGATGACAGTTGGAGCAGCGGTCGGTGCCGCTGCCGGTGGCGTCGCAGGCGCCGTCATTGGAGGTCCCGTGGGAGCCGCGGCAGGTGCAGCAGCTGGTGCAGTTGTAGGTGGCGGTTCCGGCGCAGCCGCGGGGAAAGCGGTCGAGCATAGGAAATAATTACGCTTCTGGACGAAGCCAAAAATCTTAACCCAAACAGTTCGACAAGAAATCTAAACAAACTCAATAACGCTCCAGATCTACTAAGCCTGATCGATATCATCTGAGGGGGTACACACCCCATGGCGTCGGTCCGGCTTTCGGAGTTACTTCAATACATATATGAAAACCATTCAAAAAAACATCGTGCCTTCAATCCTGGCTATTCTTTTCATCACCGTCAGTGGGGGTCGCACCATGGCGTATGACCACGACGACAAGGGTTGGTTCGATGAACATCATCACCATCATTCGTTTATTCAGCATAGCGGCCATCGCGGCTATTGGGACCACGATAAAAGCGGAACCCGCATTTTTATCAACATCGGATAACCAGTTAAAAAAACAAAATTATGAGCACAATTATTGAAAGAGATTCATCTGGTTCTGCCGGTTTACTTGTCGTCCTTGTCGTCATTGTCTTAATGACAGCGGGGGCATGGTTCGCCTACACGAACGGTGTTTTTGGGGGAAGAACCACCACAATCGAAAATAACAAGACGGTGATCATGCCTGCTCCCGCCAACTCACCTGAATCTCCAAAGCCTGAGCAACAACCTGCACACTAAACACAAGTCAGTTCAACCAATAACGGCCGTCTCATGACGGCTTTCAAAGAAAGCATACAAATGAAAAACGCAATTCGTAATCTCAGCTGCCTCACCTTTTTGGGTGTGATGCTGTTTACCGCCAATATAGCCATGGCACAGTCTGCTGCCACTACAACTACGACTACTACGACATCTGATGGCACCGTCAGTCAGTTCGGTCCGAACAGCTTTGTCGTTAAATCAACGACATCAGCCACTCCCCTGAGTTATTCGTATTCAAAGACGACCATCTACGTCGATGAAAACGGTAACGCAGTTTCAAGTGAAACGGTAAAATCGGGTGCTCCTGTGACTGTCTATTACACGCAAGATGGTGATAAAATGATCGCCACCAAAGTCATCGTGAGAAAGACGACAACAACAACCCCATCCCCGTAACCCTCCTGGTACTCAACTGATATGCATTCTTTAGAGGTGCATATCAGCAGTACCAACATGAATAATACTTATATGATAAAAAATCTAATTTTCTCCTGTCTTGCTGCATTTGTACTTATCTCTATTGCTGGTTGTGCCTGCGACGAGAGACATGATCACTCGGAATCTTCTGCTACTCTGTCATACGATAGCAAGGATATGGATAGCCATCATCATCACCATCACGACGACGACTCTCATTAAACCCGTTCGGTTTAACCAGGCGACAAATCAATAACCACGACCGTGGAGTAAGATTTGCGCCTGGCAGACCATTCTGTGGATAAACTTGAGAGTGTGGAAAAAGAGGGCAGCCACATTTTCAGCAGTCATTTTGAATCGTTAATTGTGCCTGCCAGGGATCACAATTCACGGCGACCGGAAAGGGCGTAGCCGAGCGTGACGCTGTCGGCATATTCGAGTCCGCCGCCGGCAGGCAGACCCATGGCGAGGCGTGAAACTTTCACGCCGGCCTTTTTGAGAATGGGCGCGAGATAGAGCGCGGTGGTTTCGCCCTCGGCATCGGCGGCGAGGGCGAGCACGGCTTCGCGGGGAGGCGCTTCCTGAAGGCGTTGTTCCATTTTGGCGATGGAAAGATCCTCGGGGCCAACATGGTCGAGAGGTGAAAGGCGACCACCGAGGACGTGATAGAGTCCGCGGAAAAAATTCGATTTCTCCAGCTTGATGACGTCGCTCGATTGCTCGACGATGCACCAGAGCGAGGTGTCGCGCTGGGGATTCGAGCAGATGGAGCAAAGCGCATCGAGACCCTGCGCGTAAAAGCCGCAATGGCGACATGAATGGATTTCGGCGCGCGCCTTGAGCAGGGCGGTGGCGAGTCGCTCGCTGACCGCCGCTCCGGCCTGAAGTAGAAAGAGCGCGTGACGCTCGGCGCTGCGGGGCCCGACGGAGGGTAGCTGGCGGAGCGCCTCAACCAGTTCAGTGAAGGCTGGTGGATAATCGGTCATGAAAAAGCGCGCTCGTCAGACTTTCAGCAACTCGGCTTCCTTGGCCGTGAGACCTTTTTCGATTTCGGCGACGTACTGGTCGGTGAGCTTCTGAATTTCTTTTTCCGCGTCGGCGAGTTGATCCTCGGTGATCTCGCCGGCTTTCTGGATTTTCTTCAATTCATCGATGGCGTGGCGGCGATTGGCGCGGATGCTGACGCGACCTTCCTCGGCCATTTTGCGCACGGCCTTGACGAGATCCTGGCGGCGTTCCTCGGAAAGGGGCGGGATGGGGAGGCGGATGAGTTTGCCATCGACTTGCGGCGTGATGCCGAGTTTCGATTCCTCGAGCGCCTTGCGGATCGGCTCGACGGTGGTGGCGTCCCACGGCTGGATGAGGATGAGGCGCGAATCGGGCGTGGTGACGGCGGCGAGTTCCTTGAGGCGCATGTGCGTGCCGTAAGCATCGACCATGAGGTTGATGACAAGATCGGGCGAGGCTTTACCGGTGCGGACGCCGGTGAACTCCGTCTGGATCACTTCCGTGCTCTTTATCATTTTTTCTTCCGCTTCGAGGAGAATGTCGTCAAGGGCCATGCTTGAGTGAAGGCGAGTGGAGCGCGCGGGTCAAGTCGTGTGCGCTTTCTTTCCTGCGTTAGACCGGCTATGGATGAGACAGGGAAACGAACAAATCATGAAAAATTCTTTCTGGCGACCGAAATGGTGGGTGTTTTTGCCGATAGCGCTCCCGTTCCTGACCTATGGCTGGTTGCAGTTGGGTATTTATACGGGCATGGTGGAACTACTGATACCCGTGCCTCATGAACCCTCTCCCAGCCCTTATCCCGTGTGGATCCAGACTGGCTATTGCATCGTGTATTTTATTTTATTTATGCTTACGGGCTGGATCACAATATTGATTTTGCCAAGCTCGATGATGACGAAAGGACGAGAAGGAGTACTGCTCGGAGCCTTTCTTGTCGTCTGCTTTTATTGCGCGGTTCTGTATGGCCTTCAACTTCTTGTGAGTTGGTTCGAGATCAAGCGGTTGAAATCGAAGTAAGGAACCCCGGAGCATTTCGGAGGTAGCCGTCGACCTCCGGGCGACGGTGCAGAAAATTCCCGCGCTCGGAGATCGCGGGCTACCCATAAGTCGAAGCAAGCTTCGGGGAAATACCCCAAGAGATTAAATCAACTCGATTGAAGCTGCGGATAAGCCGCTGTCCATGCGGGAGGAACGCGCTGGGGACGGCCACCCGGTAGTTGGATGGTGACCATGGTCTGGACGCAGCGGACGAAGATGAGGTTGGGTTGAGTCGCGGAGGCAATCTCGAAGCGGATGAAGAAACGGATTTTTTCCATGCCGATAAGTTCGGCGGAAACAACGAGATGATCTCCCAGCCGGGCGGGTTTGAGA
>Ga0206928_1016_pt1 | contig 57566 bp, 58 predicted proteins | sample Alteio_BWOrgHeat_21_FD_152941 | JGI IMG/M metagenome (GOLD analysis project Ga0206928, IMG submission 152941) | Enriched cells from forest soil in Barre Woods Harvard Forest LTER site, Petersham, Massachusetts, United States -... | ecosystem: Environmental > Terrestrial > Soil > Temperate forest >... | reverse complement strand
GATATTTCGGCAACTGATTAGTGCGTGAAAAATGTTACGATCTCCAGTCAACACGTCCTTTCCAATGAAAAGTAGGGATGGGAACTTCCAATTTGACACGATGTTGTGGGCTCGATTGGATATAAAGATTACAGACAAAAGCCCGAAGCTTGTAAAGACCATTGGCCATTCGCCGTACCCGGTGAAGAATGACCCAAAACCGGCGTAAGGCCTGGGCCCAGCGAGGTGCTTCTTGAGCAAGAGCCTCGCATTCGAGCAGAGCCTGGGGTCGTAAACTCAGATTTTCTCCTGTATCCACAAAGACGGCAAGGTAAGCGCGCAGGACGTGCATGACCAAGAAATTAAACTACGTGCCCTCCTGCAATCGCTTGATCTTCTTCTGTTTCCTCTGGGTTCCCATCCGCTTTCTGATGAATCCCATTACCAAACTGGGAACAAGCGTTGAGGGAGGCAAAGGGGTATCAGGTGCAAATGCCTACTTTGGCTATGCGCTTGCAGCTATTTTGATTGTTACGCTCGGATGTGTGCTTAACACCCGGAAAAAGGTGATTGATACCTTGAGATGGGCCTTTCGAGTTTGTTTTATCGTCGGCGTTGGGCTGCTTATCTGCGCATTCATCCCGGCATCACAACCGTACCTAAGTATGTTTGGAGTTCCTGTATCGAACTATAGTCCTGGAGTACTCCGCATTCTTTCCCTCCCCGTGTTTGGAATGTTCATCGTCGGTGCTGGTCTCTGTCCCAGGCTTTTCCGGATCAAACCCATCTTGGCTATTGTATTTTTTATGTTAGGCATGGGGATGATCATTATTAGTGGTGATCGCGGTTCCGTCGCAAGTATCCTTATATTTATTCCCATGGTTTTGTTCGCGCAAAAAAGGTATCTGAGCATCGCCGCGTTTTCCCTTTCTGCCTTTATCAGCATTGCCGCCCTCCATGAGGTGAGTAATCTCATGGATGTAAGTCAGGTTCCTGGCATTGGACGCATTGCAGGTTTGGTCAGTACGAAGGCTGCGGAAGATTCGGGTGGTAATGCCAGTGCTGAATGGCGTTATGAGGTTTGGAATAAAGGTGTAAGTCTTATCATGGAAGCGCCCCTTACCGGTAAGGGATATGGCCATCTGTCCAAACAACTCAATCCTGAAGAAGTGGATATTTTCACTTCAGACAATTACGAGGCCGTATTAGCCGCCGGTGCGGCACATAATGGTTACGTTTCGGCCGCTTACGGATTTGGCATTCCGTTTGTAGTCGGAATTCTACTGGCTCTTTTATATCGTATGTGCATCCACATGATTACAGGCATGCACACCTATGGGAAAGATACTGAATTATGCCAGTTTCATGCCTTGATGGCGGGTTATCTATTTTCCTATGTAGTGGGTTTCTATACCTATGCTGAGCTGAGCACGGCTATCGTCTGGTTTATCGTCGGCGCTGGAATAATCATGGATCATGTCACCCGTGCTCCCAAAAAGGAGATCTCGCCCGTCTCAATCTCCACAAAAACTCCCGATTCGTTTGTGCCTGCTTCTGCCTAGGAAAGTCGCCATCCTGGAACAAGGCGTCAGGGCTATTTCCACACGAGGGGAAACACTGAACTGCTAAAATGGTTCGGCCATATAACCGCGAAGGGCTTGGGCGGAATGGAACTTGTGCAGGAGTTGTGAGTATTGAGCGATAAGCTCGGGTCGATCCTCCCGGGGAAGCTGCTCAAGCACGGCAGGCAACGCGGCGGCGGATGTGGCTATCAAAGGCAGGTGGTGATTCAAGGCATGGCTGATAACGGCGGATTCCTGGGGGCCGAAAAAGACGATGGGGCGGCCGCTGGTCAAGGCATTCGTAAATTTCAGTGAAAACGAGGTGGCCACCATCAGCCGCGATTCCGGTTGGAAGGCATAAGGCAACACGCAGGCCCATGCTTCCTGCAAAGCGGTTTGGAGTGTTTCATCAGATTTGTGGTAATGAAATCGAATATGATCGGCGTCCTTCCACTCAGGCATGTTCGTGCTTAAATCTCCATAAGTGTAGATTTCCAAAAGGGCCTGATAGCCCAGGAGTCGGCTCCGATTCATTTCGGCCAATACTTCGGCAAAGGTAACGAGGGCGTCGCGATAGATGAGATTAACTGCACCGATATAGACAAACGATCTCACCTGGGGTGTTTGAGGCTGATAGGATCTGTAGGTCACGGTGGAATGCCGTGCGGTGACTGGCAACCACCGGGCAGGAACCCCATACTTTTTTTGCAGATGTTCCGCATAACCCTGGCTTATCGCCCAGACACGCTCCATGCGGCGTAAGGTGCCTTTTTCAAGATGTCGCAGCAGGGGTATGAGAGCAGCCTGACCGTGAAAACGCTGCCAGGACTCAAAATCATCCACCAAATAAATTTCCATCGGAAGTCGAACGCACCAACGCAGTAAACGAACCTGGGCCAAAAACCAAAAGTGGGCGCCCGCCATGGCGAAAATCCGCGTGGCTCCCGACCGTCGAATCGCGACGCAAATCCAAGGCAGCTTAAGTGCAAAAAGAATGACCTCCGCCGGCCCCCTCAGTTTGGAGAACCATCCCAAACGGTTTAAAAATTTTGCTCCCGGCAAAAAATGGATCGGCACGGGAGTTTCTTCGACAGCCTTTTTATTTTTTGCGGCATGCGGCAACGGTGGGGTCAGGATCAGGGCCGTTTCGTCTTTCATGGCCTCAAGCCAATTCCAACCCAGGACATGGATTCCATTTCCACTTTCAGGCAGTGGAATGGCATCCGTCATCAGAACGTAGCGCTCAGAAGTGACGGCAGGGGTGGTTGAATGCATTTGCTTGCGAAGTTTGAATAAAAGTTTGCCGCCCTTGAAGATATTATAGAAATGATTGCTGGCTAGTCCGGAAATGATGCCTGCGAACGGCAGGCCAACCAGACCAAAGCGCGGAACCAATAGGCCAATCAAGATTAAATTGAGCACACCATTACTTATGGTGGTGAAAACGAACGGATTAGTGCCCGAGGCCAAAACGAACCATGCCCAGGGTACCGTAAAAGCCAGCAAGGCATAATCAATGGCCATGAAAAATAGAATCGTGGAATCGACATAATGTGACACCCCGCCAAACTTGTCGGGGCCAAGCCAGATATGCACCAGCGTCGGACTCGCAACCCAATAAATCATTCCCATGCCCAAGGCTCCAACCCCTGCAAAAATCAATAGCCGCCGCATCCGATGAAAGGCCTTGTACCAGTCCGCAGCGCCAAGCTCCTGCGTGAAACGCGGCATCTGGGATTGAGAGATTTGATTAAATAAACTGAAAAGCGTTTGACCTATCCGTTGAGCGATATAGTAGGGTGCCGTCAGGGATGGTAAGAGAAAAAGTCCGATCAAGGGTACTTGAATGGCCGAAACGCAGAATGACGCCGAGGTCACCACTCCCACGGGAGCCGCGACTCGAAAGAGACGCTTGACCAGACCGGGTGGAACAGGCCGGTGTCGATCAAGACCAGCGCGACCCACCGATAAAAGGACGGTGCGAAAGATCACCAACTGAACCAGGCTTGAGATAAAAACTGCTGTTGCCAGCAAGATCAGGCTTGGCCGCACCATCAAGGTGCCAATCGCCAAAGCCGACCAGAGTAATTGATAGAAACCGCCGATCGTGCGGCTATAGGCCATGAAACCCAAGCCATCCAAAAATGAACCAAAGCGTTGAGAGTTCAACGTAAGTAGGAGACTACTTCCCATGACCAACCAGATGGGCAAGGTACTGAGTTCCACCTTGTCCCTTTGTTCAAAAATAAAGAAAATGGTCGCCAGGAGAAAAGCAGCCACCACAAGAGACCAGCGAAACAGGATGCGTGAGGCTGCATAAAGTTCGGAAATACCCCCCCAACCAGCCGAGGTGGAAATAAAATCGGATCGTTCACGAAATGCGCTGGAATTGCTGCCACCATGGATAAAGGCGATTTGCCGGGAAAGGGCAAAAGAGAATCCGAAATTGGCCAGGTTGGCGGTATAGAGGCAGCTCTGAAACGTGAACCAAATTCCGACTTGAGTCTTGTCGAAATGTTTGATGATGAACGGAATGGTTGCCGCCATCGCCAGCAAGCCGCATCCCTGCTGGAACCAATTGCCGAGCGTGGCCGCGCGCACGGGATGCGCTTCCACCCATTCGCGTACGAAACGAAGATACGCGGAACCTGATGGAGAAGATATTGAGCTCACCTGGAAAACGGTCTGTTCACAGTTTTACTGCGACGGCATCTCCGATTTCACGTAGGTGGGAACACTATCGTGAATAAACTTTTTCAACTCATTGAGAGTCTGTTCCGGTCCGAGGCCGTTTGGCGTCAATCCTTGCAGGATCGTGGCTTGAACTGAGACATAAGCCCAGCGTTGGTTGACGCGATGAAAGAGAAGATCCAAATTTGTTCGGAGAATGCGGTCAAACTGGTAAGGCGTCGTGACATCCTTGGCGACAAACCAGTAAAGAAAGTAGGATTGCAGGGACATCGTTTTTCCATTGCTTAGCGGTATGGGGCGTTCCAATAGGAGCGCCATGGTATCAAGTGAATGGCCCGATGCCAGAGGTACGGTAACGACGTGGCTGCTGTTGATGCGCCAACCTTGCGCGGGAAGACAACGCTCGGGACGATGAATGCTTCGCTTTTCCCCTCCGCTTAAAACAATGGAACAGGAGATTCGCTCGCCTGGGCTTGAGAGCGGCATGCCGTAGGCCTTTCGTACGACGGTGGTATCCTTGGGCAGAATGTCAATTTCGGCCTGACTTTCCTCTCCCGCAAAACCGTAAAGAGGCCCCACCTGGTAGGGAAGTTCCATCACAACTCCGGCTTCCCCCCCCCGCTTTCGGTGCGGGAACCAGGAGGCAGATAAGCAGCGTTGCCACGGTCAAGACCAGTACCAGCGCGGCTTTGCTGATAAGCGTCGTCGAATTTGAGGCCATGCCCATTTTAGATTTGTGCATGCTTTTTCCGCGATGAAATAAATCGTTCCAGCCATGATCCAGCCAAGACCAAACCACCCAGGTTAATGACATAGACAAGGTAGCCAGCCCCTTCGTGAAACCAGGAAGGCTCGGTATCGGATCCAAGCGCAAAAGATTTCCCGAAATGAATCGTGGCCAGCGTAAGCAGGATGATCCGCACGAGATTGCCCAGGATGACAAGGGGCACCGCCAGGATCACGATCACCGCCTGATACCGGAGTTTGTCGAAAATCAAAAAGGAATAGACCGCAGCGATCATCACCAGGGCAAAGAGGGAGCGAATCCCACTGCACGGATCGGCAATATCAATGGCAAACGGATGCATGGCACCGACTGCGGAAACAACCGCAGTGCCATTAAGATCATTAGGTACGCCAAGGATTAGCAGCACATGATGGCTCAGCGATGACATAAACAGGCGAAGTTCAAGCGCCACATCTTCCAGGAAACTATAAGGCCACATGAACATGATAAAGGCCCACGGAAAAACAAGCAGCCGCATGATCGGCCAACCGAGGAACAAGACGATAAGCCCCGCATAGACCCACTCCATGGCGCCGATTCCCACGTAATAATTTTCCATCAGGAAACCGAGATTGTAGAACAGAAAACCTGCGGCCAGAATCACGTATCCGGCTCTGTGACCCTGTATGGGCGCTGCGCGGATCTTCGGCCACAGACGCCAGACCAGCCAGGCCACAATCCATGGAACCAACCCGCAGTACGTCCATTCACTGGCCGTTGCCTCGCCACTTAAAGAGCCTTGTGGAGTCGCTGAAAACAGGCTGGCTATCTGCTGGCTTAAATCGGTCCAGAAGGTGCCAATAAAAAGTTGAAAAAGGGTTATTTTCCCCACGTAATAGGTACGGCAATAAGGAATGGCGACCACTAAAACTACGCAGGCCCCGATGGCCGAAAACCAGGCGAAGAGGTTGCGGCCATTCCGGGCCGATCGTTCAAGAGGAACGAAATCCCCCGAAGCGCTTGGGCTGGTCATGCAAGCAGCCTAGCCGTCCCTGACTCTTTCTCAATGCGAATATGCAGTATGTGCTCCACCCGCAAAGGAACCGGGATATTTCCATAAGCATTTTTTCAAACGGAGTCCTCGACAAGTTGAGAGTGACGGCGTTCTATCGTTGGTACAGCCACCATGATCACCATTCTCTCCAAGGATTTCGAATTTGAGTCGGCACAATCTCTGCCCCAGTTCCCCGCAGGTCATAAATGCCGCAATATTCACGGGCACAGTTTCAAGGTCACCGTTTCGGTGCGAGGCCCCGTGGATGAAGCGACGGGAATTTTCTACGATCATGCCGCTATTTCCGACGCCATGCATCCCATCGTTCAGCAACTCGATCATGCCTACCTCAACGACGTGCCGGGCCTGGAAAATCCGACGATTGAAATCATGGCTCGCTGGCTCTGGGAAAAGCTGGCGCCGCAATTGCCCGGACTTTACGAAATCGTCCTCCACGAAACGCCGCGCGCACGCTGTACCTATCGCGGGGAATAAGGCAGCTTCGCTTTAAACAAGCTGTCATCTCGAGCAAAGTCGAGGGATATGGCTCGAACTTGATCTGAGTTTGAGATGTGGAAAAAGATTTATCGGTTCGTGCCAGTTCCAATTTCTGCCTCTTCCCCCATAAAAGCGATCAGGCGATTACCCCAAAAAGGATAACCGCCTGATCTAGGAGGAGAATGAATGAAACTTACATAGAGTATGACCCTGCATGTAAGCGAATGTTCAAAAGATTCGGAATTATTTTACAGTTTTTTTCGAATCGGTCAGAAGGCGAATCATCCCGGTCAGGTCGTCCTCGTTGAATCCAATCTTCATCCCCTTATCGTAGAATGACTTAAGCGACTTTGTAAGAGGCAATTCCAGGGAGCCAGCCGTTTCCAGCGCGAGCCGCAAATCCTTGTCCATATGTTTGAGCGCGAATTGTGGAGAGAAGTCCCCGGTGCGGAATTTGGCTTCCTTCAGGTCCGAAAATCCAGAACGTCCCGCATTGATGTGCAGCGCCTCGAAGAATTTCTCGTCGGAAATCCCCTCGGCACGAGCGAGGGCCAGACTTTCGCTCAACGCCTCGGAAATCACCGCGATATTCAGGTTCATCGCCAGTTTCAACGAGGAAGCCGTACCCAAAATGCCTATGTGCAGAAGTTGGGTGCTCAACCGGGTCAGAACCGGGCGCGCTTTTTCGACAATATCGGCTGTTCCACCGAGATAAAAAACGGTCTTGCGCGCTTCCGCTGCTGGTTTGCTGCCGGTAAATGGCGCCTCGAGAAAAAGCGCCCCGGTGGCTTCCACGCGTTCGGCAAAAAGCTTCGTCCAATGCGCGGAGATCGTGCTCGATTGCACCACGATCTGCCCCGGCTTCAGGTGGGGCACAATGGTATTCAGGATACTTTCCACCGCTGGCGGATCGGCCACCACGATGATGATCATCTCCGCGTCTTTCACGGAGCGGGCCAGGTCGGCTTCATAAAAAGGCAAATCCTTCGGAGTGCGGTTCCACCCGAGAACCTTCAAGCCGTCGGCGTGAAGATTTTTCGCCCAGACGCTGCCGATAATTCCCAGTCCAATAACAGTGACGCGTTGCATGAAATTAAAATGCCTGCCATCGCGAACTTGTCGAGAAATGACGGCTTCCTACCGTTGGTCGCCCGGCAAAAGCAGCAGATAACTCTGCGCCACCAGTAATGTCGTCAAAAAAAAGAAAGCGATTTCCTCCCAGGGCAAAATCCGGCCCAGCTTCACGCCGGTGATCTGCTTTTCATCGAAGAACCAGGTGCCCGCCCGCACCGCCGCGAGATCGGCCAAGGTGTAATAAACGCCGAATGCCGCCGTCACCACGGCGAGCAATCCTGCATGGGCGAGAAAAAGCCACGGGGCGAGAACCCACTGCGCATAAATCACCGGCAAAAACCAGGCGAGATGAATCGCATAATTCACGTGCGGGCCCGATTTTTTCCGCAGCCATCGCAGTTGCAGCGCGACGATGCCCCAGGGAATCGCGGAAACGCCGAGGCAAAGCAGCGTCCACTTTCCGATCCCGGTTTCCTGGCCCGTCATCCAGTTGGGGAAAAGACAAAATAAAAGGCGCACGGCCAGCATGACATTGACGCTTTGCAGCAGAAAAAAGGCATACTCCTCCACGGGGAGATAGCCGATCCGCAAGCTGTATTTTTCCCGTGGAAATCCCCAAATGCCCCACTTGGCTGCAAGGTTATCCCAGGGCGTCGTAAAGATCATCACCGCGAGGAGCACCAATCCGAAGGCAAGACTCTCCCCAGCCGTCCATGCATGCGACCCGTTGAGCGCCACCAAAAGCATCAGTAGCGGAACATTAAAAATAAGATGGAAGCGCAGGTAAGTCAGAAGCGTCGGTGTAGTTAAAAGCTTTCTTAATAAAAGGCTGTCATCCCCAGCTTGTCGAGGTAGCTGTCGTACCCTCCGTTGGTAGCCGTTGACCGCCGGGCGACGGTGCTGAAACTACGGGGGGGGGCATGGGGATGTTCCGTTACAGGGTGGTATGAAGTGGTATGGCGAGGCGGTCATTGAACTGGTCGCGGGCGATTTGGGTTTGTTGGCGGTGATGGAGCGGGGTGAGCTGCGGAATACCCGGCGGAATTGTGGCCGGTTGGGTTTCGTTGGTTTTGGAAGAAGAATGAGAATGGAGGGAGTTCATGAGGCCACGATTTTACATCAGCCCGAATGAAACGTGGTAGTCTTAGGCCGCTTAAATGGCTTATCTGGCCAAAAATTATAAGCCTTTTAGGCCAGATAAGAAAATGGAGAGGAATTCAGCCGGGAAAGCGAGAAGCGTGACTCCCGACAGCACCGCCGCAGGAGGTGCAATTCCTCTTCGTCTGCTATCTTATCATCTTAGGCCAAAAGATGCCATTCGTGCCTGTCCCCTTTTTCTCTCCAACCCGATCGAACGGCTTGGGGAGCTATGAGGGAAATTCAAGATTAAGCAAAGAATAAACGGTCTTGTTAACAGCCATCCAAGGACGTTTGATCTGGAAAAGCTCCCTCTTGATGCTCGCGCTGTCCTTAAAGCGTTCAAACCAATCGAATGCCAAGGGGTAAATCAAATTCTTTAACTGAACAATTCTTTCCTCGGCTCCAAATTCAAGTCCTTCAAAATCCGAAAGCTCGGCGTAGGACTTAACGGAAGCTACGTGAAATTTCCCATCAGGAATCCGCGCCTGAATATGGCAATGATGTCCCGCTGGGGAAGTCAGCGGACCAAGCGCACGAAAATAGACTCCCACATTAAAGTAATAGCTCTCGCTCCATTGCGAAGTCTGTATGTTGAAAAGGTGGACAGTTTCAGCGCCTACGAGGTGCCACGTTGCGTCCTTCTTTGTAAATCCATGCTCTTTAAAATGAGGCTTAAAAGCTTCGATTAATGCCTTTTTGTAGCGTGCCATAAGCTTTGAATTTTTAGAGAAGGTAGAAAATCCGAAATTGCTCGCCAACCAAAGCCATGTCGAGCGCCAACACGCGCGGGTTTAGAGATAGAAAGATAATACCGGAGCATGAGGGTGAAAAGGGGACAGGCACATTTTTGGTTTCGGAACGGGATTTTCATTTGCCATCATGAAACTTGCCTGTCTCCTTTTTTCTTTTTTCTCACAAACCTAGTTTAAAACCCTCATTAGAACTAGCAGTCCTACGCCTTGGAAACAGAACCTGTTTCCTGCTGGCCGGAGCGTTCGAGAGCGCTCTGGAATCGACGGTGGACGGCGTCACGGTCAAAGTAGGCCACGACCTGTTCGCAGGTCATGCCCTCGGTCTCACGGGCCACAGCTTCCTTCCACTTGCGGGATTCAGCCACGGCGTCAAAAGTTTTGGTTGTCGTCTCCATAAACAAGTTCCGGCGGACTTATGATCCGCACGCTGGGATAACCATACACCAAGTTGATGCGATTAAAACCCGATTCTCGCTGGTAGTTGGCCAGGTGCTTGAAATTCCAACTGACAATGAGGCCGATTCCATGCGTGGTGGCGATGGCGACATGACGGGCGTCATCAATGTATTTTGCGGTAAGAACTCCGGCTTGAACATAAGCTCGCGCCAGTTCTTCGGCACGGTCGGTCAAGGACAAGAGATTGGCGTTATCCGGGAATGTTTGCGCGAAGAGTCGGACAACCTCCGGCGGGGCGAGCGAGGCTTCCTGCTGAGTCACAACCGAGGCCACGAATCGGCAATGGCCCGAATCTGACAAGGCCCAAAGCCGCTGGGTGGCTTTTTCAAACTCGGGATCGAAGTAACCGCCGACCACGGAGTTATCCAGATAGAGGGTCAGGGCAGGCACAGACTTGAGCATATCCAGTGATCATTCGACGAAGCCAGCAGGATTATTATTTGAATACGTTCCAGAAACGCAAAGAAAGCGAAAAAGGGAAAGAAAAAGGGGACAGGCACATTTTCGGTTTCATCCCCAGTCCCTTACTGACCAATCTCAAGATACAAGGATCAGCCCTCGGTAAGTCCACGTCATCCGGTTAAGTGCCTACTTTTCGGGAGCTAATCCTTCGACAGGCTCAGGATGACGGAACCTAAAGGGGAGCACCTCTCTATTTAAGTTCGGCGCTCGGTCGCAACGAGAATGGTTGCGCTCACGATCAGCACGCCGCCCGCGAGGAGAGTCCACGTCAGCATTTCATTTGGATAGGTGATCCCCGCCAGGTGCGAAATCAAGCCGGGCAAAAAGGCAGACAATACCGTCGCGAGAACCGGTTCGATACTATAAATCAGACCCGCCTCCGTCGCGCTGACGCAACGCTGCCAGGCGTTCATGATGAAAAAATTGATCACGGTGCAGAACAATACCAACGTCAGCATGAGTTCCCATAATGCCGGGGTGTCAAACATTTGTCCCGCGAAGTGGGCCGTGCCTCCCGTTGTGAGATAACCGAGGATGAACATTCCCGCCAAAAGGAGAAACATGACCAGCGTGACCACGCCAGGACGATTTTCCGCATAGATCGACCGTTCCACCCAGACAATCTGACTGGCCAGAAAAACGGTGCTGAAAATAATGGCGAGTTCACCGGGACCCAGGACAAAATGAGTCAGTAGGCCGGGACTTAACATCGCCGCACCGGCCAGAACCATCATGCACGCCATCATCACACGAAGGGTGGGAGCTCGCTGATCCCGCACCGCGACAATCAAAGGCACGATCAACGCGTAGAGTTGGGTGAGGAAAGCCGAGATCGATGCGTCCGTCCAGGCGAGACCAATCGTTTGCAGGAAAGCCCCCCCTCCTGCCAACAGCGCCAGCCCGATGGCCTGACTCCATTCCCGTCGAGTTACCCGGAGCAACCCCCGGCCATAAAAGGGGAGCAGGAAAAGTGCGGCTAACCCAAAACGCACTGCGGTGTCGCCGCAAGCGAGGGCGAAATCGGGGACATGAAGCGCATGTTCCCGTTGGGCCAGTTGCAGTCCGCGCAATAACGGAAAACTCGCGCCCCATAAAATCGTTGAGCCAATCAACAGCGCGCGCGCACGACGAATCAGCAAGGTCCCCGGAGATAATTCCTTCTTTTCCATGTACGATTTCGAGGCGTGTTATTGCGCAGTTGTGAAAATAAATATCATGCGCCGCCGCGAATGAAATAAGGGTGATCTAAAAGCAAAATCTGCTTTTATGAAAAGCTAAAGTGTTCATCTTGGCAATTAGCAACCAAGACCGCATGGCAAAACGATTCAGAAAAAAAGGGGCGGGCGATCATAACGCCCCTCCCCGCGCATCCGGTTCCAAGGCCCTGGTTTCGGGAACCTGGATTGCACTCCTGCTGGCGGCGATAACCTTCCTAGTCTATTGGCCTTCGCTCAAATCGGGCTTTGTTTACGATGCGCGACTGGAAATTTTGGTGGAAGGATTCATCACCTCCCTTTCCAACCTGCCTGCCATTCTTACGCTGAAAGTGTTGAAGATGAATCTCGTGCTCGGATCCCGACCGGGACAGATGCTTTACCTGATGCTGATTGCCGCCTTCTCCGGCAAGGAACCGTTCGGATATCATTTATGCAGCAATCTGCTTCATGCGACCAATGTCGCGCTGTTCTTTGTGTTGTTGTGGCGATTGATTGCCACCGAAATAACAGGGCTGACCCGGGACAACCGCCTGAAAGTTCAACTTGCGGTAGCGGCAGTCACCCTGATTTTCGCCCTGCACCCGATCGCCGTGGAATCGGTTTCCGAAGTGAGTTACAGCTCGAGTCTCCTGGTAACATTTTTCACTCTCCTGTCCTTATTTGCGGCGATGGCTTTTCGTCCGGAGAACTTTCGATCCGCGATGATCACGGGAAGCATGGGCACTCTCTGCGCCCTTGCAGCCGTAACTTCAAAGGAATCGGGCGTCACAACGGTGGCGTTGCTCGCCGTCTATTGGTTTTTATTTCGTCGCAAGGAAGCGAAGTTACCGTGGTTTTTGTTTTTAGGGGCCGCCTCAGCGGTGACCGCAGCTTTCCTGGCGGTTCGATTCCTCTTGGCTCCGCCTGCCTCCACTTCGTACAGCCTGGCGCCTTGGGGCTATCTTGGCGGATCGTTCTTCCAGGTCTTTTTAATCCAGCCCCGGTTATGGGTTTTCATGATGGGTAAATTAATTTGGCCGACACACTTTTCAGCCGATTATACGCCAGTGGAACATCTGGGGCTTCCGACGGCCATCGCGTTGCCAATCCTGATCGCAGTGGTTTTGCTGCAAGGCTGGCTGGCTTACAGGAGTCGGATGGGCGCGCTTGGAGTGGCCATCTACTGGCTGGGACTTGCAACCGTTTCCAATTTTGTCCCGCTCTACCGCCCTTTGGCTGACCGTTTTTATTATTTACCACTGGCGGGAGTTGCGATGCAACTGCTGGCCTTGCTCCTGATGATGCTGGAGTGGCGCCGTGGATTCTGGATGGCAGTGGCGCCCCTGCTGGCTGCGCTCCTGCCTTTGACTTTTCTTACCGTGATCCGTGAAGATGTTTTTGCCGACGAAATTGCCCTTTGGACTGACACGATTCAAGCAAGCCCTCTCTCCGCGATGGCTCACAACAATCTTGGCACTAATCTTTCTCAAAGAGGGCGAACAAACGAATCGATTATCCATTACCAAAAAGCCCTCGAAATCCGTCCGGATTATGCCGAAGCCCACAATAATCTTGCCCTTGCCCTTTTTCAAAATGGGCAGGTGGACGAAGCGATGGCCGAGTTCCAAAATGCGCTTAAAATCGATCCCAGCTATGCCGAAACGCATTATAACCTGGGCAATATCCTTTCTCAAAAGGGACAACTCGATGAGGCAATGGCCGAGTTCCAAAAGGCTATCGATCTTCAACCAAATAATGCCAAGGCCCATAACAACCTGGGCAACATGCTTTCCAAAAAAGGGCAAATGGACGCGGCCATAATCCAGTTCAAAAAGGCGCTGGAAATCACTCCGGATTATGCCGAGGCTCATTATAATTTCGGCGTTGTTCTTTTCCAAAAAGGACAAGTGGACGAAGCGATAACCCAGTTCCAGCAAACGCTGGCCATCAACCCCAACAATGCCGAAGCCCACAACAACCTCGGCGCCATCCTTCTCCAAAAAGGGCAGGTGAACGACGCAATAGCCCATCTTCAGGAGGTCGTACGGCTACGGCCCGACTCAAACGCAGCGAAAGATACTTTGGCCAAAATAAAGGCGATGGCACCATAGGGAGCAGTTCAAAGCTTGCTTTCGGCCCCGGTGTTTGCGAACCCATGGGGATGCATCGTCCACGTTCATCCGCCGCCAGGCTCAAGGGCCACATCACCAAGGGCAGGCGCGTCCTCCAACTGGAAGCCGCGGCATTGAGTGCGGTACAGCGGCGTTTGGATAAAACTTTCGCCCAAGCCATTGAGGCGATGCAGGAGGTTATCCAGTCCGGGCGCAAGATCATTGTCACCGGCATCGGCAAATCAGGCCAGGTCGGGGCCAAGATCGCCGCCACTCTTTCCAGCACGGGCGCTCCCAGCGTGGTACTCGATGCGGTCAACGCTTCCCACGGCGATCTCGGCATGATTTCAAACGGCGATCTCATTCTCATCCTCAGCTACAGCGGCGAGACCGAGGAAGTCGCCCGGCTGATCCCGAGCCTCAAGCGCATCGGCGCACGGATCGTCGCTCTGACCGGCAATCCTAAATCGACTCTTGCCCGCGAGGCCGAACTTCACATCGACGTCCATGTGACCCGCGAAGCCTGCCCGCTCAACCTCGCGCCCACCGCCAGTTCCACCGCCATGCTCGCAGTCGGCGACGCGCTGGCCATGGTGTTGCTTGAGGCGCGCGGCTTCAACAAGGAGGACTTCGCCACGTTCCATCCCGGCGGCAACATCGGGCGCAATCTTCTCTTGAAGGTCGAAGACCTCATGCGAACCAAGGAACAGATGGCCATCCTCGCGGGAACTGCCACGGTCAACGAAGCTCTCGCGCTCCTGGCAAAAAATCGGGCGGGAGCCGCCGCCATCGTCGATTCACGCGGACAACTCATGGGAATTTACACGCACGGCGACTTCACGCGCGGGTACCAGAAGGATGTGAATATCGGGCAATCCCGCCTGGCCGACGTGATGACGGCACGCCCCATTACCGTCCGGGTTGACAAACTGGCCGTGGAAGTGCTCAATTTATTCGAAGCAAACCGCATCGATGACCTAGTCGTCGTGGACCGTCAACACCGCCCCGTCGGGTTGGTGGACGCTCAGGACCTTGCCAGATTTAAATTGATCTAAAATAAAAAGAGAAAGTTTTTCGCTATGCCAAACGCCAACGAAATCGGAAAAGGACAAGCCATCAAGTGGAATGGCGACATTTGCATGGTCCTGGAAACACAACACCGGACACCGGGTAATCTTCGCGCCTTTGTCCAGGCCACCCTGCGCAGCATGCGTACTGGCAAATCATTCGTGCAACGGTTCAACTCGAACGAATCGCTCGAAATTGTCCCGATGAGCCGCAAGAAGTACGAGTTCAGCTACAAGGACAACTCGGGCTACCACTTCATCGATCCCGTGACTTATGAGGATATTACCTTCCAGGAAGATTTCGTCACCAAGGTGAAGGAATACCTGACTGAGAACCTGGCTTGCGATATTATTTTCACCGATGACAAAGCCGCCGACATCGAACCACCCGCCACCGTCACTCTCAAAATTATTGAGTCGGCTGAAGGCGTTCGCGGTGATTCCGCAAACAACGTGCAGAAAATAGCTGTGCTCGAAACCGGCCTGCAGGTTCAGGTGCCTCTCTTCATCAAGGAAGGCGAACTGGTCAAGATCAGCACGACGGACGGCAAGTATCTCGGACGGGCGTAATAGCATTACGTCCAAGAGGCTTGGTCTTTAAACATCTGTCATCCCGAGCTTGTCGAGGGATCAGACGCGTTTCCATTTTCCAGAAAGTCCAACGATCACAGAAAGGTGGCGCATTCCGACTGTCCAATTTGTTGCTTATCGATGACGTGTCTTTTCTCTCGTTCCTAAGTTGCACTTGGGAACGAGGAAGCACCTTCACAACCTCGGGATGACAGATGTTTCATTTCCCGCTAGGTTGGCCGGATGGAATTGCCGGTGGAACTTTTTCTCGCGCTCCGTTATCTGCGCCCGCGCCGCACGTTTGTCTCGGTCATCACCGTGCTTTCCTTCATGGGCGTTACGCTGGGCGTGATGGTGCTCATTGTCGTCCTTTCCGTCATGGCCGGATTTCGGGAACGCCTCGACGAAAAGATCATCGGCTTCAACGCCCACATCACCGTGACCATGGCCGATGGCAGTGTGCTCTATGATTTCGGCAAGGCTCTCGACATCATCAAACAACAGCCGGAAGTACTGGCCGCAGATACCATTATCCGAGGTCCTGTTCTCGTCAGGCATGGCGGCACCCATGACGGAAAAATGTCTCCGGCCTATATCAAGAGCGCACCGGAAAACGGAGATGACGCAGTCCTTCCCCTCAAGCAATTTTTGAAAATGGGCGAATACGAATTACGTGGCGATTCCGTCATTGTCGGCTCCGAGTGGGCCAAACGGAACATGGCCTTGCCCGGCGATCAAATTGAAATTTACGGACCGGCTCTTTTGGATGCGATCTCTCACCAACGACCGGGGAAAAACGTCGTCGTGCCCTTCCCGGAAACACCGATCATCCGGGGGATTTTTAAAACCGGGCAATTCGATTACGACCTGAACTTTTTCCTCGTCTCGACCGAAATGGCCCAGCACCTTTACGGTCTTGGCGAAGGTGTGCATGGCGTCGCGGTGCGGGTGAAGGAACCCTTTCAAGCCGAGGCCGTCAAGGATCGCCTCAACAAAATCCTGCCCCCTACCCTTCGCGCGCGGACGTGGATGGACGACAACAGCGATCTTTTCAACGCCATCGCCACGGAGCGGGTGGTGATGACCTTCATCCTCTTCTTTGTCATGCTGGTCGCCGCCTTCGGACTCTGCAGCACGCTCATCACGATCACGGTTCAAAAATCGCGCGAAATCGGCCTGATGAAAGCGCTGGGCGCAAATGATCTTCAAGTTTGCGGCGTGTTCCTGTTCCACGGCATCTTGGTTGGGATCGTCGGGGCCATCAACGGCACGGTGCTGGGGCTGCTCCTGCTCCATTACCGCAACCCGTTTCGCACTTTCCTGATGAATACGTTTGGAATCCAGGTTTTCTCCCCCTCCGTTTATGGCCTGCCGGAAATTCCTGCCGTTATTAATCCCGTGAATGTCGCCTTGATCGCGATCTCGGCCGTTGTCATCTGCGTCCTGGCGGCGCTTATCCCGGCGTTGAGTGCGGCCAAGCTGGCACCCGCCCGCGCTTTGCGGTATGAATAAACGAATACCTTTTGATCCATGAAGACAAAGAATCTCCCCGCCCTCTTTCTTGGCTTGTCGTGGTTACTCGCGACCACTCTCCCAAATCGGGCACAAACCGCCGCGCCGGATCAACCTGCGCCACAAGCACCGGTTACCCTGCATATCGACAAGGCGACGCTCACGACTGAAATCGCCGCGACCCCCGCCCAGCGCGAACGCGGTTTGATGTATCGCGAAAAACTCCCCGATAATGATGGCATGATTTTTATCATGCCAAGTGTCGGGCCTGCCACCTTCTGGATGAAGAACACGCTCATTCCTCTCTCGATTGCCTTTCTGGATCACAAGGGCGTGATCCTCGAAATCCATGACATGAAACCGCTGGATGAAACCATCACCCACAGCGAAAGTGACCAGGTCGCCTATGCGCTGGAAACAAATCTACACTGGTTCGCGCTGAACGGCATCAAACCGGGCGACAAAATCACTCCCGCACCAGGTACTCTCGTCCCGACAGCATCCCCTTGAAACATTATTAGCTTTATTGAAATTTTATTAAGAAATCTGTCATCCTGAGCTTGTCGAAGGACCTCTAACTATTTTGCTCAAACGGTGCCGACGGGAGGAATAGCAAGAGGTCCTTCGACAAGCTCAGGATGACATTAAAATATTATGCCACTTCCCATCGATTATCACACGCATCCCCAGGCCCACAGCATCAAGCCTTACACCGCCGAACTCCTGCAACCTTGGGCCAACTCCGCCCGGCAAAGCGGCCTGAAGGAAATCGCCTTCACCGACCATGACCGCTATCTGGAGGGCGTCGATTTTTCCGAAATCGACAAGGTGCGCGAAGCCAATCCCGACTTGAAAATCCTTGCCGGGATTGAACTCGACAATGATCCGGTGACGGGAAGAGCGGGGCGCATGTGGGTGGAAAAAAACTGGGACAAACTCGATTTCGTCCTCGGCTCCGTCCATTACCTCCCCAATGACACCGAAATGTTTGACCAGGTCACCCGCAAGGATGAATTTGCCAAGCGCGACCTGGCTGCCGACTGCGCCCACTATATCCAAAATGTCGAGGGCATGATCGAGCGGGGCGGCATCGATGCGCTCGCCCATCTCGACCTGATTAAAATTCACGGCGTCTGGCATCCGGAGGGAGGACTCCTGCCTCATTTTTCCGCTTTGCTCAACCGCATCCGCCGCGAAGACCTCGCCATCGAAATCAGCACGGCGGGCTGGCGTAAACCGGTGGGCCAACAGTATCCCCATGTGGACATCATTCGCGCCGCCCAACAACTCGGTATTCCTTTTACCCTCGCCAGCGACGCCCATTCCCATGCACAATTGGCGGAGGAATATGGCCGATTGGAAGAACTCTTGCGCGAACTCGGAATCCGGGAAGTGGCCAGCTACGAAAAGCACCGGTGCCGGACAATAACCCTTACCTGAAACAAGCATGGAGCAAAATTTCGAGGCCAATTTTTTCACCCTGCTCGCCCTGCTCGATGTCGGGAGCCGTCTCGAAATCGATGCGGTCTGCACCAAAGTCTCCATTCCCGCGCATCAGGTCATCTATGAGCAGGGTCATCCCTCCGCTTCGGTTTACATCATCGCTTCCGGCACAGTCGAGGCGATCACCCACAGCCCGGACGGCAAGCAGACCCGCTCCCTGGGCTTCATGTCTCGCGGAGATTTTTTTGGCGATCTCGGAGTCCTCACCAATCATCCGCGACTGGCGATGATCCGGGCCTGCGAAGAGACGCAGGTTCTCCAGATCGAAAAAATGGCGTTTCTGCGCCTGCTGGACAAGATTCCGAAAATGGGCGCCTTCTTCACCCGCAATCTCGCCCGACGCCTTTATCAAACTTCCACGGAAGCGCACCGGACCATCTACTCGCTCGACCTGTCCGGAAACCTGGAACACTTCGATCTCCTCATCATCTTTCAGGCCATCACCAGCATGGGCCGCAGCGGAGAACTGCACCTGAACAATTCGAGTCACGACCTCATCGGCAGCTTCTTCTTTCGCGAAGGACGCGCCGAGCATGCCCGCTTCGTCCATCTCGAGGGAGTCGAAGCGGTCTGGCAGGGTTTCGTGGAATCGGCCACGGAAGGCTCTTTCACGTTCCGTGTCATGGCCGAACCGACGGTGCCCTTCAACCCGGAGCATCTCATCCAAATTGAAAGTACCGATCTGCTCATGCAGGGGGTCAGCCGTCGCGACACCTATCAGGCCATTCCCGAGAACCTGCGTAAAATGGAAGGTAAACTCGGACGCAAAACCGAATCGCTGCAATGGAATAATGCCGAAACAAACGCCCTTGCTGAGCGCATCTGGGAACTGATCGGCAAACGTCCCCAACCGATGATCAGCCTCTGGCGTCGCCTGAATTATTCAGCACTCACCTTCCTGGAAACAGTGGACGAATTGATAAAAACGGGACAAGCCGAATTGTTATCCGAAGCGCCAACTGAACCGTAATAACCAGAGGTTTTTTCACACGAAAGCGTGTTGACTTTCATTCTATATGATAGATAATATGTATCATGAAGAAAGCCACGGTTGCTGATTTGCGAAATAACTTCCGTAGGGTGTCGGTTTTAATTGATAACGGTGAGTCGGTGGAAATTACCAAGCGCGGGCGGGTATTCGCACGGTTGGTGCCGGCGGTGGACACCCCACGTAAAATGAAGAAGCCCGACATGATGGCCCAGCTCAGGGAGATTTGGGGAAATCGCGTTTTCTCCGCAGCGGAAGTGAAAGCCATGCGCGAAGCCGAACTCGAAGGCGAAGAAGGATGAATGCCTATCCAGATACTTCCTTTCTTTGCGCGCTCTACCGCATGCAGGATAATTCATCAATGGCAGCCGCACACTTTGATAAAATGCCGGAACCGCTGCATGTCACATCCCTGTTGCTTTACGAGTTTCGTCAATCCATTCGATGGCAGGGATTTCTGAACAAGAAGGATCCCCGCAAGGGATTCGACAAAAAAACGGGAATGGCTGTCCTGGCGAAACTACAAGGTAACATCGCCATCGGTGCCGTCGTCGTCGTTCCGTCCGACTGGACGGATGTCCACAGCATCGCGGAACGGCTCTCGACCCAGCATACCGCGATGGGTGGGCACCGGGGGTTTGACATCCTGCATGTCGCCACCGCCATACATCTGGGGGCAAAAGAATTTCTAACCTTTGATACCAACCAGAAGAGGCTGGCCCAAGGAGAAGGCCTGAAAATCCCCTTGTGATGAGAATCCATCCGCTTAAAATAACGGTGGATTGTTATCGTTTTTTATGTAATAAGTTGCTACTAATGGCTGGCGGTTTTCTCGTCGCTACCATATATAGTATAAACACGTAATGAAGTCCCCCGACAGTTATGCCCCGCCGCGTCAATTGGCTACCAAAAAGCCAGTCCGGCTCGATCTGCGTCGTGCCACCTCGTTATCTCCGGAAGACGAGCTGATGGAGCAACGCAAGAGTACTTTCTGGAAATGGTTCGGCTTCGTGGCGTTGCTTCATTTGGTGGCGATTTGCATTTTCGGATGGTTGCACGAAACCTCGCCAACACCCCCGCCCAAATTTGAATTCTCCCTGCTTTCCGAGGGAGAGGTATCCAAGGGAACGCCGGGGGCGCAACAAGCTCCCAAGGTCGGTTTGGTCACACCGGCCCCTTCGATCCATCCGGTACGTCCCCCCGACCCGACGCCGCCGATCAAGCCTCAACCCATTCAACCTGCTCAAGCCGCCGTCATTCCGCCACCACCCGTACCAACACCCAAGCCGGTGACGGTGATCAAGCCGGACGCTCCCCTTGTTGCAAAAGATAAGCCCGTCACGCCGCCCAAGCCGAAGGTCAAAATCAATCTCGGGCCGCTCGTCGATGGCCCTGCGCCCGCTAACGCCAAGCCGATCCCCAAGCATACTTCACCGAAAAAGACGGTCGTTGCCGCCACTGATGATGCCTCGAATCAAAATTCCGCCGTGAATTCGGAGAGCCACGGTTTAAGCAAGGAAGAGGTCGCCCAACAACTGGGCAAAAAGCTGGGAGATGCAGGTGTTAAAGATGCGCTCAAAATCGGCAAATCCGGTGCACCAAATTCCAAGGCCAATTCCTTCGCCGACTTTTATACCATGATCCGCGACCAGGTGATGGACAAGTGGCAGCATCCGAACCAAGTCAACGACGAGGCCATTGATCCCGTCGTCCAGATCCATGTGGAAAAGGATGGCCGCGTTCCGCCCGAAAGCGTCACGCTGATAAAATCGTCCGGTAATCCGTCTTACGATGACTCCGCGCTGACGGCAGCAAAGAGCCTCGGCTACCTCCTTCAACCCTTGCCGGACGGTTGCCTGCCCGATATCCCCATCACCTTTAAACTTACCCGCTAACGTGAAATTATCCCTTACCTGTTTTTGCACCGCGCTCCTTGTCATCCTTCCCGGTTTTTTTAGCCCACAGCTTCATGCCCAGGATGGAGTGGTTGTACGCGTTGACGCGCTCGTGTCGGTGGGCATTGGCCCGATCACCGGCCCGCAGGGAACCATGGTCACACAGGTCTTGAGCGCCGATCTCAGGCGCACGAGCATGATTACGCCCGCAGCCAGTGGGTCCGGTGAATACCAGGCCAGCGGCGATTACAGTGGGACGGGATTGACGGGCAGGTTGCTCAACAAAAAAACCGGCGCGGAAGTCTTTCATCAGACCTTCAACGGCACGGGACGCGCGCCCATCCACGAGTTTGCCGATGCCATCACCCAGGCGGTCACGGGAATACCGGGCTTTGCCTCGAGTAAGCTCGCCTTTATTTCGAGTGCCACGGGTTCCAAGGAACTTTATCTCGCCGATATCGACGGGGCCAGCGCTCGCGCGATCACGCACGACAACACGATCAGTTCCAGCCCCTCCCTGAGCCGGGATGGATCGAAGCTCGCCTATACGTCTTACAAAAGCGGTTATGCCGACGTTTACCTGATCGATCTCAGTTCCGGTAATCGGACGCGCCTTGCCTTTTTCCCCGGCATTAATTCCGGGGCTTCCTTCTCGCCAGACGGATCTCAGATCGCCCTCACGCTGAGCAAGGATGGCAACCCCGAGATTTACACGATGCCGATCAGCGGAGGCGCCCCGAATCGTATCACCCGCACACGCGGCTCGGAGACTTCCCCTTCCTGGTCGCCCACCGGGGACCGGCTGGTCTATTCGTCCGATGATCGCGGCAGCCCGCAGCTTTTCGCGAGTATTTCCCAGGGTATCGGCGAGTTGGATCATCTCGTTACGGGCAATTCGTTTTGCACCAAACCCGACTGGTCGCCGGATGGCAAGTCGATCGCCTTCACCACGCGCCTCGGCGGGCAATTCCAAATCGGCGTCTATGATGTGACCAGCCGCATGGCTAAACTGGTCACGACCGGAGGCGGTGAAAATCCGGCATGGACGCGCGATTCGCGTCATCTTCTTTACGATAACAACGGCCACCTCTATCTGCTCGACACCGCATCCTCAACCCACCAATCACTGCCCGTCGATATGAGCGTCACCGGCTGCTCCGAACCCACTGTCTCCCGCTAACAGAAACCATTGTCAACACCCTCCACATCCGTATAATAAACCACTTGATCCCCAACCATCGCCCTCCCATGAATAAAAAATGCCTCGCACCCCTACTCATCGTTTTAACCTTTGCCCTCGCCGCGTGCGATGACAGCAAGAAGGGAAATTATACAGGTCAGGGAAATGATGGTGGGCTGCCTGATGATACTGTTAATCTTTCAAACGGTGGAATTCCTCCCGCGCGCGGTAAATTCAATCCCGAAACCGATGTCAGTTACGACACCCTCCAGGCCGATACGGTCTATTTTGCCTTCGACAGCTCGACCATTCCCGGTTCGGAACGAGGCAAGTTGCAGAACGTGAGCGAGTGGATGAAAACCAATCCGGATCATTCGCTCTATCTTGCCGGTCATGCCGACAAACGGGGCACGGCCGAATACAATCGCGCCCTCGGCGAACGACGCGCACTGGCCGTACGTGAATATCTTGTTGGTCTCGGTGTTCCCGCCGCTTCACTCTTCACCAACAGCTATGGCGCAGATCGTCCGGCGGTCGAAGGCGACACCGAGGCGGCTTATGCCAAGAATCGTCGCGTTCAGGTCGGCGTGGTCATCAGGCCCTGATTAGGCGGCACTGGAATCTGGCACATGGTAGCCGCCGATGGCCCATCGGCGGTGCCTTCCGGTAGGGACGGCAGTCACATGCCGTCCGATTATTAATGGGACACGAAGGGACTCGTGTCCCTACCTCGCACCTGGGCAGCCGTCGTGCGCCGCGCGACGGTGCGGAAAATTCTTCTTGTTCCCAAGTTGTACTTGGGAACATTCCCTGCTCCAGCGAAATCTCATTTCGCACCGATCGCCTCTGGCATGAAGGCGTCGAAATCAGCGATGAAATGACCTCAGCCTGTGCGTTCCCAAGTGCAACTTGGGAACGAGGGGAAGTAGACGTATCCGGTTTTTTCACCCCGCACGATGATTACGGCTATATCTCTCGACTGCGGCTCGGGCAAGTTTGTGGGTTAGACCCACTTACTGGCTCGCCTCCGCTCGAGATGACGGGTTGCGTAAACTTCAGCCGTTGACTCGCCTTCGAAAAAGGGGATAGGGAAAAGGGGGCAGGCTCCGCAACTTGGGAACGAGGGGGAAAACCACGAACCGTCGCAGAGCCTGCGACGGCTACCTAAAATAGCCGAAGCTCAAGGCGTCGGCAGGCCGGGTGTTTTCACTTCGGGCTGGCCACGTTTCTGGGCAAGAAGCCATGTGTAGAGCGCTTCGGTATTGTACGCCTTGGCACACGAATGATCCACGTCGGGGAAAAGGGTGCTGTGAGGATGCCCACCCGCCTTGCGTATCGCATCGATCATATCGATGGCCAAGGCAGGAGGAACGATGGGATCTTTCATGCCATGGAAGACCCAGGTGGGAAGATGGACGAGCCGCGCGGCATCGGCTGGGTCGCCGCCGCCGGAGACAGGGGCGATGGCGGCAAACCGATCCGGGAAGGCGAGCGCCAAAGTCCACGTTCCAAAACCGCCCATGCTAAAACCCGTGACGGAAATGCGATCTGGGTCGATGCGATATTTTGCGGAAACCGTGTCCAGAAAATGAGAAAGATTCGGCACCTGCCACCATTCATGGGTGATCGACTCGGGCGATATGACAATGGCCGGCAATTGCTTACCCATCTCCATAAGCCGGGGCAATCCATTTTTCCGAATCTGCACGCCATCACCTGAACCATGAAGAAAGACAATCAACGGCCACTTTTTATTGGGGTCAGCGTCGTAATCGGCGGGGAGATCGATCACATATTGGTAGTCATCAACAAGTCCCAGGTGTTGACGCAGCCCGTACCACCACTCGATATCCCTGGCCTCAGCGCCGACACGTTTGACCGGGGGATCGCCCGCCTTAGTTTCGGAAAGACCGGCCAGAAGAACCGCAAGATCGTTGTTTTTTCCGCCGCTGGTGAAACCGGTTTTGATTGTTTCAGAAATTTCAGCGCTTTGATTGCGTAAAACGGCGGGATCCAACCCGGTTCCCGGGGGCAACTCGGCGGAAATGGGGAAAGGACCAAACCGCCAATTGATTTTTTGGGAAAGGCGATAAAGCGTGATGAATTTTTTGGTTTCGGTTCCATCCGGCAGTTGAATTTGAACGATGGCTCCGTAACGGCCCGGTTTTTCCGCCCGTGTGACTTCATTGTATTGAGCGTCGTAAAACTTTGTCGTGACTTTCAACGGGGCAAAAAAACGACGGACAAAGGCATCCTGCCCAAAGCCGCCTCCAGGGAACTCCTTGTCGGTAAATACACCCTGACCGAACCCGTAAATAAGATCATGTCCCATTTGTTTGATCTGGGCGACGACCTTATCCTGGGTCAGCGTGGCGAGAACCTTTTGATTGTCGCAGACGACAACCGGCTCTGAATTCCACTCCCGGGGAAGCGGGAAAAAATCGACAAGAGAGGGAATCCCTTGTGTGATTTCGTGACGGTAAAGAATTTCGCCCTTGTGCTGCACCGTAAGCACATGACCGTTCAGGGCATCGGGTGCCAGGGTGAAAGAGACCTGTCCCTCGCGGGGAGTCAAGGCCATCACGCGCGCGAGGGAATCGACAGAGGGGGAAGCATTCTCGCCGAGCACAAGGGTCACGGTGCGTTCGGGATGCCCGGAAGTCTCGGCACTCGGATACCAGGCGATTTGTTGAAACCCGCCGGGTTCCCGATGATCGACGAGAACCTGAATGGCGCATTTTTGTCCGACTTCGGGCGTGACGCCAAACGCGCTCCAGGGGAGGACAAATTCGACGACGTAACCGGAAGCGGTGCGCTGGGCAATGGTTTTCACCGGGAACGGCTTGGGGCTGGCACCGGGGGTTGTGATGATTAGTTCGTGCTTGGTGGGATGATCTGGATCAATGCCCGGCGCGACAATGACCTGGGAATTTTGTTTTAAATCGGCCCCGGCGGAGAAAAAGAGTTCGACGCAGTCGCCGAGCCAAAGCTCGTCCTTTTGCTCGAGGGTCTGGGTCGTATCGACTTCGACGCGCACAAGAAAGGAGTCCTTATTCCATGCCAGGAAAGCGCGGGCGGGAATTCCATCCGCTCCTGACGGCAAGCTGGAAACATCCTGCAAAACATTGACGCGAAAACCTCGCGAACCCCAGGCCTCGGAAGCTCCCGTGGGCGCGAGATCATCGCAGCGAGGAATCGTGAACGTCTCGGCGGCAGCGGAACTATTTATTCCCGAAGGTGCAGATGGATGGTTCATACGATGAATGATGAGGAACGCCAGAAAAGTTAAAACTCCCCCCAGAATAAAACAGATAATTCCTGAACGCATCACCGTGTATAACCATGGAAAAAAACGATGCCAAGAGTATTACCGTTGTCGGTAGTGGCTTAATTTGATGATTGAGCATGATGTCATTCCGAATGGAGCCGAGCCGAAAAGTAATGGCCGGAGGAAAGAGTTGCCCGAGGCGAAGTTGAGGAATCGGTTTTAAAAAGCCATATTTGAGGAGCAAATACCGATTCCTCGACTTCGCTCGGAATGACGGCTCTAAAGTTTCTGGTTAATTAAGTGCAACCCGTTGTCCCTTTTCTTGCTTAACGGCTCCATTCTGGCTCAATACGGGTGTGACCGCTGATTCCCTCCTGACCTGTTCCGCGCTCCACAAGACCTTCCGGCTCGGTCATACCGACCTGGAGATTTTGCAGGGACTGGAAGCGGCGTTTCCACGGCATGGCTTGAATACGATCCAGGGAGCTTCCGGTTCCGGCAAGAGCACGCTGCTGCAAATTCTCGGCGGATTGGAACGCCCCGACGCGGGCGAAGTGCGCTGGGAGAACGAATCGATCTACGACTGGTCGCGCGACAAACTCGCTGCGTGGCGTAACCTGAGCGTGGGGTTCGTCTTCCAAGCCTATCATCTTTTCCCGGAGCTTTCGGCGCTTGAAAATGTCGAGTTTCCGGCACGTCTGGCCCGACGAAGCGACCCCGCCCTCGGATCTCATTTGCTCGACCAGGTCGGACTTGGCTCGCGATTGCACCATCGTCCGGCGGAACTTTCCGGGGGTGAACAGCAACGGGTGGCGATTGCCCGTGCGCTACGCAACAATCCGGCGCTTCTCCTCGCCGACGAACCGACCGGCAATCTCGATACCACCACCGGGCATGGCATCATCGACCTCCTCCTGCGCCTGCACGAGGAACATCACAACTGCCTGATCATCGTCACGCACGACAACGCCATCGCCTCGCTGGGACAACAGACCTACCGGCTGGAAGAAGGGTGCCTCTCCTTGAGGTAGGGATGCGAATTCCTGCGCGTCCGCAGATAAAAGCACAAAAAAGATGCCATTCACGTCATTGCGTTATGTCGATATGATATGCTCCATGAAAAATGGCGTGACCATTCTCGATTGCATTTAAATAATTCCGAGTATTTGGGCCAACATGAGTAAATTCCTTATCAAATTGGCTCGCCACCATCTTGAATCTCTCCAAATCTAAATATCTCAGTGCAACAAATGTTGCGATACGATACCTGCTGGAATTTTTGGGATCAAGAGCGTAGTCCTCTAGGACTTGCGCTGAACCTGGAATCTCAAAGAGTGCGGAAAAGGCAGGCCAATTATTACGCGTGACTTTAACGTCTTCGATCTGGGAATCACGATAGGGACGTATCAATACGCTTGAATATGTTTTGATCGGATAATTTAGATAAGGTATTAACAGATTGGCCGTATTTGGAAGTTTAGCTTTAGCAAGAACCGCTATTGCACCGATCTGCTCATCATACAGCTGCTCAGCAAGTTTTCTTTTTTCAAGGTCAACCAAGCCTAAAGCTACTAATGGAGAAAGCATGGGTTTCGTCGTTTGCAAAATATGCACGGCTTCATCGGTGGACATCTCTTTAGCAATGCAGTTAGCTATATCAATCTGAACTACGAGGATAATGAGAAGTAAATGGAGGATGAATTTCATATATTTTATTCTACGGTATTACCACAAATATGCTTGATCCAGAGATTAGTTAATAAAGGGGCAGACCTTAGTATTTGTACAACGATAAAGGCGGAGCCGCGAAACTGGTCTAAGGCTTGACCTGCAAGCCTGCGGCCTTGGCCAAACCGCACTGACGCTGATCAAAGGTGAGGAATGTCCTGGCGCCAGTTTCGAGCGCGGCTGCCACATGGAGCAGGTCGATGGTTCGTTGCCCATTTTTAACCATGTGCTTTTCGCTCAATTCATCCGCATGTCGGCAAATATCGCTCCACGCGACCGACACATGCAGCAGGAGGCCATCCCTCAAGTCCTGCTCGATCTGCTTGAAAGCTGCCCGGCGTTCCGCCGCCGTGATCAATCCCTGAATCTCAGCAAAACGAAGCGCGTTGCGCAGTTCCACGCGATGCAGGGGCAGGAATGTGAGTGCGGGCGAGCGTTTCGACATCAAGGCGCAGGCTGCCTCATGGTTGCCATCCCGTCGGTAGATGGAAACGAGGAAGCTGCTGTCCGCGTAAGTATCCGCAGGCATTGCTCCTATTCCCTGAGAGCCTTCCAAAAGGCATCAGTCTCGCTTTTGGTCGATTTCCGTCCCACGGCTGGCTTTTCGGCCAGTCGTTTCGCCCAATTGATGCCGTGTGATTTTTTGGATGACGCCGGGGACAGGGTCGCAAATGTCGCGCCTCGACGGGTGATGGCCACCAGCTCCCCCTCTTCAATCCACTTGGCCACATCGGCGAAGTGATTTCTCAAGTCGCGTACAGTCGCGGTTTTCATTGTGATACAATTATGTATCACGCCAGAACCTTGTCAACCCTCTCCTTTTCTTCATTCACTGGCGTGATGTCGATTTTTCATTCATTTCCACTTTGTTCATCATCCACTTTCAGGTGCGAGGGGAAATCCATGTTCTCATGGAGGATGTTTATGACGCCCAGCGTGGCGCGGGAGAGTTCTCGAAAGAAAATATAATGATGCCGGTAACGAAAGAAGAAGACGCCCGCCAGGGCGTCATCCCGAACGGGCCGCCAACGCCGGGGCTTACCCTGCAAATCGTTGATTGCCGCTACCAGCCCCTGCACATACCTATCGGCCTGATCTTCCCCCCATTTCTTTTCCGTGTAGTCCCAAATTTCAAGCATTCTGACCCTGGCTGCCGGTAGAATCCTAACGGCCATGCGCTTTCCTGCGTGCCCTGGCTTCCGTGATGATTTTCCCGGCATTGAGAGCGACGAACTCCGTCTCATTTGCCTGGAGGCCGGGCCTGAGTTCGGTGCGAAGCCACGACCCTTTGCGTTGCTCTTCGCGCTCGTAGTCGCGTCTGACGAGGTCGCGAAGATATTCGCTGGTCGAGTTATACAGGCCCGATTCGACGACACGACTCTGGATGAATTTTTGCAACTTACCCACGAACCTCACATTGACTCCTTCAGCCATGAAATATCCTTTTCATCCACTCTACCAATCGTCCCACAAATAGTCAATATTGTGGGACACAATCCGTCATCCTGAGCGGAGCCGAAGCGAAAGAGGCAGGTCGAGCGCTAGATTTATCCGAGGCGCAGTCGAAGGACCTGGCTCGATTAAACAAAACGCGGCAGGAGCGTCACAACATTTTGAGGGGCATAAGAGGCAACCCGCTTGTTGCTCGTGCGGAGAGCGGGAAACCCGTACGTGATCCAAAACGTTTCGACGCTTTTCTCACCGTGCGCTCCTTCGGGCAAGGTCCCTCGACTTCGGTTGGGGTTGACCGTGTGCTCGAACATAGGTCGTGATTCACCTCCGCTCGGGATGACAGCTTGGAAAGAGAATATTTACTCCTGTCCGCAAGACCTTACCTCCACTTGGAATGACGGCAGTTTTAGATCATCGCTTGCGAAAAGTGCGCAAATGCGGAAAGATGTTCCCCTTCATGCAGCATTTGAAAATATATCTCGACGGTGTGTTTGTGAATGAACCGGATGCCAAAATTTCCGTGTTCGATCACGGCCTGCTCTATGGCGACGGCGTATTCGAGGGCATTCGCTTTTACAATGGCCGCGTTTTTCTGCTGGAGGAGCATCTTGACCGGCTCTTCGACTCGGCCAAGGCGATCCTCCTGACCATTCCGCTCGAACGCGACGCCTTGCGCGCCGCCGTTCTCGAGACCTGCCGCCAAAATCAATTGCGCGACGGTTATATCCGGCTCGTGGTGACGCGCGGCAAAGGCGACCTGGGGCTCAACCCCAATAGCTGCCTCAAGCCGACCGTGTTCATCATCGCGGCGACCATCGTGCTTTATCCGGAAAAGTTTTACACCGAGGGATTGCGCGTCAACACCGTGCCCACCCAACGCGTTTCGCCCGCCGCGCTCAGCCCGGCCATCAAGTCGCTTAATTACCTCAACAACATCATGGCGAAGATCGAGGGTAATCTTTACGGCGCACAGGAATCGATTCTCCTGAACCAGCAGGGCTTTGTGGCCGAATGCACCGCAGACAATATCTTTGTGATCAAGCAGGAACAGATCTTAACGCCTCATGTCACGGACGGGGCGCTCGGCGGCATCACCCGGCGGCTGATGTTCGACCTGGCGAAGAAGATGGGGCGCGAAATCCGCGAAGCGAATCTCACCCGCTATGATCTCTTCGTCGCCGATGAAATTTTCCTGACCGGGACAGGCGCCGAAGTCGTGCCGATCAGCGAAGTGGACGGTCGCAAGATCGGCCCGGGCCGCGTCGGCAGGATCACGCAGGAATTCATCGCGGCGTTTCGAGAGCGCACACAAAATACAGGCGTTTCCATTTACTGATTTTAATATATATTGAGTCGGAACCTGAAAGGGCCATTTCCATCTTATGATTTGCGAAGTTTGCCAAACTGAAAATGCGACGGTGCACCTGACCCAGATTATCAGCGGGAAGATGCAGAAGATCGATCTGTGCGAGAAGTGCGCCAAGGAAAAAGGCGTGGCTGATCCTGCGGGATTCTCCCTTGCGGACATGCTTCTCGGCTTGGGGGCTGCGGACGAAATCAAATCGAGCGGGTCGGAAGAACTCGTCTGCCCCCAGTGCGGCTTCACCCAACCGGACTTCAAGAAAACGGGGCGACTCGGCTGCCCGCAATGCTACGTCACCTTTGCCGAGGGGCTGGGCGTGATTCTCAAGGACATGCACAAGGGCATCCACCACAAGGGGAAAATCCCGGCCCGTGCCGCGCGTGCCCAGGAATATCAAAACAAGCTCAAGGGCCTGCATGCCGACTTGCAGACGGCGGTGCAATCCGAGAATTACGAACAAGCCGCCTCTTTGCGGGACCAGATTTCGCACCTGGAAACGCAGTTGAAAAACTAGGGCTCTTCCGGGCGGGCGATATTTTCCGGTTGGATCTCGGCTATTTTGGGAATAATGACACGGCTGAGCCGCGCTAAATTAGGCCGCGGGACAATCTGTGGCCCCCTTACTATTTTAGGTGAGTCCTGGCCCACGCCGCCGGAAGTCCGACGTCCCTGGATATCGAGGAGTTTTTTCCGCAAAGTTTCCAGACTGAACGGCTTTTCCAGGATACCGAATTTCAACTGGTCGAACTCGGACATAAAATCCTGAAAATAGCTGGGAGGAAGACCACTCATCAAAACAATCTGGGTTCCGGCATGACGCGCATCGCCAACCTCGGCTGTGCTGTAACGCGCGATAAACTGGGCTCCATTCATTTCCGGCATGTTATAATCGATAAAGATAACATCAGGGGGAGTTGCAGTCGAAAGCAGGGCTTGCAGGGCCACAACGGGATTGCCGTACGATTCCGTGCGGTGCCCCAGATGTTCCAATAGACTGCACAGGCCATCGCGGACGAGGTCATCGTCATCAATGACATAGATTAAAAAATGAGACTCGGCGGGTAACTGCTGCGATTGCATGATAATGCGCTGGGATTGCTTGAGTATGCGGTGTGTGGAACGACGGGCATCGGCGCTCTTCTTGTTTTTGGTGCGAACGGCGTTCACATCGCCACGCGGCCAAACCAGTGAAATCGAGGTACCCACGCCAACCGCAGATCGAATCTCCACCGTACCCGAATGTTGGTTGAGGATTCCACGTACCATCGCCAATCCAAGGCCGGTGCCCTGTTTTTTGGTTGAAAAGAAGGGCTCGAAAATACGCGTCATGTCCTGCTCGGAAATTCCGACGCCATGATCGCGCACCGTGATGTTCGCCATGGTATCCGTGCCTTCCCAAAGGACATCCGTGGTTCCACCTTCCGTCATGGCTTCGCGGGCATTTTTGATAAGGTTAAGCAGGCAATGGCTCAAACTCGAATAGGAGCCCACAACCATCAAAGGGGGGGCCTTTTCCTGAAAATCCTTCCCCAGGATGAGAGGATGATTTCCATGGGAGATTCCGGCAATACGCGCCACGTCGTGGACCATGTCAACCAGGTTGAACGAGGTGATGGTCAGCGGTTGCCTCTTGGCATAGCCCAGGAGGCTGCGCGTCAGCAAGGCCCCGGTGGAACAAGCCCGAATGATATTGACCAGGCCATGACGCGCCTCGGGCGTTATATCGGGTTGAGCCAGCATGGCTTCGACGTTGGAATGGATACCCATGATCAGGTTGTTGAAATCATGCGCGACGCCACTGGCCAATTCGCCAATTGTCTCCAGCTTTTTCTGATTCACCGCATTCTGGGAGCTATCAAGCCAGTTGACGGAATCCTGAAAACAAAAAAAGTACCAGTGCTCTTCTTCCTGTTCAGCCGTGGCCGGAATGCACTGATAAAATACCTTGGCGAAATAATTGCGATCCGATTGAGTCGGATGCTTGAATTCAGGCATGGCCTCCTCCGGCACACCACTGACCATCGGCAGGGCCTTGGAAAGATATTCGCCCAGGGGTGTCGGCAGTTCGCTCCAGGCCAAGGGGACGGGGCCATCCTCTGCTATACGGATATCAAAAAGCTCAATGGCGGCACGGTTCCAGTCGATCAACTCATAGCCTCGATCGATCGAATGGCAGATCAGAAGTTCGGCCCGGCCTCCGGCCCGATCCAAAAGTTCATGAACTGGCCCTGCTGGAGGAATATTAAACATTCTAACACCCAGATATTAGGAATTTTGCCATTAAATGCCAGTACATAAAGATGAAATTAAATAATCTGCCAGAGGGCACAGCGAATCTTTACGAAAATTTAATTGGATTTTCTGCCACACTTCCCTATTGCTTACGGTTCCCATGGCTCAGAAATCCAAACCCCGCGCCAAGCTAAAAAAAGTCGTTAAATCCGCCGCTCCCAAGGCGAAGGCCAGGATTGCGGTCAAATCCAAGAGCGCCAAGGTGAAAAAAACGCCTGTGGTGAACCCTAAGTCACCCGTCAAGGTTTCCGCCAAAACGAACAAGGCCAAAATCAAGAGTATCTCCAACGGCTCGGATGAAGCCTTGGAACCGTTGCGCCCGCAAGTTCGCCTGCCGAGGGACGCCAAGACTCTCGCCTTTTTCCAGCGCCAAAAAGCGCGCCTGCTCGATTTACGCGATCATTTTCTCGATCAAATGCAAAGTGTTGCGCAAGACAGCCTGCGCTCGCGCGCCGAAAACAACGAAGCTTCAGCCGTGGGACAACACCAGGCCGATGCGGGCAGCGATGCTTACGAGAAGGATTTTGCCCTGAGCCTCCTCTCCCAGGAGCAGGATGCCCTCTACGAAATCGAAGAGGCTCTCAAGCGGATTGAGGTTGGCACGTATGGCGTCTGCGAGATGTCCAACAAACCCATCCCGCACACAAGGCTTGAAGCCATCCCCTTTGCGCGCTTTACTGTCGATTGCCAGCAGCAGCTAGAAAAAGAAAACCGGGGTCGCCGCCGCTGGGATACCGCCCCACAGTTCATGGATTCCGCCGAAGCCTTCGCCGATGAGGAGGAAGAATCTTCGGATGATGACGATAAGAAAAAAGAGAAAGACTAGTTATGCCTCCAGTTGCCAAACCCACACGGCCCCGCCGTCGCACGCTACGCTCACTGCCGAAGCGTCGCATCGATATCAACACGGAAGCCATCGACTTCAAAAACACCGAATTACTTAAAAAATTCCTGACAGAAAAGGGCCGTATTCTGCCCCGCCGCATCACTGGCATGACCGCCAAGATGCATCGCAAGCTGACCCAGGAAATCAAGCGTGCCCGTAACATGCTGCTCGTCAAATAACCGGAGTATTCCCATGTCCCGACTTTGTGATATCACCGGCGCCGTGCCAGTCCGCGGCACCCGGATTCTTCGTAGCGGTAAAGCCAAGAAAAAAGGCGGTATCGGTACCCACGTCACGGCCAACACGCCGCGTGTTTTTCAACCGAACCTCAAGGAAAAGCGTATCTTTGTTCCTGAATTGAAGCGTTACGTCACAGTCAAGCTGACTGCGCGCGCGCTCAAGACCATGACCAAAAATGGCGCTTACCTCACTCTCAAAAAAGCTGGCGTCATCTAGGTTCCCGTTCCTTTCCGTGCCTCAACGCGCGGCCATGTAATCATCCACTTTGTAATGATTTCCGCTCTTTGCAACCCGGTGGGCCTGATGCTAGGGTCAGCTCTCTTTTAAGTTGTTTCAAACTGTCCATCCCGCCTTATGTCTCTCGTGGCTCATCAACGCATTTTAATCGATGATTATTTTGATGTCATCGTCCAGCACAAGGCTTCCGATCTTCACATCCAGGAAGGCCAGCCGCCCAAGATGCGTCTTCACGGCGACATCATCCCCATACGCGACCAACCGCTGACTCATGCGGAAATGAAGCAGATGCTAAGCGAAGTAGCCGGTCCCAGGCGTTGGGAAGCCTTCGACAAAAAGGGTGATGCCGATCTGGCTTACGAACTCAACGAAGATGCCCGTTTTCGCTGTAATCTGCATCGCCATCTTAATGGCCTTGGTGGAGTTTTTCGTTTGATTCCCAATCGCATCGCAACTCTTGAAGAGTTGGGAGTGCCCACCGTCATCAAAAAATTCGCCAACCTCAAAGGCGGCCTTGTTTTGGTCACGGGTCCCACTGGTTCGGGCAAATCGACCACACTGGCCGCACTTATCGACTACATTAACAGCAGTTATGCCCGCCACGTTGTCACCATTGAGGAGCCGATCGAATTCGTTCATAACAACAAATTGAGCATCATCACCCAACGCGAAGTGGGCGAAGACACCCCGACTTTTGCCACGGGCCTGAAAAATGCCATGCGCGAAGATGCCGATGTCGTGCTCGTGGGTGAAATGCGCGACCTGGAAACGATTTCCCTGGCGCTCACCGCAGCGGAAACCGGGATGCTCGTCTTCGGCACCCTGCATACCAACAACGCGCGCAAAACGGTTGACCGTATGATCGACGTCTTTCCCAGTAACCAGCAGCCCCAGGTACGCACCATGCTCGCCGCTTCGCTACGAGGCATCGTGGCCCAGCTCCTGATGAAACGCAGGGACGGCGCTGGTCGAATCGCCGTCAATGAAATCCTGGTGAGCACGAATGCGGTCTCTTCAATCATTCGCGAAGGTGCGGTCGAAAAACTCACCGACGTCCTTATCAGCGGCAGATCCGAGGGTATGCAGTTCATGGACGACGCCATCCAGCGTTATTTCGATGAAGGGCTTGTCACGGCGCAGGAAGCCTACATGAAAGCCATCGACAAGCAGCGTTTCGCTCCTCACCTGGAAGGTAAGATGGGCGAAATTGCCAAGGCTGGTAAAAGCAGAACCCCGAAAATAGTCAGACCGGGCTAACGATTTTAGTCGGCGGCGCTCGCCTTTTCCATTTGGCGCCATAGCTCCACCCATTCGACGGGGGTAAGATGTTCCGCACGGCGGTCATCCTGTGTCGGCAGCAGATTGGAAAGTTTTTTGCGTCGTTGGGAAAAGCCGCGCTGAACCACTGCGCCAAAGCTTTCCCTCTCCTCGGGCTGAATCAGCGGGCGGGCCAGGGGTGTGAGTTGCACCGCCACTGATTCCACTTCCGGTGGTGGATAAAAGACTGAACCCGGCAAGGTGCGTATCATCTTAACCTCGCAAATCGCCTGCACCAAAACAGAAAGCGAGCCATACGTTTTTCTGGCGGAAGGACTCGCCAGGCGTTGCCCAACTTCTTTTTGGAGGAGAAAAAAAAGCCGTGCCGGTATTTTCGGCAAACGAAAACACTCCATCAAAAGAGGCGTGGAAATATTGTAGGGAAGATTGCCGCAGATCACATCGGGAGCCACGTCAAGATTCGGCACCATTTCCAAGGCATCCCCTTCCCGCAAATCGAGACGCCCTTGCGCAATTTCCGCGTGGAAACGCTCACGCAAAAAAAGACATAATCCACGATCCTTTTCCAGGGCAATCAAACGCAAATCACGTTTGAGAAAAAATTCCGTCAATGCCCCAAGCCCGGGGCCAATTTCGATTACCGTCGCGTTCGGTTTAAGACCTTCGGTTGCATGTTCGACCAGCCGGATCGCCAGATTTTGATCGTGGAGAAAATTTTGTCCCAACTGTTTAAGCGGGCGCAGACCTCGCGAGGCCAGCACCGCACGAATTTCCGTTAATGTCATTGAATTTAAAACTGTTCGCTGACGATCTCAAATAGATCGGTATTGTTGAAAAAACCGCGCAACTGATTTGATCCCTCGCCGCGCGATGCCAGCCAGGCAGGCTCAGTCGTTGGTTGGGCCTGGGTCTGGAATCGAAAGGCAGGCTGGGGTTGAAGCAAGCCTGGCGCATTCGTGCTAAACGAGCCGCTGTCATAATGCTGGCGCATCCATGCCTCCTGCTGACGCGTGACCACCGGGCCGCCGGGCCCTGTCAGCCAGACTTGGGATGGAGGCGGAGGAGTGGTCGTTGCCTTGGCTGGGCTTGGAATCACGGCGATGGTTTCAGGCGAGGCAACGAGATCAGTTGCCTTTGGAGCAGGCATGGCCGCGACCGCACCAAGGCTGTAGTTATTCGTCACCATGACGAGGGCATCAGGCCCGGCATAGGCAATTGCCGATTGAATGGCTTCATCCACCTCGGCCACTTCATTTACCGTAAGTTTGCTGAAATTCTGCCGAGCCGCCTGGGCAACCAAACCGTGCTCAACGACAAGAAAATAACCACCGATATTATAATTCAAACTGGAGATTGCCACGCGGGTCATTTCAGCCAGTGAAGGTTGTCGCCGATGCTCAGGTTGAAGAGCGGAAAAATAAAACTGATCGGGCGCAAAGACCCCGAAAAGTTCACGCGTCCGCCAGGTAGAGACATTGTTAAGCTCATCGCGCGTCCGAACCACCGTATAACCCCGGCTTTTTGCCTCATCAAGGAGGTTGCGTCCATCGTGCCGGCCTGATTCATTGATGGTATTGGCGGGGGTAAAGTATTGTTCACCACCACCCAGGACGACATCGATGCGGGAATAGAGCAGATCCATGGCATTGCGGTAAGGTTCCGGCTTTCCATTCATCGTGGAATAAAATGCCACTGGAGTCGGCTGGACGAGGGAACTCGTGGTCACAAGGCCCGTGGCCCGGCTCGCCTGTTCCGCCGCATAAATCAGGGATCTCAGGGCTTCGTTACGACTATTCATCGCGACAAAACCGTTCTCGACTCGTTGACCGCAGGCGAGGGCGGTGGCATTGGCCCCTTCGTCCGGCACGAGTTGCCCCGTCTCCTGGATGCCAAGCAATGCGACATTCCAAAATGAATCGAGATTCAATATCCCGCTGTGATAGGTCGCGCGCCGCCGCGCATCATTAATGACTGGATCATCCGGTTCTTTTAGCAACGGTGTCCGCCCCAACTGTTGCCGGGCCATGTTGAGCGTGTTCAGGTCGAGCCCATTGACAACAAAAAGAATGACGGCGTGCTGCTGCTTGCGCACGAAAGTGTTCACGTAGAGGTAGGCAAAGCCCGCAAACAACGTCAGCACGAAACAAACCGTCATGACAACACGCCACTTCATTTTTGGAATCTATCTCAAAGTGAACCGCCGCTACAGCCGAATGTTTGATCTAAAATCTCGCACGCTTTACCGACGCCATCCTCGACCCGGATCATTTCACCCAGGCGTCGCGCCCGCACCGGGGCATCGCCAGCCAAAAGTCGTCGCAATGCCTGCCCCATGTGTCGTGCCGTACGCTGATGCGGCAGCATGACTTCCGCCACGCCAAGCGACTCCAAACGGCGGGCGTTGTTTGGTTGGTCGAAAGCAAAGGGACAAGCCAGGGACGGCACCCCCGCGCGCAAGGTATGAGAGAGCGTCCCAATGCCACATTGATGCGCCACGGCCCTCACACGGGGCATGAGCAGGCCGTAGGGGGCGTAGGGAACGGCCAGAATGGAATCGGGCAGACGAGCGGGGCGGTTTTCCTCGGAACCAACCAGGAGAATGCCGCGCAAGCCTAGGGTTTCCAGGACTTCGACCGCCATTTGATAAAACGATCCCGGGTTTTGAACTGCCGTGGAACCAAGCGTAAAAAGCACGGGGGGTTCACCACGTGATAAAAATTCCTCCACCTCTGGAGTCAATGCGCCCACATTCGGCGGATCGTAGTAGCAAAATCCGCCGTAACGTTTTTCGGCGCTCCAATCGGGCGGACGCGGTGCGAAATGTTCGCTGTAAAGCTGAAGATTCAAAAAAGGTGAGTGAGCCCCGAAGACCACATCGCGAACCGGGGCCAGACCGTGTTTGCGACGCAGGCGATTTATCAGCGGATCGATCATCCAACACATGCATAGGCGTCCTCCGGCCCAAACCAAACGATTACGAAGACGACTCAAGGCCCCATGCCGGATGCGCCCATAATCGCCTCCGGGTAACGAATAGGCCGAAGGCACCACGCCGGGCGCAAGACTCACCGTTGCCCACGGAATGCCGTTGAGTTCCGCTGCAATCGAGGCGGGAAAAGTAAAGTGGTGCGCGATCACAACATCGTGTTCCCTGGCGGCGGAGATAAGCGCCGCGCACATCGGTTCCAGTGCGGGTGCCAACAACTGGTGCACGAGCGTGTGAAGGGAGGTCAATCCCTTCCATTTCGAGGAGAGCACTTCCGGATGTTCCTGGATGAAATTGCCGCGTGGCGGTTCACCAGAGGAAACAAAACGCAGACCCGCAACTTCCGTTTCCGTACGCCAATCGGGATGGCCCACGAGAGTGACTTCATGCCCCCGCGCTTTTAAACCGCGCCCCAACGCGAGAAAGGGATGCAGATCGCCGTACGATCCCCAAGATGAGAGCAGCCAGCGCATTAATATGGCCCGGATTTAAAGAGCCGCCGGTTGTTGTTGCGTGATGCAATGAAAAGCTCCCAGACCCCAAATCAAGTCGAGTGAGGGCCAGAGCACAACACGTCGAGTGGGAAAGAGACCCTGCAAAATATCACGCGCCTTGACATCGTTCGGATGATTAAAACCGGGAACCACGACGACTTCGTTGGCGATATAAAAATTGGCATAACTGGCGGGCAGGCGCTGTCCCTCTTTTTCAATGCGCCCCGGCGTGGGAAGTTCAACGATGCGCCAGGATCGGCCCTGGGGATCACGCATGGCTTCAAGACGGGCACGATTTTCGCACAACAATGCATAATTTTCATCAGCCGGGTCGTCTTCCACAATCGTCACCATCGTCGTGGCATCCACAAAACGAGTCAGGTCATCGATATGACCGTCGGTATCGTCACCGACAATCCCCTCACCGAGCCAAAGGATTTGTTCCGCACCCAGGTATTCCCGCAGGTAATTCTCTATTTCTTTTTGTGTCAGGTTCGGATTCCTGTTTTTGTTGAGCAGACAGGCTTCGGTCGTCAGCAACGTGCCCGCACCGTTCACCTCGATGGAACCTCCTTCCAAAATCATGGGGGGTGAAAAAAGGCGCAAACCGAGAAGCTTCGCCACATGTTGCGGCACGGCATCGTCGAGGTCACAAGGCGGATATTTGTCGCCCCAGGCGTTGTAACGCCAATCGACCACGGCAAGTTCACTCGCGTTGCGGACAAAAATCGGGCCGTGATCGCGGCACCAGGGTTCATAAGCGGGAAAAGGATGAAGATGGATGCGTTTATCCACCGGAGCCTCCGCTTTTTTTAAAGCAGCGCGGATGTCCGCTTCGTGCCCGGGTGAAAAGACGTTGATATGAACCTCTTCGCCCTCGGCCAGCAATTTAGCCAGCCCCGCCCAGAGCGCCGGGATGGTTTCAAAGCCATCGGGGAAACTGATTCCCTCAGGTCGCGGCCAGGTCAGCCAGGTTGCATTATGACGTTCCCATTCCGCAGGCATTCGGAAACCGAGTGCGCGGGGCGTAGGGATCGTATCTGGGAGAATCGAACTCATAAGGGTGTGTCAAATAGGGCTGTCCTGGAAATCTTTGATTATAAAGACTGTCATCCCGAGCTTGTCGAGGGATCAGATGCGCTTTGGCTGGTCAACAGATTGTGTGAGCACAAAGAGGCAACTTATTCTCAAGTTCTCCGATTTTTTTATTCACCCGGTTGCGTGTCTGATCCCTCGACAAGCTCGGGATGACTATGTTTTCCCATTTAATCGAGCAATCGCTGGGTCAAGCCACCATAGGCATCGATGCGGCGGTCGCGCAGAAAAGGCCAGTGCGTACGGGTGACATCGACTGAAGCGAGGTCGATTTCCTGGACAAGAATCTGTTCCTTGTCGATGCCCGCCTTGGCGATGATTTGGCCGGAGGTATTGGCGATGAAACTTTGGCCCCAGAATTTGATGCCATCCCCTTCAATCGGGCGTTCAAGGCCAACGCGATTGGTAACGGCCACGTAACAACCGTTGGCAACGGCGTGGGCACGCTGGATGGTTTCCCATGAGGAGTGATGTGCGTCGCCATATTTTTCGCGTTCGCTTGGATGCCAGCCGATCGCAGTCGGATAGAAAAGGATCTGGGCACCGTGCATCGAAGTGAGACGCGCGGCTTCCGGGAACCATTGATCCCAGCAGATGAGCACGCCGATGCGTCCAAAGCGGGTTGTCCACGCCTTAAAACCGAGATCGCCGGGAGTGAAGTAAAATTTTTCGTAGAAAAGAGGATCATCCGGAATATGCATCTTGCGGTACTTGCCAAGGTAGGTGCCGTCGGCGTCGATGACGACCGCCGTATTATGATAAATGCCAGCCGTACGGCGCTCGAACAGCGAAGCAACAATGACGACGTTGCGTGCCTTTGCGAGGTCACAAAACGCCCTTGTGCTCGGCCCGTCGGGGATTTCCTCGGCCAGGGCAAAATTCGCATGATCCTCGTTCTGGCAAAAATATTGGGAGCGAAACAGCTCCTGAGTCGAAATAATCTGCGCGCCTTGGTCTGCCGCCGCATGGGCCAGTTCGAGGGTGCGTTTTAAATTGAGAGCCGGGGCGGTATCCGCCCAGCTTTGCAGAAGACCCAATTTGATTTTTTGAGGTACGGCCATAACGCCTCCCATTCTACGACAAAGACCGGATTTTGTCTTCGAGCTCTTTCAATCGCTCGAGCAGTTCAGGTAAACGTCGCACCAGGGCTTCCACCTTGAGGCTTTCGCGTGCGGGCATGGCGTGATACCCCGAAAGGACAGCGCCCGCAGGCACGTCCTTGTTGATCCCCGACTGCGCCGTAATAACCGCACGGTCACCCACGTTGAGATGCCCGGCCAGACCGACCTGTCCGGCCAGCGTTACATGACGCCCCAGCGCTGTACTGCCGGAAATACCCGTCTGCGCCACAATAATCGAATGAGCACCGATGGTGACATTGTGGGCAATCATCACGAGGTTGTCGATTTTCACGCCTTCCCCGATGTGGGTCTTGCCAAAGCGGCCACGGTCAATCGTGGTGTTGGCCCCGATTTCCACGTCGTCGTCGATCTGCACATGCCCTGTGTGCGGGATTTTAACGTGTTTGCCGTCCTGAAAATCATAGCCAAAGCCATCAGAGCCAATGACGACACCGCTGTGCACAATCACCCGCGCACCGAGCACGCTCCGCTCACGGATGGTGACCAATGGATAAAGACGCACATCATCGCCAATAATGGTCTGCTCGCCGATAAAACAATTGGCTCCCACGACCGAGCGCGCACCGATTCGGACTCCCGCCGAGATGACCGCGTGCGCCTGAATGCTTGCATCCCCGGCGATGACGGCGTCTGGCGCAATGACCGCCGTTGGGTGTATCCCGGGTTCATCCCTAATGGGAGGCGGGGCAAACAATTGGGCGATTTTTGCAAATGCCTGGCTCGGAGATTCCACCTGGATGCGGGTGAATGAAAATTTATCGGAATCCTTCCGGCTGACGAGAATGGCTCCCGCCCGGCTTTCCCGGGCGACGGCTTCATATTTGGCATTGGCCAAAAAAGAAATCTGGTTCGGTTGGGCGGAACGGAGGTCGTTGATGCCGATAATGACCGCATCCGCACCGGAACCGATGACGATACCGCCCACTTGATCGGCCAGGGAGCGGATGGTATGCACAGTCACGAGCGGGAGGGTTCCGCACCGAACGGCCCCTGATTAATGGGCGGCAGGGGCGGGGGTGGTGGCTGCTCCGCCCGCAGGACGCGTGGAGTTAAGCTGTTTGACAATATCAGCTGTGATATCGGTCAGCTTGCTGGAATTATAGAGCACGAGGGGAACTCCACTGCCAGCCGAAGCGGATGACTTGTCAATGACAAGGTCATAACCTTGCGGGCCCGAGTAATCTGTAATGATTTGATTGATTTCTTTTACAATATCATTGCGGCGGCGCACATATTCGTCCTGCAATTCGCGGCTGCGTTCATCCTTGGTCTCCTGCAGCTTGCTTTGCATGGTCTGTAATTCCTGCACTTTCATTTGGAGTGCCTTGGCTTTGTCAGCACGCGCCTCTGCGGAAAGGGTCATGTCCTTGGAATCGTTCTGCAATTTTTGGCACTCTGCGCCCAAGTGATCGTATTCGGTCTTCATGTCCTGAAGATCTTTCACAAACCCGTCCTGCTTTTCCTTCAGGCGAGCCTGGGCATCCTGAGTTTTGTAGTAGCTCTCAAATGCCTTGTTAAGATCGACGACGGCAATTTTCATATCAGCCGTGGCAAGCGATACAGGGGTCAGAATCAAAAAACAAAGCAGTAGTAACTTATTCATGAGCAGAGAAGCCTTTCAAAATTGATAGCCGACGTCAAAGCTAAACTTACCGGTGCTGTTGTGGTTGAAGCCTTGATCCTTGTAAGGGATGCCGTAATCGAGCCTTAACGGGCCAATCGGTAAGTTCAATCTTAGCCCCACACCAGCCGTCATATTTAATTCACGCCACGCATCGGTATAGTGAAATGCCCGCGCATCCAGGAAGCCCATGTCGTTAAAAAAGGCACCGCGCACACGATCAATGATCGGGAAGGTCAGCTCGGCATTGGTATAGGCCATAGTGTCGCCGCCCAGGGGCTCGTTGTTGCTATCGATCGGGCCGGCATCGCGGTTGCCAATGCCTCGTATGGAGCGGGAACCGCCAATGAAGAACCGGTCAAAGAGCGGCACTTCCTGGCTACTGCCAAAGAAATCAGCCACGCCGGTGGCTCCAGCCAGGGTGAGAATACAGTCGTAAGGCAGGAGAATGTATTGCTGGGCGGAAGCCTGGAATTTGTAGATGTTGGTCTGGCCCAGCAGCGGGCCGCCTGCAAACTCCGCAGAGATGTCGGCATGCATGCCGTGCCGCGTCAGCAGGACGCTGTCCCTGTTATCAAAACTCATGCCCAAGGTAATCGAACTATCCGTGCGATACCCCTGCTCCTTCAGCAACTGGGCCGAGGAGTTACTGGCAAAATTATAGAGATCGTAATCCTGCAAGGTGTAGGTGATGTAACCGCTCCAGAAGGGACCAAAAGCGCGCGCCAAGCTTACCGAACCACCCAAATTGCGTTCGTTGTAGTAGTTTGAGAGATAAGTCGCGTTGTGATAAAAGAGGTCATACCCGAGGGACAGGCGCTGTTCGAGAAACCACGGTTCCTTGAAGGAGACTTCGAAATCCTGGCGTTCTAGACCATACTGGAGCCGGACACGGAACTTTTCTCCACCGCCGGTAAAATAGGGGAAGTTGAACAGATCGAAGTTGCCCTGCGTGATTTCAACAAAGCCGAGAAGACTGTCCACCGAGCTGAAACCGGCGCCGAAGGTGATCGAACCAGTCCGCTTTTCTTCCACGGTGACGACCATGTTCTTGCGATTCGGAACAGACGTGTCCTGCGGAGAAATATCGACCTTTTCAAAGTACTGGAGATTTTCCAGGCGTTTCTTGCTCTGCTCGGCACGCACACTGTCGTAGATCTGGCCCGGCGCGACTGCCAACTCGCGACGAATGACCTTGTCCTTGGTGCGGTTGTTGCCCTGGATGATGATCTGCTCCACGTACGACTGCGAGTTCTCGACGATGCGGTAAAGGATATCCATCTTGCCGCTCTGGAAATTCGGCTGGCGCTCGGGAGTGATCTTCATATCGACATAGCCGCGTGTGCCGTAGAGATCGGTAATGCGCTTGATGTCGTTTTCCAAGGTGGGTAATTCCTCAGTCCCAGGCTTCGGCGCTTTGTCCGGCGGTGAATAGGCACGGGGGGAATAGACTTTGCCTTCATCCATGCGAACGACCGGATAGCCGCGGAAATTGCGCAAGTCCTGCTTCGAATAGATGACATTACCCGTGAAATCGACCTTTCCGACGGTGTATTGAATGCCTTCGAAAACCGTGATGGTGACCTTCATTTCACCTTTCGAGGGATAGTCGTACTTCACATCCTTGACCGTCATGTCGATGTAACCCTTGCTATTATAGTAGGTGCGCAGATCGTCCAGGTCCTGATGGAAATCCTCTTCCTTGAAGAGACCGGACTTATTGATGAAGGAGAGCAGGTTCTTTTTGCGCGTCTTCATAATCTTGCGCAGTTCCTTCGTGGTCAGTTGCTGATTCCCGACGAAATCGACTTCCGTGACATAGGCGCGATCTCCTTCGCTGATGATGAAAGTTACCACGGAGCGACCGAATTCCTCGTTGGTGTCGATCTTGTAGCTGACCTGGATCTGGTTGTAGCCCTTGGCCAGGTACATATCCTTGATCTTGTCGGCATCGGTGGAGACCTGCTGTTCACTCAAAGGTTCGCCCAGCTTCGATTTGACCTCTTTCTTAACGCGCGATTCCTTGATCCTGCCTGCGCCCTTGATGACAATTTCCTTCACCAGCGGCTTGGGCTGCACGATGACATTGACCTTCACTCCGTCGCCAAGGGGTTCGTCCTTGATGGCGAGATTGGTGAAAAAACCGGTGGCATAGAGATTACGAATGTCTTCCTCGACCGAAGCGGCGGAATAAACCTGGCCAACCGAGGTGCGCATGTTGGAAAGAATGACCGACTTGGCCACCGTCTTGGGACCAATGAATTGAATATCGATTTCACGAACGACGGGGCCGTTCTGGCCTCCGCTCGGAACCTGTGTGTCGGGAGCGCCCACGACTTTTTTATTTTTATGAACACCGGAGGCGGGGGCATCAGGGGGCGTCGCCTGATCCGTTACGGCAGGCGTGGCGGTGCTGGAAGAATCATCGGCCGCATGGGTCGTTTGAAGAAAGCCCCACTGCGCCGAGAAGAGGACGAAGAGCAATATCGCCAATGACTTGGCAAACTTTAAAACCGTCATTCGTCCATTAAATTGTTTCAAATCTCCCCTTTCTTTATGAAAATAAGGAGCTTAGAGATACAGTTAAGTATCCAAAGCATCCATTCCTACGTCTCCGCTGAAATTTGGAGATGGAGCTAATAAAGGTCAAGCGAATAAGAAAAATCAGGTTTGAATCTTCAAGCCTGCTCTTCACTTAATCTTTTTTAGCTTTCGGCTTTTTTCCGCCCCTGGCATCAGGCGCTTCCGCTGTGGCGGAGGCTTCCTTGGGGGCCGGATGATTGACCGTGATATTGAGCTTGGCGTGAACGTCCGTCGTCAGCTTGAGGATGACTTCATGTTCGCCAAGATCCTTGATGGGCTTGGGAAGATCGATCCGCTTGCGGTCAACTTCGTGGCCCGCTTCCTTGAGCTTGTTGGCGATGTCCTGGTTGGTAATGGCGCCGAAGACCTTATTCTGACCTTCGCCCGACTCGAGAATGAATACGAGCTTGAGCTTGCCCAGCTTGCCCGCGAGTTCCTGCGCCTCGTTCAACTCGTTCGCTTCACGCTCGGCGCGCTTGCGGCGGAGTTCCTCCACCTGACGCTTGGTGGCGAGGGTGGCGGGAGCGGCAAAATCCTTGGGGATTAAAAAATTACGGGCGTAGCCGGGCTTGACCGAGACGATATCCGCCTCGCTGCCCAAGCCTTCGATTTTGGTTTTTAGGATGACTTCAACGGGCATAGATAGAATAAGTTGAGGGTTTTTTCACGCCGGGCGTAGAGCCTGCGGAGGCAGGTCGGCGCGGAGACGGCAGTTGGGTAGCTTGCCAAAGCCGCCAGAGCAGTCAATGGGATTTTTGCGGCTGAGTTTTGCCGGGATTAAAGAACCCCGAGGCAGGCTCCGAGGCATTTCGGAGGTAGTCGTCGCAAATTTGGTCTCATTCTAGTTGAATACCTCTATCGAGGTTTTCATAACCTTATAGAAACTCTCCTTACGGTGTTCCAGCGTCCATGCGTCGGAGACCTTGATCTTTTCCGATACGAACTTATCCCAAGGCCCCTCTGGTTTGATGAAAGAAGAAGAGAGATTCGTCTTCCTTTTCTCGTCAATCCACATCAAAGCGGCCATTGCACAACCTTGATCATAGTATTTGTCAACCTGAGCTAGGTATTTCTCAAGATAACGAACGAGATAGTCGGAACTCTTTTCATCTGCGAAATGGGCAAACGCAAAGCAATACCCTATACCAGCATAGCAAACACGGCTCTCGAGAAGCGATTCGCCGATAATATCCTCATATTGTCGCCACCCTTTTAAGCCGCAGAACCAAGCCGCAGTAATGCGGCCCCGCCAGTTGATATCGGCGAACAGAGAATCAATAACTGCCGGAGAAATATTCTTCAGAGCCTTCTTGGCATGAGAGACAAATTCCCGATCCGAGCTCGCATAAGCATAATTTCCATGAAGAACATTCATGTAAAACGGTTTAACCCATTCTTCAAGGATATCATCAGGTACATCTCCGGGATTAATCATGTACTGATGGTGGACTGCTTGGATTCGGATGCAATCTCAGGATTATTCACTTTGTTAGAATCAGTATAGTAAAAGCAGAACAGGCCACCTCTTACCCGGAGCAGTTCCCCTTAATCTTTACCGTCTTGCCAAGAGGCTTCGAAGGTAGCCGTCGACCTCCGGGCGACGGAAGAAAACAACCGACCGCCGCTGGGCCAGCGGCGGCTACCTAAAAATGCCGAAGCAAGCTTCGGGGGAATTAGACCCACGAGATTGAAGTGCAAAAAGGGAATCCCGCTTGTCGCTCATGCGGAAAACGGGCAGCCGTACCCTGCTTAAAAAAGCTTCCGGCGTATTTTACACTTATCTTTAATTCGAACCATATCCCTCAACTGCGGTTCGGGTTGACCATGCGCTCGAACACGCTTTTCGATTCACCTCCGTTCGGGATGACAGAACGGGAAAAGAAAATTAGTAGCATTCCCCGCTGCTTTACAACTTCAGGGCCTGAATCAGAATCTCAACGCGGCGATTGGGTTGTTGTTGCTCAACATTGCCGTGGATATTCACCACAAAATTGGTGCTGCCGTGGCCAAGGGAATGGAATTTGTAACCGCCCTGTGTGATGTGATCCCGCAACCAGGCTTGCACCGCCTCGGCCCGCTGCTCGGAAAGCGTCACGTTATAGTCGGGTTTGCCAAAGGAATCGCTGTAACCGTCGATCTGAATATCGGCCTGCGGATATTTGGTGATCAGGCCGATGGCCTTGGTCAGGAGCGGATCGGCCTCGGGCTTGAGATGGGCCGAGTCGAAATCAAAAAGGACATCGCTGGGCAAACGCAGCAATACCGGTTCCGGCAAATTGGACAAATTCGGGCCGCTGGTACGAAACCCGGGCGCGAGTTCCGCAAAACCGGGCAAGGCGCTGGGCGTGCTGCCGCCCGTCCCCGGCGTTCCGTTGGGGGTGCCCGTCTGCGCAGGGCCTGCCACGGAACTGATCAAGTTCTGGGCCATGCTGGCGGAAGTGAGCGGCCCGCCTCCGATATCCGCAGGCTGCATCTTGGAAATCTCGGCTGAAATTTTGGCCGAATCGGATTCAACCAGCGGCAAACCCTGGCTCAGGTCGGTCGTGGCAATGACCTTGCTCGGTTCCGGTACGGTCGGAACGGTAAGGGCGGGCAAGGGGGCTTGCAGCGCTTTTTCCACCAGATGCGGGTCGAGATTAAACTGGGCAGGATTCCTGGGCGGATCGGCGTTGGGTAACCTCGAGGTGGGATCGGGCTGGTCGGGCTTGAGCGCAGCGGGATTGATTTCGATGCGCTTGACGGTGAAGGGGCCAGTCGGCGTGCTGTGATCGAAAGGAACTTCGAGACCGGTAATTTTGTACCAGCCGAGAACCCAGGCGAAAAAGAGGTGAAAGACCAATGCCAGCGCAAGCGCACCCAAAACCCAACGCTTTTGGGCACGTTCCAAGGCAACCTGAATCGCGACAGAGGACATAAGTGATCTTCAAGCAAGCTATCGCAACGCCTGAATGTAGCAAGCAGGGTAGTATATCAATTTGGTGAAAAGCACCGCAGCAGAACTGTCATTCCGAGCGAAGTCGAGGAATCGGTATGTGCTCCCAGGCAGAGTTTTTTCACAATAACCACTCCGTCATCCCGAGCTTGTCGAGGGATCAGACACACTTTGATTGCTCACCAGACCCGAATGAGCACAAAAAATTAACTAATTTCAAGCTCTTCAACCTATTGTCCATTTGTCTGCGTGTCTGATCCCTCGACAAGCTCGGGATGACGGATTCGCATCTCGAGCTGACTTTAGTCTTTTCGGGTAGCCGTTGCGCGCCGCGCAACGGAACTCGGCACACCCGACCGTCGCAAGGGCCTGCGACGGCTACCTTGAATACCCCGATGCTTGCGGCGGGGCTGACCTTAATTAATTGGGCGAGCCGGCTTTTTTCCAGAAATCAAAACTGAAGGGCTGGATTGCGACGTAGTAGGCATCACCAGACTCGGTAGCGCCGGTCTTGGCGACCTCCACTTTTACAATTTGATCCGGATTGATAATATAATTTTTAAGAAAAACCGGGCCTCCAATGGGCTTTAGCTTCGTCTGATCGGACATGACAGAAGCCCCATCCTGGTAAATATCGACAAAACTGCCACGCCCAAGATTCTCTCCAGATGAACTTTTGGCTTCCCCGGCATGATTGAGCTTCACATTGAGCGTCACCACGCCCACGGCTTCCCGCAAAACCAGTTTGTCATTCATGGCCACATATTTATCCAGCACCTTGCTATAATTATCCCACTCGATTTTTTTCTCCGCAGCCATTTTATCGGCTGTCGCCTTATCCAGCGCTGCCTTGTCCGCTGCGGCTTTGTCCACCGCAGCTTTATCCGCCGCCGTCTTGTTTGTTGTTTTGTCAGGTGCCTTGTTGGTTGCTGGTGACGGTGTCGTGGAATTTCCGGGGTTTGCCGGATCGTATCCCAATTTCTTTTGGAAATCGTCGGGCAGCTTCGCCATGGGGAGGGTGAGGCCGCCATCGGCATAAAGGATGGTGACGCTCGTTGCGTCGTGGCTGACGATTTTCACGTCTTTATAAAGGGTGCCATCGCGAAGCTTGAGATCATCCGCGCGGATAAAAGTCACCGTCAGGATCAGGATCAAAATTACTCGAAACATTGGTCTAGTGTAACATTTTCGTGACGCAGTGGAATGGCAAAAATGCTGCGTCCTGGGTTAAGAATGGTTATCCGGCAGCCTGGCGCGCCGGGCGGAGCAATTCCTTTTTCACGCGATCAAGAAGACCATTGACGAACTTGCCCGACTCCGCCGTGCTGAATTTCTTGGCGATCTCGATGGCTTCATTGATGGAAACCACGGGCGGAATTTCAGGACAAAAAAGCATTTCGTAAACAGCGAGTCTCAGGATATTGCGATCGACCACCGCCAGCCGCTCGAAATCCCAATTGTCGGCCAGGGTGCGAATCTTCGCATCGATCTCGGGCATTTTTTCGAGAACACCGCGCAAGAGATCGTCGGCAAAATCACGCACGTTTTTCGGTTCCTCATTCTGCTTCCAGAAAGCGTCCAGCGATTCCTTCACATCGACGGGACGATGCGTGTCCATCTGGTAAAGAAACTGAATGACGGCTTCCCGTCCATCGCGACGCAGGCCCATGGCTAGATGCACCTTTCTGCCGGAGATTGAAGAACGAGCGCCAGTGCGGCCTGAGCCGCTTCACGTCCCCGGTTGAGTTTTTTATTCATGCAGCGCGCGCGGGCTTCCGCCTCGGTCTTGACGGCGAGGACTTCATGGAGGACGGGCACATCGGTTTCGAGGGAAATGCGCATAAGGGCATCCGTCACCGCGCGTAAAATTTCCCGCGCATGTTCAGTGCGTCCCTGCCAGATCAAACCCAGGGCGAGCACGGCAGCGTAACGCTTTGTGCGGGCCAGTCGCTGAACCTGCAGGGGAATCTCAAATGCGCCCGGAACGCGAACGATTTTCATCTCATATCCACCCAGGACTTCCTGCGCCGAACGAAGAAGCGCATCGGTGTAGTCGCGATTGTATTCGCTGGCCACAAGAGCAAAACGGGGTTTGAAAGAACGGATCGAAGCCATAAGGCGAACCATGTTTGTTGCGAAAAAAAGACCTGACGACAAGAGGAACATTTTTCATGGCTTGAAGAAGGTTTGTGATTGTGACGTCAATAGGACTGTTAGATGGCAGGAGGGAGTTTGGCGATCATTGCAGTGGACAAAGCTGGAACCAGCTACTACCTACAAGGACAGTCTCACCATCATGGACCTTAATCCCTCACTGCGCGCGCATACACCGGCTGAATCGAGCCGGTCGTTTTTCGCCGACCTTCTCGTGGTCGGGGCGCTGCTTGCCATTCTCTTCGGATCGCTCGAAGTGGGACGCGAATGGGAACATCCGTTCCAGGCTTCGGTGGAAATACATCTCTCTCCGTGGTGGCTACCCTATTACACGCTGCTTTCGTTTTCGCGGGGCGTGGTGGCGTATGGCATTTCCCTCCTCTTCACCCTGCTCTATGCGCGCTGGGCGGCTTATGACCGGAACGCCGAACGTTTCCTCATTCCGATTCTCGACGTGCTGCAGAGCGTGCCATTTCCCGCTTTTCTTGCACCGCTGGAACTACTGCTGATCCATCTCGTACCGAATAGCGTCATCGGGCTGGAGTTGACCTGCATACTGGTCATCTTCACCGGGCAGGTCTGGAACATGACCTTCAGTTTTTATTATTCGCTCAAGAATCTGCCCGATGATTTTGCCTTCGTGGGCAGGCTCGCGCGATTCACCGGCTGGCAAAAATTCACCCAGATCGAGATCCCCTTTGCCACCAAGGGTCTCGTCTATAACAGCATGGTCTCCATGGCCGGAGGCTGGTTTTTTCTCACCGTCATTGAATCTTTCAGCATGGGCAGCGAACATTTTCGACTGCCCGGCATCGGTTCCTATATGGTGGTGGCCCAAGAGAAGGGCGACGGCTGGGCGCAACTTTATGCGGTCGTGGCGATGATTTTGATGATCGTGGTGGTGGATCAACTTATCTGGCGCCCCCTTATCGTCTGGTCGAACAAATTCAAGATCGAAGATACCGAATCCGAATTTCAGGACACCTCAGCCGTCCTCCGCTGGCTCAACCGTTCCAAGGTCGCCCTCTGGTTACATGACTGGTTTAAGCAACGCCTGCAACAATCGGTTTCGGCAAAGACATCCACAGCCACCCTTATTTCCAAACCCAAACAGCGGATACAAATCCCCTGGCGGTTTCTTCTTATCATCGTGGGTCTCGTGTCCGTGCTCATCGGCGCTTATCACCTGTTTCTACTTCTTGCAGAAGTACGCCTCAGCGAGTGGTTGATGATCGCAGGTCATCTCGTGCTGACGTTGATCCGCGTGCTGGCCGCCTTGTTCCTGAGCACACTCTGGACCGTGCCCGTGGGTGTCTGGATCGGCTCGAACCCAAAATGGGCGCGTTTTCTCATGCCCATCACGCAAATCGCCGCATCTTTCCCCGCACCCATGATCTTCCCGAACATTGTTTTCCTGATCTGCCTGATCGGGGGCAATCACAGCCTGGAATGGGGTTCCATCTTGCTCATGATGCTCGGCCCCCAGTGGTATATTCTTTTCAACGTCATTTCGGGAGCCAGCGCCATTCCGCAGGATTTGCGGGCCTGCACACAGTTAACCCATCTTGTCGGCTGGCAACGCTGGCGGACCCTGTTCCTGCCCGGAATTTTTCCGTCGCTCGTCACCGGTTGGATCACCGCAGCGGGCGGCGCGTGGAATGCCAGCATCGTTTCCGAATACACGACCGGGATGCAGGATCAGCCCCTGAAAGCAACCGGACTCGGCTCAACCATTTCGCAGGCGCTCGCGGACAATAATCTCTCGCTGCTGGCAGCCGCCGTGATGGCCATGGCCTTCTTCGTTGTCTTTTTTAACCGCGCGGTCTGGAAACGCCTGGCCGTGATCGCCCGCGAACGCTACCAGCTTCTCACTTGATCTCATGCCCTTTAACCAAGAACCTTAGGTAACCGCCATGCCCGAACCCACCACCCCTCCCATCGTCGAACTGATCGGCATCGATATGCACTTCGGCGAGGGTGCCGGTGAGTCGATGAAAGTGCTCGAGGACATCAATCTCACCGTCAATGAACACGACGTCATGGCGCTGCTCGGGCCTTCCGGCTGCGGAAAATCGACGATCATGCGCATCCTCTCCGGCTTGATTCGGCCTTCCCGAGGCATCGTGAAATTCCGGGGCAAACCGCTCGACGGCGTGAATCCCGGCGTGGCCATGGTGTTCCAAAACTTCGCCCTCTTCCCCTGGCTGAGCGTGCGTGAAAACATTCTGCTCGGACTCGAAAACTCGACCTACAACCTCGAAGAAAAGGAACAGCATTTTCACAAGATCATCGAGATGGTCGGATTGGACGGTTATGGCGACGCCCTGCCCAAGGAACTTTCCGGCGGCATGAAACAGCGCGTCGGAATCGCGCGCGCGCTCATCATGGAACCGCAAATCCTCTGCATGGATGAGCCGTTCAGCGCCCTCGATGTGCTGACCGCCGAAACGTTGCGCAACGAAATTGGCCGCATCGCCATGGACCCGGCCTCGGGCTTCAAGAGCCTGATCTTCGTCACGCATAATATCGGCGAAGCCGTTTATCTTGCGCGCAACATCGTGGTGCTCGCCGCGCATCCGGGTCGTGTGCAGAAAATCGTGCCGAATCCGCTCCCCTACCCGCGTGACCCTGCCAGCCCGGCTTTTCAACAACTCGTCGCGCAAATCCACGCGATCCTGACCAACTCCGTTCTGCACGATGAACCTTCCATAACGGAGCCTGAAATTGTCACGGCGGAAAACCCGGAAGAAGTCGCCTACGCACCCCTGCCCAACGTCACCATGGGCGAAGTGATCGGCCTTGTGCAAACCCTCCGCACCGAACCTGAAAGCATCTTCGCCCTGGCCACGCGACTTAAGAAAGATTTCAGCACCTTCCTCTCGGTCATTAAAGCCGCCGAGTTGATCGACCTGGTGGAGACGCCGGGCCAGACCGTACGCCTGACCAAATCGGGCGTCGCTTTTCAACAGGCTGACATCAAACATCGCAAACTGCTGATGCACGACCTGCTCCTTGCCCTGAAGATTTTCAAACATTTTGGCGACCGGATCGATCAATCACCGGACAAGGAAATCACCGAGGAAGACGTCATCAACGACCTGACCCAGTTGTTCCCCAACGAACGGCCCAAAATTCTCTTCCGTCAATTGGTTGGTTGGGCGCGTTATGCCGAATTGTTCTCGTTCGATACGCGCCATGCCATGCTCAAACGTTTCGAGAAGGAATATCTCGGCAAGCCTCCCGCTTCGCGCCTCAAAGAAGCGGGGGTTTAAAAAAAATCCGTCATCCTGAGCGGAGCCGAACAGGAAAGCGTTGGTTAAGCCCAAGGCTTACCCGAGGCGCAGTCGAAGGACCTGACCCGCTCAGGCAAAAAAGTGAAAGTAGCGTCGTAAGATATTGAAGTAGAAAAAGGGAATCCCGCTTGTCACTCATGCGGGAAGCGGGCAGTCGTACGTCGCTTAAAAAGCTTCCGGCGCATTTCACACTTATTTTTACTTCAGGCCAGGTCCTTCGACTGCGGTTCGGGAATGCGTTTGGATTATTACGAACCAAACGGCTCACCTCCGCTCAGGATGACGAATTGTGTGGCCCGGAAAGTTGCCCGTAGAGCTTGAGTAACCTCTCCCCCATCGCATCGAGGCTGTGGTGTTTTTCGATGTTCTGTCGCGCGGCTTCACCAAGACGGGTGCGTAAAGCCGGATCATCCAGCAACGCAGCAATTTTCTCCGCCAGCGCATCGGGATTTCGCGGCGGGACAAGAAGCCCCGTCACGCCATTTCCCACCACCTCGGGAATACCGCCGACCGTCGTCGCCACGACCGACCGCGCCATCGCCTGCGCCTGAAGAATAATTTGCGGGATGCCTTCGTGGGCGAAGGATGGAAGCACGAGTACATCGAGCGAAGCGAGGATGTTCGGCACATCGTTGCGATGCCCCAGCAGCGTGACGTGATCTTTCCAGGGCTCCTGCGCGATTTTTTCGGTCAACTCCTGACGGCCCGGGCCGTCGCCCGCGATGACAAATCGAATGGGCTGCTTCGATTTTTTAAGAAGCTGCGCGGCGGCATCGAGAAAAGTGGCATGTCCCTTCCAGCTTCGCAGCACGGAAATCATTCCCACGAGCGCGACATCCGGCGTGAGATTTAGTTCCTGGCGCAACGCACCCTGCATACCCGGATTGAATCGAGCCAGGTCAACGCCGGTGGAAACGCAGGTGACGCGCGTGGCCGGAATACTTAATTCCTCCACCAATCGATTCGCGATGCGCTGGCTGGTGGTCAAAACATGGCGGGGAAGATACCGGTAGGCCAGGCCGCTCCAAAAACGGTTGGGATAATCGACCTCGATATGGCGCGAACGAATGAGGATGGGATGCCGCGCCAATCGCGCCGCCAGGCCTGCCACCCAGCCGTCGTTGGAGCTATGCGTATTGACCACGTCGATCCGATTCCGAATCAGCCATGCGGTCATTTGCGCGACGGCAATGGGTAAAAATACCTTGTGCGTATTTAAAGGATAGAATGTGATTCCTGCCTCCTGCGCACGTTTCGCGATGGCGCTATCGGGATGAGCCGCCAGTGCGACCCAATGCCCGCGCGCGCGCATCCACTCAAGCTCGACAAAGACACGAACCTCCTGCCCGCCCCAGCCGCGGGAGGATTCAGTATGGAGAATACGCCATTGCCTCATGATACGAAGCGGTTACGATGCCCGTTTCCCCCCGACAATGGAATTGCAAAACATCCAGCGCCTTGCGGTTTTCAAGATGCGGAACATCGGCGATGTGCTGATGATCACGCCAGCCCTGCGTGCCTTGCGCGAGACTTTTCCCGGGGCACGCATCACCGTGGTGGTCAATTCCGGCACGGAAGCGATGCTGGCAAATAATCCGCACCTCGACGAGGTGTTGGTTTATCAACGAAAGGAAGATAATGGCCAGAGCCGTCTCAACCGCATTGGGTATGAACTTCACTTTCTGCGCGAATTACGGAAGCGGAAATTCGACCTGACCATCGGTTTCACGGACGGTGACCGCACAGCTTGGTACGCGCTCTTTTGCGGTGCACGCCACCGTCTTGGGGCAATCCATCATTCGGTCAGCAAATACGATCCACGCCATTGCATCTACAATCTTTCCGCACCCTCCTCGATTCCGTTCATGCACGAGGTGGAAAAACATTTTTATATCCTCGACCAGGCGGGTTTGAAGTTGCGTTCCACCAAGCCGGGAAATCTCTGCCTCGTCGTCCCGGAAGATTTACGCGCCTGGGCCCGAAAGGAATTCGAGCCGTTGCGCCCGGGTCGGATCGTCCATGTGCATCCGGTATCCCGCTGGCTCTGGAAGTGCTGGAGCAGCGAATCGATGGCGAAAGTGATCGACTGGCTCCAGGCTGAACGCAACGCACGCGTCGTCATGACAACTGGACCCGTGGCGCGTGAACGGGAACGGGCACAGGAAATCATCCGGCTATGCAACAGCAAACCGCTCTTCTACGACGGCAATCTTTCACTCAGCCAAATCGCGGCGCTTTCCGCAGAATCCGACGGTTACTTTGGCGTCGATACCGCACCCATGCACATGGCCGCAGCGGTCGGTGTGCCGGTGGTCGCGCTGTTTGGGCCGACCAATCCCGCAAGTTGGAGACCGTGGACGCCGCAGGGCAAAGTGTTGATTCATCCCTGCATTTGCAACGAGACAAAAACCGAGGCGTGCGATTGGAACCAGGTGCGGGCCTGCATGGCGGCGATCACCGTGCCGGAGGCACAGGAAGCGTTGGATCAAATGCTGGCCACGCCCAAACCTCAATCTCCTGTCCGATCATGAGTTTGTCCCGCACTGTTTTGAATCTCATCGCCGCGACCCTCCGGTCGCGAGCACGGCAGCACACCGAAGTTCCTCCTGAAAATCCGCGCATCCTCGTTATCCGCCGCAACCGCATGGGCGACATGATTTGCACGCTTCCTCTTTTGCACGCGCTACGAAAACATTATCCGACCGCGCATCTGGCTGTTGCCTGTGATCCGCCTGGAGCACCCATTGCAGGGGCCTGCGAAGCAGTGAATGAGGTGATCGTGTTGAAGCCGGGCTGGAATCGCTGGCAGGCGGTGATTCGAAATGCCGCGCAACTGCAAGATTACAATTGGGTGATCGCGACCAAGGGTGGATTTGATCTCCGTCTCGCGGCGCTGGCCCGACTGACCAATGCCACGCGACGAATTGGTTTTGAATCGGTCACGAACCAAATTTCCGATTACTATACCGATGCCGTCGCACTCCCTCAAAACCCACACGACGAGCATCAGATCGAAACTGCCTTGCGCCTGCTTCAGCCCCTGGGACTATCCGATTGCGCTGTCGATCTGACTCTTGCCCTGCCCCAATCCGCCCAAGAATTTGCAGCGGCGCTCCTGACAAAACCGCCCTTCGCTCAAGCGCCCCGGTTCATGTTGATCAATATCAGCAGCACCACATCGTTAAAATTTTCCAGCGATGATTTTGTTTCATTGGCCCGACGCCTACTTGAAGCAACTGATTTCATTATTGGATTTGTTTCCGCACCAGCCGATCAACCGAAGGCGCAGGAACTGGCTGCGCGAATTGCTTCCCATCGAGTGATTGCAGTTAACACACCGGGACCGCTCGAGCTGGCGGCACTTCTCAAACATGCCACGTTTCTCCTCACGCCCGAGGGCGGCGCTGCACATCTGGCAGCCGCGATGAATACGCCAGCGCTTGTTCTCTGGTCGGAGGGGCCGTTTCAAAAATGGCATTCGCGTGGAGCACGCCATACTTTTGTCCGCCATGAACCGGAGGAAGCCATGATTCCGCAGGAACGGGTCTGGCGGGCGCTTCAGCCTTATCTCATTTTGCCTTCGCGTTAGGACTTATATTACCTATGAATCCGGTTTCAACCATCCGTCATCCTGAGCTTGTCGAAGGATCAGCTTCCAGAAAACTTATGCTTCACCCGACAAGTGTAGGCCTATCGGGGGCTGATCCTTCGACAAGCTCAGGATGACGGACTTTTTAATCAGGCTTTCATAAAATAAATCTATTTTCAGATACCCCCCATGAGTTTCATCAGCCGCATTTCCGCTTCAGGATACGAGACGATCTTTCGCGCCCGCGCGCGACGTCGTCCGCCCGTGGCACGGCCCATTCAACTCGGGCCGCAAGCGCGCGTGCTGGCTTTTACCTGCGCGGGAATTGGCGATACGCTGACCGATTCAGTCGTTTTCAAGGCGTTGCGTGAGACTTTTCCGAAAGCGCACCTGGCGGCGGTCGTTCATCGCCGTCGAAGGCTCCTGCTGGAGCACAATCCCCACGTTGACCAGATTTTTCTTTTTCACAAGGGGCCGCTGGCCTTCTGGCGTCTGCAACGGGAATTGCGCGCCGCC
>Ga0206928_1012_pt2 | contig 58047 bp, 49 predicted proteins | sample Alteio_BWOrgHeat_21_FD_152941 | JGI IMG/M metagenome (GOLD analysis project Ga0206928, IMG submission 152941) | Enriched cells from forest soil in Barre Woods Harvard Forest LTER site, Petersham, Massachusetts, United States -... | ecosystem: Environmental > Terrestrial > Soil > Temperate forest >... | reverse complement strand
TCCTTCCGGCCAGCTCGGACGGAATTTGTTGCTGACGGTGGCGGACGTAATGCACGGACTGGATGAAATTGCCCTGGCTTCAGGCCAAACCACCATGCGTGAGGTAGTGATGGCGATGACGCATCGTCCGCTGGGGGCGGCCTGCGTGGTGAATGCCCAGGGAAAATTGCAGGGGCTGGTGACGGACGGCGACATTCGCCGCGCCTTGCAAGAGCATGACGACATCCGGCCTTTGACCGCCCGGCAAATCATGACCCCGCGGCCCGTGCGCATTACGCCGGGCGCCACCTTGGCCGCGGCGCTGCGGCTGATGGAAGAGCGGACCTCCCAGATTTCGGTGTTGCCGGTGGTGGCGGACAGCGGCCGGTGCCTCGGTTTGTTGCGATTGCATGATATCTATCAGCATTAAAGCGGAGAGCCATTGATGCCGGCGCCCGATCAAATGGCTGCCACGCCGACGTTTCGCGGACAATTTCCGACGACGCCGGCGGAAGCCCCGCGGCCCAGCCGGCGGGAATGGGTGGTGACGGGCTGGTCGGGCTTGGCGCTGGTGCTGCCCGCGTGGATGTTGGGCGCATGGCGACCCTGGTCGCTCGGGGTCACACTGGGTTTGGCGCTGGTGGCGTTTGCGGCGTTGTTTGCCCCGATGTTCGATTATCGTTTGTGGCCGCGTTCGGACAAAGCGCGCGCCGCCTGGAGCCGTCTCGTACGCTTTCCGGTATTCTGGCTGGGCCTGGCAATTTTAATTTACGGAACGGTCGCGGCGCTCAATCCCTGGCGGGCGCTAACCGCCGATGGACGCGTGGGTTGGTATGAAGCGATTCCCTACATCGCTCATCTGCCGCACGCGATGGAGACGCCCTTTGAGGAAATGAATGCGTGGAAGGCTTTGCTGCAAATTGCGCCCGCCTGGCTGGTGGCATGTGCGATCTGGGCCGGTGTCGGCCATGCCGGGCTTTTGCGCGGGCTGGTCGGGTGGGTGGCGGTTAATGGCGCCTTGCTCGCAGGGTTGGGGATGTTGGAGCTGTGGACCGGCACCCGCGAAATGTTTTGGGTTTATGACCCGCACCCGATGTATGATGCCGCGACTTTTTTCAGCAGTTTCATTTACGCCGGCCATGCGGCGGCCTGGCTCACCCTGGCGCTCGGCGCGGCGGCGGCGCGGCTGGACGCCGCGTGGCGCGCGCAACCGCGGGCGGTTTTGGGCCGGGGGGTCTGGACGCTGGTATTTGCAACTTTGCTGGCGGTCATCGGCGAGATTCAGCGGCCGGATTTCTGGGTTTTGGCCTGCGGCGGCATGGTGGCGGTTTTGGGTGCAATGTGGGTCGGGCGGCTGGGCCGCGCTGGACGCAAGACCGTTGCGCTGCTGGTCGGCGTGCCTACGGTAGCTTTTGGGGTGATCATGTTGGTGGCGCTGTTCGTGGCGGTGTGGTCATGGCATGCGGGCGCGGACTCCACATTGGATATCAAGGTGAATCCTCGCGATGCCTCCCTGCCCGTGCGCTACGCCATTGCGAAGGAAAGCGCCAACATGATCGCCGCCACTCCCGTATGGGGTTGGGGGCCGGGCAGTTTTCGTTTTGTGGCGCCGCATTATTTGCGGCACAATCCCTGGTTTACCGAACCGGACGACCCCCAGATTTTGCGCTTCAGCGTGAATTACGCGCACTGCGACTGGGTGCAACTCGTGGCGGAGTGGGGCGCGGTGGGCGCGTCGCTCTTTGTCGGCATACTCGCTTGGTGGGCCTGGCGCGTGTGGAGTTGGCGGCGGCTACTCCCGCCCGAGTCTTGGTTGATTCTGGCGGCGGTGGTCATGGTGCTGATCGGGGCCATCGTGGATTTCCCTTTATATAATCCGGCGGTGTTGGTGGCGCTCAGCGGGCTGCTGGCCGTCACAATTAGAGCGGCTGAACCTTCCGTCCGGTTGGGTTGAGGCGCGCATTTTTTTCATGAAAAAAGTCGCCATTATTGGTTTGGGGTATGTGGGCTTGCCGCTGGCGCTGCGGTTTGTGCGGGCCGGCGTGGCCGCCTTGGGCCTCGATATCGACGCGGTGAAATGCACGCGCCTGAATGCAGGCGAGAGCTACATCAAGCATGTGCCCGCAACGGCGGTGGCCGAAGCACGCCAAAGTGGGCGATTGGAAGCGAGCACGGATTTTGCCCGCATCCGCGAAGTCGAAGCCATCCTTATTTGCGTGCCCACGCCTTTGGACGCCCATCATGAGCCGGACATGTCGCACGTGTTTCGCACCGGCGAAAGTCTCGCGCCGCATTTGCAGCGCGGGCAACTGGTGGTCTTGGAATCCACCACCTATCCCGGCACGACGGACACGGACCTGCGAAAAATTCTGGAGACCGGCTCGGGCTTGCTGGCCGGAAAAGATTTTCATCTGGCCTTTTCGCCGGAGCGGGAAGACCCCGGCAACCCGGCGTGTGACGCGGCGCGCGTGCCAAAGGTGGTCGGCGGCCTGACCTCGGCTTGCCGCGACCGGGCCGTGGCGTGTTACACGCACGTCACCGACCAGGTGGTGCCGGTGTCCTCCTGTCGCGTGGCCGAAGCCGCGAAGCTGTTGGAAAATATTTTTCGCGCAGTCAATATTGCCTTGGTGAACGAATTGAAGGTGGTTTACACCGCGATGGGCATCGATGTCTGGGAGGTGATTGAGGCGGCGAAGACGAAACCCTTCGGCTTCATGCCTTTTTATCCCGGACCGGGTCTGGGCGGGCACTGCATTCCCATCGATCCGCACTACTTGGCCTGGAAGGCGCGCGAGTTCGGGCAGAACACGCGCTTTATCGAGCTCGCGGCGGAGATCAATGAGGCGATGCCGGCTCTCGTGGCGGCCAAGGTGGCGGACGTTTTGAATGGCGAAGGCACGGCCCTGCGAGGCGCGCGTATTTTGCTGCTCGGCTTGGCTTACAAGCCGAATGTGGACGACGACCGCGAATCGCCGGCCTATGCCTTGATGCGGCTGTTGGAAAACAAGGGTGCGCAAGTGAGTTACCATGATCCGAATGTGCCGGTCATCCGGCCCACCCGCGAGTATCCGGAATTCGCCGGGCGGCAGGCGGCGGCGCTGGCACCGACCGGGCATGATTTGGCCTTGCTGGTGACCGCGCACGACGATTATCGGCGCCACGATTTTTCGAGCTGGAAAATTCCGCTGGTGGACACGCGCAACTGTGTGGCGCACCGACCGGAGCGGTATTATCGCGCATGAGCACGATGGGCGAAAACAGCAAGTCCTGGCATGCCAGTGCCGCCGCGCGGGCGGAGCAGGTGGTCACGTTCCTGGCGGTCGCTTGGGTCACGCTTCTGCCGTGGTTGATTGGTGGGCGCTTGTGGTGGGTCCAGGCATTGGGCGCGGGCTTGGGTCTGCTGGCCTTGCTGGTTGCGTTGACCGTCCGGGCCAACCGGCGGTCGCTGGTGCGTTTCCCGGTTTTTTGGTTGGGGCTTTTGTTTTTCGCCTATGTGGCGTGCCAGGCGCTCAATCCCTGGATGGGGGCGAATCTTATGGAGTCGAGTGTTGATGTTTGGGCAATGGACATGTTGACGCACATCGACTGGCTTCCACGCGGCGTCCGGGCCGACTATTTTGAAATGAACGCCTGGCGGGATTTGGTGAATTGGGCGGGCCCCTGGGCCTTGGCGTGTGCCTGGTGGATGGCGGCGCGGCGTCGCCGCACCACTTGGTGGCTCTGGGGGATTACGCTCTTCAATGGCGTGCTGACCAGCGTGGAAGGGGTCGCGAATATTTATCGGACCAACAATAAAATCCTGTGGTTCTATGTCGAAAAAGGGCTCAATGATCGCGATCCGCGGGCTTGGGGCGCGCCGCTGAATCATTACATGGGCGGATTTGTGAGCGCCAATCCGGCGGCGGCGTTCTTATGCCTGTCCTTGGCTGCCGGGCTGGCGCTGGTGTTGCGGGTGCAGGCTCAGGCGCGCGAAGACGGGCGGGACACGGGGTTTAGCTGGGTCCTCTTGGTCGGCTGTGCGGTGGTGCTGGCGGGCATTGTCATTTCGGGCAGCCGGGGCGGCCTTGTGATTGGAGCCATGATTTTTGCCGCCGCGGTCTTATCCATGGTGTGGGCCGGATGGAAAGGGGGCGGTTTTTCCTTCGGGCGCTTGCTCCCGGCGGCGATATTGCTGCTCTTGCTGGCGGGCGGCGGCGCCATCCTGTTCATGGGGGTCAAGCCCAAGGCCGTCACCAAATTGGTGGACAGTCTGCCCGAACTGAAGACCGATCCCCGCTTGCAATTATGGAAGGTGACGGTGGACATGATCCGCGAACAGCCGTGGCTCGGTTACGGTGCGGGCAGTTATCGCTACATTTCGCCGGGGTTCTTCTATCGGGAGAAAATGTTTTTCGACCCGGCGGCCTTGGGCTGGCTCAGCGAGCGCGCCAATTACGCGCACAGCGACTGGCTGCAGTTCCCCATGGAATACGGTGCGATCGGCGCGGCATTTTTGCTGGCGATGCTGCTTTACTGGCTCGTGAAAATCTGGTTGCTGGCGCCTTGGTTGAGCGGTGCGACGGAGTTAGCCCTGCTCGGTTGCGGGGGAACGTTATTGCATGCGACTTTCGATTTTCCTCTGCACAACGTGGCCGTGCTCACGCTTTGGGCGGTATTGCTGGTTTCCGCCGTTAAAGCGGGGGAATTGAATCGTCTGCGCGGCGACCGGCCTTGAGCGTTCATGCCACCCGCTTTTCTCATCACGATTGACACCGAGGGCGACAATCTCTGGGCCCGGCCCCGGACCGTCAGCACGCGCAATGCCGGCTTTATGGCGCGTTTCCAAGCGGCGGCGGAGAAACACGGCTGGCGGCCCACTTGGCTGGTCAATTGGGAAATGGCGCATGACCTCCAATGTGTTGAACTGTTGCGGGATGTAGCTGGTCGGGGAGTCGGCGAGATCGGCCTGCACCTCCATGCCTGGGACACTCCACCCTTAATCTCGCTGACCGAGGACGACACCCGGCATCATCCCTATTTGACTGAATATCCTGAGCCCATGATGAAGGAGAAAATTTTGCGCCTGGCCGGAAAATTGGAAGAAGTCTTTCAGCAACCGGTGCGCAGCCATCGCGGCGGTCGCTGGGCCTTCAACGGCATTTATGCGCGCCTGTTGCGCGAGCGCGGGTTGACGGCGGACTGCTCCGTTTGCCCGGGGGTCGATTGGCGTTCGACCAAGGGAGCCCCCAAGGGCAGTGGCGGGCCGGATTATCGTGATGCGCCGACCACGCCTTATTTTGTGGGCGAGCGGAATATCACGCAGCCAGCCAGCGCGCCCATGTGCGAATCTTTGCTGGAAGTTCCCATGACCACGGGCGCGAACCGGGCTGGCTGGCAGCGGGCGGTGCAGGAAGTTTTCTCCCCGCGTCATTTTTGGCTGCGGCCCAATGGGCGTAATGGCGCCGCCCTGCGGGAGCGGGTGGACGAGGCGGTGGAGCAAAAGAAATCCCATGCGATGTTTATGCTGCATTCGTCCGAACTTATGCCGGCTGGGAGCCCGACTTTTCAGAATGACGACTCCATTGAGCGCCTCTACGACGACCTCGAAGCACTCTTTGCCCATGCGGCCCGGCGCGGCTGCCGCCCCGCTACGGTGGATCAATTTGCGCAGGAATGGCGCGCGGCAGCGGTGCAGTCGCAGGCTTAATTTTCCATGTCACATCATTACGCAGTCATCATGGCCGGCGGGCGCGGTGAACGTTTTTGGCCGATGAGCCGGCAGGCGCGGCCCAAGCACCTGCTGCCGATTGTGGGCGAGCGGCCCATGGTCGCGCAGACCATCGAGCGCCTCGGCCAAAGCGTGCCGCCAAGTCAGGTTTTTATTTTAACCAATCATGAACACGTCGCGGCGGTGCAGGCCGCCTGCCCGGAGGTGCCCTCGGCGCAAATTGTCGGCGAACCGATGGGGCGGGACACTGCGGCGGTCGGTGCGCTGGCGGCCCTGTTGGTGAGACGGAAGGATCCCCAAGGCGTGCTCGCTTTGCTGCCCGCGGATGCCGCCATCCACGACAACAAGGGCTTTCAAGCCGTGCTCGAAGCGGCATTCGCGGCGGCGGCGGGCAGCGAGTCTATCGTCACCATTGGCGTCAAGCCCACGCATCCGGCCACCGGCTACGGTTATTTGCGGCGCGGCGCGGCGCTCGGCGAATCCTGCGGGCGTCCGTGGTATCGGGTGGAAAAATTTGTGGAAAAGCCGGATCAGGCCACCGCGGAGCGCTATCTCGCGGAAGGCGTTTATCTCTGGAATGCCGGCATGTTTGTGATGCGGGCCGACGTGATGGAGGCGGCCTTCCGTGCCCACGCGCCCGCGATTGCGGCGGGCATGGACAAGATTTCCACGGCCTTGGACGGCGGAGTGCCCCTGGCCCAATGTTTGGCCGAGATGTATCCGGCCTTGCCCAAAATTTCCCTCGACTACGCCGTCATGGAAAAAGTGGCCAATGTGGCGACGTTTGAGGCGGCTTTCGATTGGGACGATGTCGGCGAGTGGCCGGCTTTGGCGCGGCATTTGCCCAGGGACGCCGCCGGCAATGTAACGCGCGGTGATGTCGTGCTGCATGAGGCGAAGGACAGCATTGTGTTGGGGGAGCCGGGACATCTGGTGGCTCTGCTGGGAATGGAGGACATGGTCGTGGTGCACACGAAGGACGCTACCTTGATTTGCCCGAAACACCGGGCGCAGGATCTTAAAAAGCTGCTGCTAAACGTGGCGGCGAAACCCACGGGCCAAATTTGGCTCTGATCACGGAACTTTTTTTAAGAAAGACAAAATGGCAGCCTATTTGGTAACGGGAGTAGCGGGCTTCATCGCTTCGCGGGTGGCAGAAATGCTCCTCGCGGATGGTCATACGGTGGTGGGCGTCGATAATCTCAATGATTATTACGACGTCCGACTCAAGGACCACCGTCTGGGCCGCTTGCTGGACGAGCCCGGCTGGCACGCGGGCACCGAATCGAACCAATCGCGGCACGCCGACGCCGGGCGCCAGTCCCGGGCTGATGGGCGGTTTGTTTTTGAGCCGGTGGACGTCGAGGACTTGCGCGGTTTGGAGCGGTTGTTTGCCGAGTTTAAGTTTGCCGCGGTTTTCAACCTCGCCGCGCGCGCGGGCGTGCGGTACAGCCTGGAAAATCCGCATATCTATCTCACGACCAACGCGCATGGGACGCTGAACCTCCTCGAATGCCAGCGGAAATTCGGCGTGCGTAAACAGGTTTTGGCTTCGACGTCGTCGCTTTATGCCGGTTGTCCGATGCCGTTTAATGAGGAACAGCCCGTCAACACGCCCTTGTCGCCCTACGCGGCTTCGAAGAAAGCGGCCGAGGCCATGGCGCACAGTTATTGCAAGATGCATGATTTGGATGTGACGGTGGCACGCTTCTTCACGGTGTTTGGCCCGGCGGGCCGGCCGGACATGAGCATTTTTCGTTTTATCCAGTGGATGCTGGCGGGGCGTCCGATCCAATTAAATGGCGACGGCCACCAAGGCCGGGATTTTACCTATGTGGACGATATCGCGCGCGGCACGATTTTGGCGGCAAAGCCGGTCGGTTATGAAATTGTCAATCTCGGCGGCGGCCGGGCACCCATCTCGTTGCGGGCGGTGATTGGGGTGCTGGAAACGGAATTGGGGGTAAAGGCGCATCTTGAGGAGCGTCCGAAGGCCGCCGCGGATATTGAAACCAGCCAGGCGGACATCGCCAAGGCCGACCGTCTGTTGAGTTGGAAACCCACGATTTCCAACGAGGAAGGCTTGCGTCGCACGGTGCGCTGGCATCTGGAAAATCAGGATTGGCTGCGTGCGGTACGCCTGTAATTTAAGCAAAAATGGTTATGAAAATTCCCTTGCTCGATTTGCCCGCCCAGTACGCCGCCATCAAAGGCGAGCTCGACCAGGCGGTGGCGGAGGTCACGGCCACGCAGCAATTCATCATGGGGCCGCAGGTCGCGGCCTGCGAAAAGGCCCTGGCGCAATACTGCCGGTGTGCCCATGCCTTGGGCGTCTCCTCGGGCACGGATGCGCTTTTGCTGGCCCTGATGGCCGAGGGCATCGGTGCGGGCGATGAAGTCATCACCACGCCTTACACCTTTTTTGCGACGGCGGGCAGCATTGCCCGCGCCGGAGCCACGCCGGTCTTCGCCGATATTGATCCGGTGACGTATAACATTAACGCCGCCGAAATCGAAAAAAAGATCACGCCGCGGACGAAGGCGATCATGCCTGTGCATCTTTACGGCCAGATGGCGGACATGGCTGCGATCCAAAAAATTGCGCGACAGCATGGCCTGCGGGTGATCGAAGACGCCGCCCAGGCCATCGGCGCCGAGGACGCCAGCGGGCGGGCCGGCGCAATTGGCGACTACGGTTGTTTTTCATTTTTCCCCACCAAGAATTTGGGCGCGTTTGGCGATGGTGGGCTGGTGACGACGCAGGACCCGGAACGCGCGGAAAAAATGTCGGTCCTGCGCGTGCATGGCATGAAGCCCAAGTATTATCACAAGGCCATCGGCGGGAATTTCCGGCTCGATACCTTGCAGGCCGCCGTGCTGATCGTGAAATTGAAATATCTGGATCGCTGGACGGCGCTGCGCCAGGCCAATGCCCAGCGTTACGACGAGCTGTTCACAGCGGCGGGGCTGACCGGCGACGGAAAAATCATCCCGCCCGCGGCCGGAAAAGGCCGTCATGTGTTCAACCAATACATCATTCGGGCGACTCGGCGCGATGGCCTGCATACCTGGCTGAAGGAGCACGACGTCATCACGGAAATTTACTATCCCTTGCCACTGCACTTGCAGGAATGTTTCCGGTATCTAGGGCACAAGGGCGGCGATTTTCCCGAAAGCGAAAGGGCGGCCCGCGCCACGCTGGCGCTGCCGATTTATCCGGAACTGAACGATGCCCAGGCGGCCCGGGTGGTCGAGGTTATCGGCAACTTTTATCAACGCAAATTCTAGGCGTGCCGCGGCGCGCCCTTCGCCAAATACTTATCGCACCATGAAAGCTGTCATACTCGCCGGGGGCCTGGGCACGCGCATCAGCGAAGAAACCCATTTGAAGCCCAAGCCAATGGTTGAAATCGGGAGCTACCCGATCCTCTGGCACGTCATGAAGATTTATTCGGCACACGGCATCAACGACTTCATCATCTGCTCCGGCTACAAGGGCTACTTCATCAAGGAGTATTTCGCGAATTACTTCATGCACATGTCCGACGTGACGTTCGACATGAAGAAAAACAGCATGGAGGTGCATCATCGCCGCTCGGAGCCGTGGCGCGTGACGATTGTGGACACCGGCGAGCAAACCATGACCGGGGGCCGGCTCCTGCGGGTGCGTGACTATATCGGGAACGAGACCTTTTGTTTCACCTACGGCGACGGGGTGGGGGATGTGGACATCAAGAAGCTGATTGCCTTTCACCGGAAATCCGGTCGCCACGCCACCTTGACCGGTGTCCAGCCTCCCGGCCGCTACGGCGCCTTGCACATTGAAGACGACTGCGTGACCAGTTTTGAGGAGAAGCCGAGCGGGGATGGCGCTTGGATCAATGGCGGCTTCTTCGTGCTTGAGCCCGCCGTGATGAAACTGATCGGAGGCGACGAAACCATTTGGGAACGCGAACCCCTGGAGACACTCGCCCAGAGCGACCAGTTGAACGTCTATAAACATCGTGGTTTTTGGCAGCCGATGGACACGTTGCGCGACAAAACCCTGTTGGAAAATCTCTGGGCCACCGGCAAGGCGCCCTGGAAAACCTGGTAACTTTTGATGAGCGAATCGTTTAACGGATTTTTTCGCGGCCAGCGCGTGTTCCTGACCGGGCACACCGGCTTTAAAGGTGCCTGGCTGGCCGAATGGCTGCTCGCCCTCGGCGCCGATGTGACCGGCTATAGTTTGCCGCCACCCACGACCCCGAGTCTGTTTGCGCAACTTGGCTTGGAGAAGCGGCTCAAGCATGGCATCGGTGATATTAACGATGCGGAACTGTTGGCCAAGCGCATGACGGAAGCGCAGCCGACCGTCGTGCTGCACTTGGCGGCACAATCGCTGGTGCGCCAGTCCTACGCCGAGCCGGTCGAAACTTTTGCCACCAACGTGATGGGCACCGTGCACGTGCTGGAAGCCGTGCGTGCGTTGGGCAAACCCTGCGTCGTGCTCTGCGTGACCAGCGATAAATGTTATGAGAATCGCGAGTGGCTGCACGGTTATCGGGAATCCGACCCGATGGGGGGGTACGATCCTTACAGCGCGAGCAAGGGTTGTGCGGAACTGGCCATCGCCGCTTATCGCCGTTCCTTTTTTCACCCCGGGAAGACGCCCCTTGCCGCGGTGGCCAGTGCGCGCGCCGGCAACGTCATCGGCGGCGGCGATTGGGCCATGGACCGCATCGTGCCGGATTGCATGAGAGCCTTGCAGCGCGGCCAGGCGATTACGGTGCGCAATCCGCACGCGACGCGCCCCTGGCAGCACGTGCTGGAACCATTGGGCGGTTATTTGTGTCTCGCGGAACGATTGGGAGCGCATCTGGGTCTGGGTGGCAAAGCGGAACCGGGCCGCACGCTGGAGGATTTTGCCAACGCCTTTAATTTTGGCCCGGACTTGGGCGCCAACCGCCCCGTGCGTGAATTAGTGGGAGAAGTCCTCAAGCACTGGCCCGGCCAATGGGTGGACCAATCCGACCCGCAGGCCAGGCATGAGGCCAGCCTTTTGCATCTCGCCATTGACAAGGCGGCGCAAGTCTTGGCCTGGCGACCGGTATTGGGCTTTGAACAAATGGCCGCCGACACCGTGGTCTGGTACCGCACGGTGGCGGAACGCGGCGAGGCGGTGGCCCGCGAGTTAACGCAAGCGCAGATCAAGGCTTACACCGTCGCAGCGCAGGCGGCAGGGCGCAATTGGGCAGGCTGAAGACCCGGCAAACGGTCACTCAATATTTGGTTTCAAACTTCCACTATCCCATGACGACTAACAAGGACATCATTGACGGGGTGCAAATCATCCCGTTGCGGCAGATACCGGACGAGCGCGGGAAAATCATGCACATGCTGCGGAGCGACGCGCCGCATTTCCAGAAATTCGGGGAGATTTATTTTTCCTGCATTTATCCGCAGGCGATCAAGGCCTGGCACATCCACAAGGAGATGACGCTTAATTACGCGGTCGTCGTCGGAAGCATTAAATTTGTGCTGTACGACGACCGGGAGCCATCGCCCACGCGCGGCCAGTTGATGGAAATCTTCCTGGGCGAGGCTAATTACAGCCTGGTGGTTGTCCCCCCGCTGGTCTGGAACGGCTTCAAGGGCATAGGCGACAAGATGGCGGTCGTGGCCAATTGCGCCACGCTCGCGCACCGGGGGGACGAGATCGAGCGGCTGGATCCTTTCAGCCCCAAGATCCCGTACAAGTGGGATATCAAGCACGGTTGAACGGGCTCGGTTGGATGGTTTTTTGGCTGGTTAAGGAATTGTCGGGCAAGTTTTCATGAGTCGCACGAAACGGGCAGTGTATGGGTCGGCCACGACGGCGCTGCAATATGCGCTGCAGGTGCTCATGCAGTTTGCCTTGGCCCCGATGGTTTTGCAGCACGCCGGGCCCAGCGCCTGGGGTGCCTTTACCGTCATCATGCAGGCCATCAGTTATCTGGGATTTCTGGACTTGGGCTTCAACCTGGCGTTGGAACGGTATCTGGCAAATGCGTGCGGATTGGATGATCAACGCCGGCGTTTCAATCTGTTGATGAGCACCGGCCGCACGTTTTTGCTGGGAGTGAACGTTACTTGGGCGGTGCTGGTCGCAATTGTCGCCTGGAAAATCGACTGGATCCTGGGGTTGGACGCAAAAGTGGCGGTGGACACCGTAGTTGTGAACGACGCGCGGCTCGGCTTGCTGATGCTGGCGGCCTGGGGAGCGTTGCGCACACCGTTGGTTCTGGCGGGCACGGCCCTGGTCGCCCTGCAAAATATGGCGGCCTATAATTTGATTTGCACTGCAGCCAACCTCATCCGTCTGGCGGGCTCGCTGTTTCTGGTCTGGCGGGGGTGGGGGTTGGTCGGATTGATGAGTGGTAATATCATTGCGGAGGTGTTTGAAAAATTGTTTTGCTTCCTCTTGTTGCGGTCGCGCTTCCCGGAAATCGAGTTGCGGTGGGGAATTACCGACAACTTGTTATTCAAGGAAATGCTGAACTTTGGTTCGCACGCGATGGTCGTGAGCGTGGGCATGCGCATGATGTTTTACAGCGACAATCTGGTGGTGGGCCGGGTGATTTCACTGGCGGCGGCCAGCACCTACTATTCGACGCTGATGCCGGCCCAACAGGCCTGGAGCGCCATTTCGCGGGTAGTGTACAACTCGCTGCCCGCCATCAATGAATTGTATGGCCAGTCGGCGTTCGCGCGGCTGCGCGAGGTGTTTATACGGATTCACCGGTACAATCTGCTGATGGTGTTGCCGCTGGCGGCGGGGATTGTCCTGCTCAACCATGACGTGATTCGGGTTTGGTTGAAGGACCACGCGGAGGCGCAATACGGGGGCGAGTGGATGTCGGTCAGCCTCGCGTTGATTGCGGTGGCGATTACGACCGGGGCCGTGAGTTATGTTTTTGTCATGGCCACGGGCCGGATCCGGGAAGTGTCTTACGTTTATCTGGTGGTCGGCGGATTAAAGGTGGTGGTCTCAGTGGGGATGGCTTATTGGGTCGGACACGGGATCGCCAGCGCCGTTTCCGCGCGGCTGGGGGCGGTGACGATGACCACCGCGGTGGCGACCGCGATCATGTTTTTCTACATTAACGGGAGGGCCCAGCGGGAAATGGGCCTGGGGTGGGGGAAGTTTATGAAGGAGAGCGTGGCTCCGGCGGTGGCCGCGACGGTGCTGGGACTGCCGGTATTATGGATTTTACGCGAGCAATGGCACCCCGATAATTTGGTGACGCTGGGCGGCGTGATCGGAGTGTACTTGCTCGCCCAGGGCGGCATCAGCTTTTGGGCCTTGAGGAGCGAGGACCGGCACTTGGTGTTGCAGCAGGCCGGCGCGGTTTTGGGCTGGGGCCGAAAGACGGCGTAATTTTTAATGGAAGAGCGGAAGCAAAGCCACGCCATGCGCGAAGACATCCAATTGCAGCGGGATTATTATACCAAGACCGCCGGCAAGTATCAGGCATTGCACATGCAGCAGGACGGGGCCCACGACTTCGCCTTGCAGGTGCTGCAAGGGCTCATAGCGCACCATGGATTCAGCTCGGTGCTGGACGTGGGTTCGGGGACGGGCCGGGCCGTGGCGAATTTGCAGGCGGCCCGGCCTGGGCTAAAAATCCTGGGGCTCGAACCGGTCGCAGCTTTGCGCGAAATTGGCTATCGCAACGGCTTGGCGCGGGATCAGTTGATCGAAGGCGATGGCACGAAAATCGCCCTGGCCGACGGCGCCTTCGACGTCGTTTGTTCTTTTGGCGTGCTTCACCACGTGCCGAATCCGGAGCAGGTTATTCGTGAAATGTTGCGCGTGGCGAAAAAGGCGGTGTTCATCTCCGATTGCAATCGTTTTGGCTCCGGCAGCTACCTCGGGCGTCGCCTCAAGCTGGGATTGTACCGGATCGGCCTCTGGCCGCTGGCAAACTTTATCAAGACCAAGGGCAAAGGCTACACGCTGAGTGAAGGGGACGGCGTGGCCTACTCCTATTCGATTTTCGATAATTTTGCCACGATTGCCAAGGCGTGCGCGCGGGTGCAGGTGATGAATTACGACGGTCGCGAGAAAAACCCCGTCTTGGGCTCGTTGAATATCGTCGTCATTGGCCTCAAAGGCCAATGACTGGGGCCGCATACAGTCAGGAGCAACCGGCTAATGAAAATCGCCATCGCCACCAGTGGTCGCTTCCATGTGCTCGACTTGGCCCGCGAGTTGCACCGGCTGGGACACGAGGTGAAGTTCTATTCTTATGTGCCGGTGGCGCGGGCGGAAAAATTCGGCCTGCCGGCGGCCTGCCAGCGCTGTCTTTTGCGTTACGTTTTGCCGCTGGCCTATTTGAGCAACCGCGGCCCCGCGTTTTTACGGCGGCTGGCCGATTTGTTATTGATTCAACTCCTCGACCGGGTGATTGCCTGGAAGCTGGAAAAGTGCGACGTTTTCATCGGCATGTCCGGGCTGTGCGTGGCTAGTGCGCGTGCGGCGCGGTCGAAATATGGCGCGAAGATTTTCATCGAACGGGGCAGCACGCATATCTTGCGGCAGTGCGTCGTGCAGGAACAGTTGCAAAGAATCGGCGCGCAAACGCCGCCCATCCCCGCCCGGGAAGTGCGCCGCGAACTGGCCAGCTATGATCTGGCCGACGTGATTGTGATTCCGTCGCTCCATGTTGAGGAAAGCTTCCAGCCTTATCCCGGCCCGCGGGAAAAGTTGTTTCGCAATCCCTATGGCGCTGAGTTGGCGCAATTTCTGCCGACGGCGACACCGCCGTCCTTGCCGCGGACGCTGCTGTTTGTCGGTCAGTGGTCTTATCGCAAGGGTTGCGATCTCTGGGAACGGGTTATGCGGGATTTGCCCGGCGTCAGGCTCATCCATGTCGGTGGTTGGGGTGATGCGCCCAGGCCGAAAACGGGCCAATTTGTGCATCACGACGCGGTGAACGAATGGGAGTTGCCAAAATATTACGCGCAAGCGCACGTATTTGTGCTGGCCTCGCGAGAGGAGGGCCTCGCGAAGGTGCTGTTGCAAGCGGCAGCGTGCGGCGTGCCGATCGTGTGCACGGACCAGACGGGCGGCCGGGATTTATGGCCCATGCTCGGCGATGAAAGTTTGGTGCGGGTGGTGCCGGTGGACGACGTTGCAGCATTCATCGGGGCAGTGCAGCAAGCGTTGGCGATGGCCATCAAGCAGCCCGGTCCGCGTTCATTGCCCGTTGAAAAACGTGAACAACTTTCTTGGCGCGCTTATGCCCAACGCTATTCGGCCAGGCTGGCCCAAGCCGGCCCAGCGGCCTGAGCAATAAATTCGAACTCCGCGGATTTTGGAAATTCCATTTTATGCCTGAGACTCAACTTAAGCGACTCATTTTAACGCGATTGCTTGGCTCGGCGGCGGGCTTGATTCAGGGTGATTTTCTGACGCGGGATCGCTGGTTGTGGCTGAAGCCGCGATTGCCGGAAACAACCGAACAGAAGAAACTTTTGGATGTGGGGTGCGGGACGGGGGCTTTTACCATTTGCGCCGCCCAACGCGGCTACGCCGCCGTGGGGTTGACGTGGGATGAGGCCGATACAAAAATTGCGACGGAACGGGCCCGGATTTGTGGCGTGGCGAACGCAATCTTTCGCATCTGTGATGTGCGGCGGTTGGACGAGCAGGGTGATCTGGCGCAGGCGTTTGACGTGGTGATTTGCTGTGAAAATATTGAACACATCATTGATGACCAACGGCTGGTCATGGCCATGGAAAAATGCCTGAAGCCGGGCGGACGTTTATGTCTGACCACGCCGAACTACCATTACAAGCCCATCAGCAAAGACGATGACGGGCCATTTCTTTTGATCGAGGATGGCCGGCACGTCCGCCGGGGTTACACCGAAGAGTCGTTGCGAAAACTTTTTGAGGACGCGGGGCTGGTGGTTGAGCGCATCTCCTACTGCAGCGGTTTTGCGAGTCAGAAGTTGTCGGGTTTCCTGCGGCATTGCCAGGGCAAGGCCCGGCTGGCGGGCTGGCTGCTCACTTTGCCCTTGCGCTACCTCGTGCCGCCGTTTGACCGCGTGTTCCACGCCTTGGTCAAATATCCTCTTTTCAGTATTTGCATTGAAGCACATAAAAAAGTGGACGGTCGTTAATCACCGCTGAAAATGCCGGATTCTTCTCGCATACTCATCGTGGGCGGCCTGGGCTTGGTAGGAGCGCAGTTGGCCCGGCAATTCGGCTCCACGGCCGAGGCTTGGGTGACCTACCGCAGCCTTTCGCCAGAGCGGGAGCAGTGGCTCAAGCAGCAGCAGGGACGGGTGGTCGGAGTGCCCTACGATTCCGCCCGGGACGAATCTATCAAGGTGACAGGCGATTTTGCCGCGATTATCAATGTGGCCTTGCCGGGCGCGGCGGAATCGGGGCGCGACCCGGCCGGCAGCCAGACGGCGGCCTTGCGCACCGCCGAGGCATGCTTGCAGTTGCTGGAGACGGGACGGGCGCAACGATTGATTCACTTTTCCAGCTTTCATGTTTACGGGCCGCAGAGCCGCCCGATCTATCACGAAAGCGACGCCGTCAATCCCCAGCATCCGTATGGACGCAATCATCAAGCCTGTGAACAACGGTTGTTGGAGCGCGGGGCGGGCCGCCGGATTTTTATTTTGCGCCCCACCAATATCGTCGGAGCACCGGCGCATGGAGACTTGCGGGAGCAGGCCCGGCTCCTGGTTTTAGACTTGTGCCAGCAGGCGGTGAAAACAGGTTGCTTGAATTTGCACAACGACGGGAAAAGTTACCGCGATTTTTTGCCGTTGACCGATGCCTTGAGCGCGGTGCGATTACTCTTAACCTTGGAGGACCATAACTTGCCTGTCATCTTGAATATGGCCGGGAGCAAGGCTTGGAGCATTGCCGCGCTCGCCCAGGAAATCCGGGCCGCCACCGAAATGATCTTGGGCGCTGCGCCTCCGATCACTTGGGGCACCGGACACGACGCCTTTCGCGAGCCATTTACGGTCAGCACCGCGCGATTGCGCGGGATGGGCTGGCAGCCTCAAGGCGGGTTGCGCAGCGAAATTGGGGCCGCTTTGCAATTTTTTGCACAACAACAATGAGCGACGTACGATTCATGGTCGTATCGCCACCGTGCATTGAGCCGGTGAACCGGGCCGTGTACCGGGTGCTCGCCCAACAACACGGTTTGGCGGTCAAACTGGTGATACCGCGACGATCTTTCATTGGCGCGCGGTGGAAGGAATGCCCCGCTGTCACCGGCGAACCCTTTGAGACCGTTTTGCTGGAGGTGGAAGGCAAACATCCGCGTTTAAGGCAGTTACAAGGATTGGAGCAATTGATTCAAACTTGGCGGCCCACCCATGTGCTGGTGGATGGCGATCCGGGCACCCGCATGACTTTGCAGGTGACGCGCGCGGCCCGGGCCCTCGGCGCGGACCGTCCGCAAGTGTGGGTGTTGACCGCCGAGAATTTACTGCCGACCTATCGTTGGGATTTTCTCACTGCACTTAAACAAGGACGACCCACGCCGGCGGTGGGCGCCCTGATTACCTGGTGGCTGCGCAGTGCTGTCGCCCCGAAAGTGGATCATGTATTCACCTTGAGCCGCGATGGCACCCGCGTGATGGAGGCGCAAGGTTTTGTGGGACGGGCGACGCAAATCCCCCTCGGCTTTGATCCCGCGCTTTTTCATCCGCAATCGCCGGAAAAAATTGCGGCCACGCGGGCGCGGCTGGGCTTGCGGTCGCGGACGGTCGCGTATTTTGGACGGCTGATGCCGGAAAAGGGTCTGCATCTGCTACTCGCGGCGCTCGAACCGCTCAAGGACTTGTCCTGGCAACTGTTGTTGGACCGGTTTTCCGATTACGATAATCCCGAATATACCGCGAAGTTGAAAGAGCAGTTGGCCGCGCGGGGCTTGAACGAGCGGCTGGTGTTCTTCGATGCGAAGCACGCGGAGATGCCGGACTACATGAATGCTGCTGACGTGGTCGTGTTGCCGTCCATTTCTACGCCGAAATGGAAGGAGCAGTATGGGCGCGTCCTGCCCGAGGCGATGGCCTGTGGGAAAATTGTGGTGGGTAGTGACAGTGGCGCCATACCGGAATTGATCGGTGAGGGAGGCCTCATTTTTCCCGAAGGTAATGTGGCGGCCTTGAGTGCCACACTGCGCGGGCTGATGCAGGCGAAGGAGGCGGAGTTGGCGTCTATGCGCGAACGGGCGCAGCAACGGGCCGATACACTCACCATTTTTAAACAGGCGGAGATTTGGGCAAATCTGGCTACTGGACAGAACACCATCCGGCAGATGTCAGAAAGAAAACAAATGGCCGAAAATAGCCAAAATTCTTGATGCCAACCCCGCCCTCTTGTCTGTTTTGCTGTGTGGACGAGGAAACCCATGTGGGTCGGCATCTTTTACACGCCGCCCGGGCGATGGGGTTGCCCGCGACTTACCTGAACAACCGTGAGGCTTTCCAATCATCCCCGTGGGTGCGGCGGATGAATTGGTGGTTGCTGGGCCGGCGGCCTTCCCGACTTCGCCAATATAGCGAGAAAGTCCTGGCCACCTGCCGGCAGTCTCCGCCCAACACCTTGGTGGCGACAGGACTGGCCCCGATCCGGGCGGCGGAATTGCGGGCCATCGGACAACTTGGCGTGAAACGGGTGAATTATTTGACCGATGATCCATGGAATCCGGCGCACCGCTCCGCCTGGTTTCTGGCTGCCGTGAAGGAATATGACTGCATTTACACGACACGGCGGGCCAACCTGGGAGACTTGCAGCGGCACGGCTGCAAGCGGGTGGAATACTTGCCCTTTGCCTATGCCCCCGAAGAGCATTTTCCCGAGCCACCGACGCCGGCGGAGCGGGAAAAATATGCGTGCGATCTTTCTTTCATCGGCGGGGCGGATGCCGATCGGGTGCCCTACCTGGAGATGCTGCTCAAAGCCGGCTTGCGCGTCAAAGTCTATGGCGGTTATTGGGACAAATGGCCGAGCACGCGGGCCTGCTGGGGCGGATTCGTGCTCGGCGCGGAACTGCGCAAGGCGGTGGCGGGATCCAAAATTTGTCTTTGCCTTGTGCGCCAAGCCAATCGCGACGGGCACGTCATGCGGACCTTTGAATTGGCGGCCATGGGCGCATGCATTTTGGCCGAAGACACGATCGAGCATCGTGAGATTTATGGTCCACCCGAGGCGGGACGCGTATGTTTTTTCCAAAGCAGGGAAGAAATGGCGCAGCGCGCCGTCAGCCTGCTCGCCGATGAGCCCCGGCGTGAGGGCATGAAAGCCGCGGCGCTGGCTCGCGTGACCAGGGGGGGGCAGACCTACCGTGACCGCTTGGAGGTTCTCATCAATGCCAAATCACCGGCCATGCTTGCATCTTGAGATATTTATGGACGGACTTTTGCGCATCATGGATGGATTGACGAAACCCGCATTGGCCTCTATTTTCAACGGACCGAAGTAATGGTTTTACCAAATGGAGCCGGGATAGCCGTCAACTCCCCGACCTCCTCATTCTCTCCACAGAAAACTCCCGTTTAAGTCATGCCCGCTGTTCTTATCATCTTCGGCGCCATCTTTATGGTGGCGGGATTGGCCGCGCCTCATGGGATTGGAGCGTTGACGACGATGGCGTTTGGCTGCGCTTCATTAAATCTGGGGTTGAACTTAATCTTATGGCGGCTGGATCGGGTCTATCTGGCCTACAAGTTTTTCATCCTCTATTTCGTCATTCAGCCCGGTTTCTTTTTTTTGCTATTGGGGATCTTCGGATCGGAGGTGGAGAAGCAGTTGGGGCCTACGACGCTGACCACGGGTTCCCCTTTCTCGATTTTTTACAGTTTTTGCGTGGTTCCGATTGTGGGCGTGTTATTCGCCGCCTATCTTGATCACCGCGAGCGGCAGCAGCATAACATGGGCATGGATTTTGTTGGCACTGAACTGCGTCCGGGGTCCTCGCCCTTTGTCCTGCGCAAAATGGGACCGGCCATGCACACACTGCTGATTCTTTCCGCATTCATGTGTCTGATGACCTGGTTGTGGGGCCCGCTCAACCGCGTGCTGGACCTGCCGGATTTGAATGTCATCAGTATCGGTCTGAGTGCCTACACCCGGGCGTTGGCCTTAATGCCGCTGTTGGCCGGGCTATATTGGAATCGCAGCCGTATGGTCCAGCTCATCTGGCTGGTGCAATTGTCCGTGGGCTTGTTTCTGGCCGTTCTGACCGGCGCGCGCAGTTACGGATTTTTGCCGGTGGCTTTTTATGGTTTAGGTTACATTTTGCAACAATCCACCACTCGGAAACGTCTGAATGCCACCTTGGCCGGCCTCGTGGGTGCTGTCGTGTTACTTTTGCTCGCTGGTTTCGTGCAAAACTTGCGCGACCAAGTTGGCCGCACCAGCGACGTGAACAACGTGGACGTGCAGTCAATCGTTACCAATTTGGACAATCTCTTGGAGCAAAGCAAAGGCCAGAACAAATTGATGTGGGAGGACGCACCCTCGGACGCCGTTTGGTTCGGATTGACGCGGGTGGTGGATTGGACCCTAGTCTTGGGGCCGAACATGTCGCCGGACGTGGCCCCTTACCGGGGGTACGATGATTTTGGAGATGAAATCCTGGGGCTGGTTTCCTTTCAGGGCCTGCGCATTTTGGACAACTGGACCTATGATTACATTAGTTTGCCGCGCATATATGGCTACAACACCATGGGGGTCATTGATGAAAAGGGGAATTACGGCGGCATGTTTGCCGTGCCCTTCAATATCATGACGGATGCCTGGTCTCGGTATGGCTTGCTCTCCAGCATCGTCCAACTGGTGGCCACCTTTACAATGCTCTGCTGGGTTGAGCATATGCTGATGAAATATTTTCTGCCTCGAAAGGCCGAATATTTCGCCTTGGGCCGGATTATTGTGGTGGGCACGGCGGTCAATGCCATGGTCGGAAACCCTTTGTTGCTGTCTTTTCGCACATTGGTGGTTTCCCTATGTTATGCTCTGCCCTCGATCGGGTTGCTGGTATATTGGCTTACCGGCCATTTGGGCCGCCCGGGGTCGCCGCGTCCCGGTCCCGATCATCGGGCGGACGCCCGGCGTGGCGGCGGCCCGCCGCGGCCCATGCCATCGCGCCCGCGGCCAGTTAGTCCCTAGCGTGTCATTTTTTAGGTTTTCAAAGGGTGTTTTTACGTTGATCAATGCTAAGATTGTTTTGGCTTGGAACGATTTTTTCTTGAGCCAGTTGAGTTGATTGTATGCGCGTGGTCCATTTTCAACGCCAGCCGCTGCAGCTTTATTTCAGCATGGAGCGCGTCTTTGAAACAGTGCGACGCCATTTTCCAGCGCAAGTGAACTGCCGGGTCTCCGTGGCTCGGTTTCCCAGTGTCGGCTTGTGGCGCCGGGTTTATAACATGATGGAGGCCTGGTGGCGGCAGGATGAAATCAACCACGTGACGGGCGACGTGCATTATCTGGCGATTCTCTTGCGCCGGCGACGCACCCTGTTGACGATTCACGATTGCGTCTCCCTGCATCGGGCCAAGGGCTTGTCGCGGCTGTTGCTGTGGTTTTTTTGGTATTGGCTGCCCATCCGGCGCTCGGGTTTGGTCTCGGTCATTTCCGAGGCCACCAAGCAAGATGTGTTGCGGCAGGTGCGCTGCGACCCGGCCAAAATTCGCGTGGTGGGCGACCCAGTCACCGCCGGCCTGGAACCGCAGCCCAAGCTCGGTCTGCCCCCGAAACCGGTGATTTTGCAACTGGGCGCCTGGGAACATAAAAACCTGGAGCGGGTGGCCCAGGCTCTGGCCGGTGTCCCTTGCCACTGGCGGATTATTGGGGCGCTATCCGCGGCCCAACTGGATTTAGTGCAGAAGCTGGGGTTGGATTACTCCTGCGCCGCCGAACTCAGCGATGAGCAGATTCGCGAGGAATACGAAAAGAGCGACCTGTTGGTCTTTGCCTCCACCTTTGAGGGATTTGGCATGCCGATCATTGAAGCACAAGCAGTGGGCCGGGCGGTGGTCACCAGTAATTTCGGGCCCATGGACGAGGTGGCGGGTGACGGCGCCGCTTTGGTCGATCCACTTGATGTGGCCAGTATTCGAATGGGAATCCTCGCCATCTTGCGCGACGATGCCTATCGCCAGGCTTTGATTGAGCGGGGCTGGGCCAATGTGCAGCGGTTTGAAGCCGGTCGGATCGCCCGGCACTACGTTAAACTCTACGAGGAATTGCTGCAGCCGGCGTGATCGGGTCAGGGGTGGTTTTCATTTTTAGCCCATTTTTGATTCGCTACAACTGCCATGCTTATTCTCGGACTCAATGCCCATCATGCCGATTCCTCCGCGGCGATCTTCAAGGACGGTATTTTGCTGGCCGCCACGGAAGAGGAACGTTTTCGCCGCATTAAGCATTGGGCGGGCTTTCCGAGCGAGGCGATCAAGTTCTGCCTGCGCGAGGCGGGCGCGACGTTGCGCGACGTGGATTACATCGCCATCGGTCGTGATCCCCGCGCGAAGTTGTTCAATAAATTATGCTTCCTGGTCAAGAATCCCCAGTTTGGTTTTACCGCCCTCCAGGCGCGGCTGCAAAATCGGCAAAAGATAGCGTCTATTCATGAAGAATTGCAGGCCATTGGGGGAATGCGGGGCGAAATTCTCTCATCCAAAATTAAAAATATTGAGCATCACCGCAGTCACCTGGCCTCGGCCTTTTTTGCCTCGCCGTTTGCCGAGGCGGCGGTGCTCTCCATTGACGGATCCGGGGACTTTACCACGACCATGATTGCAGTGGGACGGGGGAACCGGTTGGAAGTGCTGGGCTCCGTGGACTTTCCGGTGTCGGTCGGAACCATTTACACCGCTTTCACGCAGTTTCTCGGTTTTCCCCACTATGGGGACGAGTATAAGGTGATGGGCCTGTCCCCCTATGGGGAACCCAGGTATGTTGAGCAGGTGCGGCAAATTGTTCGGCTGCGCGAAGATGGGTTGTTCGATTGGAATGCACGCTATTTTAGGCCCACGAAGCGCGGCGTCATCAGTTATCAAAATCACGTACCCGTCGTGCCGCCGATCTTTGGCCCCTATTTTGAAGAAATGTTTGGCCCGGCTAGACAGCCAGGCGAGGAATTGACCCAGCGCCATAAGGATTTGGCCGCCTCGGTGCAACGGGTGACGGAGGAAATTATCCTGCACATCCTGCGCTGCCTGCAGCGGCGCACCGGGTTAAAAAACATCTGCATCGCCGGCGGGGTGGCGCAAAATTCCGTGGCGAACGGCAAAGTCATCGGGCCAACCGGCTTCGAGCAGCTTTACCTGCCCTCGGCCAGCCACGATGCGGGAATTTCCATGGGCTCGGCCAGCTATCTCTACCACCAGGTATTGGGGCAGCCGCGCGTGGCACCCGTTTTTTCCGCCTACACCGGGGCCCAATTCAGCAATGAGGAAATCGAGGCTTTTTTGCGGGAACGCCAGGTGAAATTCAGTCGGCTGGACGACGCAGAATTATACGATCAAGTGACGGATGTGCTGGCACAGCAAGGCGTGGTCGGCTGGTTTACCGGGCGGGCGGAATTTGGCCCGCGGGCCCTGGGGGGCCGGTCGGTGCTGGCGGACCCGCGCAATCCCGGCGCGAAGGAATTGCTTAATGCCAAAATCAAGCGGCGCGAAAGTTTCCGGCCTTTTGCGCCTTCCATTTTGCGGGAATACGTGGGGGACTATTTTGAAAAAGTGGAGGAAGTTCCGTTCATGGAGAAAGTTTTTCAGATTCAACCGGAAAAACGGTCGCTCATTCCGGCGGTGACGCATGTGGACGGTTCCGGTCGCCTGCAAACCGTCATGAAAGACATTTCACCCCGCTACTACGCGCTGATCGAGCGGTTCCGGCAGAAGACCGGCATCCCCATCCTGTTGAACACGTCGTTTAATGAGAATGAACCGATCGTGAATACTCCGGCGGAAGCACTGGATTGTTTCCTGCGCACCAAGATGGATTTATTGGTGTTGGAAAATTTTATCGTGCGGCGCTAAGCTTTGCGGGCTTGCCGGCCTCAAAGCGGCCCAAATCTTTCCATGCCAGAAACCAACGAGACATTAAAGGGCGAAGTGCGCGCGTTTTGGGACAAATCCAGCTGTGGCGAAATCTATGCCCAGGGCGAGGAGCCGCGGAGTTATTACGAGTCCCACGCCCGCACGCGCTATGCGCTGGAACCGGTCATTCCGCTTTTCGCCCGCTTCGGTGAGGCGCGGGATAAAGATGTGTTGGAGATTGGCGTCGGCATGGGCGCTGACCATATCGAACTGGCCAAAGCCGGCCCGCGCGGCTTAACGGGCGTGGACCTTACTCCGCGGGCCATTGAACACGTCACCCGCCGCTTGCAAGTCTATGGCCTGAACTCCCGCCTCCAAGTGGCCGATGCCGAGCACCTGCCGTTCGCCGATGAATCGTTTGATTTCGTTTACAGTTGGGGCGTGCTGCATCATTCGCCGGATACGCCGCAGGCCATCCGCGAGGTTTGGCGCATTTTGCGGCCGGGGGGAAAGACCCGGGTGATGATCTATCATAAATATTCGCTGGTGGGCTACATGCTTTGGCTGCGTTATGCGCTGATGCGCGGCCGGCCAGGCCGCTCGCTCGCGGAGATTTACGCGCAACACTTGGAAAGCCCGGGCACCAAGGCCTATTCGATGGCGGAGGCGCGCCGGATGTTCGGGCAATTTTCCCAAGTGGAAATGCGAGCGGAACTGGGCTTTGGCGATTTGCTCGAGGGTGGGGTGGGGCAGCGCCACCGCGGCCCCCTCTTGTCGCTGGCGAAACGCCTCTGGCCCCGCTGGTTTTTCAAACGCTTCATGAAAGGCCACGGTCTGGGCCTGCTGGTTGAAGCAGTTAAATAATGCGCGAGAGGTTTTTGGCGCGGAAAAGCTTGATTGTTTATTTATGAAAATTCCCCATTCGGAATTTCCGCAAATGACGGAGGCTGTGCCCTGGCGGGAGCAATTCGGCCTGGTTGAAGGCTTTGTTTTTCTGGTGCTGATGCTGATGTTTGTGCGAGCCGCCGTGACGAATTACGAATCACCGGATCACTACCTGGGGCGGACAATGCCGGCCTGGCAGATGGAAATTGTCGGAGGCACCGCGCCGGCGCCTTATGTTTATCGCCAGGGCGTGCCGCAATTGCGGCGGTTGGTAATGACGGTTTTGCAGCCCGGGCACGCGGCTCTGGCGGTGGATGCGGGATTTGCCGTCATTGCGCTGGGAGCGGGCTTTGCCTTGGGTGTTTATGGTCTTGGTCGTGGGCGGGGAATGTGGGGCATGGTGGCGGCTTATGTCGCGGCGGCGGGAGTTTATACGAACGACAAACCAGAGTCGGTGGCCATGGTGGCGGCGATAGTATTGGTCACGGCCTGTTTCTTGCATAAACACTATCAGACTGCGGCGCTGGCACTCGTTGTCTCGGCTGCTTTTCGTCCTGAGCTTCCCATATTATTTGGTGGCGCCGTTTTAATGGCCGCTTTCGTGGCCCGACGTTCCATTCGGCCAGCCGGCGGTCTTCCACTATCGCTCATTCCGTTTGGGGCCTGTGTTTTTGCCGGGCTGGCCTATCTGGCCGTCTGTAAGTTTCTGCTGTGGCCGCAAGCGAAATATCCCCAAGATACGCCTGCTTTCATGCTGATGGACAATTTTACCCGCCCCTTGGGCTATCCGGGTATGGCGCTTAATTTAATGATTATCGCCTTTGGCTTTGGTTGGATTATCAACGCTTGGCGTTTATTAAAGCCAGCGGCCCAGTCGTCGGCGAACGACTCCGCGATCAACCCAACCGAGGTTGCCCACCAGATTGCGATGGGGTTGTTCATCGCAACATGGAGCGCAGCGGCCACGGTGTTGGGAAGAACGGATGAGATCCGCATCGTTATACCCTTGCTGCCGCTTATTTTTATTCTCGCGAGTTTACGCTGGCTCGTGTGGCGGAGGGTTAAGCCATAAAGTTGACTTTGGTTTAAATGATAAACGACGACAAAGTACCGCCCCTTTGCGTGGATCTGGACGGGACGCTGACGCCGGCGGACACGCTTTGGGAGGCCGTGGTGCTGCTGGCCCGCCGCCGGCCGCTGCTGGTACTGGCCTTGCCGTGGTGGTTGTGCCAGGGCCGGGCGGTCTTCAAGGCGCGGGTGGCGCAAAGCGTGAACCTCGCGGAAATGGCCCTCACCTGGAATGAGCCGTTGCTCGCACATTTACGCGCCGAATATCCGCGCCCGCTTTATCTGGTCAGTGGGGCGAATGAGGCGATCGTGGCCATGGTCGCGCGGCGGTTGCCGATTTTTTCCGGCATGCATGCCTCCGACGGAAAAACCAATTTGACCCGCTCCGCCAAACGCCGCCGGCTGGTGGAGCAATTCGGCGAGGGCGGCTATGACTACGCGGGCAACGACGCCAAGGATCTCGAGGCCTGGGCCCACGCGCGCGCGGCGATCCTGGTGAATGCCGACGCCCGCTTGACGCGCCTGGCCCGGCAGCGTTTTAATGTCCAAGCGGTTTTCACGGAAAAATTGCCCATGGGGAAAAGCCTTTTGAAATGCCTGCGCCCGCACCAATGGGTCAAGAACCTGCTGGTGTTTGTGCCGTTGCTGAGCGCCCATAAGCTGTTCGATCATACCGCGCTGACCGAGGCCGTGGCGGGTTTCGTGGCTTTTTGTGCCGTAGCCAGTGCCTTTTATATTTTTAATGACTTGTTCGATTTGGCGGCGGACCGCGAACACCCGCATAAACGGCACCGGCCGCTGGCCAGCGGCGCGGTGAGCATTCCGGCCGCCTTGGCGACGATGGCGGTGATGTTGGTGGCGGGCTTGGCGCTCGGCGGCCTGGTGGGGGCGATGTTTGCGCTGGTCTTGCTGGGCTATGTGGCCTTGACCTCTCTCTACACCTTCGCCATCAAGCGCGTGCCTATTGCCGACGTGGTGACTCTCGGCGGCTTGTACACGATTCGTATTGTCGGTGGCGGCGTGGCTGCCGGCGTGGAGTTGTCGAGCTGGTTGCTCACGTTCTCCATGTTTATCTTCCTCAGTCTGGGCCTGGCCAAGCGCTTCACCGAAATCAAAGCCAAAAGCGATGCGGGAGGGGAAGAGGTGGCGGGGCGCGGTTATCAAACGGGCGATTTGGAACTGGTGTCGAGCCTGGGCACCGCGAGCGGCTACATCGCCACCCTGGTGCTGGCCTTCTATGTGACGAGCGACAAAGTGAAGACTTTGTACTGGCATCCGGAGATTTTGTGGGCGTTTGTCGTGCTGCTGCTTTATTGGATTAGTCGCGTGTGGTTGATTGCGCACCGCGGGCAGTTGCACCATGACCCGATTGTCTTCGCGCTGAAAGACAAGGTCAGTTATTCGATTCTGGCCTGTGTTTTGGCGGTGATGTGGTTGGCGGGGCCGAAGTAAAGCCTGCCGGGTGAAATGCATGACGACGGAAACGGCAACGAATAAGCAGATGCGGGTCTTGGACTCATGGGGACGCTTTCCCCGCCACAGCGCGCAGGTATGTCCATGGAATTGGGAGACTGACGCTCCGCCGTGGGGCGAGGGCGGCTCGGTCCTGGCCTACGGCCAGGGCCGCAGTTACGGCGACAGTTGCTTGAACGACGGCAATGTGCTCGTGCCCACGCGCCGCCTGGATCATTTTCTCGGCTTCGACTCCGCCACCGGCGATTTGACCTGCGAGGCGGGCGTGAATCTGGATGAAATTCTGCGCTTGGCTGTGCCGCGGGGCTGGTTTTTGCCGACGACGCCGGGCACCAAATTCGTTACCGTGGGCGGCGCGATTGCCAATGATATTCACGGGAAGAACCACCATCGCGCCGGCACTTTTGGCCGGCATGTCAAATGGCTTGAACTGGTGCGGTCGGACGGACGGCGGTTGCTTTGTTCAGAGAAGCAGGAACCGGCACTATTCCGGGCCACGATTGGCGGCCTGGGGCTGACGGGGTTCATCTCGCGGGCCTGCGTGACGTTGCGGCCCATTACTTCCGCCGACATTGATTTGGTTTCCCGGCGGTTTGAAAATGTGGATGAGTTTTTCGATATCTCGGCAACCTCGGATAAGGACTTTGAATACACCGTGTCGTGGGTGGATTGTCTGTCGAAGGGCGCTCACCTGGGCCGGGGCATTTACATGGGCGGAAACCATGCGCAGGGAACTGGCGCAGAGGATCTCCGGGTGCATCAAAACCCCAAAGCCAAATTGCCTTTTGACCTGCCGGAAGCGGCTTTGAACGAATGGACGGTAAAGGCCTTCAACGCCCTCTATTTCCACAAGCAGTTGCAGAAGGAAAAACGCGCTAAGGTTCATTACGAGCCATTTTTCTATCCGCTCGATGCGATTCACGACTGGAACCGTTTGTACGGTCGGCGGGGATTTTTCCAGTACCAATCGGTGATTCCGCTGCGCGACGGGCGGGCGGCGACCAAGGCAATGTTGGAACGCATCAGCAAATCCGGTCAGGCCTCGTTTCTCGCCGTGTTGAAAATGTTTGGCGACATTCCTTCCCCAGGTCTGATGTCGTTTCCGCGACCTGGCGTCACGCTGGCGCTGGATTTTGCCAACAACGGCGCCACGACGCAGGCGCTGTTTGCCGACCTCGATGCCATCGTGCGGGAGGCGGGCGGCATTTTATACCCGGCCAAGGATGGACGCATGCGCGGCGAGGATTTCCGCAATTTTTATCCACAATGGAAAACCTTTGCGGCTTTGATGGATCCGCGCTGCTCGTCATCGTTTTGGCGCCGGGTCACCGCTGATTCCACCACTCGCGGCTCAGCCGCCAATCGCTAAGGAACCACCGATGAGCCTATTGATTTTTGGAGCCACCTCGGCGATCGCACAAGCGGTTGCGCGCCTGGCCGCCGCCCGTGGGGATAAGATTTTTCTGGTCGGACGGGATCAGGGAAAACTTGCCATCTTGGCCAAGGATCTGGAAACGCGGTCTGGTCAGGCGGCGGGCTTTGCCGTGGTGAGTTTCCTGGAAAAATCATCGGTAGATGCCATTTTGGAAAGCGCCTCAAAGTTTCTCGGCCGAATCGACCTGGTGCTTATCGCGCACGGACTTTTACCCGACCAGGCTCTATGCGTGGAAAACTGGACGGAGGCCGAGGCCAATTTTCAGGTCAACCTTTTGTCTCCTGCGATGATTGCCGAGGCGTCGGCGCATCTCTTGGCCAAGCAGGGAAGGGGAACACTGCTGGTGATTGGTTCGGTGGCCGGTGACCGCGGGCGCAAAAGCAATTACTACTACGGCGCGGCCAAGGGCGGGCTGGAACGCGTCGTGCAAGGCCTGCGGGCGCGGATGCACGCCTTCGGGGTGCGCGTGGTGCTCATCAAGCCCGGGTTTGTGGACACGCCGATGACCGCCCACTTGCGCAAGGGATTGCTGTTTGCCCAGCCGGAGACTGTGGCCAAGATTATTTTGCGTCGCGCCCAATCGGGCGGCGAGACGGTGTATGCGCCCTGGTTTTGGTACGGCATCATGACCATCATCAAATTCATTCCTGAGCGAATATTTAAGAAGCTTTCGATTTAGAATTACAGGTGGATGATGGATCGGTTTGAAAAAACAAATGTGCGGCATTAACGGATTTTTGTCCCTGACCCGGACAACAGAAAACCTCGGCACCGCGGTGACGGCCATGGTGGCGGCGACGCGGCATCGCGGGCCCGATGCGACTGCCCAAGCCATGATCTGCGAAGGAGCGCCGGCTTTGGTCTTTGGGCACAACCGGCTGGCCATTATTGATCTTTCGCCCACGGGCGCCCAGCCCATGACCGATCCCGCCACCGGCAACTGGCTGGTGTTTAACGGCGAAATTTACAACTTTGCCGAGTTGCGTGTGGCACTGCAAAAGCTGGGAAAAACATTTCGCGGACGATCGGACACGGAAGTCATTTTGCAGGCTTATGCGCAATGGCAGGAAGCTTGTGTGACCCGTTTTCGCGGCATTTTTGCTTTTGCCCTATGGGAGGCGAAAGCGCGGAAATTATTTTTGGCGCGGGATCATCTAGGCGTTAAACCACTTTATTACGCCGCGACGACGGATGGCTTGATTTTTTCCTCGGAGGTGCGCGGCGTGCTGGCCAGCGGGGCGGTGGAGCGAAAATTGGATGTCGATGCCCTGGCGGGTTATTTGCGTTACGGCTCGGTGCAGGAACCTGGAAGCCTCGTGCACGGCGTGGCATCGCTGCCGCCGGGGCACGGTATGTCCTGGACGTTGCAAGCCGGGCTCGAAGCACCCCAACGCTATTGGTCGCCGCTCGCGGCGGTTTCCGATTCCCCGCCGCCGGATGCAATTTCACGATTGCGGGCGGAACTGGAGCAGGCGGTGCGCTTGCAATTGGTCGCAGATGTTCCCCTCGGCGTTTTCCTCAGTGGTGGTATTGACAGCAGTGCCATCGCCAGTTTGGCCTGTCGCGCTTCCGCGCAACCCATTAATACATTTTGCATTGGCTTTGAAGAAGCAGCTTACGACGAGAGCGAATATGCCCGTCAGATCGCCGTGGAAATCGGCAGCCGGCATCGGGAATTAATTCTCACTGCGCGGGAAGTGCGCCCACAACTGACGTCGGTGCTGGCGGCCTACGATCAGCCCAGCGCTGATGGCATGAACACCTATTTCATTTCCGAAGTCATCGTCAAACAGGGCATGAAGGTGGCTTTGTCCGGCTTGGGCGGCGATGAGGTTTTCGCCGGCTACAATGGGTTTGCCAAGCCCCGCAAATTGGAAGCGTTGGCGCCGCTTTTGCGCGCCACGGCTTGGTTGCCGGGGATGCTGAATGGGGGAAGGCCCGCGAAGGCTGCCTGGCAAGGATGGGCGGAATTTGGCGAGGCCGATTTGTCCGCGCCCTATTTTGCCTCCCGGCTTGTTTACAATCAGCGTTGGGTTCGCGCGTTGCTGGCCAATTTTGAACGGTTGCCGCCTTCGTTGTGGCGTAAGCGCGAGCAGGCGATGGTGGCGGGTACGCGTGGGTTGGATGCGGTCAACCGCCTTTCTGTTTTGGAAATGCAGCATTATATGTTGAGCACGCTTTTGCGCGATTCAGACCAAATGAGCATGGCCCACGGGCTGGAATTGCGCGTGCCTCTGCTGGATCATAAATTGGTGGAGCAAAGCCTGGCTTTGCCGGGCGCCATGAAGCTCGATGCCGCGCGCCAGAAGCCCTGCCTGCTCGATGCCATGGGCGACGCGCTGCCGGCGATTTCCTACAGCCATCCCAAACAAGGTTTTGTGTTTCCGCTGGAACGCTGGTTTCGGGATGAATTGATGGCGCCGCTGGAAGAATTTTTTCTCGGCGAGGCCGAGGCCCTGCCGTGGGGCCGGGCGATGCGCGCGGAATTGTGGCGGTTGTTTCAGCAGGGCCAACTCGGCTGGGCCCGTTTGTGGACAATTTATTTGGTGGACTGGTGGGTGCGCGCGCACGGGGTTAGGGTTTAATGCGATGGTTGAATTGCCCAAGAACTTTAAGGTCGTGCTGACCGCGCTTGGTTTGGTGCCGTCCGGCGGTGGCGTGCCGCAATCCATCCGCAATTTCCAGCGGGCATTGGGCGCACAAGTGGTGTCATTTACCAACGCCGCGAGTTTGGCGGCGGAGGGCTCGGCGGTTCCCGGTGCGGTGCATGTGCCGGTGAGCGATTTGCCAGTGGCCAAATATTTTTACTGGGCGGGCTCCGCCGCGCGACGGGGGGCGGATCGGTTGGCCGCCTCCGCCGACTTGCTGAGCTGCCACATGCTCTACCGCTATCACGCGCACTGGGTGGGCGCTTGGGCCGCCCGCCGCCACCGGCCCTATTGGGTGGTGCCGCACGGCAGTCTGGATCCTTACACTTATTCTTATCGCGCCGGCTTCAAAGAAACCTGGATGGCCCTTTATGGCCGGCGTTTTTTGACTCGCGCGTCCGCAGTCATTTTCTCCACGGAGCAAGAACGCCGCAAGGCCGCGGCCCACTACGACGGTCCCAATACGCGTGTCATTCGCTGGCCCATCAACGCGCCCTCCCTGCACGGTGCGGCGGAGGCCCGTGCGCAATTGCGGCAAAAATTGGGAGTGGGGGATGAGGCGCGCTTGCTGCTTTATCTCGGTCGCTTGCACAACAAAAAGCGCCCACTGGAAACCGTGGCGGCTTTTGCCGCCGCCCGTGTTTCAAACGCGCATCTGGCCATCGTCGGTGCCGATGAAAACGTCACGGCATCGCAGTTGCGCGCCGAGGGCGAACGGCTGGGGTTGCGTGGACGGCTGCATGTTCCCGGGCCGGTCTATGGGCCGGAAAAGGAAACCTGGCTCCATGCGTGCGATGGGTTTGTCTCGTTGTCGCAACAGGAGAATTTCGGTTACAGTGCCGCGGAGGCGTTGTCGGCGGGCAAACCGGTCATTCTGTCGCCCGGCAACGATCTGGGTGGAGATCTGGCGCCGCTCAATTGCGGTTGGATTTTGGCCGATGACCGGCCGGAAACGGCATCCGTCGCCATCGCCGAGTGGGCAGGGGAGCCGATGGAGCAATTGCGGGAACGCGGTGAGCGCGGTCGCGCCTTTACCCAAGGCGAATTAACTTTCGAGAAATTCGCCGAATCGTTGCGGGAGTTGGCGTCCGCGACGCTTGCCGGAAACTAAGCGGCAGAAAACTTTATATCTTATGTGTGGCATAGCGGGATTTATCGGAAATTTTGATCCGGCCTTGTTGCCGGTGATGAACCTCGCCATCGCCCATCGCGGGCCGGACGATCAGGATGTCTATTGGGACGAAAAATCGCGTGTCGGCCTGGCCCATCGCCGCCTGTCCATCATTGATCTTTCCACCGCCGGCCGCCAGCCCATGTGGGATGTGGAACGCCGCGCGGTGATCGTCTTCAATGGCGAAATCTATAATTATCGCGAGTTGAGCGCCGAATTGAAACGCGATGGCTACAAATTTCACAGCGCCACCGACACGGAAATCATCCTGAATCTCTATTTGCGCGACGGAGTGGAAGCGCTGCCGAAACTCAACGGCATTTTCGCCTTTGCCCTATGGGATCCGGTCAAGCGCCTGTTGTTGGTGGCCCGTGACGGCATGGGGGTGAAGCCGCTCTACTATTTCGAATCGCCTGCGGGCCTGGCCTTTGCGAGCGAACTGAAAGCCCTGGTCAAACTTCCCCAACTTTCGCGCGAGGTGGACCCCGTGGCCTTGGCGCATTATCTGACTTATCTTTACTGCCCGTCGCCCCGGACGCCCCTGCGTCACGGCAAAAAGCTTTTGCCGGGCTCGGCGCTGTTAATCGGAGAGGACGGACGTGTTCAAAAAAACTGGACTTTTCATCGCCACGCTTATGACGAACCGATTCGCACCATCAGCGAAGACGAAGCCAAGCAGGGCCTGCTGCAGCATTTGACGGAAGCCGTGCGCCGGCAAATGGTGGCCGATGTGCCGGTGGGTGCGTTTCTCTCAGGCGGGCTGGATTCCAGCGCGTTGGTCACCTTGGCGCGGCAATTTGCGCGCGATGGCCAAATCAATTGCTACACCATCGGCTTTAAGCCTGGCACTCGCGAAGTGGACGGTTTTGCCGACGATTTGCCCTATGCCCAGCGGGTCGCGGAAAAATTGGGCGTCAAACTGGACACCATTTGGGTCGGCTCGGAAATGACCAACGAGCTGGACACAATGATTTATCACTTGGACGAGCCCTTGCCCGATCCCGCCGCGCTCAACGTCATGTATATTTGCAAGTTGGCGCGGCAGCACGGCACCAAGGTGCTCTTGTCGGGGGCGGGCGGAGACGACGTTTTTTCAGGTTATCGGCGGCACCGTGCGCTGCTGCTGGAGCGCTACTGGGCATGGCTGCCGGGGCCGGTGCGGCAGGCCATGCGCGCCGGCGGGCAGTCGTTGCCCAAGGGTTTGCCCTTGGCACGGCGAATCGCCAAAGCCACGCAAGACGCCGACCGCGATCCGGCCGAACGCCTGTTGGGTTACTTCGTTTGGCTGCAACGCGGCCTGGTGGAGTCGGTCTTCACGCCGGAATTGCGGGCCGAGGTGGCGGGCGCCGATTTGCTGGAGCCCTTGCGCGGCGCACTCGCGGAACTGCCCGCGGGCACGCCGCCCCTTAACCAAATGCTTCATTTGGACTCCAAATATTTCCTCACCGATCTCAACCTCAATTACACCGACAAGATGAGCATGGCGACGGGTGTGGAGGTCCGCGTGCCGTTTCTCGATCCCGATTTGATGCGCTTTGCGGCGTCGCTCCCGCCGGATTTCAAACAGCACGGCCCGACCGGCAAATGGATTTTCAAGCGGGCGATGGAGCCCTACCTGCCGCACGATGTTATTTATCGCCCCAAGAGCGGATTTGGCGCACCCTTGCGTTCCTGGATGCAAAACGAATTGCGTGAGCGGGTGAGCGAGGTCTTGTCGCCGGAGACGTTGCGGCGGCGCGGCATTTTCGATCCGGCGGCGGTTGCGCGCCTGGTCGAGCAAGGGCGCTCCGGCAAGATTGACGCCAGCTACCCGATCTTTGCGCTGATGTGCATGGAAATTTGGTTTCAACTTTTCCTCGACCGGCCCTAAGCCCCCGACCATGAAACAAGTCCTTCAAGATTTAAAGACCGGCGAAACGCTGCTGGCGGAATTGCCCTGCCCGATGGTCAAGGCCGGCCATTTACTGATTCGCACCCGCGCCAGCCTGATCTCCCTCGGCACCGAGCGCATGTTGGTCAGTTTCGCGAAAGCGGGCCTCTTGGCCAAGGCCCGCCAACAACCGGAAAAGGTGCGGCAAGTTTTAGCGAAGGTGAAGACAGACGGATTGTTCGCCACCATTGATGCCGTGCGCGCGCGCTTGGATGTGCCGATGCCACTGGGCTACTGCAACGCCGGCGAAGTCCTGGAAGTGGGCGCGGGGGTGGAGGGCTTTCAACCGGGCGACCGGGTCGCCTCGAATGGTGCGCATGCCGAAGTCGTGTGCGTGCCAAAAAATTTGTGCGCCAAAATCCCCGACGGCGTGCCTTTCGACCAAGCCTGTTTCGCAGTGGCCGGGGCCATTGCTTTACAAGGCGTGCGTTTGTTGCAACCCACTTTGGGCGAGCGGATTGTGGTCACCGGCTTGGGCCTGATTGGCCTGCTCGCGGCGCAGATTCTGCGCGCTCACGGCTGCATCGTGCTCGGCGTGGATTTTGATCGGGGCAAGTGCCAACTGGCCCGTGATTTGGGCCTGGCGGTGACAGACGTGGGTGCGGGCGAAGATGTCCTGGCGGCGGCGCGGGCTTTCACGCAAGGCGCGGGGGTGGATGGAGTTTTGGTCACCGCTTCGACGTCCAGCAGCGACCCCATGAACCAGGCGGCGGAAATGTGCCGCAAACGCGGGCGCATCGTGCAGGTGGGCGCGACGGGATTGGAACTCAAGCGCGACGCGCTCTACAAAAAGGAATTGTCGGTGCAAATTTCCTGCTCCTACGGGCCGGGCCGCTACGATCCGGATTACGAGGATAAAGGCGGCGAATACCCGCTGCCGTATGTGCGGTGGACGGAACAGCGGAATTTTGCCGCGGTGTTGGATTTGCTGGTCGCGAAGGCTTTACGGACGGATGTGCTGACCACTCACCGGTTTTCCATCGAGCGTGCGCCCGAGGCTTACGCCGAAGTGGTGGCCGGGGCCGGCGCGCTCGGCATCGTGTTGGAGTATCCGGTTGAGGAAGGTAAAAATCTTCGCGTTCGCACCATTGCGCTGGCCAAGCCCGCTCCCGCGGCGTTGGGCCAGATTGTCGTCGGGGCCATTGGCGCGGGCGTCTTTGGCGCCCGGCATATTTTGCCGGAGTTGCAAAAGGCCGGCGTGCGTTTGCACACCATCGCTTCCGCGGGTGGGATGAGCGGCACGGTGCAGGGCGGCAAAGCGGGTTTTGAACGCTCGACCACCGAGGTCGCGGAAATTTTCGGCAATCCCGAGATCAACACCGTTGTCATCACCACGCAGCATAACACGCACGCCAAATTCGTGCTGGCGGCCTTGCGCGCGGGCCAGCGGGTTTTTGTGGAAAAACCTTTATGCCTTACCGCGGCCGAATTGGCCGAAATTCGTGAGGTCTATGCAGCGGCGGCGAATCCCTTTCTGCTGGTTGGTTTCAATCGCCGGTTTGCGCCGCAGATCGTGCGCATGAAGGAACTGTTGGCGCGCGAGACGGAGCCCAAGGCGATGGTCATCACGGTCAACGCCGGGGTGCTGCCGGACGACCATTGGCATCATCAAGCGGAGGCGGGCGGCGGGCGCATCCTGGCGGAAGGATGCCATTTTATCGACTTGGTGCGTTTCCTGGCCGGTCATCCCATTGCCCAACTGCAGGCCATGGCGATGGGGGCCAATGCTTCGCTAAAGAAGGTCAATGACAAGGCCACCATCTCCATGCGCGCAGCGGACGGCACGATTGGCACGGTGCATTACCTCGGCAACGGCTCCAAGGAATTTCCCAAGGAACGCATCGAGGTCTTTGTCGGCGGCAAGGTTTTGCAGGTGGATAATTTTCGCGCCTTGCGCGGCTTCGGCTTCAGCGGCTTTCGCGCGCTCAAATCCTGGCGGCAGGACAAGGGCCATGCGGCGGAAATCGCGGCGTTTGTCGCGGCCTTGCGCGAGGGCAAACCATCGCCGATTCCGAGCGCAGAGTTGTTTGAGGTCGCCGAACTCACTTTGACGGCGGCGGAGCAGGCGGGGCGCTAGTTTTTAATTTTAATTTCGATGGCGACGCAAACTTCCTGGGCGGGCAAGGCATGGGGCATTGTCCGCCACCATGGCTTTAAATGGGTGGCGTCGCGCCTCGTACTGGAGGCACAGAAACGCACCGGCTGGGAAGGCCGCATTTATCCGTCGCGTGCCTGGCAGGCGGACGAATGGCGCAGCGCGGTGGATTCAACCTGGGCCTCGGCTTCCCCGGCGCAGGTACTGGCGGCGTGGCGTGGCGGTTCTGGGGCGGCATGGGGACGCCTGCGCGCCGAAGCCGGTTGGCGCGAGGCTTATGAAAAATTCTTGTCACCTTCCGCTCGCTCGGCGCTCATTTCGGCGGCGGAAAATATTTTGGCCGGACGCTTCACCTTGTTTTCCCGTCAGGCCGTTGAAACCGGCTTTCCGCCGCCCTGGTTGTGCAACCCGACCTTGGGGCCGCAAGCCACGCCGCCCAAGGATGTGCATTGGAGCCAGATTTCAATGCGCGGCGAGAACTACGGAGACTTGAAATACGTCTGGGAATTGTCGCGTTTCGCCTGGGCCTTCACCCTCGCGCGGGCTTACTCCGCGACCGGGCAGGAGAAATTCGCCGAAGGCTTTTGGGCATTGTGGATGGATTGGATTGACGCCAATCCGCCGAATGCCACGGCCCAGTGGAAATGCGGCCAGGAGTGCAGCCTGCGGCTGATGGCGGTGTCTTTCGCCGTGCAAGTATGTGCTAATTCCGCGGCCACGACGGCGGCGCGGTTTGTCCGCCACCTCGGTGCGGTGGCGGCACTGGCTGCGCGTGTGGCGCGCGGCGGATGGTATGCGCGATTGCAGGACAACAACCACTCCATGAGCGAGGCGATGGGCCTCTACACGATGGGCGTGATGTTTCCCGAATTGCGCGACGCCGGGGCTTGGCGTTTGCAGGGTTGGCAGGAGTTGGAGCATGAGGCGCTGCGGCTGATCCGTCCCGATGGCACCTTCACTCAAAAATCAAACAACTACCATCGCCTGATGCTGCACGACTATCTCTGGTCGCAGAGCGTGGCAGCAGTCGCTGGCGAGTCGTGGTCGCCGCCGGTGGCGGAGCGTTTGCGTGCCGCCGCCGATTATTTGCGGGCAGTGGTGGATCCGGTTTCGGGTCACGCGCCCAATTTCGGCGCCAATGACGGCGCGCACATTTTGCCCCTCGCGGAAAGTAATTTTGAGGATTTTCGTCCGGTGACTCAGGCTGCACATTTTTCAGCCTGTGGCCGAAAGCTCTATGCCATCGGGACAGGTGATGAATCACTCTTGTGGTTGTTTGGGGCCAAGGCCTTGTCGGCGCCCATAGAAGCAACGACCGTGCCCGCGCCGTTGGCAGCTCAAGTTGGCGGACTTTACACCTTAAGGCAAAAGGACAGTTGGGCTTGTGTTCATGCGGAACACTTTGTTGACCGGCCCTCCCATGCGGATCAGTTGCACACCGATCTCTGGTGGCGCGGGCTGAACATTGCGCGGGACGCCGGCACTTATATGTACTATGGCCCGCCTGGGCTGCATAGTTGGTTTCGCGGCACGCCCATCCACAACACGATCACGGTTGACGGAGTGGATCAAATGGAACCGGGCCCGCGTTTCCTCTGGGCCAGCCGGGCGCAGGCTCGTATCGTCGAGCGCGAGACCGAATCCGAGCACCCGGGCTTGATGGCGGAGCATGATGGTTACACGCGCCTCCCGGGTCGTATCATGCATCGTCGTGGCGTCAGGGGACTCGAGCAGGGACGCTGGCTGATTTGGGATGAAATCACGGGTGAAGGAGCGCATGACGTGCGCCTGCACTGGTTGCTGGGCGATTGGCCTTGGGAAACCGTCGTGGAAAACGGCGGGCTGGTTTTGCGCACACCGCAAGGAGTCATGCACGTTGCTTTGCGCATTATGGCGGACCATCCCGTGTCAACCTCGGCGGGCTGGACGATTCGCCGCGCAGTGGAGGGCCATGAAGCCTGGGGCTGGCAGTCCCGCAATTACGGGGAAAAAACTCCGGCGCTTTCCCTCTTGCTGGCCGTTCGCGGGAAACTGCCGCTGCGATTTGTCACCGTCTTTTCTCCCGAACAGCCGGCCGAGTGGTTGCTTGATGCGAGCAAGCGCCCTGTCGGCGTGCAATGGGCGGATCGCAAAGTCCATTGGGACCAGTCCACGGCAAAAACTTGGTCGCTCGCCGACATGCGGCCCCAATAGCTTAATTTTTTTTAACATGAAAATCAGCGTCTTCGGTCTGGGGTATGTTGGCGTCGTCACGGCGGCCTGCTTCGCGCGCGAGGGGCATACTCTCGTGGGTGTGGATGTGGCGCCAGCCAAGGTTGATCTGGTCAACCGCGGTCACACGCCGATCATTGAGGAGCAAATCGGCGAGATGGTGGCCGAGGCTGTCGCACAGAAACGCCTGCAAGCCACGACCGATACCGTCGCCGCAGTGGCGGAAACGGATCTGGCCATCGTCTGCGTCGGCACGCCCTCGCGCGCTGACGGTGCCTTGGATCAGCGGCACATTGAGCAGGTCATGCAGCAAATCGGCGCGGCGCTGCGCACCAGAACGCGTCCATTTTACGTGGTCGTGCGCAGTACCATGGTGCCGGGCACGATGCGGGGCTTGGTTCTGCCGGTGCTGGAAAAAGCCAGCGGTCGGAAGGCCGGCGAGGGCTACGAAGTGGCGATTCACCCGGAATTTTTGCGCGAAGGCACCTCCGTGTACGATTTCTACAATCCGCCCAAAATAGTCGTGGGCGAACGCGTGTCAGGCGCCGGCCAGCCGGTGCTGGCACTGTATGGTGAAAAATTTGTGGCGCCGCGGGTCGCTTGCTCCCTGGAAACCGCCGAGATGGTAAAGTACTGCGACAATCTATTTCACGCGGTCAAGGTGACCTTCGGCAACGAAGTGGGCCAGCTCTGCCAGGCGCTCGGCGTCGATAGCCAGCAGGTCATGGAAATTTTTTGCAGCGACACCAAGCTGAATATTTCCCCGAAGTATCTGCGACCGGGATTCGCCTTCGGCGGTTCCTGTCTGCCCAAGGATTTACGGGCTTTGCTGAGCGTTGCGCGCGGGCTGCATGTTTCGCTGCCGATGTTTGAAGGCGTGCTGCCGAGCAACCGCCAGCAAATTGACCGGGCGGCTACAGCTATTTTGGGATTGGGTGCGCGCACCGCCGGTTTTTACGGACTGGCCTTCAAATCGGGGACGGATGATTTGCGGGAAAGTCCGTTTGTCGAATTGGCGGAACGGCTGCTGGGGAAGGGGATGAGCCTGCGGGTATTTGATGAACACGTGCGGGTGGCCCGGCTGGTGGGCGGGAATCGTTCCTACATCGAGGAAAAACTTCCGCATCTGGCGAAATTGTTGGTGGAACAGCCGGAATCTTTGGGCGAATGCGATTTGATCGTCTTGTGCCATCAGGCGCCGGTGGAACACGTGCGCCAGTGGCTTCAGGCCGGGCGGAAAATCTACGACCTCACCGGACGTCGCGATTGGGCCGGGCAAACGGGTTTTGCGAGCGTCGTTTAAAACGGCAAGCGCATTTTAAGTTCAAACGGAATGAAAATCATTTACCTGCATCAGTATTACAATGTGCCGACAAAGGCCGGCGAGGGCGTCGGCGGCACGCGTTCGTATGAGTTTTCCCGGCGCTGGGCCGCGGCCGGGCACGAGGTGCACGTGCTGGCCTCCGACCAGGATAAGAGTGGAAAGCGCGGGCGCGACTGGCATGAAACGCGGGAAGCGGGCGCAACCGTCCATTGGCTGCCGGTGGCCTACTCAAATAAGATGGGTTTTGCCGCCCGGGTGAAGGCGTTTATCAACTTCGCTCTCGCGGCACGAAAAAAAGCCGCCAGCCTCGGCGGCGACGTGATTTTTGCCACGAGCACGCCGCTGACCATCGCCATTCCGGGCATTTACGCATCAAAGCGAAACAACATCCCACTGGTGTTTGAAGTACGTGATCTCTGGCCCGAGGCGCCGCGGCAGATGGGCGTGCTGACCAATCCGGTTTTATTCTGGCTGGCACGGCAACTGGAACTAGCCGCGTACCGTAATGCCAATTATGTCATCGCGCTGTCGCCGGGCATGGCGGATGGCGTGGCGGCGGCCGGCATGCCGCGCGAGCGCATTGCGATGATTCCGAACTCCTGTGACCTGGAAATGTTCCGGCCCGACGTGGATGGCGCGGCGCAGCGCACCCGACTTGGTTTTGGCAACCGGCTGGCCTTGCTCTATTTCGGCACCATGGGCCCGGCGAATGGGCTGGATTTCGTGCTCGATACCGCCGTGGAGCTCAAGCGCCGGGGAGAGAAGCAGATCGTGCTGGTTCTGCACGGCGACGGGAAAATGCGCCCGCATCTGGAAAATCGCCAACGTCAGGAAGGACTGGACAACGTCGTTTTCTCCGCGCCGCTCTCTGACAAAACCAAGGTGGCCGAGATTGTCGCCGCCGCGGATGTCGGCCTGACCATTTATAAAAATCTGCCGATCCTGCACACCTGCTCGCCCAATAAGATGTTTGATACGCTCGCCGCGGGTCGACCGGTATTGACGAATATGCCCGGTTGGCTTGCTGACACTATTACCAAGAACCACTGCGGCGTGTTTGTGCAGCCCGACCAGCCGAAAGATTTTGCCGACCAAGCCCAATGGCTCCTGGCCCAGCGCGCTGCATTGCCCGAAATGGGCCGTCAAGCCCGGGCCTTGGCCGAGCGCGAATTTGCCCGCGACGTGCTGGCCCGGCAGCTCTTGACCGTTTTGGAACGGGCGGCAAAGGAAGGGCGGGCGGCGCGTCGGCAATCGCTTGTCTCGTGAAAAAGCTCCAATTCCTTTGCCTGACGTGGGTGCTATTTGCTCTCGACGTCCCCCGAGGACTGGCCGCAGAGAGTGCTGCCGGCACGCTGACCCTTCTGCGTGACGGTCGGGCGATATGGCCAGTTTTTGTGTCGTCGTCGGCTTCGTTGGATGAAATTGAGGCGGCCGCGGAATTTGCGCGGGTGGTGGGAAAAATGGGCGGCGCACAGCCCAAGGTTATGATTGAGCCGACTGTGGCATCTGGCCAGGCGTCGCCATCAGGAATATATATCGGAAACACCACGCCGGGTCGGACGTTGCTGGCACAACATGCACCTTGGGCAGTCGATGGTTTTTTGATGTCAGTGGACGCCTCGATGGTGGTCTTGGCCGGTGCGCCGCCGAACGGAGCCTATTTTGCCGTGTGTCGCTTTCTGCAAAAATTCGGCGGCGTAAATTGGTATTTTCCAGGTGACTGGGGAGAGCATATCCCGTTGCGTCAGGATTGGGCCGTGCCACTAGGGTGGTGGACTGAGGCGCCCGCGTATGTTTCACGTGAGTTTACCGGATTGCGCGCCGGCGCGGAACAACAGTGGGCCCGGCGTAATCTGCTGGCCGGACATTTTTCGTTTTCGCACAACTTGGCCAAAGTTTTCGATGCGGGTCTTTTCGGTGAGCATCCGGATTTCTTTCCGTGGCGAAATGGCGCCCGGCAACGTCCGTCGGGGCCCGATGATCTGTCCTGGCAACCGGATTTTTCCAATCCGACGGTGGCGGCGTATGCGGCCGAGCAAGTTAAACGCGCGTTTCCCGATCCCGGGCCACGGCCGATTTTTGCCACCTTTTCCCTCGGTCTGAATGACAACACCGGTTTTGACGAGGGACCGGGCACCCTCGCGCTTACACAGCCGCGGAAGTGGTTTCGGCGGCGGCCGGATTACTCGAATTTGGTCTTCACATTTATGAATCGGGTCGCGGACGATTTGGGGCCCGCATATAAGGATGTGAGTCTCGGCTGTCTGGCGTATTTTTGGTGCGAGAATACACCGTCGTTTCCAGTTCGCCCTCAAGTGCTGCCGTACCTGACGAACGATCGCTCGTTTTATACCGATCGTGCGTGGGCGGCGGAAGACTTGGCGCTTATCAAACGCTGGGCCAAGGCCGGGCCGAACATCATCGGCATTTACGATTACTATTACGGTGGGGCATTTCAAACGCCGCGTATTTTCACCACGGCGATGGTTGATTCGATCCGGGAGGCGAGAGAAGCCGGGGCGCGGGCCTTTGTCGCGGAACTTTACCCGCATTGGGAATACGATGCACTCAAGGCCTGGCTTGCGGCGCAGTTGCTCTGGGACCCAGCCGCCGATGCCGCGGCGCTCGAGGCGCAATTCTATCGCGATTTGTACGGACCGGCGGCGGGCGACGTGCGGGACTTTTTCCACGAGGCCGAGGCCGCCTGGCGCGACCAACCCGGCCCGCCGCAATGGCTCAAGGGCTACAAGGATCCTTACGAACCCACGATTTTTTCATTGTCTCGCGTGCGGGCGATGTCGGCGGCGTTGACGCGAGCCAATGCGCGTCAAGTTGATGCGCCCACGCAGGCGCGTCTGGCGCTGTTGACGAAGGCCTGGACTGATTCCGCGTGGGCGATCAAAACGGCCTGGGCGGAGCGGGAACTGGCCGGCAACCCGGCCGCCACCAGTTGGGACATTGCCGCGGGCTTAAAAGCCAGCGCCGCCGCCACCGTGGACGGCGCCGCCGGTGGATTTTTTCTCCGCGCGGCGGATTGGGCCAGTCAACACGGCGAGGAAGAATGGCTGGAGGGGACGTTGAGCAGCGTGGCCCTGCACGACAAGGCGCCGAACCGGTTCGGGGCGGAAAATCTTTTCAGTCCGCGTGGACAGAATTTATTGAAAAACGGGGAGCTGAGCGCAATTGCCGGACAGGGCCCGACCGGCTGGAGTTTTACGTGGCGCGAAGCCGAGAATCTTCAATTTGGCGCGAGCAAAGACGGGGGTTTTCGCATCGCCGATTCGGATCGTACGGTGCTTTGGCAGGACATTCCGGTGGCCGCGGGAGGACTATACGAGGCCTCGTTCGAATGGCAGGGCCGTATCACCTATGGCGATCGGGTTTATTGGACAGTTGCTTACCTCGACGCCGGCGGCGGGCTGTTGGAGACTCCGTGGCAATCCACCGCTCCGCCCGGATGGCAAGCGGAGTGGTTGCGGGACGGCTCGGTCACGCAGGCTCCGTCAGGCGCGGCGACCTTGCGACTCTCACTTTATGTGCGCAAGGAAATGCCGGGAGACTGGGTGCGGTTTTCGACCGTGCAAGTCCGCGCGGTGACTCCGGCGGATCGGCAACTGGGTTCGATTGCGCGCAAAGATTTGGTCATTTCTTCATCTGCGGTAGGCCTCGCCCACCGGGAGCATCCATGAGCTTTTACCGCACCATGGGCAAACGCGCCTTCGATTTGGCGCTGACGCTGCTCACTTTGCCGGTGTGGCTGCCTTTGCTGGTGCTTCTTGCCATCGTTGTGGCGATCAAGCTCGGTACGCCTGTATTTTTTCGCCAACGCCGGCCCGGGTACAAAGGACAGGTTTTTGAGTTGATCAAGTTTCGGACGATGACCGAGGCGCGCGATGCCACGGGAAACTTGCTGCCGGATGCGGCGAGACTGGCGCCTTTTGGGCGGCTGCTGCGGTCGTGGTCACTCGATGAATTGCCGGAATTGCTTAATGTTCTGCGCGGACAAATGAGCCTGGTCGGGCCGCGACCGCTCTTGACGCAATATTTGGCGCGCTATACGCCGGAACAAGCCCGACGACACGAGGTGTTGCCCGGGCTCACCGGCTGGGTGCAGGTCAATGGACGCAATGCGCTGACCTGGGAGGACAAGTTCCGGCTCGACATCTGGTATGTGGATCACGTTAGTTTCGCATTGGACACGCGTATTATATGGCTGACTCTGGGAAAAGTATTTCGACGCGAAGGCGTCTCGGCTGTCGGCGAGGCGACGATGCCGGAATTCATGGGCGCTAGCGGGCAAAAAAATGTTTCATCAGCCTCGGTGACGCCACCGACCAACCGTTAAAAACGGTCGTCCGTGAGGTTTTTGGTATGGCCTAACGTCCGGATATTACGCTAGACTGCATTTTACATGAATCCTACTGAAGTGGAAAACTGTGTTCTGGAGGTCCTGCGCGGGCTGTATGCGGAATTAGGCCGGCCGGTGCCGGTGGATTTGGGGCCGCAAACCCGGTTGTTTGGCGGTCCGGAAGGTTTTGACAGTGTTACCCTGGTGACGCTGGTTGCGGATCTCGAAAGCCGGGTGGTGGAGCGCTTCGGTCGGGATGTCGTGCTGGCCGACGAGCGGGCAATGAGCGAGAAGCTCTCGCCCTTCCGACGTGTCAGCACCCTGGTTGATTTAATAGTCGAACGTTTGCGTGAAGCTGGTGTAGCCTTGAAGCCGTGACTTTGACGAAGCAGGAAACGCGGGTGGCCTTGGTGACGGGTACGCGCAAGGGCCTGGGCCGGGCGCTCGCCGAGCATTTGCTGACCAACGGCTGGACGGTGGCCGGTTGCAGCCGTGAAGCGGCGGGATGGGCTCATGTCGCTTACGAGCACCATGTGGCCGACGTCGCTGACGAAGCAGCCATGGTCAAAACCGTTCGCGCCGTCGCCCGACAGCATGGCCGGCTGGACGTGCTCATTAACAATGCCGGATTGGCCTCGATGAATGCCTTGGCGTTGACGCCGGCGACAGTGGCGCGGCGGTTGGTGGATGTTAATTTTCTCGGCACATTTTATGGAATTCGTGAAGCGGCCAAGATCATGATGCGGCAGAAATCCGGGCGCATCATTAATTTTTCGACCGTGGCGGCAGCATTAAATCTCGAGGGCGAGGCCATTTACGCCGCGACCAAGGCGGCGGTGGAGAGCCTGACTAGAGTGGCCGCGCGCGAATTGGCGTCCTATGGCATTACGGTCAATGCCGTGGGGCCGACGCCGGTGTTGACGGATTTGACCCGGGTGGTGCCCAAGGCCAAGCTTGCCGCGCTGGTCGCCCGCCAACCCATCGCACGGATGGGCGAGGTGCGCGATGTTTTGAATGTCGTGGATTTCTTTCTTCGGCCTGAAAGCGATTTTATCACCGGCCAGGTGATTTATCTCGGGGGCGTGCATGGTTGAAACCAAGGCGGGGGAGGCTACTCGGCGTCGTCGCGGCGCGGAGGAACTGCGCGAACGCACGGCGGCCTACGGCGAGCGACCCTGCCTGGCGACGGGGGCAAGGGTTTGGAGTTTTGCCGATCTCACACAGGCGCAAAATGCCGCTCGAAACTTGCTGGCCGAGAAAGGAGTCCAAGCAGGCGAAACCGTGATTTTGCGCGGCGACTATACATTGGATGGTATTGCTTGGCTCTTGGCGCTGGCGGAATGGCGCTGCGTGGTCGCGCCGGTGGCGGTCAATGTTCCGGAGGAATTGGCCGTGCGCTTGCGCGTATCCGGGGCTCGGTGGATTGTAGAGGCGACCCAGGCCCCGCCGGCAAGTGTGACCGCCGTGGCCGGCGCTTCCGCCCCGGGCAGTGAAACCGGTGGCGCGCTCTTGGCCAAACTGCGTGAAAGTGGTGACGCCGGGTTGATTTTATTCAGCAGCGGGTCCACCGGCGAGCCCAAGGCGATGCTGCACAATCTGGATCACCTCATGGCCTCGTATGCCGATCGCAAGTCCCGGCGGCTGGTCATGCTGGCGTTTTTGCTTTTCGATCATATCGGCGGCCTGAACACGCTTTTCAATGCTCTTGCCAGTGGCGCGTTGTTGGCGGTGCCGGCCTCGCGTGACGCCGAGGCCGTGGCGGCGTGCCTGGCCCGCCATCGCGTGAATTTGCTGCCGACCTCGCCGACGTTTTTGAATCTGCTTTTGGCGAGCGGGGCGGCGGAACGACACGACCTGTCGGCCTTGCGCATTATTACTTACGGCACCGAGCAAATGCCCGGAGGGCTGCTGACCCGTTTGCGCGCCGCCTTCCCGAATGCCCGCTTGCTGCAGACTTTTGGCACGAGTGAAACCGGCATCGTGCGGACGGATTCCCCGGATTCGGAAAGCACCTGGCTGCGCTTTGACGACCCCGATGTGGAGCATAAAATTGTGGAGGGCGAACTCTGGTTGCGCAGCCAGACCCAGGCGCTCGGCTATCTTAATGCCCCCATGGATCGTTTCACGCCGGACGGCTGGTTTCGAACGGGCGACCAGGTGGAGCAGGCGACGGAGGGCCGCTGGCGGGTCTTGGGCCGGCAAACGGATGTCATCAATGTCGGCGGCGAGAAAGTCTGGCCGGCGGAAGTGGAATCGGTTTTGTTGGAAATGCCGGAAGTGGAAGCCTGCCTGGTGAAGGGCGAGCCCAATGCCATCACCGGTCAAACGGTGGTGGCTCAGGTGGTGCCTGCGTCTGGCGTGCCGCCGACGGAGCAAGAGGCTTTGAAGCGGCGCTTGCGCCAACATTGCCGCAGTCGTCTGGCGGCGTACAAGGCGCCGTCAAAACTGACTTTTGTCGAGCAATTGGCGGTGACGGCCCGCTTTAAAACCCGACGCTGATTTTAATTCTTTTTTATGGCTGAAGCATTGCTCAAGCGCGCACGCATCACTGGTCTGGCCACGGTGGTGGGCTCGGAGCGGAAACGTCTGGACGACGAGGTGGCGCAATTTGGCGGCGACCGCGCCCAAATCGAGCGGTTGAAAAAATCCATTGGTTTGAATGAGCGCTGGGTGGTGCCGGCCTCGGTCACCGCCGTGGACATGGGTGAGCAGGCCGCGCGACAATTATTAGCAGATGCTGCCGTGGCGCCGACGCAGGTGGACGCGCTCATTTTCGTCACGCAGACGCCCGATCATTTTCAGCCCTGCAACGCCGCGATTCTACATGGTCACTTGGGCCTGCCCACCACGACGGCGGCCTTCGATGTCAATCTTGGCTGCTCCGGTTTTGTCTATGGTTTATACCTGGCTTCGTTGATGGTGGAAAACGGCGGCTGCCAACGGGTGCTGCTGGTGGCCGGCGACACTCTCAGCCACACAGTCAATGCGCGCGACCGTTCGGTGGCGCCGTTGTTTGGTGATGCCGCAGCGGCGGCTTTGGTGGAAGCCATCCCGGCTGGGGAAGCGGATTCGCCATCCTGGTTCAGTTTGCAAGCGGACGGGCGCGGCTCCGACACTATCAAGCAGCCGGCCGGGGCTTTTCGTGAACCGGTGACCAGCGCGGCGCTTGAGGAGCACGCCGATGCCGAAGGCAATGTGCGCACGCGGGCCAATCTGCGCATGATGGGGGCGGATGTTTTCACGTTCACGTTGCGGGAAGTGCCGCCGGCGGTTGAGGCACTTCTTCAGCGTGCCCAGTTGCAACCGACGCAGGTGGATGCCTATCTTTTTCATCAAGCCAATCGCTATGTCATCAGCAACATTGCCCGCCGTTTGCGGCTGCCGTTGGATCGCGTGCCGATGGATATGGTCGAACATTATGGCAATCAGAGCAGTGCGTCCATTCCGGCCACGGCCTGCGCGGTGTTGGGGCCGCGATTGCAAGCCGGTTCGATGCGGCTCGTCCTGGCCGGATTTGGAGTGGGGCTATCTTGGGCGACGGCCTGCGTGGCGTGGGGGCCGCTACGAGCTTGCTCTTTGAACCATTTTGCAAAATAACTTTGCATCTGCATCTAAAGCAAATACCCTATAAATCGATGGAGATTGAGACTTTTATTCAACATTTTGAGAATGCCATTGAGGGCATTACTCCCGGGACAGTGAAACCACAGACGCCCTTGCGCACTTTACCGCAGTGGGATTCTCTCGCGTTGTTGAATATTCTGGCCATGATCGATATTGAATACGGTGTCCAAGCCACGGGCATGGAAATTCAGAATAGCAAAACCATCCAGGACCTTTTTGCCCTGGTGCAGCGCAAAAAAGGATAATTTCTCCGTTCGATCATAAGTGAAGAGATGAACGACCCCTTCAGTCTTGCGGGCAAAACCATTTTGGTCACTGGTGCTTCGTCCGGCATTGGTCAAGCGGCGGCGATACTTGCGGCGCAATTGGGTGCCCATGTGATACTTTCGGGCCGCAACGAGGAGCGCCTGCGGGCGACCCTGGCGCAGTTATCGGGTGCCGGTCATGCCGTGACTCCGCTGGACTTGACCGATTTCGATGGTTTGGCTGCATTCGTCAAGTCACTCCCGTCATTGGATGGTTTCGTCAACAGTGCCGGCGCGAATCAATGGCGCACATTCAAATTCATTGACGTCGCGCACCTGCGCAAACTCGGCGTCATTAATTATGAAGCTCCGCTGCTGTTGACGAACGAGTTGGTCAAGCAGCGCAAATTGAATGCCGGGGCGGCGATTGTTTACATTGCGTCCATTGCGGCGGCGGTGGGCACGCCCGGCAATGCGGTTTATGCGGGCGCGAAGGCGGCATTGATCGCCGCGGCGCGGATTGCGGCGGTGGAACTGGGCAAGCAACGCATCCGGGTCAATTGCCTTTCGCCCGGGGTGGTCAACACGCCGCTGCACGAAAAAATGGTGGAAGGACTCAGCCCGGAATTAAAGGCGGCGGACGAGAAGCATTATTTGCTGGGGTACGGCGAAGTCGCGGATGTCGCCGCCGCGGTCGCCTACTTATTGTCACCCGGCGCGCGGTGGGTGACGGGCATCAACCTGGTGCTTGATGGCGGCTACACCTGTGTCTGAGGCGGGTCGTCGGCTTTACTCGACGTGACGGACCAGCATTTTGGCTGGGACACCCAAGACCGTGGTGCGGGCCTTGATGTTGTTCACGCAAGCGCTGCCGGCCCCGACAATGGCAAAATCACCGACGTGTACTTTGGGCAGAATAGTCGCATGGGAACCGACAAAGATGCCGCGGCCGATTTCCACCGCGCCATTCAACTCGCAATGACCGCAGAGAGTGCAGCCTTCGCCCACCTTGCAGTCGTGCGTGACCGTGGAGTAGAGGCCCATCGAGACGAAATCACCGACGCTGGCATAGGGGCCAATCGATGCGCCGGGGAACATGAACACGCCCACGCCGATTTTTGCCTGATAGCCCACCACGGCGCGGGGATGGATCACGGTGGCGAAATGGGCGCCATGCTCGCGAAATGCGTGACAGACTTTCAGTTTGATTTTGGGGTCGCCGATGCCGGGTAGAAACAAGTCGTCGGGGCGGGGCTGGTAACCGTGAATGGGGCCGAGAATGCCGACGGGCAACTGATAGCGCTCGAGGGCGGTGGGCGAATCGTCCAAAAACCCCGCGGGCTCCCATTCGGGCTGCGGATTTTGATAAAGGTAGCCAAATATTTCCCGAGCCAGCCCGCCGGCGCCGATGATGATGAGACGTTTTTTCATGCCAAGGTCTTGCACGGGTGACGCTAAAAGCCTGCGGGATGAAGACAATCCCAATCGCCTGCTAACCGGCCTGGCTGGCCGGGGTGAGCGCGCCGAGGTGAAATTGGTGGCTCAAGGAGGTCAGCAGATCGACAAAATCCGGATTGGCCCACAGTTCTTGCATCGGCACATTGGCGGACACGCGGACCACTAATTGCTCCTGCCGTTGATCGAGGCCGAAATTGGCCAAGTCCTGCATGAGCGTGGGCAATCGTTCCAGGCGTCCCGCCAGGCCATCCTTCCAGCCCAACAAATCATAACGGGTCGGCACGCCGCCCACCAAATGCCAGAAGATGACTTCCTCGCGCGCGCCGTCTTTTTCATACACGCCAAATTCGAGCGGCTTGAGCGCCTCTCCCCCCACGTTGCGGTTGACGGCCCGTTGCCGGTCGCTCATGGTCCAGCCGCTGTTGACCCAGCAGGTATCCGGCGTATGCGCGCCGACTTTGGCCGGCCCGACTTTGCCGGGCAACCAGTAGGCGATATAAAGTCCGACTTTAATATGATCGTTCTGGTAGAGGCGGTAAACCGCGTCGTCGTAGTTGAGGATGGATTCGACCTGGGCCAAACCTTCAGGGGTGTCCGCCAGTGGTAAATCCGTGGACGTCCAGCCGAGCGGGGCGGGCGGAATGAGTTGGGCCAGGGGGCGGTCAATGGAAGGCTTCGGCGTGGGTTTGCCCATGATGTACAGATTGAGGGCCAGCAACCCCAGCACGAGCGCTGCAGCCAAACCCAAGACCCAGCGAATTAGACGGGACATCATCACGGTTAAGGAGAAGCTTAGCTACTTCGTGTCGTCCTGGCAAGGCTGACCGCGGGTTTGACAGCGGGTTCCGCCTTGATGCATTCTTAGCGCTCGCTTCAATTTGATGCCTCCGCGTATTTATCTTTCGCCGCCGGATATCGGCCCCGATGAACGGGTCTTGGTGGCCGAGGCCTTTGCCTCCAACTGGATTGCGCCGTTGGGCCCGCAAGTGGATGCTTTCGAGCTCGAAATCGCCCAGCGCGTCGGTGCCGCCCATGCCGTGGCGTTGAGTTCGGGGACGGCGGCGTTGCATTTGGCCTTGCGCCTGGCGGGGGTGGGGCGGGGTGACGAGGTGCTCTGTTCCACGCTGACCTTTGTGGCCTCGGCGAACCCGATTCTTTACGAGGGCGCCGCGCCGGTGTTTCTGGATTCAGAAGAAATCTCTTGGAATCTTGACCCGAATGTCTTGGCGGATGCATTGAAAACCCGATCCCGCGCCGGGCGGTTGCCGAAGGCCCTCGTGCTGGTTCATTTGTACGGTCAAAGCGCCAACCTGGATGCGATCTTGAAACTATGCGCGGAGTACGGAGTCGTGGTGATTGAGGATGCGGCCGAGGCGCTCGGCGCAACTTATGGCCACAAGCCGGTGGGGGCCATGGGTTGGGCGGGCGTGCTTTCCTTTAACGGGAACAAAATCATCACCACGTCCGGCGGCGGCATGATGGTTACGAATGATGCGGCGGCGGCCACCCGCGCGCGTTTTTTGGCCACCCAGGCCCGCGATCCGGCGCCGCATTACCAGCATTCGAGCATCGGTTACAATTACCGTTTGAGCAACGTGCTGGCGGCGATTGGCCGGGGGCAGTTGCGCCATCTTGACGCCAAGGTGGCCCGCCGGCGTGCCCATTTTGATTTTTATCAACAGGCCTTGGGCGGCCTGCCGGGTGTGCGCTTCATGCCGGAAGCCGCTTGGGGCCAGGGCAATCGCTGGCTCACTTGCCTGACCATTAATCCGACAGTAGCCGGTACGGATCGGGAGAAAATTCGTTTAACGATGGAAAAGGAAAATATTGAGGCCCGCCCGGTTTGGAAACCTCTCCATCGCCAGCCTCTCTTTGCCACGGCAGCCCGTTTTGGCGGCGCCGTGGCGGAAGCCCTCTTTGCCGACGGTTTGTGTCTCCCTTCCGGCTCCAATCTGACTGAGGGGGAGCGGGCGCGCGTGGCCGAGGTCTTTCGCGCGTGTTTTGCCTAGCCGGCTCATTGGTAGTGGTACAGTTTAAAGAAAATATAGCGTAGGTTCATTGGTAGGGACGCCTCTCCGAGGCGTCCGCGGACGGCTTGGAAAGCCGTCCCTACCCCAAACCGCAAACTGTACCACTACCGGCTCATTCGCATGATTGCCAAGCAGCGACCAAACTTGGTAAGCTGATTTTTTATGTCGGCCCCGCCCAAACGCTCCTCCAGCCCGCAGCGGCTGATCATCTTGATCGGTTGCTATACGATTTTGCTGGCGGCGAGCTTTTTTCTCTCCTTCCAGTTGCGTTTTGATTTTAACGTGGAGAAGAACGGTCCCCAATGGGTGAACAAGGTGCAATGGTATTTGCTCTGGGTCGTCCCCATGGAATTGATGGCGCTTTATGCCTTCGGACAATTTCGCGGCTTCTTGTCTTATTTTCGCACGCCCGATTTGCTGCGGGTGTTCGGTTCTTTCGCGGTGGTGACCGGCCTGATGGTGGTGATGTGGATGATACCGCCCAGTGGCACCATTCCCTTCAGTAATTTTGAAATGCCGCCCCGTGCGGTGATTGTGGCGAATCTGCTCGTTTCGACCATGGCGGTCGCCACGTTTCGCGTGATATTACGGGTCTATCGCGAGCGCTATCTCTCGGGGCATGCGGAAGGCAAAACCGCCAATTTGCGCCGGGTGGCCATCGTCGGCGCAGGGGACGTCGGCGCCGCCGTGGCGGTGGACTTGATGGCCAAGCGCGGCTTGGGTCTGAAACCGGTGGTTTTCCTCGATGACGACGACACCAAACATGGCCATGAGATTCACGGCGTGCCCGTGGCAGATTCACCGGACCAGTTGGCGGCAGTTTGCAATGATTACGAGGTCGAGCACGTCGTCATTGCCTTGCCGGCGCGGGCGCACCGGCGGATGCGCGAGGTCATCGCGCTGACCAAGTCCTTGGGGCTGGTCACGGAAATCGTGCCTTCGATGTGGGACTTAGCTTCCGGTCGCGTGCAAGCCTCGCAAATTCGCCCGGTGGAGTTGGAGGACTTGCTCGGGCGCGACCCGGTGAGCCTCGATTCCGAGCTGATTCGCGACATGATTCAGGACCGCGTGGTGCTGGTGACGGGCGCCGGCGGCAGCATCGGCGCGGAGTTGTGCCGGCAGATCGCCAATCGCTCGCCCACGCGCTTGATTCTGGTGGATCATAGTGAAGTGCAGATGTTTCAAATCGAGCAGGAAATGATCGGCCTGGGCCACGGTTCGATCGTGCTGCCTTTTGTCGGCAGCGTGCTGGACCGCCAGCGCATGAGCTGGATTCTGCAAACGTACAAACCCACGCTCATCTTTCATGCCGCCGCCCACAAGCACGTGCCGATGATGGAGCACCAGCCGGTGGAGGCGTTGCGGAACAACACCGTGGGCACCTATCAGTTGGCGCAGTTGGCCGCCCAGTATCAGGTGCACAAGTTCGTCCTCGTTTCCACCGACAAGGCGATCAATCCAACCAGTGTCATGGGCTGCTCCAAGCGGTTGGCGGAACTCGGCCTGCAGGCGACGCAACAGACACCCGGCAATACCACGGTTTTTTGCGCCGTGCGCTTCGGCAATGTGCTCGGCTCCTCCGGCAGCGTCATCCCCACCTTTAAACGGCAAATTGCGGAGGGTGGTCCGGTGACGGTGACCCATCCCGACGTCATGCGCTATTTCATGACCATTCCCGAGTCGGTGGGCCTGATCTTGCAGGCGGCAACGCAGGCCAACGGCGGCGAAATTTTTGTCTTGGACATGGGGCAGCCCATTAAAATTGTGGACGTCGCCCGACAATTGATTGAACTGAGCGGTTTTCGCTCGGGCATAGACATTGAAATCAAATATGTCGGCTTGCGGCCCGGCGAAAAGCTGTTCGAGGAAATCCAGCACAAGGGCGAGCAGTTTGTGGACACTTCCCACCAGCGTATTTTTCGCTTCACCGCCAATGCCCCAACCCCCGAACAAGCGCAGGACTGGATGAACCAGCTTGCAGAACAACTCGTCCCTGGCCGCCGCAATGAGGTTAAGCAGTTCCTGACCAAGCTGGTGCCGGAATACACGCCGTTTCTTGAATAAGCGCACTGCCGTGGGCGACTCGTACATCATCATCGGTGGCGGCCTGGTGGGCCTGGGCACGGCGTTCAATCTTTTGGAATTGGCGCCCGGCGCAACTGTGACCGTGCTGGAAAAGGAGGCGGCGCCGGGACGACACCAAAGCACGCACAACAGCGGCGTGCTGCACTGCGGTTTGTATTACAAGCCCGGCTCCCTCAAGGCCCGGCTCGCCGTGGCCGGGGTGCGCCGGATGCGGGCCTTTTGCGAGCAGCACGAGATCCCGCACGAAATTTGCGGCAAGCTGGTGGTGGCGGTGTCCGAGGAGGAACGTCCGCGATTGGAGGAGCTTTTCCGACGTGGGACCGCCAACGGCGTGCAGGGCTTGCGCCGGCTCGATGGCCCCGGCCTGCGTCAAATCGAACCCCATGCGGCGGGCGTGGAAGCGATTCACGTCCCCGAAGAGGGCATAGTCGATTATCACCGGGTCGTCGAGGTCATGGCGGAGGAAATTCGCCGGCGCGGTGGCCAAATCATCACCGGCGCTCGGGTCACCGGTCTGGCGCGCCAGTCCGGCAATTGGGTTGCAGCCACGACCGCAGGCAACCACGCCGCGACGGTGCTGGTCAACTGCGCGGGCCTGCACTGTGACCGCGTGGCGCGGTTGGCCGGGGAAGCCGACACCGTGCGGATCGTGCCGTTTCGCGGCGAATATTATCGTTTGCGGGCGGAGCGCGAATTTCTGGTGAAGCATTTGATTTATCCGGTGCCCGATCCCCGGTATCCGTTTTTGGGGGTGCATTACACCCGTCATATGGGTGGCGGGGTTGAGTGCGGGCCCAACGCGGTGCTGGCCTTGGCCCGCGAGGGCTATGATTGGAAAACGATTCGGCCCCGTGATCTTTGGGAAGTGGGCCTGTTTCCCGGTTTCTGGAAATTTCTCTCGCGGCACAAAACGGAGGCCTGGCACGAGATTATCCGTTCGCTTTCCCGGCGGCGGTTTTGCCAGGCGCTCCAACGACTCGTGCCGGATTTGCGGGAAGACGACTTGGCACCCGGCGGCGCGGGCGTCCGCGCCCAGGCCATGACTCCCGGAGGCGAGTTAGTGCAGGATTTTTCCCTCGTGCAGGGCGAACGTTCTTTACACGTGCTGAACGCACCCAGCCCCGGGGCGACGGCTTCCTTGTCCATCGGTGAATATATTGCCTGTCGCGTGCTGGGACGTCCGGAACCGGCGTTTTAAGAGATGGACAAGGCGGCCGCGCAGCTCATGCGCGTCTCCCCCGCAGTTCGAGTTAATAGTGTGGATGATGCTATGAGGCGGTGCCGGAAGGCGCCGCCTCGCTTTGTTTTTAAGCCACGGGCGCCGGGCCAAGCTCAGTGCTTGGCGGATAATTTGGCATGGGCTTTGCTTAAGTTTATCTGCGAATCGCCGCCGACTCTTTCATCAGGTGGGCGACCGATCACGCCGAATCCAAAAACCTTTGCCCTTGGCGGTTTTTTCTTCCCAGTGTCGTCCGCATCCGGTAGCTTGATTTTGCAGTTCACTGCCTATCACTCTATGAAACTCATCAGCGCCATCATCAAACCGTTCAAGTTGGAGGAAGTTAAGGAAGCCCTGGCCCAAATCGGCATCGAGGGCATGACTGTCACCGAGGTCAAGGGCTTCGGTCGGCAAAAGGGCCACACCGAAATCTACCGTGGCAGCGAATATACCGTGGATTTCCTGCCCAAAGTGAAACTCGAGGTGGCAGTCGCGGACGGCACCGTGGCCAAGACGCTGGCGGCCATCAGCAAGGCGGCCAAAACCGGGAAAATCGGCGATGGCAAAATTTTCGTTTCGCCCATTGAGGAAGTCATCCGCATCCGGACGGACGAGCGGGGCGACGCCGCCTTGTAAGTCGCAGGCTCCGGCGCGGCTCAGCCGCGCCGGTTAAATTTTGCCGACGCGCGTTTCCTGGCGTTGCCACCGCCGGGGTTTCTTGGCACGCTGACGCCATCATGGAGGTGATTTTTCTCGGCACCGGCACCTCGCAAGGCGTGCCCATGATTGACCAGCCCGCAGGCACCGTCAATCTTGCCAACCCGCGCAACTGGCGCACCCGCAGCAGCATTCACGTGGTTATGGGCGGCACACGGGTGCAGGTGGATGCCGCCCAGGAATTCCGCCTCCAGTGTGTGCGCGAGGACATCCGCGCCGTGGACATTTTTATTCTGACTCACGGGCACGCCGACCACATCCTGGGCATGGATGACTTGCGGCGATTCTGCGACCAACGCCCGGACGCCGTGCTGCCAGTTTATGGCACGACGGCCGGACTCGACCGCATCCGCTCGATTTATCCCTATGCCATGGGCGAACGTCCGGCAGCCCGGGGTTATCCGTGCTTTCGCATGGCGGAAATGCCGGCGCGGCTGGAGTTGCCCGGCGGGGTGGTGCACAGCGTGCGCTTGCCGCATGGTGACGTGGAAACACTTGGCTTGGTTTTTGAAGAAGCGCACACGGGCCGGAAATTCGTTTATTATTGCGATTGTAAGGAAGTGGACGCGACGGCGCGCAACTTGGCGCGCGGCGCCCAGGTGGTCGTGCTTGATGGCTTGCGGCCGCACGCGCACCCGACGCACATGAGCATTCCCGAAGCGGTGGAAACGGCGCAGGCCATCGGTGCTCCCCGGACTTTTCTCACGCACATGACATTTCAGGTGGATTACGATGCCACCCAGGCCAGCTTACCGCGAGGCATCGAACTGGCGTATGACGGACTGCGCTTGCCGTGGTGATAAATTCCAACTATTTCTTCGCGGCGGCAGCGGCCGCCATGGCGTCATGCATGGCTTTTTCACCCTCCGTCGTCCAGTAGGCACTTTCCAACTGGATGTACACGGACGAATAGGGCGTCATCTGCGTGGTCTTAAATACGAGGACATGGAGGGATTGAGCCGATTGATTCACGTTTCGCACCAAATCATCATGCGACGACGTGTGTTTTTCCCGCGTGCCCAGCAACTGCATGAGCCCGCTGCGAAAATTGGTGACGCCGTTCGCATACCGGTCGGTGACGAAGTTCAATTCGTTCTCGGTGTAGATCACCGGGCGCAAATGCTTAGTCTGGCCGAGGGCGGTAAGAATCGCCTGGAGCACATCGGCTTCCGCGGTGCTGGTCACTATGGTTTGAATGCCGGGCAGGGATGACCAGGGAAAGGCCGCGTCGGCAATGACGATCCAATTGCCCTGGCCGAGCGAGGGCAGTTGGTCGGTGAGGATATTGCGCCAGACCACGGGCGGGGTCGCGGTTTGCGCGAGGCCGGAGAAGGTGGGCAGGACAGCCAGCAGGGTGGTGATGAAAACGAGGCGAGGTTTCATGGGTGCAGGCGGTCGGATGGGCGTTTAATGGAAGCGGAAAGACCTAAGCCGGAGTCTGGGCAATTTCCTCGAGGACGCCCATGCGGCGGAATTTTTGATAACGCATTTCGAGCAGGGTCTTGGACGGATGCACGCGTAATTTGCCCAGATGGTCGAGCAGCGCGGCGGATAAATTTTTGGCGGCGACGGCCGGGTCGAGATGGGCGCCGCCCAGCGGCTCGGGCACGACGGCGTCCACGATGCCGTTGGCCAGCAATTTGTCGGCGGTCAGTTGCAGCGCCTCGGCCGCGCGCGGCGCATTGGCTCGGTCTTTCCACAAAATCGCCGCGCAGCCTTCGGGTGAAATGACCGAATAATAGGCGTTTTCCATGATGAGCACGATGTCCGCCACCGCGACGCCGAGCGCTCCGCCGGAACCACCTTCGCCAATGACCACCGCAATGATGGGTGTTTCCAACACGCTCATTTCCCGCAAATTGACCGCAATGGCCTCAGCCACATGGCGTTCCTCGGCCCCGATGCCAGGATAGGCGCCCGGAGTGTCCACGATTGAAATCACTGGCATGCGAAATTTTTCCGCCAGCCGCATCAAGCGCAGGGCCTTGCGGTAACCCTCGGGATTGGGACAACCGAAATTGCGGCGGACATTTTCCTTGGTGTTACGGCCTTTTTGCTGGCCGATGACCATGACGGGTTTGCCGTCCAGCCAGGCCGTGCCGCCAATAATGGCCTGGTCGTCGCGATAAAGCCGGTCGCCGTGCAGTTCCTGAAAACCCGTGAAGATGGCGCTGATGTAGTCGAGCGCGTAGGGGCGGTGCGGATGCCGGGCCAATTGCACCTTTTGCCAGGGGGTCAGACTCGCGTGAATGAGGGCCTTGGTGGCCTCAAATTTCTCCTCGATGGCGCGGATTTCCTCGCCGACATCCATTTTCTGTTCGGCCGACATGCGGCGCAGGTTTTCGAG
>Ga0206928_1007_pt1 | contig 58569 bp, 47 predicted proteins | sample Alteio_BWOrgHeat_21_FD_152941 | JGI IMG/M metagenome (GOLD analysis project Ga0206928, IMG submission 152941) | Enriched cells from forest soil in Barre Woods Harvard Forest LTER site, Petersham, Massachusetts, United States -... | ecosystem: Environmental > Terrestrial > Soil > Temperate forest >... | reverse complement strand
CGCGCCCACTGGCGGGTGAGGGTCCGCCCCGCGCTATCGTAGGTGTACGCCGGGCCGGAACCGTCCGCGTAGCGCTTCTGCGTCAGCATCCCGGCGTCGTTGTAATGCCAGCGGGTGTCGGCCGCTCCGCCGGTGCCGCTCCCGGAACTCGTGTTAAAATCCTGCCAGGTCGTCTGCTTGGTCTTGCGCCCGGCGTAGTCGTACTCGTAACCAACAGCGTAGCCGCCCGCGCCGTAGCTCAATCGCAACTGCCCCACGGCGTCGTACTTCAGGACGCTTTCCTCCACGATGTTGCCCGAGGTGCTGCCCACGCGCCGGCGCACCGTCTCCGTGCGTCCGCCGTTCGCGGTGTCGTCCGCGTAGGCATGCGTGACCACCTGGGCGCTGGCCCCGCCGCCCGGCGCGGGCAGCGTCGTCGCCGTCATCCGCCCCAGCCCGTCATAGGCGTAGGTGGTCGCGCCCGCCCGCGCGTCCGTCTCCGCCGCCAGCCGCCCGTAGGCGTCGTAGGTGTACGTCTTCTTGCCCAACTGCCCGCCCCCGACCGCCAACTGCGCCACGCTCGCCGTGCGCCCGTTCTTGGTCACCGTCACCACCTGCGTGCCGTCCGGGTTGGCCGCCGTCGTGGTCACCGTGGCGTTGCCCGCGTCCACGCTCATCGTCGTGTTCGCCGTCAACCCGTCCGCCACCACCGTCGCGTCAAGCCCCGCCAACGCCGTGTTCGCGGTCGTGGTGACGCTGGTGTTGGCCGTCACCCACTGCGTGGTGACCACCCGCTTCGCCGTCACCGTGCTGCCGCCCACCGTGAAGTTGCCATAGTCAATGTCCGTCTGCGTCACCCGGTCCACCCCGCTGAAATCAATGTTCCCGTTCCCGTTGATGTCCACGCACGTCGCGTTCATCGTGCCGCGATAGTCGTTAAGGCGTGGGTTCATTTAATGGCACGGATCCTGGAAAGTGGCACGCGGCACTTCCGATGCAATGGTTGGCGCGCGGGTTCATTTTTTCAAAATTCTAATATGGGCCGGATTTATATAGATAAGCGTTTCCATTAACCCAAATTAAGCTGATCTTGTGCCCGTCTCCATATTCCCTAAGGAATCTGTCCTGCATTTTCCACTGATCAAGCGTTTCGGGCGGATTCCACCAAGGAACTGTACTCTTATCACCCAGAAGCGGTAAAGCACTAACGGAAGCATTTGGATTATTTGTTCTAATCAATTTCAAATTTTCCGCAAATCGACCGAGATCATCTTTGCCAATTTCAAATCTCGCAATTAATTGAACAAGGTGATCGTTTGCTCCACTAATGATTTGCGCATTAATTCCCGTCGCGGATGCAGGAAGCTTCACGCCCAAATACTTCGCAAGAGAATCGGGATTATTATCTATCTTGGTTCCGGTAAAAAAATCGCATCCGCCCAAGATTAGGCATATGATTAAAATAGTTTTTTTCATTTTGCACCTATCCAAATAGACTTTCCTACAGGGTAAATATCCTGTTGTAGGCTCATCCAGTCACTTCGCTCATAAAATGGCACGCCCGGAAGCGCACCTAATACCGCCGTCTTAAATCCACCGCCTCCGCTTCTAGTAGAATCTGCGGGATTGTCGCCGTCGTAGCGATCTTCGAACCTCAGCTCCCCAATAAAACGCCAGATTTTTGGGTTTTGGCTAATTAACTCGCCAATCCCCTTGATTCTGATAAGGAATTTTCCAAGGCTATTGTTACCGCCCTTACGTCCATTTCGATATTCACCAAATGCTTCGTCTTCCTCCTTTATTGTAAATACACATTTACCATTATTGTCAGCTTCGTTAAGCTTTTCAGTGAAACCACGATGACGATACACGTCAACATTGGGGATTGCATCAACCATCATGACATCATCGGGAGTAAGATAATAAGTTGATCCTGACCTACCCAAGTAATGAGCTAGCAATCTTGCGGCGAGTGGCGTGTCATTAACCAAGTTCTGCACAGAGCCTGTAAAATCAAAACCACCATTGTAATCACTTTTAATTTGGTCTGAAGGCATATTTACCTCTGTGCTATTGGAGAGATTATAGGTCACTAATCCCGTGCCATCGATCTGATCTATCCCGTCGTTCAAGCAAAAAGCATATAGGTTCATACCGCCGCTTTCCTCAATCGGATCATGGTTCAGGAAGCGCAGCAAATCTAAACTCAAATGCCTCCGACCGTAATTATACAATCCCAGATCCCTGCCGCCAACTACCGCATCGGTTTCCAGCCACTTCGTGCTGAAACGGAAGCAATTGTACGTCGCGAGAGAGCCGTCGATTTTTATCGTATTACCGAAGGGATCATAGTCGTAACTGGCGACTAGATTTCCGGTGTTGGCGGCGGCGAGTGTGATGACATTCCCGTTCCCGTCATAGCCGTAGAGCACGCGATTGGTGGTAAAATTACCGCCTCCCGTTGGCACCCGCAGGTCGGCCATGAGGAGTCCGCCGATTCCACCAGCACCGCCGCTGCTCCCGCTCATGTCGAGGCCCCAGGCATAGCTGCGCAAAACCGCGTTGCCGTTATTGGCGTCCAGTTCGGCGATGAGGCTCCATTCGTTATAAAGATAATTCACATTCATGGCGGGATCGGGATTACGTACGCTGGCTCCGGCCACGGTCTGCCAATGATAGACCTTCGTGTTAATGCAGCGACCCATGTTGTCGTAAACATGCTCGATTCTTTCATGGGGTGCGCCAGCCGTGACGGCAATATCACTAGTTTCCTGCGCCACCATGCGGTTTTCACCGTCATAAGTATAGTGCCATTCGGCATCCTCAATTAAGTTCCCATCCGCATCATACTGCAAATGCGTCGGCTCGGGCTTGACGTAGTCATGCATGCTGTCGAACGTCGGCTATTGGTTGGCGCGTGGGTTCATTTTTTTACCTCAACCAGCGAACGGCTTCAATTTCACTAATTTTTCTGGAATTAAAGGATCGGTCGACAAATGAGTATAGTGCGTCATTACCCAATTACTGCTTGCATCCTTTTTCCAATAATATGTGCCAATATCTCCACTATAGACCCAGACAACATCCCCATCCCCCCATAAGATACAAGTGGTGTGTCGAATGTAGAATTTTTCGTCACATAAAAAAACGACATTTTTATCTTTTGTGTCTAAAATTGAAAACCTCCAGAAATCAGCGGTGTCATGTCCTTCCACAACCTTGAGTTCGTATTTACCAGATGGCGATACAACCAAATTACGAGGAGTTGCCAGCCAAGCAATATCAGGCCCAACGGCCCGGCCACAGCCAACTAAAAATAGAAAAAAGTATAAATATTTATTCATTTCGGTCTATTTTGAGTCAAAAGGCCATCCCGTGCCCCGGCCAAAGGATTCCTCCGTAAGAGCACCTTTCATCTGAGCACTCGCATGCCAAGTAATCCATATGCGGTAGTCGGTAGCTTGCCCCAAAGACATCACATGTCCAATAGCTGATTTTATGGTATCCGTTAAATGGGTGGGTTCGGGGTCGATGATATCATTCCAGGTATATGCTAAATCAAAGTTAAAAAAATTAGCTTTCCTGTCATAATCTATCGTACCAGCAATGGCGAAATCGCCGACATTAGAATTTGAACCGCCTAGAAACTCATAGCCAGTAGCGCCCTCGCCTGGGGTCAGGCGCACAGGTAGCGAAAGTTTTATTTTTTTTGTGAAGTTTTGATTATTTGAGGTTTGAAATTCGCAATCAGTTTTCATCTTCATTGCAAGATTGACCAACTTTCTTCTCACGGTTCCCTTGATCTGATCGTTATCCATCATATATGCAGACCATTGCGGATCGTCATAGATTACCCAGTTTCCACCGCCATTTAACCATCTTGAAAGAAGGGCACGACCAGCCCAATCACCTATGCTGTCAATAGCATCTTCAGCATATGGGGTCGAGTCGCCCCACATATTGGTTCCTTCCAATCCATATAGATCAATTCTATTCATTAGATCATTCCCGCCAATTCCATAAATACTCAATCCACCGCGCTCACCGATTGGATCTCGGTTCAGCCAACGCATCAAACCCGTCCCGAGAAATCTCCTTCCGTAATAATACAATCCCGAATTTCTTCCGCTCGTTAATCCATCCGCTTCCAAATACTTCGTGGAAAACCTCATCGGGTTGTACACTGCCAAATTGCCGGTAATTGCTATCGTATTGCCAAACGGATCGTAGTCATAAGAGGCAACAACATTGCCGCTATTGGCCTCGGCCAGGGTAATCACATTGCCATTCCCGTCATACCCATAGAACACCCGGTTAGTCGTCGTATTGCCGCCGCCAGTGGGAACATTCAAATCCGCCATCACCAAGCCACCCACACCTCCGGCACCCTGGCCGGTGCCGCTCATGTCGAGCCCCCAAGCGTAACTGCGCACGACGGCGTTGGTATTCAAGGCGTCGAGTTCCGCGACCAAGTTCCAGCCATCGTAGAGATACAATATCGACACCGCCGGGTCGTGTTCCATGAGGGACTGGCCTGCCACTGTCTGCCAGTGATAAACTTGCTTTGTAATGCGGCGATTTCCACTGTCATAGCCATAAACAATTCGCTCGTGAGTAGCGCCCGCGGCTACCGCGATATCACTGGTTTCCATGCGTATTAGCCGATTCTCGCCGTCGTACCAATAATGCCACTTGCCATCTTCAATAAGGTTGCCGTCGGCGTCATACTGCAAATGGGTCGGTTCAGGCTTGAGATAATCGTGGGCAAGCTCTGTGGAAGAATTTCCACCGACAATGCCTGTAATATTCAGGGCGATCCATTGAGCCTCGTTACCCGATAAGCTGAGATTCCCATACCAATACTTTCCGGCTCGGGTAACGTTAGCTGAACCGCTCGATGGGGTGATAGTGATGTTCGCGCTGCTATTTGCGGAGCCGAGGATTTCCAACTGGCGCGGGCCGCTCCAATCTTCATATTGATTCAATAGATTAGCTCCGGCAGTTCCATCGGCGGCGAGCTTGGGCCCCCAGGTATTGCCATTCTTGGTCATAGTCTGGAGGTTGCCTATGTCATCATAGGCGTAGGCTAGATCCGTTCCGGGGATGGCCGTGCTGTTGCCCAACTTCTTCACGGCGCTCACTACCTGCCCCGTCGCAGTTGCAGTACCGTCTGAATCATACCCGTAAGTCCAGTATTCACCGTCCTGATTCGTGGCGGCGGTGCGCTGGTTGCGATTGTTGTAATCGTAGGTCACGTTCCGATTCCCGATGTTCTTAGGACAAAGATCGGTTTTGGAGTTAATTCGGGTAAACCTCAAGGTATGCCCACCCGTCGAACCATATCATAGACATGTCGTTGTCCTTCCCTCGGTTGTATGAGCAATTTCCCTGGTATCTATCGGGCAATTTCCATTGATCTATTAGGTCAGGAGGATTCCACCAAGCCGATTGCGGTTTACCGACATCAATTAATGGCAGTGGCGCAACCGAAGCTTCACCTTTATCGATTTTTACCATTTTCAATTTCTGGGCAAAGTATTCTAAGTCATTTTTCGGAATCTTAAATTTCAACATGAACCATACAATATGCTCGTTTTCATCTTGAATGATTTGAGCCCTAACATTGCTTGCGCTAGAAGGAACAGCAATACCAAGGTAGTCTTTAATCTCCGCAGCATCATATGAAATTCTGGTCGGTTTATTACAGGCTGAAACTAGACACAGTAAAAGCATCAATACGTAAATGCAGGATTTCATAGATACTAGGGGCTCAAGAGGGTGGCCGAAGAATCAGCCGGTGCCAAATTTTGCTCAAGATCATACCAATTGCTTCTAACCTCAAAAGGCACTCCAGGGACAAGCCACATTCCCAATGCCTTTAAATTGCCATAGATACTGCGCCATGAAGCATAAGGAGGGCTGAAATCGTATGTATCCTCAAGGCGATATTGCCCGGTGAACTTCCATTGCAGCGGATTATCGCTAATTTTTACGCCTTGGCCCCTTATATGTATTTTGAAAGGCCCGAATGAGTTATTAGCGTCGATATTATCGTATTCCCCGCGTGAATGGAAAAAGCTTGTCGCATTAAGTGATTCACTAACGAAGAAACATCCCTGACCTCGCTGTTGGGCGTCGTAAAATAGATTATTTATTACCTTAAAATTTGTAAGGTTAATTTCTGGTTCAATTTCAAACCCTTTCATGTCCATATCTGAAATTGTATATAGGCTAGCCGAGCGCGACACATAATGCTCCAGGAGTTTTGTTGACAATATTTCATAAGTGGAGCTTCCATCAAAACTGCCCTCAGGAGCATAAGTATGATAATCCCTCGGCCCATTCCCCGCTTGGGTTGGATTGCGAAGCCAGTCAGGGGCGGATCGCCTATCTAGGCCAAAGGCATCAAAAAAATTAATCAAATTATTACCAACTATAGTGTAGAGGTTATTTCCTCCCTGTTCTTCACTCGGATCCTTGTTGAGGAACCGCACAATCTCCAATTCAAAAAATCTCCTGCCATAATTATACAAACCCAAGTCCCTACCTCCCACCACCGCATCCGTTTCAAGCCACTTGGTGCTGAAGCGGAAGCAATTGTACGCCGCTAGTGAACCCTCGATTCGCACTGTATTGCCGAACGGGTCATAGTCGTAGGTTGCAACCAGATTGCCGGTATTGGAGGCAGCAAGAGTGATTACATTACCGTTACCATCGTAACCGTAGAGCACGCGATTGGTGGTAAAATTACCGCCTCCCGTTGGCACCCGCAGATCCGCCATGAGGAGCCCGCCGATTCCTCCAGCACCGCCGCTGGTTCCGCCTAAATCGAGACCCCAGGCATAGTTTCGCAAGATCGCGTTGCTGTTATTGCCATCCAGTTCGGCGACCATGTTCCATCCGTCGTAGAGGTAATTCACATTCATGGCTGGGTCGGGATTTCTTACGCTGGCTCCGACCACGGTCTGCCAGTGATAAACTTTCGTGTTAATGCAGCGACCCATGTTGTCGTAAACGTGCTCGATTCTTTCGTGGGGTGCTCCCGCTGTGATGGCAATATCGCTGGTCTCTTGCACGATCATGCGGTTTTCCCCATCATAGGCGTAGTGCCATTTGCCGTCCTCGATGAGATTCCCATCCGCGTCGTACTGCAAATGTGTCGGCTCTGGCTTTAATAGATCATGCCCTAATTCTATTGATGTATTCCCACCGACAACCCCAGTAATGTTTAAGGCTATCCACTGCGCGTCATTGCCGGACAACGTTAAATTGGCATACCAATATTTTCCAGCGCGCAAGGTAGAGTTGCCGTTCACCGTGACGTTGGCACTGGTATTGGAAGAACCCATAAATTCAAGCGTTCTTGGCCCACTCCATAGTTCGTATTGATTAAGCAAATTTGCTCCAGTTGTGCCGTCAGACTCCAGTTGGGGTCCCCATGTGCTACCGTTTTTCGTCGCCGACTGCAAGTTCCCGATGTCGTCATAAGCGTAAGCCAAATCCGTCCCGGGAATCGCCGTACTATTCCCCAGTTTTTTGATGGCTGAGGTCACCTGCCCGGTCTTGCTGGCCACACCGTCAGAGTCATAGCCGTAGGTCCAAAATTCGCTGTCCTGGTTGGTCGCCGACGTCCTCTGATTGCGGTCGTTGTAGGCGTAGCTGATGGACTGATTTCCGCCTGTAAGCGTGTTGTTGGAAGAAATCAGCCGGCTCATGTTGTCGAACGTTCGATTGGCTGTCAGGGTGGCATTGCCGTTGTGTTTCGAGGTGATGGTTGAGATCAGCGTGCTATTGGCCACATAGGCGTAGCTGACCGATTCATTTCCCCAGGTGACGTTGGCCAGGCGGCCCGAGGCGCTGTCGTAGTCGTAGGCGAGCGTGTAGTTGCCGACGGTGAGATTGGCGACGCGGTAATTCGAGTCCAAGCCACGGGAGAGGGTCGTGTTGGCGAGGACGCCGCCGCCGTAGGACTCGGCGGTGAGCACGCCGTGGGTGTAGGTGAGGCTGCGCGTGCCCGCCCCATCCGTTATGTTCCCGGCGCGGCCCAGGCGGTCGTAGTCGCTGAAGGTGACGTTCGGCGTCAGGCCGTCGTTGTAGGCGATGCCGACGGGATCGCCGGTGGTGCCGTTGTACGAGAACGTGGCCGTCAAGGGCGCGGTCGAGGTCGTGTTGCCCGAGACGGTGGTCACCGACCGCGCCCACTGGCGGGTGAGGGTCCGCCCCGCGCTATCGTAGGTGTACGCCGGGCCGGAACCGTCCGCGTAGCGCTTCTGCGTCAGCATCCCGGCGTCGTTGTAATGCCAGCGGGTGTCGGCCGCTCCGCCGGTGCCGCTCCCGGAACTCGTGTTAAAATCCTGCCAGGTCGTCTGCTTGGTCTTGCGCCCGGCGTAGTCGTACTCGTAACCAACAGCGTAGCCGCCCGCGCCGTAGCTCAATCGCAACTGCCCCACGGCGTCGTACTTCAGGACGCTTTCCTCCACGATGTTGCCCGAGGTGCTGCCCACGCGCCGGCGCACCGTCTCCGTGCGTCCGCCGTTCGCGGTGTCGTCCGCGTAGGCATGCGTGACCACCTGGGCGCTGGCCCCGCCGCCCGGCGCGGGCAGCGTCGTCGCCGTCATCCGCCCCAGCCCGTCATAGGCGTAGGTGGTCGCGCCCGCCCGCGCGTCCGTCTCCGCCGCCAGCCGCCCGTAGGCGTCGTAGGTGTACGTCTTCTTGCCCAACTGCCCGCCCCCGACCGCCAACTGCGCCACGCTCGCCGTGCGCCCGTTCTTGGTCACCGTCACCACCTGCGTGCCGTCCGGGTTGGCCGCCGTCGTGGTCACCGTGGCGTTGCCCGCGTCCACGCTCATCGTCGTGTTCGCCGTCAACCCGTCCGCCACCACCGTCGCGTCAAGCCCCGCCAACGCCGTGTTCGCGGTCGTGGTGACGCTGGTGTTGGCCGTCACCCACTGCGTGGTGACCACCCGCTTCGCCGTCACCGTGCTGCCGCCCACCGTGAAGTTGCCATAGTCCGTGTCCGTCTGCGTCAGCCGGTCCACCCCGCTGAAATCAATGTTCCCGTTCCCGTTGATGTCCACGCACGTCGCATTCATCACGCCCCAATCATCGTAGGTGTAGAGCGTGTCGGGCACGCCTGTCCGCGAAACTTTGACCAACTGGCCCGTGGCGTCGTAGGTGTTGGTCGTGGTCGCCGATCCCAATCCGCTCGGCGACGGCCCCGTCGTCCGCCAGTCCCGCCCCGCGAAGTCCCGCTCCTGCGTCACCGCCGCCGCCGCTATCGGTGAACCGTTCGCGTCCAGCGGCGTCGTGGTGGTCGTCTGGTTGCCCCCGCTCGAGATCCCGTAATCGTACCGCACCCCCCGCGCCGCCGTTCCGCCCACCTCGTACAACGAGCCGTCCTGGTAGTATTTCTCCACCCGCGTCGAGCCATCCGGGTATGTCGTCGTGTGGATGACCAGGTCGCCCGCGTAACTCACGGCGTAGTCCGTCTCCCGCGCCAAGGCATCCTTGGTGGAGGTCAATTCCCCGAAAATGTTGTACGTGTTTTCGGATTGGGTGACCTGGTTGCCACCGCTCGGCCCCACCAGCACCTTCGTCTGGCGCCCCACGGCGTCGTACTGGTATTCCGTGCGCACGGGCGGCTGGTCCGACGAACTCAGGTCGTACTGCGTCATCACCGTCACCTGGTTGCGCCAGTTGTGGATGTAGCTTGTCGTCACCCCATAGCCGTCGGTCGTGGAGGACAACCCGCAGCAATCGTAGGAATTGTAGCCCGTCAGGCCGTTGAGGGTGGTGAAGCTGGTGGGCCGGCCCCATTGGTCGTAACCGCCAGCACTCCAATTCTCGATTTCAAACGAACCCCCCGGCAAATAACTAATGGAATGGTTCAAGTGACTCTGGTTGTCGGTTTGGGTGTTGGAGTAGTATAAGAATCCTCCGAGGCTCCACCCCAGGGGATAACCCGAGTTCGGCGCGGAATCATAATTTCTAAGGCCGTATCTGATTTGCACCTCGCGCGTGCCATCAATGTACCAATACACCTCGATGCGGTTATTGGAGTGCAAAACCGCCGCCGGCAAGCCCTCGATATTCCCGGAACCGGACATCGCGGCATCCGTCAAAATCGTTTTGGTGCCGATGTTGGTGCTGTCGTCCCAATCGGTGACGCCGGGACTGACGGCGGTGTTGTCGGTGACCCAGCGATAGTCGTTTTTGCCGTCGGTCAGGTTGCCCCACTTGCTTAGCACATGCCATTTCTTCCCCGCCACCGTGCCCCCGAGGGATTCCGCCTCGAGGCTGATGGTCGTGTTAGTGGCGGCGCTCTGGGTCGTCTCGAAACTCCGATTCACGTTATCCGGCCACGCGCCCGTGAACGGATTGCTCTTGAACTGTTCCACACGATTGAGGACATCTCCGTCCACGTCGTAATCCGCGTAATAAGTCCATTGGCCCGTCGGCTCCAGCACGCTTTTCATTTGGCCGTACTTGTTCCCGTCGTTGAGGCTGTCCCAATACTGCGTCCAGCGGAAGCGCGTGCCCGCCCGGTCGTACAGCTCCAGCTTCACCACGTATTTGCTCTTTAAGAATTCCTGGACCCGGAACAGGAACGAAGCGTCGCTGTCATCCGACAAGTTGTATTTCACCCGCATGTCCGCATAAACACCATTGATCGGCTGGGACTCCAGGAAAGCTTCTTTTGAAACCACCGTATTGCCCTCGGTGATAGTCAACAGCCAACCCTCCATTGCGAACGTCGACTCCCCGCAATTAAAGGTGTCGGTGATCCAGTCATACTGCGAAACCGTCGTGGTGGTGTTGGCAATGGTCTTGGTGACCTTCAAATGGCTGCCCACGGTGCCGTTGCCGCCCGGGTCCTCAAATTTCCAAGTCAGATAGGGCCCGCCGTCCGGCGGGATGTAGTAGTTCCCATTCATGCTCAGCGGCGGCGAAACGGGACGCTGATAAAAATCGAGATTATAACTATTGTTACCTGTGACGTTGGCCACCACGAGCACCTCGGGCGTCAATAGCTGGTAGAACGTGCCGTTGCCATCGAGCTTGGTGACACTACCGGGTGGCGGGACTACCGCCAAACTAGAGGGAGAATAGAGCGCCGCGCCCAAATGCCGATCTCGCGCGTGGAGACTGATTTCCCCGGTCGGCCCGATCTGCGTGCTCGTCCCCAACGAGATGTTAACATCAATGCTGTTTAGGGAAATTGGGTAGGATTTGCTGTAGTCGTTGCTGTTGACTCCTGGCGGGCAAGTACCACCGCAAAGGGTGCAAGTGCCGTTAAATCCAGTAGTGGCGGTTGAAGTCGTTCTTGCCGCACTCTGCACTGGCGCGCCGCCGCTACTTCCACCGCCTCCCTGAGTCGGGGCCGAAACGAGGGATACCTGCACATCGGTGATGTAGGTGGAACCAGACTCGGGCTGCGGGTCGAGCCTAATTTGGTCTCCAGGGTGAACTAAAAAAGTTTCCCAGCCAATGGCTGGATAGCCACCAATGGCATCACCTAAGAAAACTGATTTCGTCACCACATTACCAGAAAGGGAACTGATAAGCATGGCGTGCGGCGCTCCTGAATACTCGGATTCCGAATAACAGAAAATCGTCAACTTATATAATGCTCCTTGAATTCCTCCCGTGACATACCCGCTCATATTACCAGTTGAATTTAAACTAAAACCATCATCAATATATAATCCTTGATATCCATAAATGTCTGGTGCCTCGGGATGCCAGATCTCCGAAATATCCAGCGTCGACGAATCACCCTGCGTGGCTTCAGTCCGTGACCAGCCACTAAGCGCCATCGCAGTTACAGCCAACATCAACCGCCAGCCGCCGGGGAATGAAAGAAGTCTGCGCATGTTCGGAAAACGAGTTGAGGGGTGAAAAGGTGTCAATCGAGCGGGGTGAAGACGACGAGGGCGACGGCGGCATCATGGGGCGGCGGCGGGGGGATGGACTCAGGATCCTGCGGGTCGGAGCCGCCGAGGTATTCCTGCTCATTGGAATAGCCGTCGCCGTCGGCGTCATCGCCGGCGTCGTTGACCAAGGGATTCAGGCCGTGAGCGACTTCCCACCCATCATCCATCCCGTCGCTATCGGTGTCGGTGGACTGCCAGTTGGTGCCATGGTGCCATTCGTAGGTGTTGGTCAGGCCATCGTGATCCTTGTCCTCCGTCGGGCCCATGTCGGTGTCGTCATAGACCGGAGTTTCGTCCTGCTGCACATCCCAATTGTCATCAGCGATGTCCGGCATAAGCAAAACGGCGCGAACGCCCTCTTCGGTGTCGGCCTGGCCGACCGCAAATGCATCGGCCAACCCGACAATGCCAACACTGTTCCACCATGGATCGCCCCCATCCGGGCTGTATTCCGGGCGAATGTCCACACCATCCCGAAAAAGGTGGCTGCCGCCCACAAGTTCCAAACCCTGGCTGTTGGACGAAGGCAGGCTTCCGCCAACCGACGGGCCATTGTCCGGTGGCGGCCACTCACCCACGTAGAAACCGACCCACCCGTCGCTGAGCGTCCAGGTGGCATAGTCAGTGATCTCGTACACCGGATCGTAGCCATCAATGCTGACATCGAAATAGAAATAATACGTGTCGCCGTCCACGCCGGCCAATACGGGATCGGCCAAGACCGTAATTTCCTCGGGACTCCACTCCAACCCGGTGTAAACACCGTCATGCATATCCAGGGAAAGCACTGTGGGCGACTCATCTTCGCCGTTCCAAGTCGCCGGCAGGCCGGATTCGTTTTCAACGCCGAAAACGCCGCCGTCAATCAGGTGATACCAAGTATAGCCGCCCGGCGCAGGATAGGTATTGCCGCCGAGATAGATGGTTCCCTCATCCGTCAGAAAGTCACCCGCGCCGGACATATCCATGACTACTCCGGGGCCGATGTCGATGACGGTGTAGTGGAGGCTGGCGCTGTACTGCACCGCGGGGTCGAGCGGGGCGGCGTCGGAGTAGTCATCCACGCCGTCATTATCGGTGTCGGCATTGAGTGGATCCGTAGCCCAGGCCACCTCGTCCCCGTCTAAAACCCCGTCGCCGTCGGAATCGGGATTGTTGGGATCGGTCCCAAGGGCGTTTTCCTCACCATCCGTCAGGCCGTCGTGATCGGTGTCGGCGACGAATGGGTTAGTGGTGCCGCCACCGTGAGTTTCCTCGTAATCCGAGAGGCCGTCGCCGTCGGTATCTGTATTGTTGGGATCGGCGTGGTAAACATAAACTTCGTCGTAGTCGGAAATGGAGTCACCATCGGTGTCGGTATTGCGCGGGTCGGTGCCAAAGGCGTATTCCTCGGCATTGGTCAAGCTGTCGCCATCAGGATCGCCAAGAGGACCGTTGGTGATGTTGCCCGAGCCGTTGTCAAAGGGACTGAGGCTGTGGGCCACCTCCCAGACATCAGGCAGGCCGTCATGGTCGGTGTCCTTGCCGGGCACCGTGAAATTCCCCAAGTCAAAGCTGAAGGCCATCTTGAGCTGGCCGAGATTGGCCAACAGGGCATTTGTTTCCGGCGGAGTATAAGGCTGCCACGGATAATCATAGTACCAATGACCCGAGGACATGCGGGAGTCCAAATTGGCTTTCGTGTCATAGCCCACCGCGATGAGGCGGTCATAAAACGGCTTGGCCACCGCTTTGACATGGCCGAGGCTGACCCAGCCGTAGTTGAGACTGGTGTTGGCGGTGAAGCCATTGACCAGGGCGTCAATTTCCGGCCCCGCCCCACCGACCGACGCCAGTTGATCATTGAGGTAAAGGCGGGCTTTGGCGGCCACATTCTTCAATTGCCCAAGATTAACTGGAGCATAGTTGGCCGCCGTTGTATTTCCGGCAATAATGCTGGTGTTGCCCGAAGTCCACCATGCCGGGTCAGCCGGAGGCGTGGCATAGATCGGCAACGCCGCCATCCCCAAAAAACCTGCGAAGATGGCGATAAGTTGGCGCATGGGGTGGCTAGCGAAATAAAGAGGTGGAGGGCGGGTGCCGTATTTTCGATGGGCTCAATCGCCGTAAGCGCCCATGCTGATGTCACCGTAAATGTGGCCGGGATAGATCACGCCACCCTGGATAATGGCATCGCGGTGAAGGGTGGAATTCCCAATGTTGAGATTACCGGTGATGGTGACAGTGGCGTTGCTGCTGGCCCGCAAGCGCTCGGTGCCATTGGCGGACAAGGCGATGTTGCCGCCAGAAGGTGAAAAAAGGCCGGTGCTGTTGCTGGAGTTGAAACGCATGGCCGGCACGGTGGCATTCCCGGAAGCCAGACCCCGGATGCTGGCAGCCCCCAAATCCACGCCGCTGCCGGTGGTCAACCAGCCGGAGATGTTTCCCGTCCCTGCCACTTCGAGTTTATGAGTCGGATGATCGGTGCCGATGCCGATGTTGCCCGAAACATCCATGACTCGCAGCCGCTCAGTTCCGTTCGTGGTGATGGCCAATGCGGCGCCATCGGGGGAAAACAAACCGGTGGTCGTGCTATTGCCAAAGCGCAAATTCGGCCCGTCACCCGTGCTGGCGGGAATCGGAAAGACCAAGTTATCCGTCGGGCCCAAGAGCGAGACCCAGCGTCCAAAGTAGCCCAATTGCAGATCGCTGCCACTGTACCATCGCAATATCCCATCAAAAGCGTTCAACGCGGTTCCCGCATCGGAATCCAGACGCAGGCGACCCGTCACTTCAACCCGCTCCGACGGTGGATCCACGAAATTGCCGACGCCCAAGTTGCCATTTTTGGCGATCAATAGGGCGTTGCTGTATGCGCTGTTGCCATTACCAACGATAAAAATCGGCTCGCCGGCAACCCAGGTGGAATTGTCCCACGCCGGGCTGCTGGGATAGGCCGAGCGAGTGCCGACGACGATACTGCGATAACTGAAGGACTGCTGGGCAAGGGTGCCATCGCCCACCCCCAGCACGATGCTTTCCGTCGCCCGGGGAATGGCAAAATGCCCAAGCGCGAGCGAATTATCGGCCATTGCAGAAGTGCCCAAGCCAATGGCTATGGCTGCAATGGCAGTGGAATTGCCCGCAAGGCTGATGCTGTAATTCCCACTGACGTTGCCACCCCCGAAGGCCGTCGAGAATTCCCCAGTGGCCAGGGACCCGAAATTGACGGCCAAGGCGGAATTGCCGGAGGCCAACGACAAATAGCCCAAAACCACAGCGTGGTTTCCCGTAACTGTGTTCGTGTTGTTGCCCCCTACCACGTCGCCCCCGGCGGACAATGTGCCCGTCACCTCATAGTTGCCCGTCAAGGGTTGGGCGTGGAGGGCGTGAGCAAGCACCACGGTAACCACAATAAGCGCAACCCGAGCGAGTGAATTCATTTTCATGGCGGGCTTTGAGCTGGCGGTCGGTCGTTGCGTAAAAAAATGCAGGAATTGAAAATGATTAGTCACCAAACTGCCCCATCGGAATGTCGCCGTAGGCCCCGCTGCCGATGCTGATGTTGCCCGTGATGTTGGCGGTGCCGGTGATGACGGTCTTGCCGTAAACCGTGACATTGCCGCCACTATCGGCGCGCAATCTCTCCGTGCCGTTGGCGGTCAGCGCAACCGCGCCAGACACTGGCGAGAAAATCCCCGTGGTATTTCCCGATTGAAAACTGATACTTGGCGTTGTGTTCCCGCCCGAAGCCAGGCCCTTGATGGTCGAATTGGCCAGGTCAACGCCGCCACTGGTGGTCAGCACGCCGGAAACCTGCGCCGTTCCAGCCACTTCCAAAGTGTGGGAAGGGCTGGTCGTGCCGATGCCGACATTGCCTCCGCTGTCCACCCGCAGCCGCTCTTGGCCGGAAGAGGTTATCGCAAGCGTATTATTTCCCGGTGAAAAAATGCCGGTGGAATTACCGCTCGTGGTGTAAAGACTCGGCAAGGAGGCGTTGCCATTGGCCAAGCTCAGGGTCGTGGTCGCATTGGCTATGCCAGTCAATGAAGTCCACGCTCCATCTTTACGCAGTTCGAGGGCACTCCCAGTCCAGCGCAGGGTGCCATTTTCGCTCGTAACATTGCCCCCACCGTCCGCATCCAGGCGCAAGCGCCCCTTAACCTCCAGCACTTCCGTCGGCGCGGTGGTGAAATTGCCCACCCCCATGTTTCCATTCTTGGTGATCAACAGGGCATTGCTGGCGGTGCCATTACCATTGCCAAGAATCAAGAGGCCATCCGTCCCTACCCAGGTGGTGGCATTTTGGCTGGCCAGCGGGGCATTCAATGAACCAATCACGAGGCTGGCGTAGCTGTTCGCCGTTAAATTGCTGCCGACCACAATGCTTGAGTTGGCATTGGCTGAGGACAAATAGCCCAGGGCAACGGAATTGGTCATGTTGGCGGTCGTGCTTTCGCCGATAGCCACACTAAGGTTGCCGATGGCCGAGGCGTTCTTCCCCATGGCGATGGCCGTGTTGCCCGAAGCGGTGGACTGATAGCCCAAGGCGGTGGAGTAATTTCCTGAGGCGGTGGTATGGTAACCCGTCGCCAACGAGGCATTGCCGGAAGCGGTCAGATTAAAACCCAAGCCAACCGCATGGTTGCCGCTCACCGTGTTGGTGTTGGTAGTGTTCGCGGCCGTCTGGCTGCCACCCGCGGACAACGTGCCCGTCACTTCGTAATTGCCGGTCAAGGTAGTGGGCGGATCGGCCCGCACGCTGGTGTGAGGCCAAGCCAGCCCTAGCACCATGGCGCTGACAAAAAGAGGCACATGTAGTCGTGTTTTCATGGTGTTTTCGTGGTGGGGCCGGCAATCGGAAGAAGGGGGACTGGCATTTTTCGTGATGGTAAGATTGGTTCCGGCCAAAGGCTTTCGAGTTTAACCTTGTCAGCATAAAGCCAAGGACGTTCGGAAAGAGAATCAAGCACCCGGGTGCGTGCTTCTGCTTGCACCTGCCGGCCCTGAGTCAGGGCGTTTGGTGTAGAAATCACCACACCACTTAGACAACGAATGCTCAGGCTCTTGCCTTTGGGGTTGAAGCCCGAGAGCACAAAGGGCTCGGCGCTGGGAAACACCAGCAACTCCGCCTTGCTGTCCGCGATTTCGACCGCGCGCGCCAAATCCGGCGCTAATTTCCACGCGGGGCCAGGCAGGCCCGCCTGCCAAGCCTGCTCGGCCTGCTTCAGATCATTGATTAAATCCAGTCGTAGCGCTTGTTCATCGGCATCCCCGCTAGGGCTTGCCCCATCCAGCGCTTGAATAACCGCCGCGAAATCTTTCGCAGAGTTTAACGTCGGATGCACAAAAACAAAGGGCCGCGCATAGAGCTTGCCCGGCTTTGATAAGACCTCCACTGCCTGCTGGTATTCATCAAGTAGGCTCATTCCTGTTGTCGTGTCCAAGTCAGCGCGAGTGGGCTGGCTCTCTGTACCCGCACCCGCATGGGCCACCGCCCATCCATCTGGCAGACCATCCTGGTTGTAGTCCACGAACAGCGGGTTACTGGCACTGGCATAAAGATCATCCACATACACCGGCGCGTGCAAGTCGCCATAAAGAATCAGTTGCCGGGAAGAAGTCGGTTCCAATCCCAGGTTCGCAGCCACCATCTTGCCTTCCACGTACAAGTCCCAAATTTTTGCGGCTAAATCCAGCCGTAGAGTCACTCGCACCCATTGGGCCACAGAATTATCAGGATTGGTCGGCCAACTCGTTCCAACCGCACGCCAACCGCCACTCGACGCATCGTACGCCAAAAGCTTTCCGTCCGTGCCCACCAAAAGCACCCCCGCCAGCGCCCCAACAGCATCCACGGTGTTGGTCGCATTCTCTCCCACCATGGCCACGGGCCGCAGTCGAAAATCCACAAACAGCACGCTCTTGTCACCGGTAGGAGGCAAGGGAAAAACCACCTGCCCGGCGGGCTCGGTGGCTTCAATCTTGAGCGAGGAATTACCCGAGTAACTCGTTTCATGGGTCACGGTGGTGTGGCCCGTCACCACCTTCCACGTTTGCCAGGCCGATACTGGAGCACCGTCCGACGGTGTCTCAAAACCCTCGCGAAATTCTGTCACCGGCGTAAACCTCTGCGTCCCGGTAGCCCCCAACAAGGGGCACCACGCGAACATTGCGACCAACGTTAGGGCGCGAAACGGCATGAGCTTGAGCGGGCTCTCCCAGTCAAAATTTGGGGTTATTTGCCTAACTGCAACAGGAAGAAACCCGGATTTTGTTACCGGTACAACACTAATGTATCCGTCAGCATCCTTTTACCGGAACTGACACGAATCACATAGCTAAAAATGTCTGTGTGATTTTTCAAATTTGAAACCGACTAAGGCATAAACCCTATTTCCGATCTCTATGGTAATTCCACTTTAAGTTCCCGCAGTGATACGAATCGCAACTACCAGACCAGAAAGGATTAATGAAAATTTCCCGCCTTGCTACTAAAACCTATCGGCGTTGAAGCAAATTCGAGGCGAATCTGGGCTAATAGGCGTCGCAGGATTTAAATGGTACTCTCGGGCCATGAATCCAAAACCAACCATCTCGTCGACGCAACCTTCTCCAATTTTCGCGCCTGATTTGCGCTCCCCTGCTCCGACCGCCTCTCGGTCCCTTCGTCTAGCCTACTCACGCACCGAAGCGGCGACTATTCTAGGGGTTAAGCCGGTTACGGTAGACCGTCTCGCCAAACGAGGTCTACTACGGCCGTCCCGGGCTACTCGTAAGCCTTTGTACCCACATTGGGAACTCGAACGCTTCCTCCGCGAAACAAGCGCGCCGATCATATTATAAAGGCAACCGAAGAATTAACTCCTTGGAAGATTCTCAAGATTATTTTTCGTCGTGTGGTCGGTACGAGTGGTCAAGTAAGGTTTCTGTTAGCAAGCTGCATGAGGGCAATATGCAAGTTCTCTGGTTTTAGCCAAGGGCTCTTAAGCATCCCGCATATGGATCTCGCTGCAATGACGAATCGAATTGATTGGGAAGAGCAAATGAGTGCGCTCACCAGACGGATTGAGTCGTGGAATCGCTAGGATTCAAGTCACTAAATGTGTAACCCGAATGTGTAACCCGGTGACTAAAAATGAGGCGGGTTTGGTGGAATCAGGAGAACTCAAGTTGAAGACTTGAATTAGATAACTCGCTGTAATTCATACTCAAGCGAACTCAGGCGAGTGTAAGTCTATTTTAGCAACAAGTATCATTTATCATTAGAAAACTGCTGCTCTATCCGCCTGAGCTACGCCCCCAAGGATGACTGCGCTTTATTTAGGGAAAATATCTCTCACGCGCAACTCTTCTGGAGAGCTGCTGCGGTGCACCCAAGATCAACCGCCTGCCCGAGGGCGCAACGGCTCGACTGAACTCGCCGAAGTCAAGATTGCGCCCCTACGTTATTCACCGATGCGTCCGGCGTAGTGCCCGGCCATTTCAATAGCCTCTAGCGAAAGCGCCGCTCACGCGCCGGTCGCAAGGGCTTGGCGGACTTGCTGGAGCAGGATCGGCACCGCCACGCGGGGGTCGTAGGCCTGCCCGGGCGCAGCCAGCGTCTCGATGGGCAGGTACCCGCGATAGCCGACGCCGTGGATGATTGGCAGGAGCTTTTTCATATCCATGCGCACGGGACTGGCGGCCCCGAAGGGGCTCTCCTTGATTTGAAAATTGATGGCGTGGGGCGCGACGCGGGCGATGTCGTCATAGGGATCCGGGCCGTGGAAGTTACCGGTGTCCACAATGACCCCAAACCACTCGGAATCCACCAGCTTCACAATTTTCAGCACCTGATCGCCAGTCTGCAGCAAGTCCGTGTGATTCTGAATGCCGAGCATGATGCCGTGTTGCCGGCCGTATTCGACACAGGGTTTTAACGCCTCGGCCACCCACCCTGCCGCCTCGTCCCACGCCTGGCCGGCGGGCGCCGCGCCGGCAAACACGCGCAGCGACGACACGCCGAGCTTGGACGCGACCTCGATCCAGTCCTTGGTGAGCTGCACTTCCGCCGCGCGTTTCGCCGGGTCAGGCTGGGCGAAGTTGGTGCGGATGCCGGTGCCGCTGATACCGAGGCCGAGCTTGAAGGCGCGGCGCTTCAAATCATAGATAAACGAATCTGCCGGGACTCGGGGGTAGCCGGGGAAGTAGTAGCCGGTGGCGTCCAGGGCGTCGAAATTGTTTTGCGCGGCGTAATCGAGCACGTCGAACACCGTCATGGCCGGCGCGCCGCCAGCCGCCGGGGCCGTCAGCGCCTGGTTGAAACTATAGATGCCGAGGGAAATCTTGAGCGGATGGCCACCGACGCTCGGGGCGGATTCGGCCCCGCGCGCGGGCAGGTTGCCCAAGCCCGCGGCCCCGAGCGACAACAAGGAGGCCCGCTGGATGAATTCGCGCCGATTGGGCTGGTCGCTCATGGAACGTTTGGCGCGGGGGCAACTGATCACATAGCCAATTATTGGCGGTGAGCCGTAGCAGGCAATCCCAACTTACTTCGTTTATCTGCTCAGGGATGGTGGCCTTAAGAACCGCTGTTAAACAGAGAGGGCAGCATCACGGATCTGCACTCTTGCAAAAGGAAAAGGGGTGATTTGCCCTTGGCCGGGCAAACCACCCCTTGATTTTCAATCGAATAGCGGGCAATCCCTTCTGTACACACAGCGGGTTCCGCTGCTGGCGGTCCATGCGGTACTCGCGATTTTGCCCGGTGCTAGCGATAGTAGATGTAGGAGTATTCCCAGTCGTCGGGTATGGTGTCGTTGTTGGTGTCCACCGTCGCCGGGGCGAGCCCGACGAGATGCAGGCCTTCACCGGTATCGGCAAAACCCGTAGCCGACCAGCCGTCCAATGCGCTCACTGTGATGCTGCCCCACCAAGGGCTGCCTTCATCCGGCACGTACACGGCCTCAAATGGAAGACTAATGCCAGTAACGCTGGTCGCGGGAGCGTCGTTGCCATTGCCATCCGAGTAGAGCGACCAGCCATTTTCCTCATTCCACATGAATACAGCCTCTTCAAATATTGGCGGATTGTAATAGTCCGGCTGCCCAACGACGAAGAAGTAGTAATCGTCATCCACACGACTGACATAGTCGCATGAAATCAAAACCACCGGATTATAGTACATCATATAGAGCGCGCTATCGATCGAGGGAAACTCGGGATGATCATCCATCAGATCGGCCGCGCCGAGGTCCGTGACCGTGACGTTGACCACCTGGAGATAATTGACCTCCGGATCCAGCGGGTCGAGATCGTGATAGTCGTTGACGCCGTCGTCATCCGAATCCGCGTTGAACGGATCCGTTCCGGCCATATATTCGTCATAGTTGTTCAAACCATCGCCATCGGGATCTCCGGTGGCGCCGTCATCACAGACAGCGCTATAGGGATCCAAGCCAACGCTGATTTCCCAGTCATCCGGGAGTCCGTCGCTATCGGAATCTGTGGCCCGGCATTTGACGGCCAGCGTCAGGAACAACGCCAACCCGTAGCATAACATTTTTCTTTTATCTTTCATGGTGCTTGTGGGGTTAAATGCCAACCCCGGTTTGCCGCTGGCCTGCACAGGAGGCCGAGCCAGAACCCAGGGTTGGCATTGGGCTGGCGACGACTTTGGCGGTATTTTCCATCCCTCGCGCGAACACGCGGGACGGACGACCAAATTTTGCGGCCATGGCTATGGCGCGTGGTTTAGGGAATGAACAGGCCCCGATCGTCAAAGCATTTTCAACTTAATGACGAAAAGTTATTTGTTGAAATAGTTGTCCTCGAAACTAACACAATCGAAATACGACCACCTCAAGTATAATTCCAAGATTTCTGATGGTTAATCCCTATATTTCATTGCGATTTAATGACGAATCCTGCATGGCCCTGACGCATTCGTGACAACAACATCCCCCAGGCACGGGGCTCGCAAAGCCCATAAATTCCTGACCAAGAAAACCGGAAAATCATCCAATGCACACACCCTAAGCTAAACAGGTTAAATCCCGTCTACCTAGAGTTCATGCCGGACGATTTTGCGCATGAGATACATGAATGCCATCGCCATTATTGCGACCAAGGACTAACATCCTAACGCCCCCAAAAAACTTCCTCTTAGTCCCGCCACCCGCGACCGGCCCTCTGCGCGAGCGCCAACAGCACAATTACTCCGCCTGCCCAGGGGCCCCTGCCCGGTTCCGAAATCGCGGCGATGACGGCGGCGTACGCCTCGTTGCCGAGTTCCAGGTGAACGGTGGTCGTCGGTTGGGTGTTGTTCCAAAAGAAATAATTATTGGGATCAGTCACCACGGATCTAAAACAGAGTCGGGTTGCCCCTTGCCATCTTCGGAGGCGAAGAAATTCCGAACGAGGGCCGGCTTAGCCGGCGGAAGAGCGGCAAGGATTGGCGCCTCATTCAACTGCTGGCAGCGGGCTCACATCCCTACTGGGGTCAGCCCAGGGGTGGGCCGGGTTAGGAATTCGCCGGCGGCAAAGTTGCTTGCGCAGGGGGCGCGACCTCGGCGCTGGCATGGTTGGCCGGGGTCGCCGGCTGGACGCTGAAGAGGTCGAAGGGTTTGTTGACGGTCACGCCACGGTCGTTCGTGGAGGAACAGCCGGTGAGCGCGAGCCCAAGCAGGATCGCGGCGGCGGGGGTCAACAGCGCTTTCATGAGGAATTTAGTCTAAATTACGGGCGCGAAACGTCAAGCGTCGGGTGCGTGTCGCTGTTGCAGGTTGGAAGGTTGCAAGTTGCAAGGGTTCTAGCTCTTGGTATCTGGTGCTTAGTGCTTAGTTCCTGGTGCTTGGTTTGGCCTTCGCGATCTTTGCGTCTTCGCGGTGATCTGAAAAATGGCATGGCGTCAGGTGGCGCAGTGGGGTAAATTGGGCGGACATGGAACCAGGCGCGCCGCGGCATCGGGGTTGGTATTACGGGGGCTTTGCGGTCCTGGCGCTGCTGCTGATCGCGGGGGCGTTGCTGGCCAAGCCCGTCTATCACCGGTTCAAGCTGTGGCGGGCGCTGCAATTGACGGAGGCGTCGGCCGAGGCCTTGCGCGGCAACGACCTGCGCACAGCCCGCGAAAAGGCGGAGGCCGCCATCGAGCTGTACCCGGCGGACGCCCAAGTGGAGCGCCAAGCCGCCCTCGTCACGGCCCAAAGTTCGCAACTGAATTCGCTGCCGTTCTGGTACGCAGCGTGGCAGATTTCGCACGACCCGGCCGACCACCGCGAATTCATCCTCGCGGCGCTCCAGGCCCGGCAATTTAACCTCGCCGCCGAGCAGCTCAAGCAACTGCAGGCCGAGGACCCCGCGAGCCCGCTGACGGCCTACGTCGAGGCGCGGGTGGACTACGCGCTGAGCCATTTTCCCGAGGCCATGGCCGCCGCCAAACGGGCGATGGACAGTGGGCAGGCGCCCGACCGCGCCCACCTGGTTTATGCGCTGGCGGCGCAAAATTCACCAGATCCCAAAATCCGGGCGGACGGCATTGACTACCTGCGCCAATTGGGCACGCGCACGGATTCCCTCGGCCTTGCCGCGCTGGTGGAGCTGGGCAATTTTGACGGCATCACGCCGGCGGACCAGGCACTGGTGGCGCAATTGCTGTTGAAGCACCCGCTCGCCGGTCGGGACGACAAACTGCTCGCCCTGCGCCTCGGCAGCCACGTGCCCGGCGCGAACGACGACGCCATTTTGCAAACCGCGCGCGAGCTCTATCCCGTCAACGACCCGGCGGGCCTGGTCGAAATCGGCCGGTGGCTCAACACCCAGCACAAGTACGCGGAGACGCTCAAGCTGATCGACTCCACCACGGCGCAGACACGGCGCGACCTGTTTCAAATCCGGTTGGACGCCATGGCCGCCGAGGGCCAGTGGGCGGCCATCAACAAGGTGCTCCAGCAGCCGAACCTGCCGCTGCCCGAGGACATCCGGCTGTTGTTCCGCGCCCGCACCCTGAGCGCGCTGCAACTCAACGGCGAAGCGGACAACGCGTGGGACGCCGCCAAGCTCGCGCTCATCAACGAGCCGGAAAAACTGCGCGACTTTGCGGAGTACGCGTCGAAGGTCGGCAAGGACGACGTGGCCCGCTCCGTCTATCAACGGCTGGTGCAGGACCTGGGCCAGCGCCGCAACGCCTATGAAAAATGGGTGCAGCTCGAACGACGCGGACGCCACACCAGTGCGCTGCACCAGGTGCTGCTCAAAATGGCAGCGGACTATCCGGAAGACCCCGCCGTCATCAACGACCTGGTTTACACCGGATTTTTGCTGGGGCAAAGCGACGATCAATCCATTCTCCTCGCGCGCAAAAACGTGGAGCAGTTCCCCAACCTGCTCGTCTTTCGCACCACCCTGGGGCTCGGCTATCTCCGCGCCAACCGGGCCGCCGAGGCCCTGGCGCTTTTTGACGGCTTGGATGTGGACTGGAACACCGCCCCGGCGACAATGCAGGTGGCGTATATCGCCACGCTGCGCGCCAACGGGCATTTGGCCGAGGCGGCGGCGTTGGAAAAAAATCTGTCCCGCCAGAATCTGTTGCCCGAGGAAGCGGCGCTGCTCGACACCTCGCCGAGCCTAAAAATGCCGTGAACTGTAGGGGCGGCGCGGCTGAGCTCGCCGAAGTCTGGCGACGGCCCTCGTTGTTTTCGAGCCTTAACCCGGCCCGCGCCGGCGCTGCCGCCAGGCGATCAAGCCCACCACCCCGCCCACGGCCAGTGCTCCGAAACCGGGCTCGGGTATCTGACTGAAGACCCAACCGGAATAGGGCGATACGCGCGTGGCCCCAAGCAAGGCCCCGTACTGTGTGCCATCGCCACCGGTATTGCCCGGCGAGTTGAAATCATTGATGCCGATCAGCACATTACCGCCGCCGAAATTGGCAAACACGCCGCCGCCGCTGTCGCCCTCCGCCACCCCGGCTTCGAGACTGGTGACCAACGGGGAAGAATAGGGAGACAACGTATTGTTCCCGACCGTATGGTTGTCAAAATCCGCGACGAGAACAGTGCCCAGGCTAGGATCGAAAGTGAAATCGAGATTCGGTGCCGAGTAATAGGCGTAAAGATCCACCACATTCGTGCCCGCGCGGGCGGTGCCGCGACCGGTAAAGTCGCCGCTGCCGGTCAAGCCAGTACCATTATAGCCGAAGCCAACCCAGGTAGCGGTGGTGGTAAGCTCAAGGTTCCCGGTGTAGAGCGTCGCAGGCGTCACATTGGAGACGCTGCCACCCAATTGCACCACGGCGATGTCGTCGTGCAGCGGCGAGGGGGAATAGCTGGGATACACGCTCGTGCCCGTGACGAGGTAGGTGTTGCCGCCGATGGTGAAATGCGAACTGCCGACTGCCAGCAAATTCGCCACATGGCCCGCGGTGAGCACGTAGTTGGGGGCAATCAACACGCCGGATAGCGCGCCCGAGGGAAGGCCAAAGTAGCCCACCGTGGGATAATTCAGCGCATTGCTGATGTAGTCGCCATCGTTGACCAAAAATGAGGGATCCAGCTCGACGATGGCGCGGGCGGGCAACGCCAGCACGGCGGCGGCCAAGAGACCCAAGGATGCTCGAAAAAACTGGCGCATAAACGGGATGACGATGACCCAAACGCGGCGGCATCGCAAGCCGAATGCAATTGGCGTTGCCCGGTTCCAGCGATTGCGTACGGTCGGGGGCTGCTCCGCCTGATGAATGACTTGACCGCCAACCTGCTGATCTTGCTGGCGGGCTTTCTGTCCTCGGCCATTGACACGCTGGCGGGCAGCGGTTCCGCCGTCTCGCTGCCCATTCTGGTCTTTCTTGGGATGCCGGCGAACATCGCCAACGCCACCAACCGCATGGGCCTGCTGGCCGGCAGCGTGGCGGCGATTCTCACCTTTCAACGGGCGAAAGCACTCGACTGGCCCGTGGGCATCATCCTCTGCGCGCCGGTGATTTTGGGCACGGCGGTGGGCGCGGAAATCGCGTCATTGTTGAACGCCAAGGAAATCGGCTGGGTGATTTTTGCGGCCATCGCCGTCACGTTCATTGTTTTGGTCAGCAACCCCAAGCAATTGCTGAAGGAGCATAGCGCGGAAAAGCCCTCGGTGAACAGGTGGAAGCTGCTGGTATTTTTCGCCATCGGGGTGGAGGCCGGATTTATCACCATCGATTCATCCGCCTACCTGTTGTTCGCGCTGGTGCTGCTGGTGGGATATAATCTCGTCAAGGCCAACGCGGTGAAAAGCCTCCTGCACTTTTGCGTGAGCCTGACCTCGCTGCTGGTGTTTGCGGGCAACCACGAGGTGGATTGGCACCGGGGCCTTTATCTCGCGCTGGGCTCGGTGGCTGGCGCGTGGGTCGGCGGGCTGCTGGCGATGCGGCCGTGGGTCAAGGTCTGGATCTTCCGCCTGCTGCTCGTCATCATCGCCGTCGAGTTGATCAAGCTCTCCCACGAACATGGCTTGATCTAAACCGACCGGAGCTCAAGCCGCGTGGTCGGCGGAAGCCGTGCCCGGTTGCACCACGGGCGCGGGGGCCACGACTTCGCCCTCGATGGGAGTTTCGCGGCCACGACGGATTTGCGGCTTCTTTTTGCCTTCGATGACGGCGGCGTTGATCACCACTTCGTCAATTTCGGTCTGGTCGGGCAAATCGAACATCAGGTCGAGCATGATGCCCTCCATGATGGAGCGCAGGGCGCGGGCGCCCGTTTTCAGCTCGAGCGCCTTGGTGGCGATGGCCGCGATGGCGTCGCGGGTGAACTTGAGGTTCACGCCCTCCATCGCAAAAAGCTTCGAGTACTGCTTGACCAAGGCGTTCTTGGTTTCCAGCAGGATGCGCTCGAGGTCTTCCTTCGTCAGCGAGTCGAGGACTGAGATGACCGGCAAGCGGCCGATGAACTCGGGAATCATGCCGAAACGGATCAAGTCCTCCGGCTGCACCGCGCGCATCATTTCATCGGCGGTAAGGGCGTGGGAATTGTCCGTGGCCATGTTGAAGCCGAGCACCTTCGTGCCCACGCGCGTCTGGATGATTTTGTCGAGGCCGACAAAAGCGCCGCCGCAGATGAACAGGATGTTTGAGGTGTCCACCTGGATGTATTCCTGGTTCGGGTGCTTGCGCCCGCCCTGCGGTGGGACGTTGCATACGGTGCCTTCCAAAATTTTCAACAAGGCCTGTTGCACGCCCTCGCCGGAAACATCGCGGGTGATGGAGACATTCTCGGTCTTGCGGCCGATTTTATCAATTTCGTCCACGTAAATGATGCCGCACTCGGCGCGCTTCACATCGTAGTTCGCATTTTGCAGCAGGCGGAGAACGATGTTTTCCACGTCTTCGCCGACGTAGCCGGCCTCGGTCAGCGTGGTGGCGTCGGCAATCGCAAAAGGCACGTCCAACTGTTTCGCGAGCGTGCGGGCGAGGAGGGTTTTGCCGCTGCCGGTGGGGCCGGCGAGGAGAATATTGCTCTTCTCAATATCCACCTCGCTAAACTCGGAAGTCAGGGCCCGACCTTCCGGGGCGGCATTGGCGCCCTGCCCTTGCAGGCGCTTGTAGTGGTTGTAAACCGCGACCGACAAAACTTTTTTCGCCTGGTCCTGGCCGATGACATAGCCATCCAGCGCCTTTTTAATTTCGGCGGGCTTGACCTGCTTGAAGACGGCCCGCGGTTCCGGCGTGCCGGTGGCCGTGCCCGCCCGCAGCTCGCGGTCAATGATGGTCTTGCAGACGGTGACGCATGAATCGCAAATGTACACCCCGGCGGGGCCCGCAATCATTTTGCGGACTTCGTTGTGCGACTTTCCGCAAAACGAGCAGAAAGTCATCTTGGTGGACTTGGCCATTTAGAGTCGATTTTACGACGGAAAACGCGACCAATGCAAAGGTAAAAAGGCGCGGCCTAAAGCCACCGGCCCACCCGCTCCCACCCTTAATGATCGCTCCGCTGCCTGCCCACGCGGTTTAGGGGCGTAGATTATGGCGGTCGGCCAACTGTTCGACAAACTGATGGGCGGCGCGCACCACTTCGGCGGGATATGTGGCTTGCTCGAGCAGCCGGATGGCGTTGCCGCCGCTGGCCAGGCCGGGTTTGAGCAGGTAATCATACTGCAATTTGCCGTCCTGCATGTGCTCGGTGAAATGAAACCGGGTGTAGGGCTGGTCCAGCAGCGAGGCGAGCAACGTGTCATGCGTCGTCACGATAACCAGGCTGCGGCGCCCGAGAAAATTCAGCACGGCCGCCGCCGCGGCGAGACGCTCCGTCGGGTTGGTGCCGCGGAATATCTCATCAATGACAAAGAGATGGCGCGAAGCCGGATCCTGGCTTAACTCGAGCAGCCGCCGAATCTCCTCCACCTCGACCATGAAATAACTCTTATGGTCTTCGATCAGGTCCACCCGGTGAATGGAGGTCATCACCTTGAGCGGCGGCATGACGACCGCCCGGGCGAAGCAAAAATGCAGCGTGCGGGCAAAAAGCAGATTCAACGCCACGCCCTTGGAAAAAGTCGTTTTGCCCGCCATGTTCGACCCCGTGATCAAAAGCGACTCGCCCGTTTTGATGGAGTTGAAAACCGGCGCCGTCGTCAATGGGTGGTAAAAATCTTCGAGCGTCAAAACCGCCTCGTCGGCAATGACCGGCACACAGACATGCGGCTGGGCCGCAAGAAAGTTAACGACCGCCAGGGTGGCATCCAGGGTGCCGACGGCGGCGTAAATTTCGAGCAGGACCGCCTGATGCCGGTTGAGCTCGCGCAGGGAGCGCAGGCAGGCGATCAATTCAAAGAGGAAGAACACATTCAAATAGGTGAAGAGCATGGCCACCAATTCGGGCTGCCGCGATTTGTCCACCAGTTGCCAGTGGAGTTTGGCGGCCAGACGGCGGGAAAAACCGGCCGTGGCCGCCAGTTTTTGCACCGGCTCCGCCGCCGGCGCCAGCCCGGCCTCACCCAGCCCGACGGCCACATTGAGCAGCGCATTCAGTTGCAGGAGCACCGTCGCATGGCCGAACACAAAGGACTCATACTTGCGCGAGAGCACCAGGTTCGCCAGCGCCAGCGTGATCAGGACAAAGACGAAATTGAAATTAACGAAACACAAAAGCAGCACGACGAGCAGCGCCACCGCCATCACTTGGGCGAAGACGAGAAGGCCCGCCGCAAACATGGACGGATTGAACAGCAGATCGATAATGCGGTAGCCATCACTCGCGGCCAGTCCCTGCATTTTTTCGCGGAGCGCGGGGACGGTTCCAGGATTTTCCGTCAATGTCTCGCGGAGCCGCGGCTGTTGCGCGAGCGTTTGTGGATCGGACTCCCAAGTGCGGATTTGGTGGTAGAGAACCTGCTGGCCGAGGGGGGTGGCCGTTTGGTCAAGCCGGCGAAAAACCAACTCCATATCCAAGTCGCTCCATAATTTATCTTCCACCTCGCGCCCCGCTGTGGCCGCGCTCAGATGGCGATGGTATTTCGCGATCTGGGCGAAGTCCCAGGCCGCGGGTTCGGCTGCGGGGTCGTCCGCGAGTGGCTCCGGGTTTCTGAAGTGGGCGATCACGAGAGTCGCAGAAGCCAGCGTGGCGACACCATTCCCCTAGGCCGCGAACGGAGAAGATTCAATCTTCTTTGAACATCTGTCCAATCGCCGACTTCTACCCGGCCCTATTTCTGCTCAGGCTTGGCCACGACGTGATCCACCAAACCATAGGCCTTCGCTTCCTCGGCCGTCATGTAGTAATCGCGGTCGGAGTCTTTTTCAATTTGCGCGACCGTTTTGCCCGAGTGGCGGGAAAGGGTTTCGTTGATGGTGCGGCGCCAGCGGAGAATCTCCCGGGCCGCAATCGTGATGTCCGACGTCTGACCGGTGGCGCCGCCGGTGGGCTGGTGAATCATCACGCGGCTGTTCGGCAGGGCGAAGCGCTTGCCCTTGGCGCCGGCGGCCAGCAACACGGTCGCCATGCTCGCGGCCATGCCGACGCAATAGGTCACCACGTCGCACGAAAGAAAATTGATGGTGTCGTAAATCGCCATGCCCGAAGTCACGCTGCCGCCCGGCGAATTGATGTAGAGGTGGATGTCCTTCTTGCCGTCCTCCATTTGCAGAAAAAGCAACTGGGCGATGACGGCGTTGGCGACGTCGTCATAAACTGGCGTGCCGATGAACACGATGCGGTCCTTCAGCAGGCGGCTGTAAATGTCCCACGAACGCTCGGAGCGACCGTCGCGTTCGTAAACCAGAGGAAGATAGTAGGGCACGGGGAAAAGAGGGTGAACTAAGCGGAGGGCGCGGGGGAAATCTGCGCCTTCCCGACGATGAAATCAAGCGTCTTCGCGTGGAGAATCGCGCGCTGCATCTGGGCGAGCAGGCTGCGGTCTTCCTGCAAGCGTTTCAAAATCGCCTCGGGCTTCTGGCGGGTCATCATTGCTTCCTGCATGATGCGCTGGTGCAAGTCGTTGTTCTCGACCTTCACGCCTTCTTTTTCGGCGATGCGCAGGAGGATCAAGGTCAGCTTGACGCGGCTGGCGGCGGCCTGGCGCGCGCCGTTGTAGAGCTCCTGCTTGCGTTTTTCAAATTCGCCCTCGGGCACACCCTGGCGCATCTGCCGCTCGATGTAATCGCGCAACAACGCCTGGGTTTCGTGTTCGACGGCGCTGTCCGGCAGCGGGAAATCCACGGCGTCGGTGAGGGCCTTGACGATCTGCTCGCGGCTGGCGGCCTGGGCCTGCTGCTCCTTGCGCGACTTCAAGTCGTCGCGCACGCGGTCATGCAGTTGCTCGGCGGTGTCACATTGCAGCGACTTCAAAAAGGTCTCGTCCACCGGCACGGGGCGTTTTTCGCGCACCTCGATCACCTCCATGGCGTAACTGGCGGTTTTGCCCGCCAGCGCCGGTAAATCGAACTCCGCGGGGAAAGCCTGGGTGACGTCCTTCTTGTCGCCGGCCTTCAAGCCGACGATGCCGTCAATCACGGCGCGCACGCCGGGCGCTTCCTTGGCGGCGGCTTCCTCCCAAGTACCGTGCTGGGTGCCAAAAATCGGGCGCTCCGGGGCGAGTTCGGCGATGGGCTGGCCGTCAATCGTGCCGGTGTAATTCAGCTTAACAAAATCCCCGGCCACGGCGGGACGCTCGACTGCGACGTAATCGGCCCGCTGCTCGCGCAATTCCAAAATCGCCTTCTCCACTTCCGCTTCGGCCACCGTGGTGCCCGGCGCCTGCACCGGCAGACCCTCGTAGGGCGGCAGGGGGATTTCCGGCAACACATCCACGGTGAATTTCGCGGTGCCTTCCTTGCCGGAAGCAAAGGCCTCGCCCTCGACGTTGACCAGCGAATAGACGTTGAGCTTCGATTCCTTGACCGCATGCTCGTAGGCCAGGTTGGCCACCTTGCGGTGCAACTCGTCGCCGATTTCCTTGCCGTAGCGGCGCTTGACCATGTCGAGCGGCGCCTTGCCTGGGCGGAAGCCCGGCAGTCGCGCACCCTGCGTGTACTGGCGGGTGACGGTCTTTTCCTCGGCGTTGACTTCCTCGGCGGTCACGCTGACCAGCAGCGTCTTGCGCGTGGGGGATACTTCTTCGACGGTTACGTTCACGGTGAAAATGAGTTGCCCGGCCCGTGGTTTCGCATGGCCGGAAACCGCCTAACCAACCATGCCCGGCCCGCCCGGTCAACGATGGATTTCAACTCTTCCCGGCACTCAATCCCCCCACATAGAGTTCCTCGACCTTGGTTCGCGCCCAGGGCGTCCGGCGCAAAAACTGCAGGCTCGATTTGATGCTGGGGTTGAACTGGAAGCACCGGATGTCAATCCGCCGGCCCAGCTCGGCCCAGCCGTGTTTTTCGACGAGCCGGTTCACGATCATTTCCAACGTCACGCCGTGCAAGGGATTCTTGGCTGGTGGGTCGCTCATGGGGCCGGGTTCTTTTTTAGCGCCGCTGTGAAAATGTCTCCCAAGGTCAGGCCCGCGCTCGAAGTCTCGAACAAATCAAGCATATCAATCCCGTACCGCCTTTCGCATTCCATGGCCAGACTCTCACATTCCAGTGCATCCGCCACCGTCCACTTAGGCGGATAGAGGGCTCGATAGATATCCATCACTTGGTCGTCCGGGGAGAAACTCAACCGGTTTTTCCGGGAAAACCCAAAGGCGCGAATAAAAAGCTCCAAAAACTCCCGAATCTCCTGCTTCGTGGCCGCCGGAAAACGGGCCCGCCACTCCTTGCCGAGGCATCCGCGGTCGAAAAAACGCTTCAGACGTTTCTTTCTCGCGACCGCCTGCGATAAAGCGGTGCCTATTCCTATTGCGATTAGGCAGGCAAAAAAAATATTCGAAGCCGGGTCAGACATGGCATTCTCTATGGCAGATTAAATCCCCTCGCCCCCGATGCTCAATGCCATTTTCAGGCCTTTTTCGCCTGATATTGGACACTGGCCTTGCCCGCAAAATGTTTGTCCTGCGTCCACAACGTGGCGTTATGCCGACGCGCCGTGGCAAGGATGACGCTGTCGGCCAACGCCAGCGATTCCGTCGCCCCGAGCGCCGCCGCCGACAGCGCGAGGTCAAAATCGAAATCCACCACCGTGCCCCGGCGCATTGCGGCCACCGCCTGCAAAGCCGGGCCTTCGCCGCGCTGCCGCGCCACCACCTTGAAGACTTCGTAGATATTAATGACCGACACAACGAGCAACTCATCGTCCTCAATGGCTTCAGCGAAGAAATCCGCCTCCGGCGAACCCGCCAGGTATTCGAGCCAGCCCGATGAATCCACCAAGTTCACAGCCGGTCGGTCGCGCGTTCGACAGTAGTGTCGAGGCCCTTCAGATAGCCGCGCAGCTTGCGCACGTCGCGCACCGGGATGACCTCGATGCGGTTGTCGAAAGCGATCACCTGCGCTTTTTCACCCGCACGCAAACCCAAGGCTTCCCGAACGCGTTGCGGGATGACCACTTGAAACTTGGGTGAGATGGTGACGGTGTCCATGGTTTGGTATGACGGTTTAACGATTTATCTATCGATAGTAAAAGTCAAGCCATTTCCGCCTTCCGGCCAGGCGTTTCCATCCGTGTTGGTTTGGGTGAGTGCTTCGTCACTTTGGCAACTTTCCTTTCGACTCGGCACGCTTCCCGCTACATCTTGGCTACCCATTTCCGCGGTTCTCCCCTCCGGTCCGCTACCTACCCACCATGCTTTCGCGCGTCGCCGACAACCTCTACTGGCTCAGCCGCTACATCGAGCGGGCGGAGAACCTCACCCGCCTCATCGAGGTGAACCTGCAATTGCTGCTGGATTTCTCCAACCTCGACGATGACAAGGTCAAAGACCATTGGCAGCCCATCCTGCGCGCCCTGTGCGACGAGGAAGCCTTTGCCAAGCTCTACCCCAAGGCCGACAGCCAGTCGGTGACGGACTACATCACCTTCCGCCGCGAGAATCCCAACTCCATCCTCTCCTGCCTTTTTGCCGCCCGCGAAAACGCCCGCATGATCCGGGACCAGTTGACCGCGGAAATGTGGGAGGCCATCAACGAACTGTACCTGTTCCTGCGCGCGACCAACGCCAAGAAGGTCTGGCGCGCCGGGGCGCATGATTTCTTTCGCGAGGTCAAAAAATACATCCATGCCTTCCAGGGTCTGACCCAAGCCACCTACACCCGTGATGAGGGTTATAACTTCCTCCAAATCGGCCGCTATCTGGAACGGGCCGACAAGACGACCCGCATCATTGACCTCAAATATCACATCCTGCTCCCGCGGGCTTCCGATGTCGGCGGCGCGGTGGACACGGCGCAATGGATGGCCATTCTGCGGTCGTGCAGTGCCTTGCAGGCCTACCATCGGGTTTACTTGGAAAGTCCCACCCCGTGGAAAGTCGTTGAGTTCCTTCTGCTCTCCGAAAACTTCCCCCGCTCGCTGCGGTTTTGTCTGAAGGAACTCAATTACTGCCTGCACCAGCTCTCGGAGAGCCCGGCGGACCAGTTTACCAACAACGCCGAGCGCATTTGCGGGCGCATGATTTCCCATCTCAGCTACTGCACGGCCGACGATATCTTTAAGGAAGGCCTGCATGAGTACCTCGACCGTACGCAGGTTTCGCTCAATGAAATCGGGGTGGCCCTCTACCATGCTTATATGTATGTCCCTCCGCCGGAGGAACTTGCCCAAGGGCAGAGCCAGGCCTGAGGGCCGGCAGGAAATGATGCAAATCGGAACACTTCAAATTGTTGAAAAAAAGTTTTGCCAAGCCCGCTTCTTCGTCTCTACCTTCACCTTGCATGTCGTTTAAATCCCTTACCCCCTTCATTGCCGCAGCTCTGGCGGCCCTTTCACTGGCTGGAAGCGGTTGCACGTCGTCCGACCAGTCGCACAAGTTCGCCGACCAATCGACCAATTTCTTCGGCTTCTTTGCGTCGCGTCCGGCTTCGTTCGCGTACACGCCGCCCTACACCCTGGCGGTGCATCAGGACGAACTCTGGCATCACCCGAACGCGAGCGGCGACCAAGTCACGCTCTTCGCCGGCCTGATTACCTACGACGACTATTAAACGTCGCCAGTTCTGACCACCCATGGGGTGGCTTGGAACATTTCGCTTTGCAAAAGCCCTGTTTCTCCACCGAGAAACGGGGCTTTTTGTTGAGGTGCAGGAAGGATGCCCCGCCTGCTGCTTCGAAGAACTGAGACTGAGCCCAGACGATCTCTTTTCAATTGTCGACTGATCCACCGGGGATTTCGGCGACAGTCCAAAACCCGTCGAATACGCACGACATTATCTTCAATTTTGTAGTAAATGGCGTAGGGGAATCGCCGGGAAATAGCTCGCAGGTAACCGCTAATGACCCGATGCGTACCCGCATAAAGCAAAAACGCATCAATATCGGAAAATAAGGTATCGAGAAAGTAATCCCCCACCCCCCGAATCTTGTTTCTCGTAAAAATGCCATCCGGCCACCAAATCATCCCGGGCTCGCTCTGATATTTCCAACTTCATCCCACCCGGCGCCGGATTGACTTCTTGGCCGCATCCCAAGGGATAAACTTGATCTTCCCCGCCGTAATTTCCGCCTCCGTCTTGCGCAATGTCGTCAGATGCCAGGTGGGCGACTCGAATTCCCGCTCATGCCGGGTCAAGTCCGTCCATAATTCCTCCATGGCCCGCAACTTCTCCGCCTGGGTCATCTTTTGGATCGGCAACAGTGTCGGCATAAGCGTTCTTAGTTTCGGTGGCCATTATCTGCCGACCACGAACTGGCGACAAGCCGGTTTTTTGCCCCACGGGAAGTGGTGGCAGCCTCTTTGCCCATTGCTTAAGGGCATTCTTTTGCCTTCATCCCTCCGCCTTCCTCCTTCATCCTTGCGCCCGTGTCTTTCGCCAACGTCGCCCGCTTTCTGCCTGAACAGGCCCGCGCCCAGCCGGACGCCTGCGCCGTGCGCGTGCCGGTCGGCAATGACCCCGCCGGCCTCGGCCGCATCGCTTATACCGAGCGCACCTTCGCGCAATTGAATGCCGAGGCCGAGGCCGCCGCCCGCCTGCTCCAAGACCGCGGCGTAACCCAGGGCACCCGCGTGCTCTTGCTGGTGCGCCCGGGGCTGGATTTGCTCCGCTGCACCTTTGCCCTCTTCAAGCTGGGCGCGGTGCCCATCGTGATTGACCCCGGTATGGGGCTGAAAAACTTTCTCGCGTGTGTGCGCCGCAGCGAGCCCGCCGCGCTGGTGGGCATCACCCGCGCCCACTGGCTGGCGCGTTTTTTTCCCGGCGCCTTGCGCTCGGCAAAAATCCGCGTGCGCGTCGGCGGCGGCGCCTGGGAGCGTGATCTCGCCGCCCACACTCGCCGCGAGCCGTTTCCCCTCGCCCCGACGCAAAGCACCGACCTCGCGGCGATTCTCTTCACCTCCGGCTCGACCGGGGCACCCAAGGGTGTGTGTTACGAGCACGGCATGTTCGAGGCCCAAGTGCGCCTGATCCGCGACCACTACGGCCTCGCGCCCGGAGAAGTGGACTTTCCCATCCTGCCGATTTTCGCGTTGTTCAATCCCGCGTTTGGCATGACCACCATCGTGCCGGAAATCAATCCCGCCCGCCCGGCCACCTGCGACCCCGCCCGCGTCGTCCAAGCCATTCGCCAAAACCACGTCACCAATTCCTTCGGCTCACCTGCATTATGGGCCCGCGTGGCGCGGTATTGCGAGACGGCCAAAGTGCAACTGCCGAGCCTGCGTCGCGTGCTGGTGGCCGGCGCGCCGGTGCATCCGGGCTTGCTGCGCCGCCTGCAAAAAATCCTGCCCAACGGCACCGCCCATGTGCCCTACGGCGCGACGGAGGCCCTGCCGCTTTGCTCGATTTCACTGGAGGAAGTCCTGGGTGAAACATGGAAATTGACCGAGCAAGGCCGCGGCTCCTGCGTGGGCCGGCTCTTTCCGGGAATCGAGGCCCGCATCCTGCCGTTGCGCGAAGGGTCCATCACCAGTTTGGTCAATGCCCCGGCTTTGCCCGCCGGAGAAATTGGCGAAATCGCCGTGCGCGGCGCAGTCGTCACCCGCGCTTACGACCGTCTGCCCGAAGCCACCGCCGCCACCAAAATCCCTGACCCTACCACGGAAAAACCCGATGCTTTTTGGCACCGCATGGGCGATCTCGGCTACCGCGACGCGCAAGGCCGGCTCTGGTTTTGCGGGCGCGTCGCCGAACGGGTGGAAACGCCGTCGGGCCTGCTTTATACCGATTGTGTAGAGGCGATTTTCAACCGCCATCCCCGCGTCGCGCGCACGGCCCTTATCGGCCTCGGTGCGCGGCCGAACCAGCAACCGGCGCTGGTGGTCGAGCCGGAGCCCGGCCAATTCCCGGGCACCCGCGCGAACCGCGCCGAGTTCATTGCGGAATTGCTGGCCCTCGCCGCTGGCACGCCTCTGCCCGCGCCCATTGCGCATATTTTTTTCCAGAGCCGCCTCCCCGTGGACGTCCGCCACAATGCGAAAATCCACCGCCTCGCCCTCGCCCGCGAGTATGCGAACAAACGATGAAGACGGCCTTCACCTTTCAACTGCATTTTTCATTTTAAATTTTGAATTCTTCCCTGCGCATTCTCGTCACCGGCGGCGGCGGTTTTCTCGGGCGGGCCATTGTGGGCCGCCTGCGGGCCCGTGGCGAAATCGTGCGTATTTTCTCCCGCGCCGCTCAATCAGGACCGCCTAGTGAAGGCGTTGAATTTCACGCGGGTGATCTGGCTGACTCAACAGCGGTGGATCGCGCCGTGGCCGGCTGTGATGCTGTTTTCCATGTCGCCGCCAAGGCCGGCGTCTGGGGCTCCTGGGACGATTATTTCCGACCCAATGTTTTAGGGACCCGCCATATTCTCGCCGCCTGCCGCCGTCATGCCGTTAGCCGCCTCATTTACACCAGCACGCCTAGCGTGGTATTCGATGGCGAAGCCCATGCCGGCGCGGACGAGTCGCTGCCTTACGGAAGTAATTTCCCCTGCCATTACCCGCATACGAAATCCATCGCTGAACAGGAAATTCTGGCCGCGCATGACGCCCAAAGCCTCCGGGTGGTGGCCCTCCGGCCGCATCTGATTTGGGGTGCGGGCGACCCGCATCTCGTGCCGCGCCTCCTTGCCCGTGCCAGCCGGTTGCGCATCGTGGGCGATGGCCAAAACCGGGTGGACCTCACCCATGTGCAACAGGCCGCCCAAGCGCATTTGCTCGCGTTCGATGCCTTGGCGGATCCGCGTCATCCTGCGGGCGGTCGCGCCTATTTCCTGTCCGATGGCGCACCGGTGGTTTTGTGGGATTGGATCAACGCTTTGCTGGATCGCCTCGGCCGGCCTCCCGTCACCCGCCGGATTTCACTTCCCGCGGCCCACTCACTCGGTGGAGTGCTGGAAACGCTGTGGCGCGTGTTGCCGCTTTCAGGCGAACCGCCCATGACCCGCTTTGTCGCCACCGAACTGGCGAAAGACCACTGGTACTCCATCGCCGCCGCCCGCCGTGACCTCGGCTATGCGCCGACGGCTAATGTGTCGGACCAGATGGATAAACTCATCGCCACCTTAAAGTCGAGTGTGGCTGTAAAAAGAAACTAACGCCGGACGGCCCCGCTCCATTTATTTCACGCCCAGCAGCCAGTTGACCGTCACGCCAAGGGATTGCGAGAGGGCGACAATTTCAAAATCGCTCACGCCGCGCCGCCCCGCCTCGATTTTGGCGATGCCTGCGCGCCCGATGGTCACGCCACGCGCGGCCAGCCGGCCCGACAGGGCATCCTGGGACAGGCGCGGCTCATGCAAACGCCGCGCATGCCGGAGGCGATGCTTGATGACGTTTCCAGTGGACCCTTTCGGGGCGGAGCGGGCGCGTTGAGGCACCTTCATACCATAACACCATTTAAATTAAAATGTGTGCCAAAGTGGAACACCATCGGTCACACCGTTGGGTTCCCGGCAAAAAAACCGGCCGATCACCGCTTCGGCCACCCTTAATCTACGCTCCGACGCCCAAACGGTCAAGAATACGCTGGAGATCTTCATTGCCAAAATACTCAATGATAATCCGCCCGTGTTTGGAGGCGTGCTTGAGGGTGACCCGCGTGTTCAGTTTGGCCGCCAGGCGTTTTTCCAAGTCACGCACCACCGTGGCTTCAGCCTCCGGCGCCGGGCGTCCACCGGCTTTGACCGTGGTATCCGCCTTCAGCCGGCGGGCTTGGTTTTCCAGATCGCGCACACTCCAACCCTCCTCGATGCTGCGGCGGGCCAGCAAGGCGCGCTGGGCCTGGTCGCCCACGGCCAGAAGGACTTTGGCATGGCCGGTCGAAAGCAGTCCCTTGGAAATAAATCCCTGCAATTCGCGTTCGAGGCTGAGCAACCGCATGGCGTTCGCCACCGTTGGCCGGCCCTTGCCCACCCGCTCTGCGACCGCCTCCTGCGTGAGGCCGAAATCCCGCAGTAAACTTGCATATCCTAACGCTTCTTCAATCGGATTCAAATCCTGCCGCTGCAAATTCTCGATCATCGCAATGACCGCCGCCGAGGCATCGCCGGCTTCGATGACCCGCGCCGGCACGACCTTCAACCCCACCATTTGGCAGGCCCGCCACCGCCGCTCGCCCGCGATCAATTGATACTTTCCACCCACCTGGCGAACCACAATGGGCTGGAGCAGGCCTTCCGAACGAATGCTGTCGGCCAACTCCCGCAGGGCCTCGGGCTCAAACTCGCGGCGCGGCTGGTGCCGGGCCGGCTCGATCGCCGTCACCGCGATTTCCAGGTAACCCGCCAATCCCGGAACAGGCGTAACGGGAACCGGAGGACGAACCGCCGGCGCCACGGGCGTCGGTGTGGCGGACTTTTTCTCAATAGGCGGACGCCCGGCGGCGATGAGGTTGCCCAAGCCACGACCAAGGCGATTTTTTGAAGGTGTCATGGGCAATTAATTAAAATGCAGCCAAAGATCGGTAGAAAATTTCGCCGCGGTGATTTTTGAAAAACCTACTGGCCCGGCGCCGGCGGGGGCGGCGCAATGGGCGCCTTTTGGGGAATGAAGATGGTCTGGCCCTCGCGCAGCTTGCTCGGATCGGTGATGCGGTTGGCGCTTTGGATTTCGGCGGCGGAGGTGTTAAAATTCTTGGCGATGTTGGCCAGTGTTTCACCTTTTTTCACCACGTAGGGAACGCCGGTGTCGGACGGCTTGGGCAAGGGCCCAGGCGGCGGCGTGGTGGAAACCGAACTGCGGGACGACTGCGCCAGCTTTTGATTAATTTGGGCTCCCAGCGCCTCGATCTGGCGCGTGACCTCGTCCACGATGTCCTTGCGCAAGGCCGCATTGGCCTGGGCCGTGTCGCTTTTCACCTCGGCGCGGGATTCGTTGACGGCATTTTTTATCATCGCCGCCACGTCGCGCTGCGTGAGCAGTTGCTTTTGCAGGTCGGCATTGGCCTGCCGCATCGTCTCGACGTCGAGGCTGAGTTGGTTGACCTTGCGGGTGAGGATTTGGATATCCTCGGACATGGCCGCCTGGCTGGAGCCGCTTTGCCCAAACAGGGCCCCGGCCGAAGAAGATAAAACAACCACCAGCGCCAAACCGCGGGCACGGCGGGAAAGAAAAAGTTTTGCGAACATGGCCGAGACTATCCGCCAACGGCTCCCCCTGTCAAAAAAAAGCGTGGGCCTCAAGCCGGCGGCGCCGCGAGCCGGGCTGGCCGCGGAAACGGGCGCGGCGAGACCAATGGCGTCAGGGGGTGGCCGGGCAGTTGCTCTCCGACCTCCAGCGCATAACCGCGTAGAAAATCCGCCGCCGCCAACATCCGGCCACCCGGCCTTTGCAGGGTCAGCAATCGCAAGATACCCGCTCCCGTAGCGACATCAACCCCGGCAGCGCCGACGGCCACAATCGCGCCGGGAACTCCCGTCGCCGCCTGTGTGAGGACCGTGACCCCGCCGATTTTTAAGGCCACCTCCTTATGCTCAACCACTGCTCCCGGCCAGGGTTGAAGGGCCCGAATTCGCCGCTCCAAATCCGCCGCGGGCTGCGCAAAATCGAGCTGGGCATCAGCTTTGGTAAGCTTGCGCGTGTAACTGGCGCGAGCATCGTTCTGCGGTTGAGTTTTGATGGAGCCATCCCCCAAGGCCACCAGATTGCGTGCCAGCAGCGGCACGCACGCCTGCCCGAGTCGCCCGCGCAGCACGACCCCGGTGTCCGTCGGCAAAATGGGCACTTCCTCGCGATCAGCCACCGGCCCGGCGTCCAGAGCCGCCACGACGCGCATCAGGCAGACCCCCGTCATCGTGTCTCCCACCGCCAAGGCCGTCTCGACCGGCGAGGCCCCGCGGTACGCCGGCAAAAGCGAGCCATGCAAGTTCCATACTCCGCGCGGCGGTGTTTCGAGAAAATCGTTTCGCAAAATATGCCCGTAGGCCATGACGAGCGCCAAATCCACCTGTTCCGCGCGCAACCACTCCAGATCTTCCACGGAGAGCCGCGCGGGCTGGCGCAAAGTCACGGCTTGGGCCCGCGCCCACGCAGCGACCGGGTTCGCGTGCAGATGCCGACCGCGGCCCGCGGGCCGATCCGGCTGCGAAATCACCCCGACCAGTTCGACTTCCGGCGCGCCGCGCAAATATTCCAGCGCCGGCAGGGCGATGGCATCGGAACCGAGAAAGACAAGGCGCATGGCCAGACCCTAAATGAAAAATGGAAAATTAAAAATGCAAAAGGAAATGCAAAACCAGGCGGCCTGTATCACATCCAGCCAAGAAGATGAAGTTTCGATTCAGTGGTCAGGCATTTCAATTTTGCATTTTTCCTTTTCCATTTTTCATTCTTATTTCAGTTCCTTCACCCACTTCTCCATCACCGGGCGAAATTTCTTCGCAAACACCGCTTCGGTGTCGGGCTTGGGCAACCCGGCAAATAGCCCCCAGTACTCGACGTGTTCCACCGTTTTGCCCGGCGCGAGTCGGACGAGCGGCCCGAGCGTCTCGAGCTCGTTCATGAAATCGCACACATAAGTCTCAAAAACGCAGCCCATGTCCGGGTAAGTTGCGCCCGGCACCGGCTGGATGAATTTGGCAAAGGTGCCGCCGGCCTGCCAGTTGGCCGTCCAGCCCGGGAAACTCGTGAAACCGAGCTTATGGTTTTTCGTGGCGCGCGCCACGTCGATCCCCAGATAGTCGCGGCGAAACTGCCAGACCGGATCGCTGAAATCGGTGTATGTCCACGGCACCATCGCATAGTCGGGCAGCAATGCCTCGCCGTGCGGAATCTTGGGGTTGAAGGGAATCGTGGTGTAACTCTCGCGGGCCATCACCGTAAGTGCCCACGGCGCGAGTTCGATGGCCCACCGTCCCTGATTTTCCAATTGATGCGTGACTTTGAACGTGGCCGGGCCGGCAATCTCGACCGTCAGGCTTTTACGGATACCGGTTTTGGCCTCGACCGCCTGCAGGAGTTTCACGCCCTGGCCACCGCGCAAGGTGGTCGCCGTGATGGGGGAATTATCCAATTGATACGTGCGGCTCGGGTCTTCGGGCGCATGCCACAAGCGATGCCCGCCGCGCAGCAGCCAGTTTTTTTCGCCGCTGCCGCCCATTTCGGCGGCCACATTGCAAAACAAATTGGAGCCGCCGCGCAAGGCGCAGGAGATGACGCGCGGGCCGATGTCGAGCGGGATGATCAGTTCCGCCTTGGCCGTGGCCAGGGCGAGGGCTTTCCAGCCGTGAAAAGAAGTGGAGCGAAGCATGGGAAGAAAGTTAAAATGAAGAAGGCAGAATGCAGAAGGAAGAAGCCGCGCCGGGCAAGCCCGTTATCACTCGCGCAAACAGCCGACTTGCCCTTGACGCCGGAGGCCGCCAACGGCAGAAGTGTTCCATGCGGAAAGCGACAGAAAAAGGGCCGGCTCGTTCGCCCAAGAAAACCCCGACCGCGGGCCCCGCCTGGCAGGCCGCCGCGGCGAGCGGCGTGGATATGGGTAGTGGTACAGTTTGCGGTTTGGGGTAGGGACGGCTTTCCAAGCCGTCCGCGGACGCCTCGGAGAGGCGTCCCTACCAATGAACCTACGCTATATTTTCTTTAAACTGTACCACTACCTGGATATGTCGCTGCTTGAGCATTCATGGAGTCTGACTGTCTGAGAGAGACTGGTTGAGCATCAGCGTGCGCTCAATTTATTACAGCAATTGGAAAACGCTAATCTACGCTCATCCTCGCTCATTTCTGACATTGCATCGGATTAGCGAAAATTAGCGTAGATTAGCGGTTCAAAAAAGCCCTCACATCTCCGCCACCGGCGGCCGCTTGACCTTCGTGCCCCAGTTGGCGTTTTTCGCCGGTTTCTTCGTCCCGGTGGAAGTTTCACGCGGGGGCTTGCCCACCAGGTCGAAACGAATCGGGCAGCCACGCAGGTGAAAGGCCTCGCTGAGCGCCGCCTCGAGGTGCCGCGCATAACTGGCATCCAGCTTACCCTCGTGATTGCAGTACATGCGGATGACAAACGGGCGCCGCGCGACCTGCAACGCGTAGTAGCACTTGAAACGGCGACCCTGCACGAATTTCGGCGGAAATTCCTCCAAGCGCTCGCGCAAAAAGCGATTGAGCGAACCCGTCGGCAGCTTGCGCATCTGGGTCGCGAACATCGCGCGGGCCAGCTCGAGAATCTCCGCCACCGGCGGCTCCTCGATGGCCGACGTGAACAGCACCGGCGCGTGCGGCAGGAAAAACAGTTCGCGCTGGATGGCCTCCAAAAACGCCTTGCGAAATGCGTTTTCGTTTTTGTAGCCCGGCAGGCCGCCGTCCCTGAACTTGTTCCGTGCCAGATCCCACTTGTTGACGATGAGCACGAGGCTCGCGCCGTTTTTGACGATCTCGCCCGCCAGCGTCTGGTCCTGCTTGGTCACGCCCCCGAGCGAATCAATGACCATGAACACCACGTCGCTTTCCTCGATGGCCTGGCGGGACCGGTTCTGGGAGAAAAACTCGACGGACGTCCGCACGCTGCGGGCATGGCGCAAACCCGCCGTGTCGAGCAAGGTGAAAGGCTGCTTCGGGCCTTCGGGGGCGGCGTACTCAAAATCAATCGCCACCGCGTCGCGCGTGGTGCCGGGCACTTCGCTGACGATCAAGCGCTTGAAGTTCAACAACGCATTGCCGAGGGAGGACTTGCCGACGTTGGGCCGGCCGACCAAGGCGAATTTCACGCGGTGTTTGACGGGATCGGTTTCCTCCAACTCGGGCGTTTCCTCCGCACCATCTGGCGCCCCCTCGGCCACCGGGGCAGCACCGATCACCTTCAGCACGCGTTCGCGCAATTCCTCGAAGCCCCGACCGTGCTCCGCTGAAATGGTCACGGGGTCGCCGAAGCCCAATTGGTAAAATTCGTCGATGGCATTAGCCGCAATTTTTTCGTCATCGGCCTTGTTGACGATGATCATGGTGGGCTTGTGGTAGGAACGCAGGCGCTCGGCGATGCGTTCGTCCGCGGGCGTCATGCCCGTGCGGGCGTCGGTGATCAACAGCACCAGGCCGGCGGCGAGGATGGCGAAATCCACCTGCTCCTCCGTGGCGCGCGCGATGACCGCCGGCGCTGCGCCCGGCGCCAGGCCGAGGCCGCCCGTGTCCATCAGCAAGTAGCCGCCTTCGCTCGCTGGCACCGTGGCGGAGACCAAATCACGCGTGACCCCCGGCTGGTCATGCACGATGGACACGCGCCGCCCGACCAGGCGATTGAAAATACGGCTTTTGCCGACGTTGGGCCGGCCGACAAGGGCGACGCTGCGGGAGGTGAGCATAAACGAAGGTACAGGTTGGAACATTGCAAGGTGCAGGTCAGCCCAGTCACAAACTGCCCTCCACGTAGTGTTACCGGAGAAACTTGCAACCTGCAACGCGCAACCTCGGCCTTAATTCATCCCGCCACTTTGCGTTGGGCCGCGCGGGCGGGAGTTTCGGCGGGCGCGCTCGCGCCGCCTTGGTGGAGCGATTCCATGAACCGCGCCAGGCGTTCGCCGGCTTGGATCAATTGATCGTAGCCGGTGGAAAAACTGGCGCGCACGAAGCCCTCGCCGCTCGCGCCAAAAGCCGTGCCCGGCACCATCGCCACCTTGTGCTCATGCAGCAGGCGCTTGGCAAAATCCATCGAGGTCAGGCCCGTGTCGCTGATGCGGGGAAACGCATAAAACGCGCCGCGCGGGGTGTGGCAGGGCAGGCCGAGCTCGTTAAAGCGTGCGACGATGAAATCACGGCGCTGGAGATACTTGTCGCGCATGCGCATGGCGTCATCCCAGCCGTGCTTCATCGCCTCAATCGCCGCAATCTGCGAAAGAATCGGCGCGCACATCATGCAATACTGGTGCACCTTCATCATCGCCTCAATCAGCGCGGCCGGGCCGCAGGCATAGCCGATGCGGAAGCCCGTCATCGCAAAGGCCTTTGACAGACCGTGCAAAAACACCGTGCGTTCCCTCATGCCCGGCAGCGTCGCGATGGAGACGTGCTCGCCCTCGAAGGTCAGCTCCGCGTAAATTTCGTCGCTCAACACCACCAAGTCCTTCTCCACCGCGAAGCGCGCAATGCGCTCCAACACCGCGCGGTCGGCCACGCCGCCGGTCGGGTTGGTGGGGAAATTCAGCATCAGGGCCTTGCAGCCCGGCTGCCAGGCAGCCTCGAGCGCCACTGGATTTAATGCGAACTGGTCCTTCGACGACGTCGGCACCCCGATGGCCACACCGTGCGCGAGCGTCACGCTCGGATGGTACGATACGTAACACGGCTCGTGGTAGAGAATCTTGTCGCCCGGATTCAGAATCGCGCGCAGGGCGATGTCCAAGGCCTCGGATACGCCGACCGACACCAAAATCTCGTCCTCCGGTTTGTAGGCCAGGTGAAAATGTTTTTCCAGGTAGGCGGCAATCGCCTTGCGCAAGGCGATTAGCCCGCGGTTGTCGGTGTAGTGCGTCTTGCCCTGCTCCAGCGCGTAGATGGCCGCCTCGCGGATGTGCCACGGCGTGACGAAATCCGGCTCGCCGATGCCCAGCGAAATGGCATCCGGCATCTGCTGCACGACCGCGAAGAAATCGCGGATGCCGGAACGGGGCAACCCGGACACGTGCCGGGCGATGAAACGCTGGGATGAGTCAGACATGACGGGAATGGAATAGCATGAAGGAAGGACAGGAGAAACGCGCGCCCAAAACCGGCCCGCGTCCGTGCTTTAGGCGCTGACGGCCGGCTTGTCTGCCGCGTTCGTTTCGCGGGGCAGGAGGTAACCTTGTTCCTTGTACGCGCGCAGCATGAAATGCGTGGCGGTCGAGACCACCCCGTGCAGCGTCGCCAGCCGTTCAAACACAAACGCCGCCGCCTCGCGCAAATTCGCGGCGTTAATGACCACCAGCAAATCGTACGCGCCCGACATCAGGTAGCATGAACGCACCTGGTCGAACTTCGCGATGCGGTTCGCCAGCCGGTCAAAGCCGCCCTCGCGCTCCGGGCTGATTTTCACCTCGATGACCGCCTGCACGAAATTCTCCGCGACGAAATCGGGATTGAGCACCGGACGCCAGCCGAGCAGCACACCCTGGGTCTTCAAATCCGCAATTTCCTTGTCCACCGCGGCCACGTCCAGGCGCAGCACCTCGGCCATCTGGGCCGTGCTGAGGGACTCGCCGTCGAGGATGAGTTTGAGGACGCGATTCATGGCGGAAATGCCGGTAAACGACCACTTAAGCACAAATCCCGCCGCTTGGCACGCGGAAAAAATGGGGGAATTCAGGCCGGTTTCCGCAGGTACCAGATGTCGCACTGGAAGCGCATTGTGCGCGGGCCACCCCCGTCAAAAAATGGTTGCGTACCCGCCGCCACCCACGCCGCGACTTCCTCAATTTTTTCCCCGCCGTGCTCGACCTTGGAGATGACGTTGCTCTGCGACAGGAAATAACCCGTCAACTGTTCGTGGGTCATCGGCGTGTCGTTGGGAAAGCCCTCGGGGCCGGCCAAGGTGAAGCCGTGCGCCGCAGCGAAATCGGCGCTGAGTTTCTTGCGTGACCGCGGCGGCGTCATGTAACGCTGGAGAAATTCTCCGCGGACCCAGTCGGCAAAGTCCGCCCGCTCGCGCATCTCCGAAATGAAGTAATTGTTATAGATGACCAGCCAGCTCCCCGGCTGAAGCACGCGCTGCGCCTCGTCCAGAAACTTGGCCTGGTCAAACCAGTGAAAGGCCAGGCCGACCGTGACGAGATCGAAGGCTGCGTCAGCAAAAGGCAGCGCCTCGGCTTCGGCTTTTTGATAGATGGCATTGGGCAGCGTCGGAGCCAAAGCCAGCATCGCCGGGGAGTTATCCACCGCTACAACTTTGTCCGCAATCTCGGCCAGGGCGCGCGTGGAATTCCCCGTGCCGCACGCCACGTCCAGCGCCCGCGTAAAGCGCGCGCATCCGGCAAATTTCACGATCCGCTCGACAATCAGCGGATGAAAATAGGGCCGAAACGCCGCATAGCGATGCGCCGCCGAGGCATGGGAAAAATAGTTCAGATGGGCCATGGTGCGGGCCGCGGGCAGAGGAAAGCAGGATTCTGTATGCATTCATTTCTGCCGTTCGCCAATGCAGATTACGCGCCTTCGCCTCGCGGAGCGAGGCGGTGATGTTAGCCGCGGGCTTTAGCCCACGGAATAAAACGGCATTTTCCTGGATGCGTCGCGGAGCGACGCTTGAACTCACCCACAGAGATAGGCCTCATCAAATTCAATTCCCTGTTTTTTCAAAAATATCCGGAATTCCCCCTCAAATGTCTTAACGCGATGATGCTCCCGTTGATTCTTTATATACCGCTCCACCTCTGGAATATGCGACTTGCTCACCGTAAATGCCCCATAACCATCCTGCCAGGCAAATTGCCGAATTCCCGGAATATCCGCAAAGGCGTCCTTAATCCAGGCCGACGAGCCGCCTTTGAGCAACTGCACCGCTTTACTCACGGCCATCGTGGCGGGGAGCGCCAATAACACATGCACATGATTTTCCATGCCGCCGATGCATTCAGTTCCAAAATTGTTCTCGCGGGCAATTCCGCCGAGGTAAGCCCAAACACGTTCCTCGATTTTAGCGTCAATCCAGTGCTCACGATTCTTCGTGCTGAAGATGATGTGATAATGCAACGACGTGTAGGTGTTGGCCATGCCGAAATAATTTGCCGCAAATTGGACAGGGCAATCCATTATTTTAGGGCTCTCAAGCGTCGCTCCGCGACGCGTAATTCCCCCCATCTCGTTTTCCGTGGGCTAAAGCCCACGGCTACCTTCATGACCTCGCTATGCGAGGCCCTAGGCGTGAACTCAGGCACAGAAAATATTTCAAACACCCTTTATCCCGCGCATACCACGGCGTTAGGAGTCCTTCTTTGCCACCGCCGCCGCCATCCGCCGCAGGGCTTCCTCCAGCGTCGCGCGGGGGCAGCCGAAATTCAAGCGCAGGTAGCCGCGCCCGGCATCGCCGAAAAAATGCCCGTCCGACAGGCCCACGCCCCCGTCCTCGAAAAATTTGCCGGCATTTTTCACATTGAGGCCACGGGCGTCCATCCATGCGAGGTACGTCGCCGTCATCGGGACGAGCTTAAGCGCGGGGATATTTTTGCGAATGAAATCGTAAGCGTAGTCGCGATTGCCGCGCAGGTACGCGAGCAGCTCCTGCCGCCAAGGCTCGCCGTGTTTGTACGCCGCGATGAGGCCCGCATAACCGAACGCATTTATTTCCGTGACCAGCCCGGTGGCCGCCCGTTGAAAGGCCGCACGCAGTTTCGCATCCGGGATGATGGAAAACGCGCAGGACAGGCCGGGGACGTTGTAGGTCTTGCTCGGAGCCATCTGCGTCACTGTGCGGGCCTCAATCTCAGCCCCAAGCGTGGCCGTCACCGTGTGGCGGCCGGTGGCGGGTTCGTCGAGCACGAGGTCGCAATGGATTTCATCCGACATGAGCACGAGGTTGTGACGTGTGCAAAAATCCGCCACCTGGCGCAATTCCCCCGGCGTCCAGGCCCGGCCCACCGGATTGTGCGGGCTACACAGTGAAAATACTCGCGTGTCGGGCGTGATCGCGGCTTCCAGCGCCGGCCAATCGAAATCCCAGCGCTCACCCGCGAGCTTGAGCGGCACGGCGATGAGCCGACGCTCCATGTTCACCGGCGCGGAGAGAAAGGGCGGATAAACCGGCGTGCATGTGATGATGGCCTCGCCCGGCGCGGCAAAGGCCCGGCAGGCGATGTTCAGCGCAGGCACCAGGCCGTGCGACCACACGATCCATTCCGCCTTCGCGGTGTAGTCATGGCGCGTCTTTAGGTAATCGAGCACCGCCTGCACCGCTTCGTCGGTCGGCACCGTGTAGCCGTAAACACCGTGGTCCACGCGCGCGCGCAATGCCTCCATCACCGTGGGCGGCGACAGGAAGTCCATGTCCGCGACCCACAAAGGCAGGATGTCGCGGCCGCGGTACTTGTCCCACTTCAAGCTGCCGGTGTTGCGGCGCTCGGGGACGGTGGAGAAGTTGAAAGGCATGGCGGAGAAGGTAGAAGGTGGAAGGTAGAATGTAGAAGACTAAATTCACCACCCAACCACCAGCTTTGAGCGGCTTAACTCACGCCAGCTTCGACTGCACGAGTTTGCTGACAGCGCCGAAGTCGAGCAAGGCGGCCTCGGGACGCTGCTTGAGCGCGCCGATGACCTTGCCCATGTCCTTCTTCGTGGTCGCGCCGGTGGCGGCGATAGCTTCCACGACGAGCGCTTCCGTTTTCGCGGCATCGAGGCCCTTCGGCAGGTATTTCTCGAGGATGGCGATCTCGGCGGTGTTGGCGGCGACGAGGTCGGCCCGGCCGCCTTTCTCGAATTCGGCGCGGGCGTCGGCGAGATTTTTCACGGCCTTGCGCAGGGTGGTGACGACAAGGGCGTCGTCAATCGGCTTGTTGGCCTCCATGGCGGCGCGCTGGATGGCGGCGTCGGCGGTGCGCAAGCCGAGGGTGGTGACGGTGTCGCGGGCCTTGAGGGCGGTGACGATTTCGGCGCGGAGGGTTTCGTAAAGGGTGGGCATGGGGAGGAGGGAGAAAGTAGAATATAGAAGGCCGGAGGTAGAATACAGAAAAATTCACCCGTCCTTCTATTGCGTCCTTCCCTTTTCCCATTTCCGGTGCTCACCGCCTCCTACCTCCCTCCGAGAAAGAATCCCTTCTGCTTTTCACTCACCGGCATCCCCACCCGTTCCATCACTTTCATCATGTCTTCCCAGACTTGGCGTTTCACGGACATCGCAGAGTTGCGCAGCAAATAGGATGGATGGAACGTCGGCATCAGCGGCGTGCCGGCAAATTCCAGCCATTTGCCGCGGGTGGAAGTCATTTTCCGGCGCGGGTCGGGACCGAGCAGGCCGTTGAGCGCGGTTTTGCCGAGGGCGACGATGACCTGCGGTTTCACGATGGCCAGTTGCGCGCGGAGAAAGGGAAGGGAAAAGGCGACCTCGGCGGGCGTGGGCTCGCGGTTGCCCCAGTCGGTGGGCATTTCGGGTCGCCACTTCATGATGTTGCCGATGTAAACTTTTTCGCGCGTCAGGCCCATGGCCTGGATGATGCGCGTGAGCAACTGCCCGGCGGGGCCGACAAACGGCTCGCCCTGCTGCTCCTCGTCCGCGCCCGGCCCTTCGCCGCAGAAAAAAATCTCGGCCTGCTCGGTGCCGACGCCAAAGGCCAGCTTGCGCCCGGGCCGCACGTGGGCGAGGCAGACGGGGCAATTCAACACCCGCTCACGCAACCACGCCATCTGCTCGGCTTTGGTGCCCTGCGGCAATTCCACCACCGGCGGCTCCGGAATCGGCGCGATGGGTTTTCCATCCCAGCGGAGGCCCACGCCGCCATCTGCGGTCGGAGATGCCGTTCGCACGCGGGGAGTGGGCGCCGCGACTTCCGTCGGCATGGAAAAGTCTTCCTCCGGCGCGGTCATCGCTTCCGGTTCACCTACCGGTTGCCGGAATCGCGCCGCCGCTGCGTGCAGGTTTTTCAACGTCTCGTCGCTGACAAACACCTGCGCCGTGCCCGCCGCGCGCAAGCGGCGCAATTCGTCGGTCAGGGCCTCGAGGCGGGAGCGCATGGGGTAGTTATAATTCAAAATTCAAAATTGAACATGCAAAATTTGTGCTATCTCAGTCCAAAAACGGCTGTCAGCATATCGAACACTCCTTGACCCTCGGGGGCAAACCCGCTCTTTCTGGATGTCATCTTGAATATTCAATTTTGAATTTTGAATCGTCGCCATGCTCCCCGCCCTCGTCATCCTCGCCGCCGGCATGGGCAGCCGCTATGGCGGCCTCAAACAAATGGAGTCGCTGGGGCCGCAGGGCCAGACCGTCCTCGATTACTCCATTTTCGATGCGCGGCGCGCGGGCTTCGGGCCGGTGGTCTTCATCATCCGCCGGGAGTTTGAGAAAAACTTTCGCGAACGCATCGGCGCGCGCATCGACGGCGAGGTGCGTTATGCTTTTCAGGAAATGACCGATCTGCCGGGTGGCTTCACGCCGCCACCGCAGCGCCTCAAACCCTGGGGCACCGGCCACGCCGTGTGGTGCGCGCGCAAAGTCGTGCCCGGCCTCTTCGCCGTCATCAACGCCGATGATTTTTACGGGGCGGATGCCTTCCGCCAACTCGCCCATTTTCTCAACAAGGCCAATTCCTCCGGCACCGATTACGCCATGGCAGGCTACCGGCTCGACCAGACGCTCTCTGAAAACGGCGCAGTCTCGCGCGGCATTTGTCGCGTGGATGCGGCTGGATTTCTTACCACGGTTGAAGAGCAAACCACACTGGAAGCCGATGCCGGCGGCGCGCGCGCCCCACAGGCTGATGGCACAACCACGCATTTTTCCGCCGACACGCCCGTCTCGATGAATTGCTGGGCCTTCACACCGACGTTGTTTGACGCTCTCGGCGCGCAACTGGAAAACTTCCTGCACGAACGCGGCACCGACCCGAAGGCGGAATTTTATCTCCCCTCCGCGGTGGGCACTCTCATTAAAAGTAAACAAGCCCGCGTACGCGTGCTGGCCACCACGGCGCGCTGGTTCGGCCTCACCTATCCGGCGGATCGGCCCGTGGTGGTCGAGGCCCTGCGCGCGCTGCACGCCAAGGGCGAATACCCGGAAGCCTTTTCGGCCTAAAACCGTCACTGATTCTTGAGCGGCCTTATTTCCACGGACGCCAAAGCCACTGGTCACCCTCTTTCCAGTTGTGATCCACGCGGGACCACGCCACGGCCACCGCCGTTACCCCAGGCATACTCCCAGCGACCACCGCGCCCGCCGTCACCGTGTCCACCGCCGCCGCGGCCGGCAGCAGGAGCAAAGCCGCGTAATTGGAATCATCGCGCACGTCCATGACTTGGATGCGGATGGGCGGGACGGCGGGATTGTTTTGCACCACAATATCTGGCCGGTGCCCGAGCCGGTCGGGAAAATTTTTCGTCCACAGCGTGTCCCAATAAACGATTTTCACCAGGGGAGCGGTAGGACAAATATTGTCGAGGGGATTCATGGGCGTATCGGAATCATAGGCGTATTCGGCAAAGGGCAGCTCGGAGAAATGTTCTTGCTCGAGCCAGGCCGGCTCGGGCGCACCCGCGTGCAACACCGCCTGCGGGAGCACGACCGTGTTGTCCTTCGCGATTTTGGCCAGCGCGGGCATGTTCGCCTGAAACCAAATCGGCGCGCGCGGGGTGGCGTTCAAATTCTCCTGGCACACCCCACCCTCGCCCGCGACCACCAGATGCCCGGCGGGATTCACATAACAATGCTCCACGCGCAGGGAAATCGGAGCCTGCGTGGCCCCGGACGAGGCGACGCGCGCGACTTTTTCCGTCATGCAGCCGGAACTTGCCAGCCCTCCGGCCAGCAAGATGACCCCACCGATAAGTTTGGCGGGAAACTTCATGCGTGAACAAATTACGTCGGGCCCAATGCCTTTCGGGCAAATTTGCTTCTGTTACTTATCATTATTCATGCCGGGAAGCGGGCGAAATACACAAGCTATTGCCTGCCAAGGGTAAATATTCACATCACATTTAATCGAACCCATTTGTCTCGACATAAAATGGCAACCTACTGGCAGAAAATGCGCCCTCAAGAATTGCACTTTAAGCAATCAAGCAGGACCCTTGGAGTGCGCGGACGTGCCCGCGCTTTGTTTGAGGCGCGACATGTCGCGCCTCGGAAAGCGGCGACACGTCGCCGCACTCCAAAACTTGTCGCCCATCGGCCAGTTTGAAACCCCCTTTACTTCACCGCGGCCGCCAGCAATCGTCCAAACACTTCCACCGCTTCCATTTCTTTTGCGTCGTTAGCTGAACCGCCCGCGCCGATCAACACCGGCCAGTCGAGCGAATCCTCCGGCACGCGGCCGTGCGAGCCGCGCACGAGCGTGGCGTCGAGCGGGATCACATCCATCAACATGCGAAAGCCGAGTTTCTTCTTCAGCAGCCGCCAGGCGATTTTCAAAAACGGCACGTGCAGCGATGGATCCAAAAACAATTCCACCGGGTCGTAGCCGCATTTTCGGTGAATATCCACCGTGCGCGCGAAATCCGGCGCGCGGGCGTCGTCTTCCCAGTAATAATAGGTAAACCACGCGTCGGACGCGGCCACGGCCACGAGATCGCCGCAACGCGGATGATCCAGCCCCGCGGCGTGCCGGCCTGCGGCGTCGAGCACGCGCTCCACGCCCGGCGTCGCCTCGAGCACCGCGCGCACTTTATCGAGGATGCCCTTCTGGTTGACGTAAATGTGCGCGAGCTGGTGGTCGGCCAAGGCAAAGGCCGCGCTGCCGCCCTCGTCGAGCGTTTCGCGGCCGAGTTCATCCTTGATGCTGAGCCAGCCGTTTTGTCGCAGAACGCGATTGAGGTGTACCGGGCGCGAGACCGCCGTGATGCCGTATTCGGAAAGCACGACGACCTCCACGCCCCGCCCGAGAAAAAATTCCACGAGCCCGCCGGCGATTTCATCCACCGCCGCCAATTCCACCGCGACGCGACCGTCCTCCGGCTCCGGCCCGTATTTTTGCAGGCAGTAATCCAAGTGCGGCAGGTACACGAGGTTGAGGTCGGGCGCATGTTTTTCCTCGACCCATTTCGCGCTGGCGGCGATCCAGTCGCTCGCGCCGCGCCCGGCGGCGGGGCCCCAGAATTGCGGGAAGGGAAAGGGCCCGAGGTCGGCCTTCAATTTTTCGCGCAAGCGCATCGGCTGCGTGTGGATGTCGAACACCTTGCGCCCGTCCGCCGGGTATAGCGGTCGCGGCGTGATGCTCCAATTCACCTCGGCGTGGAGGTTGAACCACCAGAAGAGTTGCGCGACCGTCGCGCCCGGATGCGCGGTGCGCAGCGCATGCCAGAGCTTGGGCGCCTGCACGAGGCGGTTCGACTGCTTCCAAAATTGGTGCTCGGCCAGCGCGCGGTCATACCAGCCGTTGCCGACGATGCCGTGCTCGCGCGGCAGTTTGCCGGTGAGGTAGGTGGCCTGCATCGAACACGTCACCGCGGGCAAAATCGGCCGCACCCGGCGGGTCGGGCGCGTTTCGGCAAAACGCGCCAGGCGCGGCAGCCGCCCGCTGGTGAGCAGGCGCTCCGTCAACCCCACTACATTTAATACCGCGACGCGGGCCATGCCCCACCACACCGCATCCCGCCCCGCCGCGCAAAACTTTTGTCATGGGCCCTGATAGCCCTCGCGCCCGGCCCGGCGAAGTGAAAATATATTTTCCTAAGAAGCGACCCCGCCCGGCGTCGTAGGGTTACACCATCACACCTCGACGCCCGGCCCGACGGCCCCCGCGCCCCCTCATCTCTCTGCATGGAGCCCTCTCCCCCCTCATCGGGAGCCGACTCCCAGCGCGCGCCTCCCCGCACGCTGGAACAGCTTTTTTATGCCTTGGAACGGCCCCTGCTCGCCTACGCCATGCGATTAACCCGCCAGGCCGAGGCCGCGGAGGACTGCGTGCAGGAGGCCTTCCTGCGCCTCGCGCCCCGCCTCGCCGCCGGCGAAGTGCGCGAGCCGCGCGCCTGGCTTTACCGCACCATTCACAACCTCGCCATTTCCGGCCACCGCGCCGCCAGCCGCGTCGTGTCCTTTGATGCCCCTTCTGCAAACTCCGAACGCGAAACTGGCCTTTCGCCCGAAGAAACCCTGGCCGACCCCGCGCCGCTGCCCGACGACGAAGTCGAACACCACGAAGCCGCCGGCCTGGCCCGGCTCGTCCTCCAGCGCCTCGACCAGCTCGACCCGCGCGCGGCCGTCATCGTCCGCCTGAAATTCAACGACAGCCTGTCCTACAAGGAGATCGCGCAACGCACGGGGCTGACGGTCGGGCACGTCGGCTACATTTTGCACCATGCGCTCAAGACCCTCGCCGCCGAACTGGCCCGCGCCGGGCTCACCCCCTGAGCGTTTCAATGTCTAAATATTCCATCCTTTTTGAAAATAAATTCATTTTTTCCACCCAACAATTTCCTAAGAGACCCACCGGGCCACCGTCTTACAAACATACCAAAAATCAAACTTTCACCGCAAAGACGCCAAGAGCGCGAAGGCCAAACCAAGCACCAATCCCCTGAAAATCGAAACTCATTTTTAACCACGAAGGACATGAAGAACGCGAAGAACAACCGCAAACCGTAAACCTCCACTACCTGCAACCCTTCGACTTCGCTCAGGGCAGGCCCACAACCTGCAACATCTGCTCAAACACTAAGCACTAAAGCACTTCTTTAAATTTTCCATTTTTAATTTCAGATGCCCTCCTCCCTTCCACCTGACCGCGATCCGCCGCCGCCCAGCCCGCGCGACGAGCTGGAGGCGCGCATCTCCGCGCTCATCCTCGGCGAAGCCGGAGACTTTGAGGTCGAGACCCTGCGCGCCCGCCTCGCCGCCGAGCCCGACCTGGCCGCGCTGCACCGCCGTCTCGAGGCCGCCGCCAGCACGCTCAAGACGACATTGCACCACCGCGCCGCTGGCCCGGTGGCGGACCCCACCCCCATTCCCGGCACGCCCCAACGCCTCAGCCCCGAACGCCGCGCCGCGATCGAAAAACTGTTTGCGCCACAACCAGTCCCCGTGACGCTGCCGGGCGTGAGTTTTGACACGCCGGCCCGCTCGTGGAAAATCAGCCGCCGGCTCGTCGTCCAAATTCTGGCCGTGGCGGCGTGTGTCGCGCTGGGCGGATTTTTCGTGACGGCGAACTTGTCGAGCACGGCTTCGCTGCCGCGGCGGCAGGTTGTCGAAGGTATTGTCGGTACCCCCGGATTTCGGAGCCAACACGTGGAACCGATGAGTTCGGTTTCCAACGTGGCTAGCACCAGTAATGTTGCGAAACTGCCTGCCGTCAAACTGGGCAACGTAGTCCCGTTGACGCCCCAACTGCCGCAGGTCGACGCCATAGTCGTCTCGCCGGCCAACCCGGTGGCAGTGGATGATTTATCGGCTGCCCCCGCGGCGACGCCCCTGCCGCGCCAATTATCGGCGGCGGAATTGGCGAATGCGATGTCGGGCACGAATCAGGAGGAATTGGACAAGCTCCTCATCCAGGGCCGGGCACAGTATTTATACGGCGATTATCAGGGCGCGATGTCCACTTTTAGCGATGCGGCGACCAAGGCTCCGGGCAACGTCGAAGCCGAAGCCTACCAACTGCGCATTTCGCGGCTGCTCAGCGAGGCCGCTTATGCAAACAATTCCGACACCCGCGCGGAGTTGCTGACCCAGGTGGACAAGGAATGGCAACGCCCGGCGGTGTTTGCCAACAAAAATCCCGGCGCACCCGCGGCGGCGGGCATTCCCTCGCTGCCCAATGGCATCTCGGTCGGCAGCGGTGGCGGGGCCCCGAACCTCGGCGCGATGGCCCTTGCGGCCAAAGATGAAAACTGGAACGGTAATTTTACTTTCACCGGCACGCGCGACCTCAATTTGGGCAACGGCGCGCTGACGCTCGATGGGGACCGGAGTCGCATAATTGCCTCCAATCAGAATGCGCAAAACTGGAATGCTGATTTTACCTATCAAGGTGGGCGCGGCAGCACTTCATTCAGTGCGCTGACCAATATCACTGTTGGGGGCCCGGGCGGTTCGGGGGAAAACACTTCCTCTGGTACGTTAGCCACCACCAACGACCATGCGATGGGTAACGTCGCGGGCGGGAATGTGCCTTTTGGCAGCGTCAACGCTTTCGGCACCAATTCGACCATGGTCCTAAATGGCGGCTCGCTGCAATATACTGGCACGGGTGTGGCGACCAATCGGATATTCACCATCGGCTCCGGAGGCGCGGCGCTTGATTCCGTCGGCGCGGGGGCCATCGCGGCCAATGCAGTTAATAACGTCTCGGGTCTGGATAACCGCACCATCACTGCTCCGGTCGCGCTGGGTATTAATGGCACGGACTGGAGTACCACTGGCACGGCGGGTTTCGAGCCCGTGGTCGTCAACCTCGGTGGCAACATCGCCTATACGAGATCGACACTAGACTCCGGCAACACCCTCACCGTGGCCACGGGCGGGATTTTGCAGGGCAATCAACTCACCCCCGCCCAAGTCGCCCAGCAGAATTTCGATAACACGTCGGGGCGCGTCGTCACGATGACGGCCAACACCTTGACCGTCGGCGGCGCCATCGGCGGCTCGGGTGCCAACATCGTCAACAACGGCACTTTGGCCTTTAACAACAGTGGGACCACGGTCTTTAGCGGCAATATCAACGGCGGGGGCAGCTTTATCAAAGCCGGTGAGGGCACGTTGCAATTGGGCAATAGCACCGCCAATGGCGCGGTGGGGCAGGTGCTGCTGGATCGGGGCGACCTGGCTTTTGGCGCGGGCGGCCGGGGCGGCGCGCGCGGACAAGGCGCGGGCGGGGGCGCCACCATCACCGCGGGAACGCCGACGGAATATGGGATGGCCCAGGCGGCGGGCCAGACCTATGCGGGCGTGGTCAGCGGCACGGGGAACTTGTCGGGCGCGCTGACCTTGAACAGCAACCTCACCGGCGCGGCCGGCGTGACCAAAACGGGCGCGGGCACGTTGGTCCTTTCCGGCACCAACACCTACACCGGCAACACAACGGTCAACGCCGGCACGTTGCAACTGGGCTTCGGCACCGCCAACGGCGGCACGCATGACGTGAACTTTGTCACCGGCACGGTGCCACCAGCCGGCAGCACCGTGGACACCAACGGCAACAACGGGGTGCTTAACAACCCAATCGGCGGCAGCGGCACCGGCTCGGGCAGCTTAACCAAAGCCGGCGTGGGCACTTTGACCCTCGGGGGAACTGGCACCTACAGCGGCGTGACGACGAACGGTGGCAACCTCACGCTGGCCAATGCCAACACCTACACCGGCAACACGACCATTTCCGCGGGCACGCTGCAACTCGGCCGCGGTTCGGCACTGGCGGCGCAGGCCCGGGAAAATGCCGCCTTTGGCGGCTATGCCTACCCACTGGAGTCCCAAGCCGACAAGGCGAAGGCCATGATGGAAGCCGCCGACAGCGCCAGCCTGGTCAAAACCGGCACGGGCGTCTGGACGCTCAGCGGGAATGGCACTTTCGCCGGCGGGACGACCCTCAATGGCGGCAACTTGAATATCAGCGACGCCCGCGCCTTGGGCACCGGCAATGTGACCATCAACGGCGGCAACCTCGACAACGTCAGTGGCGGCGCGCTCGCAGGCTCGAGTCCGCAGACGGTAAACACCCTTCGGTTTGCCGGCGCGGCGAATGCCGCTGGAGACGCCCGCTTCCCCTCCGTTACCGCCACAAACAGTCTAGAGATCGTCAACGCCCCCGCGGATGCCGATCAACCGGTTTATTTTAATAGTCTGCAAAATTACACCGTCGCCCAAGCCCAGCAGCCGGGCCAGGGACAAGGTCAGGGCCAAGGCCAGGCGCAGGGCGGAGGCAGCACGTTCCAAATGCCGGAATTCATCACGCCGGACCGGGCCATCCCGCGCGGAACCGACGCCGTGGCCAATAATGTCGTGGTCGGCGGAGGCGTCGTGGATCTCAGCCTCAGCAGCCTGCCGCCCGCGTCACCCCCGCCGCCCGGCAGCGCGCCGGAGCAGATGAAATTTCAAAGTCTCGCGCCCGGCATCGGCGTGCCGCCCTCGCCGCCGCAATTGCCCAGCCTCGCGGCAACGCCG
>Ga0206928_1014_pt1 | contig 59307 bp, 58 predicted proteins | sample Alteio_BWOrgHeat_21_FD_152941 | JGI IMG/M metagenome (GOLD analysis project Ga0206928, IMG submission 152941) | Enriched cells from forest soil in Barre Woods Harvard Forest LTER site, Petersham, Massachusetts, United States -... | ecosystem: Environmental > Terrestrial > Soil > Temperate forest >... | reverse complement strand
CCTCGGCGGTGAGCAGCTTGCTCTCCGTGGTGTTGATCCGGTTGAGACAGGCATAAAGCGTGGTGGTCTTGCCGGAACCAGTCGGCCCCGTGACGATGAAAATGCCGTTGGGTTTTTCGATGATATTACAAATATAATCGTAGATGCGCTGAGGCATCCCAATCGCGGAAAGATCCAGCCGCACCGTGCTGCGATCCAGGACGCGGAGCACCACGCTTTCACCGAACTGGGTGGGCAGTGTCGAGACACGCAAATCGACCTGACGTCCCGCCATGGTTGTCTGGATACGACCGTCCTGCGGAATACGCCGTTCCGCAATGTTGAGATTGGACATGACCTTGAGACGTGAGGTGACCGCCGTCGCCAGCGATCTTGGCGGTGGTGACATCTCATAGAGCGAACCATCCACCCGGTAACGAATCTTGAAATCATGTTCGAACGGCTCAAAATGAATATCGCTGGCACGCGCCTGGATGGCCTGGGCAAGAACCGTGTTCACATATTTGATGATCGGCGCCGAGGAGGCGGTTTCAATATCGATTATATCGCCCTGACCTTCCTTGGCAGCGGCGTCACCAGCCAGTCCGGCCAGGACGTCTTCCATGTCGGAAATCTCCGAGCCATAAAAGCGTTCGATCATGGTTTGAATTTGCCCCGCCGGGGCGACATAAATCGCGATATCCTTCTGGGTCGCGAAACGAAGATTATCCACGACATTCGGATCGAGTGGATTGGACGCCACGACTCGAAGCACCCGTCCGTCGAAATCGAGAGGAAGGACGCCCTGGACGCGTGCCGTCTGGGGCGGAACCATGCTCAGCAGTTCCGGGGGGAATTCCATGGTGGCAAGATCCACCACTTCCGTCCCAAGCGCCTGTGCGATCAGTTGGTACATTTCCTGGAGAACGATCACTTCGTTATTAAGGATCACCTCTTCGATGGGTTTGCCCGTGCGGGACTGCTCCTCCTGCAGATCGGTCATCTGCAATTGATCGATGATTCCGTTATCGCGGAGGAATGAGAGAAGCATTTCAGGATTCATGGCGTCACATCCTTACAGTCCTAGTCCTTGTCTCCCATGGTCGCGGTAATGACTTCATCTGGAGTTGTCATTCCGCCCAGCACCTTGCGAAGGCCGTCTTCGCGCAGGGTGCGCATACCCAGATCGCGCGCACGCTGCCGGATCATGGTGACACTCATCTTTTCATTCACCATCCGGCGGATTTCATCGTCGAGAACGCAGATTTCAAAAATGCCCATGCGGCCCTTGTATCCGGTTCCGCGACACCTGTCGCAGCCATGACCCTTGCGGAAATTAGCCTGCTCAAGCTGCTGGGGTTTCAAGTTCAGGGAGCGCAATTCCACCTCGGTTGGCTCATAGATCTGGCTGCAATTGGTGCAAATACGCCGCACGAGCCGTTGCGCCATGATCGCCCGCACTGACGAAGCCACGAGAAATTGTTTGACCCCGATATCGACCAGACGGGTGACTGCGCTGGGCGCATCGTTCGTATGCAGGGTGCTGAAGACGAGATGGCCCGTGAGGGAAGCGTTGATCGCGATACTGGCCGTTTCCAAATCTCGAATTTCACCGACCATGATGATATTGGGCGCCTGGCGCAACATCGCCCGCAACGCTGCGGCGAAAGTCATGCCGACATCTTCATTGACCGGCACCTGGTTGATTCCGGACATCTGATATTCAATCGGGTCTTCCACCGTGATGATCTTACGATCCGGTTTATTGATAAGATTGAGACAGGCATAGAGCGTGGTGCTCTTGCCCGAACCAGTCGGCCCCGTGACGAGAAAGATGCCGTCGGGCATACCCAGAATAGCCTCGATCGTGGCCTGATCGTCGGATAGAAAGCCGAGTTCCGGCAGTCCGAGAGTGAGGCTCGACTTGTCGAGAATACGCATGACGATGGCTTCACCGTGATTGGTCGGAATGGTCGAAACGCGCAAATCGATGGACGTGCGCCCGTCGCCGGTGCGCATCTGGATGCGTCCATCCTGTGGCAATCGCTTTTCGGCGATACTCATGTTGGACATGATTTTGATGCGGCTGACGATGGCTGCCTGAAGCTTTTTGGGCGGATCGGTCATGACCTGCAACACACCGTCGATGCGGTAACGCAGACGTAAACGTTTTTCGAGCGGCTCGAGATGAATATCACTGGAACGCAACCGGTGCGCTTCGAGGATAATCAAATTGACCAGGCGAATGATGTGAGCATCGTCACCTGTCGTCGCTTCCGCATCGCCCGCAGTTGCAGCATGAACCTGTAGTTCATCGCCGCTATAACCACCGATGAGAGTATTGACCATCTCGGACGCATTGCCGTAATGGCGCTTGATCGCGGTTTCGATCTGATCTGCCGGTGCGACCACCGGGTCAATGTCATAGCGCAGTTCCTTGCTCAACGTGTCGAGAGCGTCAAAATTAAACGGATCGCTCAAGGCCACACGCAGGTGGTTTCCATCCAGATGGAGCGGCATGATGGAAAGCCGATGGGCCAGTTGCCGGGGCACGGCCTTGACGACCTCTTCCGGTACGGCCTCTATTTTCTCGACCAGATCGACGCCCGCTTCCGCCGCAGTGGTTCTCAGGATATCGTGGCTGGTAATCAAGCCTCCACGCACCAATTCTTCAACCGGACCATGTCCGTTTTGGCTGGCCGTACGGCGAGCGTCCTCCATGTCGGAGGGCTGAATCAAGCCGTGCTTAATTAAAAGCTCAAGAATGTAATCGTCGTTGGCAGCCACAGCTTTCTTTCTTACATCAATTATCCACTAAAGTATCACATGCTATTATTACCGCCGATTATATGCAAGCGGTCTGACAGGCTATTTTCAACCCGATCCCTCACGTAAAATCAAAGCGTCTGCGTGAATTTTTCAAGCTGATAACATTCGATGGTATCGTCGGCCAGATATTCGTTAAAATCGCCGAGACGTATGCCGCATTCAAGCCCGGCGCGTACTTCGCTGGCGTCATCCTGGAAGCGTTTAAGCGCAACGATGGCTCCATCATAAATGGGTTGGCGCTTGCGCATCACGCGGGCACGGGCATTGCGGACGATCCGGCCATTCAGGACGCTGCAACCCGCCACCGGGTATTTGGACAGGTTAAACACCTGCTTGACCACGGCGGTTCCCACGGCGGTTTCACGTAATTCAGGATCGAGCAGGCCGACCATGGCTTCCTTCACCTGGTCGATCAATTCGTAGATAATACTGAAAAGCTTGATCTGGACGCCTTCACGCTTGGCTGCGTTGGCAGCGGCATTATCGGTGCGTGTGTTGAAACCGATGACCACCGCCTGCGATGCCTTGGCCAGAAGAATATCCGACTCAGAGATGGCGCCGGCAGACGAGAGAATGATTTCGAGATCGATCTTCTTGCTTTCGATTTTTTTAAGCGACGCCACGATGGCTTCAACTGAACCCTGGACATCACCCTTGATAACCAGCTTGAGCACTTTGCGCTGCTCGTCGGCAATCGCCGCAAAAAGAGTTTCCAGCGTGATTTTCGGAGGCGCTTCGAGCTTGCCCAGGCGGAGCTTATCGCGGCGATCCTCGGCAAGTTCGCGCGCTTCGCGTTCATTCTGAAGAACATTATATTCCTCGCCGGGAGATGGAGCGCCATCGAGACCCAACACCTTCACGGGTGTCGAAGGTCCGGCTTCCTTGATATTCTGTCCAACATCGTTAATCAGCGCCTTGACGCGCCCATAATAAGGACCTGCCAAAAGGGCATCACCGACACGAAGCGTACCTTGTTGCACCAGGACGGTGGTCGTCGGACCGCGTCCCTGTTCAAACTGCGCTTCAATCACCGTACCGCGGCTGTGACCTCGCGGGTTGGCTTTCAATTCTAAAATTTCCGCCTGCAATAACATCATTTCGAGCAATTTCTCGATGCCAATGCCCTTGGTCGCGGAAACTTCACAGATGATCGTATCTCCGCCGTATTCTTCGGCCACAAGCCCCTGCTCCTGTAACTGGCCCTTGACGCGGTTCAAATTGGCGCCGGGGAGATCAATCTTATTGATCGCAACCATGATCTGAACCTTGGCGGCGCGCGCATGGTTGATCGCCTCGACCGTCGTTTGCATGATTCCATCATCGGCAGCAACGACAAGAACGACGATGTCCGTGACATTTGCCCCACGAGCGCGCATGGCGGTAAAGGCTTCGTGACCGGGAGTATCGAGGAAAGTGATGTTATGATTACCCCGCTTGACCATGTAAGCCCCGATGTGCTGGGTGATGCCTCCAGCTTCGCCCGCCGCGACACGCGCCTTGCGAATCGCGTCCAGAAGAGAGGTTTTCCCATGATCGACATGGCCCATGAAAGTGATGACCGGGGGACGGGGCTGCAACTCAGATGGCGCAACGGGGTCAGATTTAGGTGGCTCGACAATCTTGACCGGCGCATGAACTTGCCCGGCGCCTTTCTCGCGCTTTTCGATCTCGAAGGTGAAGCCAAATTTCGCGCAAAGCTTGCGGGCGATCTCTTCTTCCAGGGACTGATTGGCACTGGTGAAAATATTCATCTCCATCAGGTGATGGATGATCTGGTAGGGCTTGAAACCTAACTTAGCCGCAAGATCCTTGACGATGATCGGTGGCTTGATGACCACAATCTTGTCTTTAAGATGCTGCGCAGCAAGGGCGGCTTCGTCCACGGCAATCCCGGAAACTTCACCCGTTTTGGCGACTGGCTCAGTTGCGGGAATGGGAAGAACCGCCGCCGCAGGTGTTTCTTCGGTTTTCGCTGCGCTTTTACCGACTTTATTTTCTTCCATCCGCTGTTCGGAAGCGGTCAGGATCGGGCGTTTGGCTGGCGTCTTCGCCGGTGTCGGTGCTTTCTCAGCAACGGGAACGCTTTCGGGCTTTGCCTTCTCGACAATTTTCTTTTTGGGAGCTTTTTCTGCCGTTGCCGCACTGGCGGGGGCTTTTGCTTTAGCAGCGGGCTTGGCCTTTGCTTCCGTGGAGGCTTCGCTGCGCACACCTTTAGCGGTCACCTTTTTCACCGTACGCGGTGTGGCGGTCGCAGTTGCGGCAGCTTTGGGCTCCTTTGGCATATTTTATATAATTTCTTTAAAACTTAATTTACGGCAGGGGTTTGCAAACCCCGGGCTTTTCCGTGAATTTGATGGGCGATTGCGGGATCGAGATCGGGAATGGCATCGACCAAATCCTTCGCTTCAACTTCGGCGATACCTTCCACACTGAGAAATCCAGCGCGCACGATCTGCTCGGCAACCGGAGTCTCGATCTGCAACGTCTGCGCCAGTGCTTCCGTGGCCTTGGCCAGCTTTTGCTCGAAACCAAGTGCGGCCACTTCCTCTTCCTTCTTCACGTCAATTTCCCAACCCGTCAATTTTTGAGTAAGACGCGCATTCTGGCCGCGACGACCGATGGCCAGGGAAAGATTTTCTTCATCGACGAGAACTGTGACCTTCTTGGCCACTTCATCGACTTCGAGGGTCTTGAGCTTGGCCGGCTTGAGCGCTTCGACGACGAGCTCACGAATGTTGGGTGACCACTTAAAGAGATCGACCTTCTCGTTATTCAATTCGCGCACGATATTCTTAACCCGTGCCCCGCGCATACCGACGCATGCGCCGACCGGATCGACCTTATCGTTGGCGGACCAGACCGCGATCTTGGTGCGGTACCCAGCCTCGCGGGCCATGGCCTTGATCTCAATGGTCTTGTCATTAAGCTCGCTGACTTCGAGCTCGAATAATTTGCGGACAAAATTCGGATGGCTTCGTGACAAAATAATTTCGGGGCCGCGCGGCGTATTTTCCACCGCCAGCACAAAGGCGCGAATGCGCTCACCGGGCGTATATTCCTCGGTTGGCACACGTTCACGGGCGGGCATGACAGCCTCAAATTTGCCTAGATCAATAATGACATCGGAACGCTCAAAGCGGCGCACCGTGCCAGTGACAATTGCTCCCATGCGATCCTTGAATTCGTCGAAAACCATGGAGCGTTCGATGCCGCGAAGAGTCTGGTTCATCGCCTGTTTGAAAACCTGCGCGGCGATACGGCCAAAATCCTTGGTGTTAACATCGACTTCCACCGTCTCACCCAAAATGGCGTCGGGCTTGATCAGGCGGGCTTTGGGAAGGCTGATTTCATCATGAGGCTGGGCGACTTTCTCGACCACAAGCAGCCGTGCCACGGCACGAATCTTGCCAGTCTTCGGATCGAGTTCAACACTCAGATCGCGCGCCGGGCCAAAGCTCTTGCGAGCGGCGGCCAGTAGCGCGGCATGCACCGCTTCATGAAGGACCTCGCGTTTAATTCCGCGCTCCTTTTCCATATAATCCAATACAGCAATAAATTCTTGGCTCATAACAGTTTCCGGTAATTTCAGCCCAAAACCTGCAGTGGGGAAAAAAAAGGTGGGAAACCAGTTAAGGCTCCCACCGCAGGCGCGGACCGAAAAAATAAGATTATCTCCTGAGTCCGAAGGGTCAAGTGGAAAAGCAGGATGTGATTCCCCTTGATCCTGAAAATCGATTCTTTATCTTCAAATTAGGACATTACCCGTGTCCGGTCTTTCTTGCCGAAATCAACCGTCAGGTTTAAGGTAAAACCAATGAGTACGGTGACCGAAATCCGCGAAGCGATTAACCAATTGAATGCGCAGGATCGCTGCCTTCTCGTGGCCGAATTGTATGCCGCCATGCCCGAGCCCAATGAAAATGACCCCGATCTGTTGGCGGCACTGGATCGTGGTATTGCCGATGATGAAGCCGATCTCGTTTATTCAATCGAAGAAATACGCGCAATGATTCCTCAATGGATTTCCAAGTTACCTTCTCAAAAAACGCCCTGAACGAACTTGAGGAAATTCTTAAGTTTATCGGAAAAGACGATCCCGAAGCAGCTCGAGATTTTTGCACCAAGCTCTTGGCAAAGTCCCTTCGCCTGAATCGTTTTCCTTTTCGACACACGATCTGTCCACAGCGCGCCAACGTAAGAAAAATACCAGTGCCTCCTTATCTTATTTATTATCGAATCAACGAACTCAAGCATCGAATTACCATTCTTCATTTTTGGCACAGCGCACGTCAATATCCCATGCTGCCCTGAATCATCTTATTGGCACCATATGAGAACCATCGCTTAACCTCTCCTCTTCCACTTTATGCTTTCCCCTTCCCCCTGGCCTGCACTGCGCGTTACTTATTTTGTCACGGCCCCGAACCAGGCCGATCTCGATGCGCGCGTCGAATCGCTCCTGCTGGAACAGACCGTTGAACTGCCTCGCGTTGCGTTGCGCGATAAATTTGTCCTGGAAAACATCGTGGGACGATTGGTTTCAGTTGAGGCGATGGATGCCGACAAGCATCGCGTGATTATCGATTTTCCAATCATTGCGACAGCCGACGACCCGGCGCAGTTCCTCAACGTTCTCTTTGGTAATTCATCGATTCAGGAACATGTGATGCTGGCCGATTTTGATCTGCCGAGCGATTGGCCCGGACGCAAAAAGACTTTGCCCGGCCCGCAATTTGGAATCGCTGGCCTGCGCAAAATCGTTGGAGTGCCGGAACGTGCGTTGACGAGCACGGCCCTCAAACCGATCGGTCTTAGCAATGAACGCATCGCCCAGCTTTGCGGTCTTTTTGCACAAGCGGGAATCGACATCATCAAGGACGATCATGGCCTTGCTAATCACAGCTTTCATCCCTTCATCGAGCGCGTGCGTGCCTGCCAAAAAGCGGTGCGCGATTCCAATCGCGCTTCGGGACGTCGATCCATTTACGTGCCGAATCTCACCGGCACACCTTCCGTTGTGCTCGAACAGCTTAAGGTCGCCCAGGACGAAGGCGTCGGCGCAGTGATGATCGCACCCATGCTCATGGGTCTTCCTTTCCTCACGGAAATTGTCGCGCAACATGCCAAAGTCCCCATCGTGGGACATCCGAGCTTCGGAGGCGCAACACGCATTGCCCCGGAACTTCTCTACGGCAAACTGTTCCCACTCTATGGCTCCGATGCCACGATCTTCGCCAACTTCGGCGGGCGATTTGCCTATAGCAAGGAGACCTGTGGTCGCATCGCCCGCGCGATGACCCAGCCCAGCATTCCCGGTCTCACTCCCACTTTGCCCATGCCCGCAGGCGGGATCAAATACAGCCAGGTGGCCGATGTGCTCTCCTTTTATGGCCGTGAAGTCATTCTTCTCATCGGCGGAGGACTCTACGAAGCTGGCGACGATCAGGCCTTGCGCACCCGTGCCGGGGAATTTGTCCGCCACGTCGCAGAGTTTAAAAAATAGAGCATCAGCCTCGCCCTTTGTTCGTCATTCCGAACGAAGCCGAAGCATTCAGGGTTCTTTGAGCGCAAGACTTTCTCGAGGCGCAGTTGAGGAATCGGTTTAAAAAAGTCGTGCCTGCCGAGCGAATACCGATTCCTCGACTTCGCTCGGAATGACCGATGAGGGTATTTGTCGCATAGCCTCTAGCCTTAAACCCGCTCTAGACAAAATCGATTTAACTCCACATTGTCTCAATTCGTGCCTCCTGAAAGCCCGACATCTCCCGGCACATTTTCTGCCGCATCCGTGGTGAAGAAAATTTCTCTCTTACCTCACATCGACCCACGCACGTTCCTGAAACGGCTGGTTTCATGGGTCGCGCTCTGGATTGTGACGTTGTTGTGCATTTACTCCGGATGGCAGACGTTATCCCTGCTGTTGATTGCCCTCTTCGGCCTGGCCGGGCAATGGGAATTCTACCTCTCCCAGGAGGAAAAAGGGCACAAAGTCTTCAAGCAAAGCGGGCTTTTTTGCGGCGCCCTCGTCTTTCTCAATGCGTGGTATTTTCTCATTTTCAATCCCACTCACGCCCACTTCGTTCACTTCGGCGGGGAACTCGTTCTCGTCTTCAGTTTGCTCGGCGCTTTTATTCGGCTCGTCGTCCGGCAGGAGGAACACCGCGCGCCCATCACCACCGCCGCGCTCACCATCCTGGGATTGATGTATGTGCCGTTTCTTTTCAGCTTCGTGGCCCTGCTCGCTTTCATGCCGGGAAATCCTGATCAGAACCGCTTTCTTTTGATCTATCTTCTGGCCGTCACGAAATTCTCCGATGTCGGGGCTTATGTCGTGGGCTCGTTGATTGGCCGTCATAAAATGATTCCCCGCATCAGTCCCGGAAAAACCTGGGAAGGTTTTGCGGGAGCCATTCTCACCTCGCTGGGGATCAGCATCGCCTTGGTCTATGTCATGGGCGAGCACGTCCGGGCGCTGTCGTTCAGGGATGGAATTATTCTGGGACTGCTCCTGCCATTGATCAGCGTTGTGGGTGATTTGGCTGAATCGGTCGTGAAACGCGATGCCTCAATCAAAGATTCGGGCCGCACCATTCCGGGCATTGGCGGCGCACTCGACCTGATTGACAGCATTCTCTTTACCGCGCCCGTGCTCTATTTTTACCTGCAATTCACCGCCGCTTAACACCTCGGTGAGGATTGTCGCATAGGCAAGTCATGCCCCAGATTTCTGCGACGCCAGGATATTTTCAACCGCAGGTCAATCGCAGGCTCACCAGATCGAACGGACGCAGGTTGAGCTGAAGAGAACCCGATTTCGCCGAAACTTCAGGCGCAGCATTTCCCTCCAGCAGATCAACGATCCGCCATTTTTTCAGCGGCAGTGAAGTCGTGAGGGTAACCTTTTGATGTCCGCCATGTGACTCGTAGAGGCGCAGGATGATGTCGTCGGAATCCTCGGCCTTCTTGACCGTGTCGATGACCACAGCGGGATTATCCACACTAAAGAAACTCTGTTGTTGCGGGGCAGCGCCGCTGGGCAATATCTCCAGCGGCTGGTTGAAAGCGGCGGCGGCGGGAATGACTCCTCCCTCCTGGGGACCACTCGCATGAGGCAAGAGAGCATAACGGAAATGATGCCTCCCCATATCCGCGACTGGATCGGGAGCCTTCGGCGAACGGAGCAATGAAAGCCTCAGTACGTTCCCGTGACATGCGTAGCCGTATTTGCTGTCGTTGAGCAGCGCCACGCCGAAAGACGGCTCGGAAAGATCAGCCCACCGAAAAGCATTCACCTCGAAGCGGGCGACATCCCACGTCGTGTTAAAATGGGTTGGACGCCGCACATGACCGAATTGTATCTCGTAAGTGGCATGATCACAGCGCAAGGCCAACGGGAATTCGACCTTGAGAAATTGATCTTTTTCCTGCCACTCGACTTCGCAGGCAAAATCGAGACGAGGTGAGTCGGCATCGAGCGAGATGTCTTGTACCAGGTGGCACTTGGGACTGATCTCTATTTTCAACCGGATTCCGGCACGGAGAAGGTCGTTTTTCACGACCTGCACCGATTTCACGCGGCCCACATTCCGCCGTTTTTCGAGATGATAGACTTCAACGTCCCACGCATCCGAATTCGGCGGCTTGTCCTCAAAAAGAACAAACTGGTTGCCGCGCGCACCATCAACAATGGTCTCGCGGTTGTGGCGCAAATCAAAAAAGCTGAGCAAATGCCCCTCACCGTCAAAGCGGGCGCGCACCAAGCCGTTCTCCAAAGTGAAACCGGACTGAGTCTGGTGCAAAGAGGCGGGATTCTGCGGCTTCGTCTTGATGGGATCAAAGATGGAAAACCCGTAGGCTGGCGCTTCGGCGAAGATCAAACCGCCGCCGGGCTGTTCGACAACCTCACGACGTTCCCAACTTAATGTGTTTACCGCTGCGCAGCGCGAAACTGATTTTCCAGAACTGGCGGGAATAACTTTTTTCAAGGCTGCGGAGTGGAGTTTCCCCGTCTCCTCCAGAACCATGGCGTAATCCCGGGCCGAATCCTGATAGACCTCCGTGATGGAGGAACCGGGAATGATGTCATGGAATTGGTTGAGCAGGACTGTTTCCCAGAGGCTATTGATCCGATCTCGCGGATAAGACGAATGCGTGGTTGCGCGGGCTACAGCGAAAAGAAATTCGACGTCATGCAGGAGTTCCTCGCAGCGACGGTTATCGCGCTTGTTGGCCGCTTGAGTGGTGTAGGTGCCCCGGTGATGCTCAAAGTAGAGTTCTCCCGACCAGACCAGCGGATCAGCCAGATCTTTTTCACAACGCTTGAAAAATTCCTGTGGCGTACGGATGGCCACTTCGGGCATGCCCTGGACATCAGACAGTCGGCGCAATCGTTCCAGCATCTCCTCGGTTGGACCGCCTCCGCCATCGCCATGACCAAAGAGATAATAACCCTCTGACGCACGATCCTTGTCCTTGAAAAGGGTTATGTGCCGCAAGACGTCTTCCACCGTACAGGAAGCGTTATAAGTATCCGCAGGAGGAAAATGGGTGAGCACCCGCGAACCATCGATCCCTTCCCAGAGGAAAGTATTGCTGGTGGGAAGGTTGAACTGGTTCCAGGAAAGTTTCTGCGTCAGGAAAAAACGGATGCCTGATCCCTGCATGATCTGCGGCAACGCGCCCGAATAACCGAAGACGTCGGGATTCCAAAACTCTTTGCAATAAGCGCCAAATTCCTTCCTGAAAAAACGCTGGCCAATCAGGAATTGGCGCACCAGAGATTCGCCGCTCGGGATATTGCAGTCGGGTTCGATCCAAGTTCCACCCGCGACGATGAACTGTCCCTTTTTCGCCTTGGCCTTGATCTTGGCGTAGAGAACCGGCTGGAATTTCTTGATCCAGTCCAGTTGCTGTGCCTGGGAGCAGACAAATTTATACTCGGGATAATCGTCCATTATCCTCACCGCCGTGGAGAAGGTGCGGTAGCATTTGCGTTTGGTCTCCGCGAGGGGCCAGAGCCATGCGGTGTCGATATGGGCGTGGCCGATGGCCGAGAGGTGGTGGTTGTAGGAACCGTTGCGTCCGGCAAAAAATTTCCGGGCGATCTCCCGTCCCGCCGCATAGGTTGACGGATCGGCCAGGGTCACGGCATTGGTAATATCATTGGCCACCGTCAAAGCGGGTCCCTGATGCAGACTATTCGCAGGCAGATGATCCGACATTTCCTTGATCGTGAGGAAGTCCCATAACAGATCCCAAACGGCCCGGTCACGCCAGACAAGGCGAACCTGCCTAAGATGGCCTATGGAATGACTCGGCGGTAAACTTTGACCATTTGAAGTGGTGACGCCGAACATGCCGTTGATGGCTGCTTCCACGTAGAGCGTTCCTTTTTCGCCCCCTTTTGCCTTGGGCAGAAGAATGAAATGAGAACGGACATCCTCCGGCCCCCAATTATAACTGGTCAGCCCTTGAAGAGGGACACCGTTCCGCCAGACGCATCCCTCAGAAGTCGAATTGAAATAGAGAAGAACCTCCCGCCCTTTCCACGCCGCAGGAACCGCGTAATCGACGCGAAACCAATGAGTGGACCAATACGGGCCGAAAACTTCGCCCTCTTTTGCGAGCCGGTATTTCGCTTTGATCGCCTCCGCGTATGAAATGCGTCCGGGCGCGGAGTAAACCTGAAGTTTGCTCAGCGATACATTTTCCGGATAAAGCAATTGCCTGAGGTCGCTCGCAAAACGCTGCAACCGATTCTTGGTAAGATGGGGATGCTTGAGCATAAAAAAACAAAAGATTTATACCCGGCGATACCGCAACTTTAGACCTTCATGGCAGAAGATTCACCTTGGGAGATTTTTGCAACGTACTCCCAAACTAGAGTGTCTGGAGGAATCGCACCAACTGCTCGCGATTCGGGCTGACCGCATGCCGGACATAAAAGCCCGAGGCCGCGACCGCCAGTTGCAGCGAATGCGCCACGCCAAGACCCAGGAGCCGTCCGATGACAAACCCGGCATTGAAATGATCGCCTGCGCCCGTGCTGATCTTCGGCTTGGCCGTGAAGGGACCGTTCACGAAAGTCTCGCCCTGGGCGTCCGCTCCTGCGGCGTACTGCACCGGATGAATCACCACCGTGTGGATCTCGAGCTTTTCACGAATCGCTGCTGCCAATGAAGCCATGCCCTTCGGATTATTCGGGGTCTTCTTCAAGCGAAGCACCTTGGCGACATGCTGACTCTCGCTCTCGTTCAGGCCAAGGATCACGTCGTTATGCTGCTGGAATTCACCGATGATCTTGAGCGCCGCATGCAAATCGGCATCGAGTCGCTTAGCCGGATCGGCCAGGTCAAAGAACATCAATTTTCGCGTCGTCGGCTTGGCCGGCATGTAATCGCTCAGCAACCGTTTCCAGATCGCCGAAAGATGCGGCAACATCGTCCAGTTGATCATTCCGACAAAATGCGCCTGGTTCCAAAGCTTCTGGAAGGTCACGTCCCCGACGCGCTTCTTCAACGTCTCCCAGGAAACTTCATGCACCGTTCCGGTCTGGCCAAACATCAGCTTGCCATCGGAAAATTCAAAAGCCTGCGTCAGGCCCGGATCGGCAATGGAATAAACTTTTGTGCGCTTGGCAAATTCGGTGAAGACCGGATGCAATTCAGGATAGCCGAGCATCCCGACATAGTGAACCGGCGCACCGAGTGTGCTCAACGCAAAGGCCATGATCGGGCCGTTGCCGCCCAGCTTCGTGGTTTGCGGGACAATTTCAAAATTCGCGCTCTTGCCTGCGGCGGAAATGACCTTCGTTCCAAAACTCTTCGTCGTGGCAAAGGGAGTATATTTCGTCGGCGATTGGCGCTGCTCAACCACATGAAAAATTTGGTCAACAAAACCGTCAAAACCCAGCAAACACTGGAACTTAAGGAGTTGCGCACGCGAACCAATGAGACGCTCAGCCGTCTGACGGGCAAGCCGGGAATCAGTAATCATTTTCTTTTTTTACCAGAAAAAGACTGGCGTGACAAGCTTCGTCGGCTAACTTAGTAACCTATGTCGTCGTTCCGCCCTCTGTAAGGACGGGTTTGACGCCTCCTCCCCGCCACCTCCATGGTTCCCTCTTCTGACCGGCTGGCACAACGCCTTGGCGCCCTGTTTGGCCTCTTCGGCGTCATCCTTGGCGCGATGGCAGCCCACGGGCCGGTAAAAGATTTTTTGGAAAAACAAGGTCATCTCAATTTCTGGCATACCGCGCTTCTTTATCAGTGGATGCATGCGCTGGCATTGCTTGCAGTCGGACAAGGCAGATCGGCGCGGCGAAGGACAATCATCTGCTGGCTTATCGGCGTGATTCTTTTTTCCGGTAGTCTTTATATTCTCGCGCTCGACTCGAATCAAAAATGGGCCGGACCGCTGCCCCCCCTCGGCGGATTTTTCCTCATCGTGGGCTGGGTCTGTCTTTGGATCAACCTGCTGAAAAAGACTTAATCGTAACTTAAGAATAATGCGCCTGCCCTTTTTCATCACCTTATTCGGCGTGATCTGGGCGGGCTTGCTTCACGGGTACGACATCACTCCGGCACACTTCGCCCTTGCCGCCCAGTTCTCCCGCAGTCATGGCGGCGTAGCTCTTCGTGTGCAACAAGACGGGAAAGTTATCTACGAAGACTATGCTCCCGGCTTTTCAAATTCAGCTCCCCGAAAAATCTACAGCGGCACCAAGAGTTTCGTCGCCGTAACCGCCCTGCTTGCCATGCAGGATGGCCTGCTCACCCTGGATGAACCTGCCAGCAAGACCCTTACCGAATGGCAGGATGACCCTCGGCGCGACATCACCATCGAGCAACTTCTTTCGCATACGAGTGGCCTCGACTCCGGGGATGATGTCATTTACTCCGCCAGCGACCAATTCACCGCCGCGCTTGATGTACGTCTCATCAATCCACCCGGCACCCGCTTTACTTATGGGCCTGCGGGGTATCAGGCTTTTGGAGAAATTTTACGCCGCAAACTTCGGGCCATTGGTCAGACCGTCGAAGGCTACATGCGCAAGCGATTATTCGATCCACTCGGTCTCGATATTGCGAGCTGGAAACATGACGACGCGGGCAATCCGCTTCTTCATACCGGGATGGAGCTTAACACCCGGGAATGGGCAAAACTGGGCGAATTTCTTAAAAATGGTGAAACTCACAAACAAAAACAACTCCTTTTAAGTGAATCACTTCCACTACTTTTTATAGCACCTCAGGCGAACCCGGCATACGGGCTTGGATTTTGGCTGAATACGCCTTTGCCTCATAAGCGCACCCAATCAATCCTCGATCTCCAACCCGCCATGGATGGCGATCAAATTTATCCCGGAGGCCCCAAGGATATTTATGCGTCTTTCGGTTCCGGCAAACAAAGGCTCTACGTCATTCCATCTCTCAACCTGGTGATCGTTCGCTTCGGGCAGGAACACTCTTTCTCCGATGGCGACTTTTTATCGCGCCTGCTGACAGGCACTCCGCTCCCCGATTCACATACGCATTAAGGTGTTATTCCCCGACATTTCTGTCTCTTCGATCAACCCCGTTCTCATCGCGTAGTGGCCGACGAACTGGCCGCTCTCTCTCCGGATTTACCATACGATTGGTTTCCGCATTAGATGAAGAACGATTATTGGGAGGTTGTAGAAACGGACGACTTACTTGCGGAGTTACGGTTTTGGCACCCGTACCGGTTCCAGTGCCTGTGGCACGAACCCCACGTCTGCCGTTAAATGTAGGCCGATTTTTGAAATGCATTTTGGCTGCATTTTGAAAACGCTGCTGGATGGTCGGTGACCATTTAAAACCCCGCGCCTGAAGAGTCTTGGCAATGTCCGGTCCCAGGCCGCGACGGACCACGCCATAACCGGAGGAATGTTCCAGTAAGCCACCCGCGTGGTTGAAGAAAGTATCCGATTCTGCCGGATTAAGAGTCTGTCGCTTTCCCAATTGAAATTTACCGACAGTCGAACCCGAAATTTGCTGGCTTTGTCCCGCGACGATTTGTGACGTCTGGTGGTCGGGTGTCTCAAAATTTACCGTCCCATGAAGCATGTTCACTTCAGCTTGTCCCTGGGCGGCACTGGTTGACGGGGTCGCGCTCGTTGAAAACATGGTGCCCCTCGCCCCGGCCACGCCTTCCGGCGTTCTCACTCTATAATCGATCGGCTGGCCATCCTCGCGACCAAGTGCGGAAAAAATTGTTCCTTTCCTCACTGCCACCTGGACGGTTTCAGGAGTCGGAGTAGTCGCTGGCGTAATCTTGGTAGGCGTAATGGGTGGCGGTTGCGGAAGTTGATCCACTAGCAGGACAGTCCCCGGCACCATCCGAACCGCCATGCCTGGGCCAACAGCAAAATCGAGAATCCCATTGAATCCGGTAGCGATCAGGCTATTTGCAGCAATTGGCTCATCTTCGGCCAGTCGATGAAAAGTCGTATCCGTTGGTGGCCGAATCCAGACATTACCCTCAAGATAGAGGACCTCAGCGTAAGAAACCCCATTGATAATGAAGTCGCTATTCTGCATCGGAGCGCTGTCATCGTTGGCAGCAGACGTTGGAGAAACCGGCTGAGCCACAGGCAACGCTATTGGCGACTTGCTGGAAGAACTGGGAGCAGGAGCCGAATTGGGATTGCTCTGGGCATAGATTTGGGGCGTCCCAAGGAGGAAGCTAAAAAAAAGAATCGGTAGTACCGAGTAAAGAGCACGATGCATAATTAACCGGTTAGACGGTTCCATTCCGTTAAAGTTACAAATTAATTTTTATAAAAACAAGATGCTTATAAGCAATACGTTGCATCTATTCTTACAGCATAAACAAATTTGCTTATCGGAGAAAGAAATTGGAGAGGGTCAAGAGAGCAAGCACGATGACAAGCAGTACAGTTGCCCACCACCAAAAAAGTTTCTTTCCCCGCAGCTTCTGAGGCTGGCCAAATTCCTCCTCTTTGAATTTTTCGTAGTCAAAGTCCTCGCCGGGTAAATCCAGGCCGTCGGTGCCGCTTGCTTCCTCGTTCCAGCCCGATTTATCGCAGGCACCGCAATGGGGACACGCCTTGGCCTTGGCGGGGACGTCTTCGCCACATGCCGGACAGGGAAAAGTGCTTGGAGGAGGCATAAGAACTGGTTGAAAGTCTATCTTTTAGCACACACTTTGGCGATAACGACCTTGCTTTTTTTGAAATACCCCCTATCTCTATGGGGTTTACCCTTTATGACACATTTGGATCGCTTGGAGAACCAGTCTATTTTCCTTTTTCGGGAGGCCCACCATGCCTTCAAGAACATAGCCATGCCCTGGTCGATGGGCAAGGACTCCAATGTTTTGATCTGGCTGGCGAAGAAGGCATTTGGCGGCCATGTCCCCTTCCCGGTGCTCCACATTGACACGACCTACGAATTTCCCGAGATGCTCGAATTCCGCGAATGGGCGACAAAGCATTACGGGCTGAAGCTTATCGTCAAAATCAATGAGGAAGCGAGGGCGCGTGGTATCGGTTATGAAACTCACGACCCGGTGACCGTCACCCACGAACTCAAGACCGTGGCGTTGCAGCAAGTATTATCCGAATACAAGTTTGACGCGCTTATCACCGGCATTCGCCGTGACGAAGATTCAACCCGCGCCAAGGAACGCTACTTCTCGCCCCGCAACGCACAGTTTGAATGGGAGTACAAGGATCAACCGCCCGAGTTCTGGGGCCAGTTCACCACGGCGGTCGCGCCCGGCGAGCATGTCCGCGTCCAGCCGCTGCTCGATTGGACTGAAGTCGATATCTGGCGTTATATCCAGCGCAACGAGATTCCGATTCCGCAGATGTATTTCGCCCGTAACGGCAAACGGTATCGCTCGCTCGGCTGCATGCCTATCACCAAGTCCGTGGAAAGCAACGCCACGACCATCGAGGATATCATCGCCGAACTTCAAGTGACCAAGACTTCGGAGCGGGCTGGGCGCGCACAGGATCACCACGAACGCAACGCCATGCAGAAACTTCGCGCCAAGGGGTTCATGTGAACTCAGCAAATGATAGCTCCGATGAAAATTTACCGGAAATTGAAGTGGATTGGAATGATATGTGGGGTAACGACCTCGTGAGCATTCACCTTCCCTGTTCAATAGAATCATTTGAAAGGCTTGGTATCACTCCTCGCGAAGGTTTACGTATAAAAGTTCGGCAGGAAGATTTGGCAGCTTCGGCTATCATTGTAGTTCATCAATTGTATGGAGGTCATACCTGCCTAATGGCGAAATTAACGGAGCCGCTTCACGAAGTTCCTTGGGGTTGAATCTTAAATGCTCGTCTCCATCTCTCTTTTGTAAACTTCATAATTCGATCAAAAACGTTTTATCTCTCCATGCACGCACCACTTTCCACCTCCGTTAACCAGGAAGACGGCCATCGTCTCAAGATCGTGATTGTCGGCCACGTCGATCACGGCAAATCGACGCTGATCGGACGCCTGCTGTTCGACACCCATTCCCTGCCCGACGGCAAAATCGAACAGATCCAGAAAGCCTGCGCCGCCGAAGGCATGGATTTCGAGTATGCCTTTTTGCTCGATGCCCTGCTCGAGGAACAGGAACAGAACATCACCATCGATACGACGCAAATTCAGTTCCGCACGCCCGAGCGCGGTTACGTGATCGTCGATGCGCCGGGTCACAAGGAATTTCTCAAGAACATGATTACCGGCGCAGCCAGCGCCGATGCCGCCATTGTTTTGCTCGACGCCCACGAAGGCTTGCAGGAACAGACACGCCGTCATGGCTATCTCCTTTCACTCCTCGGCGTGAAGCAGGTGCTGGTCGCCGTGAACAAGATGGATCTGGTTGAATTTTCGCAGAGCCTCTTCAACGACCTCGAACGTGATTACCGCGCTTTTCTCGAACCGTACGAAATCAAACCGCTCCACTTCATTCCGATGTCGGCCAAGCTCGGCCACAACATCGTCAAGCCGAGCGAAAATATGTCGTGGTTCAAGGGGCCAACACTTCTCGCTGCGCTCGACCACCTGCAACTTCCTCCCGCGCCGGTGGATCGTCCGTTGCGTTTCATCGTGCAGGACATTTACCGCTTCGACGAACGTCGCCTGATTGCCGGACGCATCGAATCGGGTCAGCTCAAAACGGGCGATGAACTCGTTTTCTGGCCGGATCGCAAACGGAGCAAGATCAAATCGATCGAACCGTGGCCGTCAAAACCGGGTCAGACCCATGCGTTGGCCGGACAATCCATTGCGCTAACCCTCGAAGAGCAGATTTTCATCGAGCGCGGACACATCGGCTCGCATGTGGAGCACGGCCCGGTGGAAGGCCGCGAATTTTCTGCGCGCGTTTTCTGGCTCCATGATGATCCCATTCGTGTCGGACAAAGCTATACGCTCAAGCTGGCGACCCAGCAGGTGGAGGCACGGCTGGTGCGCATCGATCGGTTGATGGATTCGGCCACGCTGACTCCGCTCAACGAACGCCGCTCGGAAATCGGCCGCAATGAAGTCGCCGAACTGGTCTGGCGCACGCGTCATCCGATAGCTTTCGATAACAGCGATGTCGTCCAGGAAACCGGGCGTTTTATCGTGGTGCAGGATGGACGTATCGGCGGCGGCGGCGTGATTTTTGGTGCCAGCTACGAACCGGCCTCAACCGGCGTGTGTAGCGAAAATATTTCGTGGACGGATGACCCGGTCTCAAGGGAGTCGCGCATTGACCATTTCGGTCATCGTGGCGCCGTCCTCTGGCTGACCGGACTTTCCGGCTCGGGCAAATCGACACTCGCAACGGCACTCGAAGCGCGACTCTTCCAAAAAGGCTACGCCCCGATGCTGCTCGACGGCGACAACCTGCGACACGGTCTTTGCGCTGATCTCGGATTTTCCAACGAGGATCGCGCCGAGAATATGCGCCGGGCTGCGGAAACAGCAAAACTGCTGGCCGAAGCGGGCCTGGTGGTCATTACCGCATTGATCTCACCTTTTGCCAATGAACGGCAGAAGGCGGCGGCGATTTGTCGCAAGGCCGGAATTCCATTCGCTGAAGTTTACGTCAATACCCCGCTGGAGATTTGCGAAGAGCGCGATCCGAAGTCGCTTTATAAGAAAGCGCGCGCCGGGGAAATCAAAGGCTTCACGGGCATCGACTCGCCCTACGAAGCGCCTACCAAGCCCACGTTGGAACTGCGCACCGACAAGCTTACGAAGGAACAGAGCCTGGAGCAATTGCTCGACCTGGCACTGCGTATCGCGCATCGCGATGGTGTGCCCGAAGAAGAACTTGCCGGGTTTAGTATTTGATTTTCCTGTCATCCCGAGATCAGATCAGCAAGGTAGCCGCCGCTGTCCCAGCGGCGGTTCCTCCCGGTAGGGACGCGAGTCCCTTCGCGTCCCATCAATAAGTGGGACGGCATGGGACTGCCGTCCCTACCAGGAACTGATCGACAAGCTTCCGTCAAAATCAGCCTTCGGAATCCTTCTTCTTTTTCCGACTCTCAACAATCCGCGCGATCCCGATACAAGCCTCGTAAAGGACATAGAGCGGCACGGTGAGAAGCGAGAGTGAAAAAGGATCCGTGGAAGGGATGATGCAGCAGGCGGCAATGAAAATGATCAGGGCGGCATGACGGCGCTTGCTCGCCAATTGCTGGCTGGAGACAAGCCCGAAAAGATTCAGGACGATAATCACGAGGGGAAACTCGAAGGCAAGACCGAAGCCGATCAGCATCTGCACCTCGAAATCGATGAGCGCCTTGGCGGTCCACGTGGCGTTAAAACCAAGATAGTGGCTGTAATCGAGAAAGAAGAGAATCGCCGCCTTGAGCACAAAGCCGTAGCAAAAACTGATTCCGATGATGAAGAGACCCGTCCCCGCCGCGAAGATCGGCGCGATAAAACGCTTTTCGCGAGGCGTGAGCGCGGGCAGCAAAAACTGGCCGACGAAATAGAGCATCAGCGGCAGCGCAAGAGTAATCCCGCCAAACACGCTGATCTCCATGTGAATGGAAAAGGGATCGACGACACCCCAGTTGAGAAGATCATGGGGGTCTTGCCCCGCTGCAATATAGGGTTGATAAAGCGCCTTGAGAATATACCTGGCGGTAAAGGCGCAGATGGTCACGCCGACGGCGAGCGCGCAAACGCAGCGGATGATCGTCCAGCGCAAATCTTCGAGATGGGCGAGGAACGGCTTGGTTTCAAACCCGGGCCGACTCTCGTCATCGTCGTGATTTTCCTTAATTTCATCCGGCATCAAGCCAATGTGTCAGACCTGCCGTTGATAGGCAAGAGGAGGACTTCGTCTCCAGTCATTCCGAATGGAGCCGAGCCGGAAAATGATGGCCGCACAAAAGATATTCCGAGGCGAAATTGAGGAATCGGTTTGAAAAAGCAATGCGTAGGAGCAATACCGATTCCTCGACTTCGCTCGGAATGACTGTCCCATATTTTATGGAAAATTTAGACGCTCTCCTTGGAATACAAGATTTGACATCACGTCCGCATCCACGGAACGTTCCCACATGATTACACGCCTGCTCCATACCCGTTACCGGGTGACTGATCTCGAAAAAACTTCCGCCTTCTATCGCGACGTCCTCGGCCTGAAGGAAGTCAATCGCCACAAGTCGCCCCGTGGTTCGACCCTCGTTTTCTTCAAGGCGCCCGACAGCGACGAGACCATCGAGATTTGCCATTACCCTGCGAGCGGCCCGGTTGTCGTGCAACCTGACCTGACCCATATCGCTTTTGCCGTGAAGGATCTCGATGCCTTCGCGAAGGCCGCAGCAGCCAAGGGCTATCCGTTAAGTGACGGGCCCCACGGCAGCGGCAACCACAGATTCGCTTTCATCGACGGACCGGATGGTTACGAGATCGAATTGATCGAAGATAAAGAATAAGCTCCCATCGCCACCAACCCACTGGTGGCTCGCCTGAGTTTGACAATCCTGCAGCGTCGAAGGAATATCTCCCAATGATTACCCGCTTCCTCCATGCCCGCATACGGGTGAACGACCTCGAGAAATCAATGGCGTTTTACCGAGACGTCCTTGGCCTCAAGCAAGGCAATCTCTGGAAATCGCCCGAAGGCATGACCCTCGTTTTTTTCCTGGTGCCGGTGGGCGACGAAACGGTCGAAATCGAAATTTGCCACGAACCGGACGCCCCGCCGGTTGTTGTCCCGCCCAACTTCGCCCATCTCGCCTTCCAGGTGGAAAACCTCGAGGCCTTCACCAAGTTTTCCACCTCCAAGGGTTATCCCATCTTCGATGGCCCCTATGACACCGGCTGGGGTCAAATATTTTCCTATCTCAAGGCACCCGATGGCCATGTGATCGAAGTGATCGAGAAATATACCCATACCCGTACCGCATGAGAACAGTCCGCCTCGCTGCCAATCTGCTTGCCGCCGATTTGGGACAAATCGAGCGTGAAGTGAAGCGGATTGAAGCGGCGAAGGTCGAACTCATTCACATCGACGTGATGGACGGCCACTTCGTCCCTTACTTCGCGCTGGGCGAGGGCACGGTGCAGGCGGTGCGCAAATTAACGCGACTGCCCATCGAGGTACACCTGATGATCCAGCAGCCGGATCGCTATGCGCAGTCTTTCGTCGAGGCGGGTGCCGACCTGATCATCGTGCACCTGGAGGCCTACCACGACCCGAAGCGAACGATTGCGATGGTGCAGGAGATGGGGTGCCGCTGTTCCCTCGCGATCAATCCGATGACCCTCGTGGAAAATACCTATTCACTGTTGAAAAAAGTCGATCAGTTGCTTTGCATGTCGGTGAATCCCGGCTCCATGGGACAGGCCTTCATCATCGAGGTACTCGAAAAAGTACGCCTGGCGCAGGCTTACCGCGACAAGAATCATTTGCATTTCGATATCTCGATCGACGGCGGCGTGACCGATGAAACCATCGGCCCCTGCATAACCGCCGGGGCCAATCAGGTCGTCGTGGGCGGCCCTCTCTTCATCCCCAAGGACTCCAGCGAAGCGACCCGCCGCCTCCGCGCCCGCGCAAACGAAGTCGGCGCGGGAGGGTAAACTGAAACTGACGCGGAGAAAAAGGCAGTTCCTTTTACTTTCTAAGTGACAGTAAAGTGGAGCGTTTGTGAATTTACGCCCTGTTTGGGCCGAATCTCCAACTTCACGGGATCATCGCCGCTGTACGAATGAATTAAGTAAAGCCAAAAACCGACCTGCCTACAGAGCATTATACGTTCGGGATGGTTGTAGATTGCAGTCGTTTCCTCTCCCGGTTTAATAATTCGGGGATTCAACAACTGATACATTACTTCGAGGGCATTCTCGGGCAGTTTGGAAATATCACTTTCGTGGGTGAGCACTTTCATCTCTGAAATGGTAGTCGTTTTGCCTCCGGTATTGATGGCTTTGATGACGAGCGTCGGAAGCATTCTGAATTCGGTATTCTTATCTAGAGCCGGATCGTAGCCATATTCCTGTCGTACTAAGTTGAATTTGACCTCCAGCGTCAATTTAAGCCTTCCTTTTCTCCATTTGATAATGTCCCATACCAAGACAAGCGTTGAAACTACTGCCGCGTAGCCAGCAGTCAGATAAAGAAAGGGTAGTTCTTGAATGCTTTTGAAAAAGGGGACAAACATGAATGGCACTAAGATAAGCGAAGTTTGGGGTATGTTTTAAGCAATCACAACTTTTAAAAAGAGATCAGTTAACTTAGTGCCATTCGGGACAGGCATCTTTTCTTGAGTAAGAAAAAGGAACACCCACCCGAGGCTTGCCAAATCGGCTCGGCGACGGGCATCTTTTCTTGAGCGGCATCCTGATCTCCGCTTCCATCCGCAGCTTGTGCTAGACGTGGAACCCGATCTTCTTGCGAGGCGGTTCCGGGGGTGGCTGCATGAGTTGACGCACGGCATCGAAAATGACCTTAAACTGCGTATCGTACTTTTTCTCAAGGGTATTGACCTTGCGAGCCAGTTCCTCCACAGAAAGAATCATCTGGCGCAGTCGAACAAAAGCATTAATCAGCTCGACACTCATGCGGATGGCGGCAGGGCTGTTAAGAACATTGGCAGCCTGAAGTGCGCCATGTTCAGTAAAAGCCCAGGGAAGAGCGGGAGAAAACTTGAGGCGTTGCAGGTGGTCACAATTTGTGACCACCTCCTGTTTTTCCTTGGCGGTGAGCTGAAAAGTGAATGACTCAGGGAAGCGTTCCAAGTTGCGTTTGATGGCTTGATTGAGAGCCTTGGTCGTGACGCCGTAGAGGAGAGCCAAATCCGTATCAAGAATAACGCGATGCTGGCGGATGGTCAGGATCAGATGGCCCGGATCACGAAGGATGAGGGATGATGACATGGCGGGAAAGGTTGCAACCAAAGCTGTCCCAAGGTCAATTTTTTCTGTTACCACCAATGTCTCATGCGTTGAGTTACAAGGCTTGCCAAATCGGCACGGCGACAGGCATGATTCAACGCTCACGCTTATGAAATCAAATACCAAGGCTGTTTACGTCATCGGTACCATGGACACCAAAGGTCAGGAACTTGCCTACATCGGCGAGTGCATCCGCGCGGCGGGCGCCGCAACGGTACTCGTGGATGTCGGAACCCAAAAGCCTCCGCAGGGCAAAGCCGATGTCTCGCGGGAAACGGTGGCGGCTCTTCATCCGCAAGGAAAAGATGCCGTGCTCAAGCTCACCGACCGTGGCCAGGCAGTAACCGCCATGTCGCAGGCGCTCGAGCGTTTCCTCGTCCAGGAATTTGACGCTGGAAAGATGGCCGGTGTCATCGGCATCGGAGGAACCGGTGGAACCGCCCTGATCTCGCCCGCTTTCCGTGCCTTGCCCATCGGCGTGCCCAAAATGGTGGTCTCCACCGTGGCCAGCGGAAACACCCTGCCCTACGTCGGCACGTCCGACTTCGCGATGATGAATTCCGTCGTGGATGTCGCCGGACTCAATCGCGTCTCCCGGCCCATCCTGGGAAATGCCGCCCATGCCATCGCGGGCATGGCCCTCAATTCCGTCTCCACGACAGGCGACAAACCGACCGCGGGCCTGACGATGTTTGGCGTCACGACCCCGTGCGTCACGCAAGTGCGCGAAGCCCTGGAAAAACAGGGTTGGGATTGCCTGGTCTTTCACGCCACTGGCACTGGCGGACAGGCCATGGAAAAATTAACCTCCAGCCAAAAAATTCAGGCGTTGCTCGACCTGACCACAACGGAAGTTGCCGATGAAGTCGTGGGCGGCGTTTTCCGCGCAGGTTCAGCCCGTTTCGACGTACTGGCCGAGCGGGAAATTCCGTGCGTGATGAGTCTTGGCGCGCTCGACATGGTCAACTTCGGCGCGAAAGAAACTGTCCCGGAACAATTCCGCAATCGCAAATTTCACGTCCACAACGCGCAGGTCACGCTGATGCGAACCACGCCGGAAGAGAATCGCGCTTTTGCCCAATGGATGGCCCCCAAGCTCAACAAGGCGCGCGGGCCTTTGGTTCTGTTCATACCCGAAAAAGGCGTTTCGCTCATCGATGCCCCCGGCCAGCCGTTCCACGATCCCGAGGCTGACGCGGCCCTGTTTACGGAATTGGAAAAACTCTTTCAGCCGACAGCCAAACGCCGTATACAACGGCTCCCTTATCACATCAACGATCCTGAATTCGCCCAGGCGGTTGTTCAGGAATTTAATAAAATCACCAGCGATATCCTCAAATCATGACGACCAAAATCCGTAACGATAGAAAAAGCATCCTTCAACGCCTGCGCCAGAAAATCAAACGCGGTCTGCCCATCGTCGGCGGCGGCGCTGGCACCGGTCTTTCGGCCAAATGCGAAGAAGCCGGCGGCATCGACCTGATCGTCATTTACAATTCCGGGCGTTATCGCATGGCGGGACGCGGCTCCCTCTCCGGCCTGATGGCTTACGGCAATGCCAATCAGGTGGTCAAGGAAATGGCCTTCGAGGTACTGACCGCCGTCAAGCACACACCCGTGCTCGCCGGGGTTAACGGCACCGATCCCTTCATGATTCCCCATCACTTTCTAAAAGAACTCAAGGAACTGGGTTTTGCGGGCATTCAGAATTTCCCGACGGTGGGTCTGTGTGACGGCATCTTTCGCGCCAATCTCGAGGAGACCGGCATGAGCTATCAGATGGAAGTCGAATGCGTCGCGCTCGCGCATGAAATGGATATGCTCACCACCCCCTACGCCTTTAATGTCGAGGAGGCCAAGCTCATGACGAAAGCCGGGGCGGACATCGTTGTCGCCCACATGGGACTCACCACCAGCGGTACCATCGGAGCGAAAACGGCCAAGACCCTCGATGATAGCGTGAAGGAAGTCGCCGCCATCGCCAAGGCCTGCCGCAGCATCCGTTCCGACGTGATCGTTCTCTGCCACGGCGGCCCCATCGCCATGCCGGAAGACGCTCAATACGTCCTGAAGCGTTGCAAGGGAGTCGATGGATTCTACGGCGCAAGCTCGATGGAACGTCTGCCCACGGAAAAAGCGATCACCGAGCAGGTGAAGGCTTTCACCGTCATCAAACGATAATCTGATTGGCTTACTTGGGTAGCCGTCGCAGGCCCTGCGACGGTCGGTGCTTTTCCGCCGCGCGGCGCGCAACGGCTACCTTGAAAGGCATAAGGCTTCTCCGGGGCTCCCATTTTAGGCCTAAAGCCTTTTTAAATAAAAAGCGTTAAAATCATTCGTTTGTATAGCAATTCGCTTGACAGGAAGAGCTTTCCATTATACGAAAGTATCATGCGCCACAGTAATAGTCAGCAAATGGTTCTCGGCTTTATCGAGCAATACCAGGGTGAGAACCAACGTCCGCCCACGATTCGTGAAATCCAGGATTTTTGCGGATTTAAAAGTCCCCGTGCGGTCTCCTACATTTTGGAGAAGCTCGAAGAGGCGCGGTTGATCATCCGACAAGCCCACTCGCGTGGCATTCACCTCACCAAGCCGAGCCTCATTGCCTCTGGCGTTCAGTTGCCCCTTTTCCCCTCGATTCCAGCAGGCATGCCCGATCAATTCGACGGCAGCGAAGCCCCGGAAACGCTTCGGTTCATACCGACCACTCTCGGCATTTCAAATCCCAGCCGCGCTTTTGCCGTGCGCGTCAGCGGCGACAGCATGATCGATGCGGGAATCTTTTCCGGCGACATTGTCGTGCTCGAACAAAAAGAAGCCAAACCGGGCGATATCGTGGCTGCGCTGATCGATGGGGAAAATACGCTCAAGCGGCTCATCAAGGAAAATGGACGCGTCTATCTCAAGGCTGAAAACGTCCGCTATCCGAATCTTGAGCCCATGGAAAAGCTCGATATTCAGGGCGTGGTCGTCAGCGTCCTGCGCACCTTTGCGGCTGCCGCGTAAACGATTTTACGCTAATTCGGCATACTGTCTTCCCGTCATCCCGAGCTTGTCGAGGGATCAGACACGTCTCTCTTCTCATCAGGCTGGAGTGAATACGGAAAACCGCCAACATTGAAGTGCTTCAACCTATCGCCTGTTACTGCCGTGTCTGATCCTTCGACAAGCTCAGGATGACTGGGCGATATAGATCAGCAATTTTCTTCTGTGTTCGCTGGCGGCGCTTCGGCCATCAATCGCTGGGCCTCCTCAAACTCCTTCAAGGTCGCCTGTTTTCGATGATAGCGTCGATCGATCGCATCGAGGAATACTTCCATATCTTCACGCGAGGGTTTGCGGTCATAGTCCCACCGCTCCGCGCCTTTTTCTTTAAACTGAAATTTATAGCTCCCGGAAAACCAGGTCACCCGCACGTCATAACGAGAACCATCGTCGCGCTTAGTCGTCCAATTAATATCTCTGCGCATAAATCTATTTCCACACCTTATCGACGCTGAGTTCATCCATTCGATCCACCACCCAATCGGCATGAGCCAGCTTTTCCTTCGGTTCGGTCGTGGCCACGGCAACCACGCGCATTCCCGCAGCCTTTGCCGCCGCAATGCCCACCAGGGCGTCCTCAAAAACCACACCGTTCGCAGGCTCGACTCCGATCCGCTTCGCAGCCGTCAGGAACACCTCGGGATCGGGCTTGCCCTGCTTCACATCCTCCGCCGAAACAATGTCAGAGAAAAATTCTTTCAGTCCCAGCACATCCAGCGTGGCGATGATATTTTCCCGATGCGTGGACGAACCAATGACACATGCGATTCCCTCGTTCTTCAAGGTACGCAGCCACGATTCCACACCCGGCAACGCCGTGATGCCAAGCTCGCGCACGACCTCGCGATAAAGCGCCTCCTTGCGCAGTGAAAGTTTGCGAATCTCCTCCACGTCGAAGGTCCAGCCCAGCAACTCGGGAATGATAAACTCATTCTTTCTCCCGAAGCCCTTCACGAAATGATCCTCGGGCAAAACCTTGCCGATTTCCACAGCCAGGCGATTCCAACTGATCTCGTGATGCTTCGCGGAATTAATAATCACACCATCCCAATCGAAAATCGCGCCACGTTTGCCATTCATGCACGGTGTTTATGGCGCACGCAGCGAATTTGTCGAGTATGCCTTTCGCGACACAACTGGCTTGTCGAAAAATCAGTTCGGCCTATCCTACGAGCCAGTGACCTCGCCATCGCCGTCCAGCTCGCTCTCTTCACGCCGTCCTAATTCCCTTTTCATTCGCGGCGGACGGATCATTGATCCCGCATCGGGCCGAGATGAAGTGGGCGATCTTCTCGTCGAAGAGGGACGTATTTCGGAGAGCACCGCGAAGCCCAAGGATTCTTCTGTGCCAGTCATCGAAGCCAAGGGACTCATCGTCGCGCCGGGTCTCATCGACATGCATGTTCACCTCCGTGAACCGGGCGGTGGCCAGAAGGAAACCATCGCCAGCGGCACGCGTGCGGCGGCGGCGGGTGGCTTCACCAGCATTTTGGCGATGCCGAACACGAATCCGCCTGCCGACGGCCCGAACACCATTGCGCTCATGCGCCAGCGCGCCCTCGAAACAGCCTGCATCAATGTCTTTACCACCGGCTGCATCACGGTCGGCATGAAAGGCGAGGAGCTTGCCCCCATCGGTTCGCTGCACAAGGCGGGGGTGGTCGCGTTGACCGACGACGGCCATTGCGTCCAGAACAACGAGGTCATGCGCCGCGCACTCGATTACGCCCGCATGTTTGACTTGCTCACGCTCGATCATTGCCAGGATTACAATCTCTCCGCAGGCGGCGTCATGCACGAAGGCTATTGGAGCACCGTGCTCGGTTTGCCGGGCTGGCCGCGCATCGCCGAGGACATGATCGTTGCGCGTAACATCCTCCTCTCGGAACTGACTGGTGCGCGCATCCACGTCCAGCATCTTTCGAGCGGCGATTCGGTTCGTCTCGTTCGCGAAGCCAAAAAGCGGAACGTGAAAATTTCCGCCGAGGCGATGCCCCACCACATCGCCCTCACCGATGCCTCGCTTGAGAAATACGACACGAACTTCAAGATGAACCCGCCCTTGCGCGAACGGATCGACCAGGAAGCACTCCTGGCCGGTCTCGCCGATGATACCATCGAAATCCTCGCCAGCGACCATGCTCCCCATGCCTCATATGAAAAAGAAGTCGAATTCGCCGAGGCTCCGTTCGGCATCGTCGGCCTCGAAACGGAACTGGGTCTCTTCATCAAAATATTGATCGAGGGGCGTGTGCTCGATTGGACGAGCCTTCTCGCTAAGCTCACGATCAATCCGGCGCGTCTTCTTAAGCTGGATCGCGGCACGCTGGCACCCGGCGCGGTGGCCGACATCACGCTCATCGATCCCAAGCACTCATGGAAAGTCGATTCCTCAAAGTTCTATTCCCTCAGCCGCAACACCCCTTTCAACGGCTGGGAATTGCCCGCCCGCGCCACCCATACCATCGTCGATGGCCACGTCGTCTGGAGTCTGAAGAACGGATTTACGAAGTAGCGAGACAATCCACGATATAATTCGCTGCAACTGAAGAAGGACTTACCTCTCTATGGCCATCCCAACTTACGATAAACTCCTTCGTCCCATCTTATCGTTGGGCGAAAAAGAGCCATTTACTCGCCGTACTGCAACAGTGGCGATGATTCAACTTTTTTCACTAACTCAGGATGAGGCTGAAAAACGCATTCCGACAGGTGGGTCAACCACTATTGGAAATAGGACTGGTTGGGCAATGACATTTTTAACGAAGGCTAAACTCATTGAAAAAGTTGCCCGAGCAACCTATCGCACAACACAAGCTGGAATAGATTTTCTCGTCTCTCACCCCACCGAGATCACGCAAGCTGACTTGCGTAAAATCGAAGGTTGGGAAGAAGCTTGGAATACAGGTTCTAAAAACCGACAAACTGACAACACCAGCGTCTCCGAACCAACTACCACATCCAACGAGACTGCGACACCTTATGAAATTATTGACCGGGAAGTGACAGCACTTCGCGCTGATCTCCTCGGTAGGCTGCTCCAGACTATTCTCGACCAGTCTCCTGAATTTTTTGAACAACTCGTTCTCGATGTCCTAATAGCAATGGGCTATGGCGGATCACGTGAAGATGCAGCCCATCGTATAGGTCGCAGTGGTGATGAGGGTATTGATGGCCGAATAAATCAAGATTCACTGGGACTCGACCAGATTCTTGTTCAAGCAAAAAGGTACCATCCAGACAATGTGATTAATCGCCAAACGATTCAGGCATTTATTGGATCTCTGGCAGGTCAGGGAGTTAACAAAGGCATCTTTATTACCACCAGCAGCTTCGGCGAAAGCGCTCAAGAATTCGTATTACGAGGAGCCGCGACAAAAATAGTCTTGGTTGATGGCTCACAACTAATTGATTTAATGCTTCGCCACGGCATCGGTGTTCGAGTTACTCACAATTATCAAATTCATGAGCTCGATCAGAACTATTTTGACGAGAGTGATTGAAATAGGATTGCGCTCAGCGGAAAATGATCCTTGTTACACGGTTGAAGAGGTCAGCGGCAAAATTGAGCAATCCGTCATCCTGAGCTTGTCGAAGGATCAGCTTCCGATAAGTCCACACTTGCAGGGTGCGCGGACGTCTTCCGGGGGCTGATCCTTCGACAAGCTCAGGATGACGGCTGCTTAGAGAATGACTTTCTTTTACATTTCTCAAATCTGGATTATTTTGTTCTTCCCATCGCCCAATCGTTCAAGGGCCGTTAACCTTCAGGAAAAGATGCCCACTCCCTTGATCCATAGCCAAAAGCTCTATCCCTAAAATCCATGTCTAAAACATTTGAAAATAAAGTTGTTCTCATCACCGGCGGAACCAGCGGTATTGGCCGCGTCACGGCAATTGCCTTCGCCCGCGAAGGCGCAAAAGTCGTCGTCTCGGGCCGACGCAAAGCCGAAGGCGCGGAAACCGTCGCGCTCGTCGAAAAGGCCGGCGGCAAAGGCCTCTTCGTCCAGGGCGATGTCTCCGACGAAGCCCAGGTCAAGGCGCTCGTCCAAACCGTTGTCGATCAATTTGGCCGGCTCGATATCGCCTTCAACAACGCCGGGATCGAGGGTTCGCCAGGCCCGCTGGTCGATGCCACGGTCGAGCACTACGCCAAGGTTTTCGACATCAACGTCAAAGGCATTTTCCTGTCCATGAAGTACGAGATTCCCGCCATGCTCAAGACGGGCGGTGGCTCCATCGTCAACACCTCCTCAATCCTGGGCAGCATCGGGATGCCCGGCATGAGCCTCTACTGCGGCACCAAGCACGCCATCATTGGCCTGACGAAAGTGGCCGCACTCGAACATGCCAAGGAAGGCATCCGCGTGAACACGGTCTCTCCCGCCGTCACCGAGACCGAAATGCTCGAACGCTTCGTCGGCCCCGCCTCACCCGATAACGAACAGCGCAAGCATCTCGCGGGACTCCATCCCATTGGTCGCATCGGCACATCCGAGGAAATTGCCGCAGCCGTGCTCTACCTCTGTTCCCCCGGTGCCTCGTTTGTCACCGGTCACGACCTCCGAATCGATGGCGGTCTCACCGTTGCATGAGTAGATTTTCTGCGCAACTCCATCCGCATCTAATGGTTTAATGGATATGCTTGAGCCACTCCCTTCCTCCCAATGGAATGAGGTAACTGCGGCTCATTTGCTGAATCGCGCCGGGTTTGGCGGCAGCCCCCAGGACGTCGATAACCTTCACAAGATGGGGTTGGATCATGCGGTATCGTGGTTCATCGACTACGAAAAAATCGAGGACGAGACACCGTCGCCGGACTGGGCGCACCCCGATCCGCAATTACTTGCCGCCCGCGAAGCCATCCGCAGAGCCGCCGATCCCGAGACCAAAAAAGCACTGCAAAAGGCGCAAAATACCGCCGAATATGTGCAAATGGCGGATCTCCGTTACTGGTGGATTCGTCGCATGGCCCTCGGCCCGCGTCCCTTCCAGGAAAAGATGACCCTTTTCTGGCATGGCAACTTTGCCACCAGTTTTGAAAAAGTCCGGATGCCCTATTTCCTCTGGCTCCAAAATGAGACCTTCCGGCAAAACGCCACGGGCAATTTCAATAAGTTGCTCATCGCCGTGTCCGAGGATCCGGCCATGCTCCAGTATCTCGACGGCGCCAACAGCAACAAAAACAAACCCAACGAAAATTTTGCCCGTGAAGTGATGGAGCTTTTCACGCTCGGCGAAGGCCATTACACCGAGCAGGACATCCAGCAGGCCGCGAAGGCCTACACCGGCTGGGGGTTCAGCGCCGACAGGCTTCATTACGAATATCATCCCAAAAATCACGATGACGGTCCCAAGACGGTCTTTGGCCAGACAGGCAATTTTACCGGCGAAGATGTTCTCAACATCATTTGCAAGAACCCCCAGTGCGCCAGATACATCTCGGGAAAAATCTGGCGCTTCTTCGTCCAGGACCAGCCCCCGCAAGCAGTCGTCGATGCCCTCGCCAAGGAATTTCAAGGCCACGACATGGATCTCAAGCACCTCATGGGCGTGATTTTCCGTTCCAGGGAATTCTACGCTCCCGACGTCATCCGCGCCCAAATCAAAAGTCCCGTGCAATGGCTGATCGCCGCCGCACGCCAGCTTCAGGCTCCCCTGCCCATGCAACCGATGACGCTGGTGATGTTGTCTTCGCTCGGCCAGGAATTATTTCAACCGCCGAATGTCAAAGGCTGGGACGGAGGCATCGCCTGGATCACCACCAATAATCTTTTGGATCGTTACAATTTCGCCGCCACTTTGGTCGAGGGCCAGCGTGTGCCGATGCCCGGCCTGGTCAACCGCATGAAGGGCCTCATGAACAGCATGGGAGAACCGGGACTCATGGAGATCGTTCCCGCCGATGTGAAATCCCTTTTCGGACCGGAGGAATTGAACACGCCTGAAAACTTCCTCGCCGCCCTGCAACGGCGGTTTCTTGATGGCACGCTCAAAGCCCAGCGCCTGACTCCTCTTCGCGATTTCCTCAAAGGCCGATCCCCGATTGAAGAAGCGGATATCCGCAAGGCTATCCGATTACTGATGAGCACACCCGAGTATCAACTCACCTAACCCCCACGCCTATGAACCCTCCCCTCCTGACCACCCGCCGCAACTTCCTTCGCACGACGCTTCTTGGTGGGGCACTTACGTGGACAGTGCCCAACTTCGTCGCGCAGACTTTCAGCGCGCTTCACGCTGCTGCGGACGGTTCCCTCACCCAGATTGCCACCGGCAAGGACAGCCCCATTCTTGTGCTTATCCAGCTCGCCGGGGGCAACGATGGCCTCAATGCCGTTATTCCCTATACGAACGATTTCTATTACAAAGCGCGTCCTACGATTTCCATTCCGGCGGCGCAAGCGCTTCGCCTTAATGATACCCTGGGACTAAATCCCGCCCTTGCCGGCTTCAAAAATCTCTTCGATGCCGGACATCTTTCCGTCGTCAATGGCATCGGTTACCCCAATCCCAATCGCAGTCACTTCCGCGCGACCGAAATCTGGCAGACTGGCAGCGATTCGGAAAAATATCTGACCGACGGCTGGCTGGGACGCTACTTCGACAATGCCTGCGCCGGGTGCGATCCCACGGTTGCGATCAATATCGGACCGCGACTTCCCCAGGCTTTTGCTTCTCACAATCCCACTGGCATCAGCCTCGAAAATCCCGAAAGTTACCGTTTCATGGGCGCTGGAAAAAATGATGACGAGGAGTTGGCTTACCGCAGCATGTTCACAACCGGCCCGGATGAGACGGCATCGTCAGGCGGAAGTATCAGCATGGTTTCCGGAACGGTGACGCTCCAAAACGGCCAGAGCGCGGTCGATTTCCTTGAGCGCACTTCCATGGACGCGCAGGTAAGCTCGGATAAAATCCGCGCCATCGCTGGCAAGACCAAGAACAACGCGGTTTACCCAAGATCGGGTCTTTCCAATAACCTGCAACTTGTGGCGCGGCTCATCGCGGGCGGTCTTCCCACCCGCATCTTCTACGTTTCCCAAGGCGGTTACGATACCCACACCCAGCAGCGCGGCGGACAGGATGCCCGTCTCAAGGAACTGGGCGATTCCGTGAAAGCCTTCACCGATGACCTGACCGCCATGGGCATGTTCGATCGCGTGATGATCATGACCTTCAGCGAATTCGGTCGGCGCGTGAATGAAAACGGCAGCCGGGGCACCGATCACGGCGCAGCCGCCCCGATGTTCCTGGTCGGATCGAAAATCAAGTCGGGACTGCTCGGTGCCGAGCCCAGCCTCGCACCTGCCGATCTCAAGGATGGTGACATCCAGTACAACACCGATTTCCGCAGCGTCTATGCCAGCATCCTCCAAAACTGGCTGAATACGCCCTCCGTGCCAATTCTCGGACGCCAGTTCGATACACTTCCGATTATTGGGTGAATGTAACGAACCCCGGAGCAAGCTCCGGGGCATTTCAGAGGTAGCCGCCGATGGCCCTATCGGCGGTGCCTCCCTCCGTGGTAGCCGTCGACCTCCGGGCGACGGTTCGGAAAATTCCCGCGCTCGGAGATCGCGGGCTACCCATAAGCCGAAGCAAGCTTCAGGGAATTACACCCAAGAGATTAAATTCACGCATCGATCCGCGTACTGAACTGACGCAGGAACCGGACATCGTTGTCGGTGAAGAAACGGAGATCGGGGATACCGTGGCGCATGATCGCGATGCGCTCGATGCCAAATCCAAACGCATAACCGGTATAACGCTCGGAATCGTAACCGACTTGCCGGAACACTTCGGGATCGACCATGCCACAGCCACAAATTTCCAGCCATTCACGGCCCTTGACCTGACTACCCGTCCGCGAGCAATCGACCTCGAAGCTCGGTTCGGTGAAGGGAAAGAAGTGAGGGCGGAAGCGAAACTTCAAATCCTCGCCCAGCAATTCCCGGAAGAAATATTCGAGCGTTCCCTTCAGATCCGCCAACGTCACGCCTTCATCGACGACCAGCCCCTCCATCTGGAAAAAAGACATCCCATGCGTCGCGTCAATTTCGTCCCGGCGATAGCAACGGCCTGGCGCGATGATCCGCACTGGCGGTTGTCGCTCCAGCATGGTGCGAATTTGCACGGTGGAGGTCTGCGTCCGCATCAAACGGCGACCGCCCTTGCTCTTCCCGTCGAGACCGCAACTCGGCGCAAGTCCATCTTCCTTGAGATAAAAAGTATCCTGTTCGTTGCGCGCCGGATGATCCTGTGGCGTATTCAGGGCATCAAAATTAAAAACCTCGTTTTCAATGTCGGGGCCATCCGCCAGGGCAAAACCGAGTCGCCTAAAAATCTCAATCGCACGATCACGCACTTGAAGAACCGGATGCAACGAACCCGGAGCTTCGTAACGTCCCGGCAGGGTCGGATCAAAATCAGCCGCGTCCGCAGCAGCGGTCAATTCCGTTTTGCGTGAATCAAAAGCGGCCTGAACCGCATTCTTCGTCTCGTTGGCAGCCTTGCCCACCACGGGGCGTTGCTCCTTCGGAACAGAGGCCATCTTCTCCAGGAGAAGAGGAAGCGCGCCGTTACGCGCGAGATACCGGATGCGCACTGCTTCCAGCGCCTCGGCATCAGCGGCACCGGCAATGGCAGCTAAAATTTGTTCTTTGAGGGAAAGGATTTCGTCTTGCATGAAAATAGGGAGATAAAAGGGACACCGACAAGTAACAGAAAATCAGGAATAGGCTCCCTTGTGCAAATGAAATCGCATAGACAAACCATTCCCTCCGTGAGCAACGGAGTATTAAAGGTAGCCGTTGCGCGCCGCGCGACGGAAGAAAAACCACCGACCGTCGCAGGGCCTGCGACGGCTACCAACTGCACGTCGCAAGCGATGAAGAATTAGACCCAACGAGATTAAAAGTCTTTCCAAGCTGACACCCCTTTCTAGCATCTCATCAATGGCTCAAGTTGTCCCTTCTGGCTGGGCTGAAACAGATCATGCCCTGACCCGAACGATCCAGCGAACCGATTTTGTGGAAGCGCTGGCCCTGGTCTTGGAGATTGCCAAGCTGGCTGAAGCAGCCGATCATCACCCGGACATCGATATCCGCTATCGAACGGTGCATCTCAGCCTTTCCACCCACGACGCTGGGAATAAAATCACCGCCAAGGATTTCGCACTCGCTCAAAAAATCAACGATCTCAACGAGAACGCAATCCGCACAACCAGCGACGAGCTGCGCAAGAAGTTTGCCGCCTGACTCTCCTTTAAAAACACATGAAATCCTTTAATTTTTTCTCTCTCTTCCAAAAATCGATTCTCGCGATGGCTGGCATCGTATTTTTTGGCGTAATTCCGCTTCACGCCGACCTCAACAGCGACCTGGCCTTCACCGCTTTCAGCAACGTCGATGTCAATGCCATGGCGGGCGGCAAAGTCTTGCAGGAACGCGGTGGCCTGATCGACTTCATGCGCGGCATCACCACCCAATCGCTTTACATCATCAACGCCTCGCCAACCCAGGTGCAGGACAAGCTGCTTCACTGGAACCCGGCGGCCCATTCTGAATTACAGGTCTGGATTCATAAATCGCTTCCGGCCAAGCCAACCGCAGCCGATTTTTCCGGGCTACAAGGCCTTCCCAACAATAGCTCCGTTGCCTCTCTCATCAATGCCACGGCAAAACTCGATCCCGCGAATCCCTCCCTTCAACTCAGCAAAAGCGAAGCGCAACTGATCACATCACTTCGTTCACAGACCAAGGACAAAAAAGCTCTCGCGGTTGATTTCTGGAGTCAGGTCCTGGCAGGACGTGCCTCTCATTTTCTTGGCGGCAATGCCAGTGCCGACAATTATGTGGTCAGTGGCGGCGATATCCAGCCTTTGAGCGAAATCAAAAGCCTCTTCCACACCAACGCCAAGGTTTACCAGCAATACCAGGCGCTTCTCAGCCAGACGCCAGTGGAAGCCTCGACCAAGGCCACCCCCGCCGATCTCTACTACGATAGCTTTGACGTGGAAGGATCAGCCGCCCTGGGCACCGGAGCGGTTTATCAGCTCGTTAACGGGAATTCCATCCAGTCCGCCGATATTGAGTATTATGTCTGTTCCGGCGTTTATACCTCCGTCGAGCTTGAACAACTCTGGCCCATCACGGTAAACGGCAAAGTTGAAACGCTGGTCTGGCGCGAAGACCTCGTCTCCACCTCAAATGTTGCCTACCTTCACGGGACGGAACGATTGGCTTCCGGCATGATCATGCTTCAGGATGTTAAGCAGGGAATTGACGCCTTTCGCTCCGAGTTCAAGAAGCCTTAAGTTCTTCTCGGCCAAACTTTTGCTTTGTTTTTACCAGAAATTCTGTCTTTACTATCCTCGAGTCTATGAAATCTAGTTTTGCCCCCGTTTTATTGGCCGCTGCATTCTGCGCCTTGATGGCTAACGGCCTGCAAGCATCGGACGATGGCAAGGACTCTCTCGCTCCTTCAGTTACCCCCTCCCCGAAAATCCCCATTTCACAGGAATTTACCCTGGAAAGCAGTTACACGGGCAAGTCGATCACGAAACAGGGCAGCGCCGAAATCGGTGGCGTGGACAACATCAATTCCCATTTCAATTATGTGATTTCACCCCAAATCAGGGATGGCGTTCTTCTCCGTTTTGGAGTCGATTCAGAACGCAATTCCTTTGGACTCCCTCCAAACGCCGCGTTGCCCAATACCCTTCAATCAATCAATGCGATCATCGGTGCGGATGTCACCCCCAGCGACAAGATTCTTATTCGCGCCGAGCTTCACCCCGGTATCTTCAGCGATTTCGTCAATGTAACCGGAAATGACTTCGACATGCCGGTGCAAATTGGCGGAACCTATCTTTGGAGCAAGGATTTCCAGATCATCGTTGGAATGCAGATCGATCTAAAATCAAGCTACCCGATAATCGCCGTGCCCGGCTTCCGCTGGCAAATTGACAACAAATGGGTGCTCTCTGCGATTCCGCCCAAGCCGCAGTTGCAATATCAGCTCAATAACAGCCTCACCCTTTACACTGGCGCTGAAGTTCTCGGCGGAACCTATCGCGTCAATAATGGTTTCGGCAGTAATCACGGCCATATCACCCCGGCGGCAAACAATTTAAACGGTCAGATTGTCGATTTCACCGAGATTCGCATCGGAGCGGGATTCACGTGGAAATTCACTCCCAATATGAGCCTCGATATTTCGGGTGGTTACATGCCCTACCGCGAATTTGATTTCCATGAAGACCATATCGGATTCGATCATCACGACACGATCTTCCACAACAATATCGGTGACGGTGCACCCTATGCCGCCATCGGCCTGAGTGGCTCGTTCTAAGTTTAAGTCACTTCGACTTCTGGAAACGGAAAGCTTCCAGATTACTCCATCACCTCTGCAAAACAGCCAGGTAATGATCCATCATGTGGCGATGCTCCGTATCATCGCGCTTCACATAACAGTTGCGCAGATTAATCAACAAGCGATGCATCGTCTGCAAAGGCGTACAGGCCTTGGCTAAATAGGGCCGTTGTCGCTCCGGAATTTCAGACGCGATCAGCTCCCATTCTCCATCGGTCAAAATACGGCCTTTATAATAAGGATCAAAAATAACATTGTCCAATCGAGCCAGGAAATGGCCCGGAGCTCCAATGCCCTCGACCGGAATATGGAGACGCATCCCCACCAGCATATAAATCAAGGTCAGCGTGATGGGCAACCCGCTACGAAACTCCATGACCCAGGGCAGATGACCGTTGCGGGGATGGTAATAATCATGGCTATTACCCGACAGCCCAACTTCCGAGCCCAGGTAACGAGCCATGCATTTCACTTTTTCAAGCGACGTGGCGTTGGGTTTGATGAGCTTCCCCAGTTCATTCGCCCATATATCCAACTGGCGTTTATAAGGGCCACCATTAAAGCCTGGTTGTTCCGCCCGGGCGAAATCCCAGCAAAGCTCCTCCAACTGACTAAGTGTCCTGAGCTTCGCCAAGCCGCGAGAAATATCACCCAAAGCCTTCGAGGCTTCGATCTCATGGATGACTTCCCGCATGCTTTCTTTCGCGGGCCCCGTCAGCAAAGTCATCAACTCCTGATATTCAGGCACACGGGCGTGACCACCCTCAATCAGCTTCCCCTTGACCAACCCAACAGTCGTGGCATCCCCGTCTTGCAGGAGAGAGACCAAGGCTTGTTGTTGGGATGTCTTCATGGGAGTGATTTTATCTTTTTAACGTGATCGGGGTGGAGACAACTTCGCCGTGATCGGCGCAGGGTGCATTAATCGGAACATCGGTTGGGGCATGATCCTTCGAGACGACCGCATTCTGGATAAGCCATTTTTCCAATTCTTCACCGCTGATATCGGGCAGCATCTTGCCATTGACTTCAACGCAGGGAGAAAGTTCCTGGCCGCTCTTTTGAATCATTTCCATCCGTTGATGCGAATCGTTCCAGATGTCCCGGTCTTCAAAAGGAAGCTCGTATTTGCGCAATACCGCGCGAACACCCTGACTCCAACCGCAGAAGGGTTTTAAATATGCAATAATGTTTGGTTTTTCCATGCGCGTATCTTACTGCGGTTTCCTTGCCACAGCAACCAGACTCATCGCATATAAGATGCCAGTTTTTTCAGGTTCGCTACATCCTCGTGCATGTCCTCACTTTTTGGCGTCTCCAACACCTTGGGTATCGAGGCCCATCGCGGGTCCTGCACAATCCACTTGAAACAATCGAGGCCGATTTCTCCTAGGCCAAGGTGCTCATGACGATCGACACGCTTACCCAAGGGTACCTTGGAATCGTTCAAATGCAGAGCGAGAACGCACTTCGTCCCAAGTAGCTTTTCCACCTGCGCCACGGTCTCTTCATAGCCTTCCCGGGTCTTCACGTTGTAACCGGCCGCGTATAAGTGTGCAGTATCCAGACACGTTCCAAATCTTTTTTCATTCGAGACATTTTCCATTAGCCAACTCAAGTGTTCCAGCCTGTAACCTAGTGCCTTCCCCTGCCCCGCTGTTATCTCCAAAGCCATCCGACAACGGAATCCAGAAGTAGTGTTAATAATTTCGTTAAGGCCTTGAACAATCCGGCGCAACCCAGCTTCCTCCCCTGCCCCGCCATGGCTGCCCGGATGCATAACAATAAACGGCAGACCCAATGCCTCCGCCCGTTCCAGTTCGGCAGTCATCGATTTAACAGATGTGGAAAACATCGTCGCATCCTGGCTGGCCAAATTGATGAGATAGGAATTGTGCGCAAAGAAATAGATTCCCGATGCTGCCTGCGCGGCGCGAAATTGTTTAATTTCAGATTCGGCCAGTGGAGGCGCAAACCATTGCTTGTTGTTTTTCACGAAAATCTGTGCCGCCGTGAAACCACAGGCCTGGGCCCGGGGAATCGCCTGCGAGACACCGCCGCTCGTCGAGGTATGAGCGCCGATAAGAACCCCGGCAGGGATTTGCAGGGAAGGAACCTTTTTGTCGGGTGTTTTTCTGCCCGAGTTTTTTGATTTGGCGATCGTGATTTTAGGATTCATTTTGAGATAGCTTCCATTAAAAACCAGTCATCCCGAGCTTGTCGAGGGATCAGACACGCATTGGCTATCCAATAGACTGAACGGATGCAGAAAACCAACCAATCCCAAGCTCTTTAATTTGCTGCTTCTTCACTACGCATCTGATCCCTCGACAAGCTCGGGATGACAAACAACCTTAATGCTCCATGCGAAGAACGACTTCGCCCTTGAGGATTTTTACGCAGCAGGTCAGGCGATATTTCTCCGGATCCTTGTTCCATTGATCGAGCACATTCAACTCTTCATCGGTGGGCGGCTCAAGATTTTCCATTCCCGAATCGACGGTAACGGCACAGGTGCCGCAGGAACAATTAAAACAGCCTGCCTCCATTTCAACTCCCGCCTCCTCACCAGCATCGAGAAGCAGGGTACCAGCGGGAACTTCGGCAGATTGACCACCGGGGAGAAGTGTAACTTTAGGCATAGATCCAAATAATTGCTGAACATCATGGGCGAGCCGCAGCGCAACTCGCCCCATGATCCATTTATAGGGTAGAGACTTCGCGTCAGGAAACAAATTCAACCCAAAAAATCAAACCTCCCGGTCAACGTCTCTTCAAGCCTCATTATACCATGTCATTTTGCTTGATGGGCATGGGCAAAGAAATATCGTCGTCTGGCATAACCCATGCTTAAAGGTTGGAGCGCTTGATCATGCAACCTCCCACAAAATCACCCAAGAAATTAAGTAGTAAAAAACCAGCCAGCAAGGTTGCGCCCAAGGAACCTCTCGGCAAAGCAACCTCCGAGCAGATGTACCGGAGTATTTTCGAGAATGCCATCGAAGGTATTTTTCAGACAACCCCCACGGGCCAGTACATCAATGTCAATCCAGCCCTGGCAAAAATGTATGGCTATGATTCTCCGGAGGATCTGGTCGAGGGACTGACGCACATCGACAATCAACTTTACGTTGATCCAAGCCGTCGAGCCGATTTCGTCAAGCTCATGCGCGAACATGGCATTGTTCGCAGCTTCGAATCGGAAATTTACTGCAAGGACAAATCGATCATTTGGATTTCTGAGAATGCGCGCGCCGTGCTCGATAAAAGCGGGAAACTGCAATATTACGAAGGCATGGTTGAAGACATCACGGAGCGTAAACGGCTTGAAACGGCGCTTCAGGCCGCGAAGATTGCCGCCGAGGCAGCCAATCGCATGAAGAGCGAGTTCCTGGCCAACATGAGCCATGAAATTCGGACCCCCATGAACGGCGTCATCGGCATGACCGACCTGCTGCTGATGACTGAGATGACCCCCGAGCAACGTGACTTCGCCAATACCGTGCGTATCAGTGGCGAGGCATTGCTGACCGTTATCAACGACATTCTCGATTTTTCCAAAATCGAGGCGGGAAAGCTCGACCTGGAAATCATCGACTTTAATCTCCGCGAAGCCATCGACAGCACCCTGGATCTGCTCGCCGCGCAGGCGCATAGTAAAGGTCTCGAACTTGCCGCCTTCATCAGGCCTGAGGTTCCCGTTCATCTTTGCGGTGATCCCGGTCGCCTGCGCCAAATCGTCAACAACCTCGTCGGCAATGCGGTCAAGTTCACTTCAGAAGGAGAAGTCATCGTCACCGTTTCCCGGGTCAAAGAAACGGACAGGAATGTCATACTCCGTTTCGAAGTCAGGGACACGGGTATCGGACTTAACGATGAAACAAAAGCCCGGCTCTTTCAGGCTTTCAGCCAGGCCGATGGCTCGACGACTCGAAAGTATGGCGGAACGGGGCTCGGCCTTGTCATCTCCAAAAGATTGGTGGAATTAATGAACGGCCAGATCGGCGTGGAGAGTGTTCTCGGTAAAGGCACCACTTTTAGTTTTACCGTTGAATTTGAAAAGCAGCCGGAAAACATCAAGCCCAGCTCCCCTCACGATTTGGCGAATCTCCATCTCCTGATCGTCGATGACAACGCGACCAACCGCGAAATCCTCACCCATTACGCGCAAGCCTGGAAAATGCCAAATAATTGTGCTGAAAACGGGGAAATGGCCCTGAAAATGTTAAGGAACGCCGCATCAACCAATCCTTACGACCTGGCGATTCTCGACATGCAGATGCCGCAAATGGATGGACTGATGCTCGCGCATGCCATCAAGAAAGATCCGACCATTGCCGCCACTCGATTGGTCATGTTGACGTCGCTCGGCAACCATCTCGATGGCGCGGCAATGAAGGCTGCAGGAATCGAAGCTTGCGTGCTCAAACCTGTAAAGCAGGCGCGGCTATTCGACCGACTGGCCCAGGTCATGACCGGGCATCTCCCGATGAAAGCGGTAAAAGCCTCCACGCCGGAACCGCAAAAGCCCGAATCGAGCAGCGTCCGCATCCTCCTGGCCGAGGATAACAGCATCAACCAGATGGTCGCCCTGGGTTTGTTGCAAAAACTCGGCTACACCGCTGACACGGCGATCAACGGAGTCGAGGTCATCGCGGCCCTCGAACAAAAAACCTACGACATTATTTTGATGGATTGCCAGATGCCTGAATTGGACGGCTATGAAACTACGCAACGCATCCGTGCCGGCAAAAAGCACCTTTCGATGCGGATCATCGCCATGACCGCAAATGCCCTGCGCGGTGAAAGTGAGCGGTGCCTCGCCGTCGGCATGGACGATTACCTCAGCAAACCGGTAAGACTGGAAACCCTTCGCACCATGCTGACCCGCTGGATCCCGGAGCCTTCTCGGGCAAATTAGAAGATCGGGAGCAGCCACTGAATTTTCCTCCCAAAAATGGGATTTCACACTTCTCCATCCTGAGCTTGTCGAGGAATCAGCCTCCGCTAATCTACATCTGTAGGAAGAGGCATACGCTTTCTGGAAGCTGATCCCTCGACAAGCCCGGGATGACAGGACGATTATCTGAAGGCAATATTTTCATGGCAAGGACACGGAAAAGGGTAGAGTAAAACCATGAGAAACCTGAATTTGGCGCATCTCAGTCGGCGCGGGTTATTTCGCATCAGCGCGGCGATTGCCATTCTTTGTCTTTTCACAAGCTGCAGCCGTACCGCACCTATTCGCGTTCTCGGTTATGTCGAGGGAGAATTTGTATATGTCTCATCCCCACTGGCAGGCCCGTTGCAAACCCTGAATGTGCAGCGTGGGGCGCAGGTAAAGGCGGGCGATCCGCTTTTCGTGCTGGATAGCACCGTCGAAAAAGCCTTGCGGGATCAGGCCCAGGTGTCGCTCACCTTTTCAGAGCAGGATTTTAAGCGGCAGGAACAACTCGTCCTCACTCCCGGCTCATCGGCCGTGCGCGACCTTCAACTTTCCCGTGAAGCGCGCGACCTCGACAACCAACGACTGACGCAAGCTCAGTGGAATTATGCGGAAAAGGCCCAGTCCGCACCTCAAGCTGGCCTGGTCTTCGACACACTATATCGCGAAGGTGAATGGGTTGCAGCGGGGCATCCGGTGGTTGTTTTGTTACCGCCGCAAAACATCGAAGTTCGCGCCTTCGTGACGGAAAAACAGCGTGGCACCATTCATTCCGGCGATAAGGCCCAGGTTTTTGTAGATGGCATTAGCAAACCTTTTGTCGGAAAAGTCGCCTACCTTTTTCCCCAGGCCGAATACACGCCTCCGGTTATCTACAGCGAAGAGAATCGCAGCAAACTGGTTTACATGATCGAAATCACTTTTGACCCCGACGTTGCCGTGAACCTGCATCCCGGCCAGCCCGTGGATGTAGAAATCGGCTTTTGATTTATGGCCGATGACTTCGCCATCGATGTCAAAGGCATGACGAAAAGTTTTGGCGAACGCAAGGTCGTCAACCATATCGATCTTCAGGTTCGTGCCGGTGAAATCTATGGCTTTCTTGGCCCCAACGGGAGCGGCAAGACAACTTTCATTCGGATGCTTTGCGGCCTGCTTCGCTCCGACGAAGGCAGCGGAACCTGCCTGGGATATGACGTCATCAAGCAAAGCGATTCCATCAAGCGGGAGGTCGGTTACATGACCCAGCGATTCAGCTTTTACGAAGATCTAAGCATAGCCGAGAACCTCGATTTCGTCGCCCGCATGTATGGCATGAAAAACCGGAAGGAAGCCGTGCAAAAGAGCCTCGAACACCTCGGGCTGGCTGAGCGACAAAAACAATTGGCTGGCGAGCTTTCGGGCGGTTGGAAACAGCGGATGGCACTGGCCGCCTGCTTGATTCACAAACCGAAACTGCTTCTGCTCGACGAACCGACGGCGGGTGTCGATCCCAAGGCGCGACGTGAATTTTGGGAACAGATTCACCAATTGGCGGCTGAAGGCCTGACTTTCCTGATCACCACGCACTACATGGATGAAGCTGAGCAATGCCATCGGCTCGCTTACATCTCTTATGGCAATCTGCTCGCGCACGGCACGGTGGATGAAGTGATTAAATTAGCGGGACTGACCACCTGGTCGGTTCGCGGCCCCGACTTGCTCCCTCTTGTCGCGCAACTTCGCAACAAACCCGGCGTACAGCAGGCCATTGCCTTTGGTAATATGTTGCATGTGAGCGGAGATGATCCCGCTGCGCTCGAACAAGCCATCGCACCGTTCCGCAGGGAACCTTACCAATGGCAGCAAATCCCCTCCGGGCTCGAGGATGTTTTCATCCATCTCATGGAAAATTCAAAGGACAACTATTCATCATGAAAGGGTGGCCCAATTTTTCGTTCGAGCGATTTTGGGGAATCGTCGTCAAGGAATTCATCCAGATGCGCCGTGACCGCCTAACCTTCGCGATGATGGTCGGCGTTCCGTTGCTTCAGCTTCTTCTTTTCGGTTTTGCCATTAACGTGAATCCGAAGCACCTCCCGACCGAGGTACTACTTGGCGATAATGGCCCGCAAGGTCGTACTTTGCTCTACGCGCTCAAGAATACTTCTTATTTCGACTTTGTGCGGCTGCTTAAAACTGAGGCAGAGGGACAGGACGCGCTTGCTCGGGGCGAGGCACAATTTGTCATCAGCATTCCGGAAAATTTCTCCCGCGACCTGCTGCGCGGAGACCGGCCTTCCATCCTGATTGAGGCCGACGCGACCGATCCCGTGGCGACAGGCTACGCCCTCGGTTCCTTGAATACTCTCGTGAACACCGCCTTGCAAAGTGATCTCAAGGGTCCCCTCGCCTATCTCAACGGGACGAGCGGCCCTTTCGATCTGCGCGTTCATGCGCTCTACAACCCGGAAGTGAATACCCAGTACAACATCGTGCCCGGACTCCTGGGCGTTATTCTCACCATGACTATGATCATGATCACCGGATTGGCCATCACCCGAGAACGCGAACGCGGCACGATGGAGAATCTTCTCTCCATGCCGACGCGCCCGCTGGAAGTCCTGGTCGGCAAAATCACTCCCTACATCTTGGTGGGCTACGTCCAGTTGGGATTGATCCTCATCATGGCGCACTTTCTTTTTCAGGTGCCTGTACACGGCAGCGTCCTTCTTTTGCTCACCTCTGCCCTGGTGTTTATTGCGGCAAACCTTGCCATGGGCATCATGTTTTCCACCTTGGCCAAAAATCAGCTTCAGGCCATGCAGATGGCGTTTTTTGTCTTTCTCCCCTCGATCCTTCTTTCCGGCTACCTGTTTCCGTTCCGGGGTATGCCGGTCTGGGCGCAGGCGATTGGTGAAGTCTTGCCTCTGACCCATTTTTTACGCATCGCCCGCGGCATTCTCCTGAAAGGCAACGGCCTTCAGGATGTCGTCCCTGAACTTTGGCCCATCGCGCTATTTGCCGCCGTCACCCTGACCATCGGCGTGAAGCGTTATCGCCAGACGTTGGATTGAGGTACTTTAGGGTTGGCAATCGGAGTGGCCTGATTTGAATTTGCAAGCGTGGATAATGCTTTGCCTTCAACGCATCCGTCATCCCGAGCTTGTCGAGGGATCAGACACGTAACCGAACAAGCGATTAATGGGAAACATCGGATTAGTTAGCTTTTCGTGCTCATCCAACTTGGTCGGCAATGAAAGCGTGTCTGATCCCTCGACAAGCTCGGGATGACGGAACGTTTTTACCCATGTAAATTCCGTTAATTCCGTAATTCCGTCAAAAAATCAGCGACGGTCATAGACCGCCGCTACACTAATAAATTCAGCTACCACTCCAGAACCGTGCTGGCCCAGGTCAGGCCACCACCGAAGGCGACCATCAGAATCAAATCTCCCTGCTTGAGATTTCCGGCCATGCTTGTTTCGTGCAACGCAATCGGCAGGCAGGCTGACGAAGTATTGCCGTACCGATCCAGGTTAATGATGAAATGTTCCATCGAAACGTTCAGTCGCTGGGCAACGGCCTCAATAATTCGGAAATTCGCCTGATGCGGAACGATCCAGCGCAAGTCTTCGGGCTTGCATCCGGCTTTTTCCAGGCAATTTTCCGCCGAGCGATTCATCGCGCTGACCGCATAACGATAAACCTCCTTGCCCGACATTTGTAAAAAATGGAGCCGTTCATCGAGAACCTGATGCGTGATGGGCATGCGACACCCGCCCGCCGGCAGGGAAAGAATTTCCGTCTGCGCACCATCAGCTCCAAGATCGTAAGCCAGCAGGCCACGGGCACCGGGACGATGTTGCAGGATCACAGCACCGGCTCCATCGCCAAAAAGAACGCACGTATTCCTGTCCTGCCAATTGATGATGGAGGAAAGTTTCTCGGCACCAATGACCAGAACGGTCTGATAAGCGCCTGCGGCGACAAACTGCTCCGCTGTAACCAGAGCGTAAAGAAAACCGGAGCACGCGGCCTGCAAATCAAAAGCCGCCGCGCGAGTCGCACCAATCTTGTGTTGGATATGACAGGCCGTGGAGGGGAAAACCGTGTCCGGTGTGCAAGTCGCCACGATAATGAGATCAATGCTTTTGGGATCAATGCCCGACTGTTGCAGAGCCTGTTCGGCGGCGCGCGCACCCATATCTGAAGTGAGTTCGCCCTCGTCGGCGATGCGCCGTTCGCGGATGCCCGTGCGGGTCAATATCCACTCGTCACTGGTGTCGATTATCTTCTCCAAGTCCGCATTCGTCATGACGCGGCTCGGAAGATAAGCCCCCGTGGCGACGATGGAGGCGCTACGTCGCACGGCTTCCGCTGGTTGTGACATCATGGAGGAGTTCCTCATGTTCGGCTATTTCCTTGATGATAAGCGGATTGATCTGCTGCGTCACGGCTTCCCTTGCGACACGGATGGCATTCTTGATCGCCTTCGGCGTGGAATTGCCGTGGGCCTTGATGCAAATACCATTCACACCCAGCAAGGGCATACCCCCGTATTCCTCCGTATTGGTGCGACGGCGGATCGTATAAAAAGCTTCCTTGGCCAGTAAAGCCCCGGCCTGACGAACCAGGTCCTTTTTTAATTCGCGCTTAAGCCAGGAAAAAATTGCACCGGCGAGGCTTTCCGAAGTCTTGAGAATGACATTGCCCACAAAACCGTCACAGACCACGACATCGACCGGCTTGTTGAATAAATCGTGACCTTCGACATTACCGATAAAATTAATTTTAGCCTTGGAAAGCGCCTTGTAAGCCTCCTTGGTCAATTCGTTCCCCTTCCCGGCCTCCGACCCGATGCTCATCAATCCAACCCGGGGATTCTTGCGTCCCATCACCTCGCGGGAATAGACGGAGCCCATGATGCCAAATTGAAGCAAGTGCTTGGGTTCGGAATCGACATTGGCCCCAGCATCAATCAACAGGAAAAGATTCGTCTCGGTGGGCATGATTGTCGCGATGCCCGGACGATCAATCCCCGGCAGGGTGCGAAGCTTCACCTTGGAAGCGGCAACAAATGCGCCGGTGTGCCCGGCGGAAACCAAGGCATCAGCGCCTCCATCGGCCAGCAACTCAACCGCCCGGGAGATCGACGAATCCTTTTTGCGTCGCACGGCATCGATCGCGCTGTCGGACATATCGACCACCTGGCTGGCATGATGGATCGAAAAGCGTTTGGCCAGGACTGGGCCAGCTTTGAGATCGGCGAGTTCTTTTTCTATGCGCGGCTGATCACCGACAAAAATAATCTCGACGTCGGGGTACTTCCGCAGCGCCTCCAAGGCACCCGTCACCGTGCTGGTGGGGGCAAAGTCCCCGCCCATGGCATCCAAAGCGATCTTCATGCGGAGAAAGTGGGATCAATCCGCGACAATGCGAGGCATTCGACCCACTCGACTACTCTTCGACCGTGCGTGAGATGACCTGACGGCCCCGGTACATGCCCGTTTTTTCGTCCACACAATGACCGTGATGACGGTTGCCCGTCTTGGGGTCGATGTAGAGGCCCGGCGATTTCCAGGCGTTGGCGGCCCGGCGTGTGCGCAGGCGCATTTTCGATGTTTTGCGTTTAGGAACTCCCATAAATATCTCAATCTTTCGTTTTTATTTTACTCAACGCCTCCCAAACCTCTCCGCTGGCTAGCGAACCGGAAGTTTCAGGGCGCGGTTGGTAAAACTCACCAGTGACCGGGCAACGACCATCCGCGCCCAGCCGACAGGCCGCATTAAGCGGCAGTTCGAGTAAAATATCTTCCCGGATGAAAGGAGTCAAGTCGATGCCGCTGGGGTGGGGAGCCTCAAATAGGTGCTCAACCTGGGTGCGAACCGGCCATGGAAACCAGACGGCACATCTTCCACAGAGGAGAGATAGGGTCGTTTGGAGCCAACCCGTGACCAAAAAATCATCGCCTTCTTTTTGCACAAGAAGCTCGGCCAAAATAGGTTGTTCACCCCGGGCAGCTGGTTCGTTCAGTCCAAGAACCTCGGCGGAAACCTCCCCTTTCAATTCAAGGGGATGCATTTCATCGATCAACGCAGGGACAAAATTCATCGCTTTTCTCCCTGAAATTGTTTCCGCATCGCTTCTTCAACGACGGGCGGTACAAATGAAGAAATATCGCCGCCCAAACGACCGATCTCCTTGATGATCGTCGAACTGAGATAGGTATAGGTATCCCGAGGCATCAGGAAAATCGTTTCGATCTTGTCGGAAAGCTTTCGATTCATCAGCGCCATCTGAAATTCAAATTCAAAATCCGACACCGCCCGGAGTCCGCGCAAGATGGCCCGGGCATCCTGACTCTGGACAAAATCGACCAGCAAACCGCGAAAGATCGTCACCCGTACTTTTCCATTCCAGTCGGCCATGGCCTTTTCAGCCAGCGCCTGACGTTGCTCTAGGGTAAAAAGAGGCTTTTTGGTCGTGTCGGCTGCAATGGCGACCACGACCTCATCGAAAAGTTGCAAGGCGCGGGAAATGACATCGAGATGGCCGTTGGTGATCGGATCGAAAGTACCCGGATAAACAATCCGGCGCAGTCCGGCGCTCACTTCACCCTCTCGATCTCCGCGCCGAGATTGCGCAGCTTCTCGTCGATCTGCTCGTAGCCACGATCAATATGATAGACACGGTTGACTTCCGTGGAACCGCGCGCAACCAGCCCGGCTAGGACAAGCGCCGCCGAAGCGCGCAAATCAGAAGCCATGACCGGCGCTCCGCTTAAATGACCCACTCCGTGAAGAATGGCCGTGGCGCCTTCCAGTTCCACCATTGCCCCCATGCGACGCAATTCACTCAAGTGCATGAAGCGGCTTGGAAAAATCTTTTCCGTGATCGCACTGATGCCCGGAGTCACCGACATCAGCGCGCACATCTGCGCCTGCATATCGGTCGGAAAACCGGGATAAGTTTCGGTGACGAGATCAATGGAACTCAACTTGCGCGTGGAAGAGACATGAACTCCCTTCGCATCGCTTTTGATATGCGCACCGCAAGCCTTCATCCGGTCAATGACATTGACCATGTGATCCGGGTCGGCCCCGGCCAGCAGAACGTCGCCCTGGGTGATAAGCGCCGCGACCATGAAGGTACCCGCCTCGATGCGATCGGGAATGATCGTATGTTCCACGCCACCGAGATGCTCCACGCCTTCAATCTCGATTCGACGCGTTCCCTGCCCCACGATCTTTGCGCCCATCTTCCTGAGGAACTCCGCCAAATCGCGAACTTCCGGTTCACAGGCAGCACTTTCGATAATCGTCAATCCCTTGGCGCGGGTGGCCGCCATCATGATGTTATCGGTGCCAAGAACAGTTGAGCCGAATTTACTGCCCAGAAAAATTTCCTTGCCGACGAGTTCCTTGCTCGTGACATAGACATCGCCGCCTTCCGTGCGTGATTCCGCGCCAAGCATGGCCAGCCCCTTAAGATGAATATCAATGGGGCGATCACCGATAACACAGCCTCCCGGTTCGGAAATCTTCGCGTGTCCGTTTCGGGCAATGATCGGGCCGAGCACGCAGATCGAGGCGCGCATTTTTCGCACGAGATCATACGGAGTCTCCGATTTAACCTTTTCAGCCCGGACGGTGACGGTGCCGTTCTCGAAACTCACCTTGGCCCCAAGCTGAGCCAAAATCTCCAGCATGAAGCGGATATCCGACAGGTTGGGCACATTGTGAATGACACACGTTTCCGGCGTCAACAGGGTCGCCGCCAAAATAGGCAGCGCCGAATTTTTCGAGCCACTGATCGCCACGCGGCCTTTGAGGCGGACGCCACCTTTTACAACTAGTTTATCCATGATATTCAACCACGAGGATTCTCTCGCGTTCCGTAAAATCGGGTAGGATTCGGATTAAAGCGTAACCAGCGCGTTCGCAAAGCGTTTTCGCTTCCCCCGCCTGGCCATCGCCCAGCTCCAAAGCCAGAAAACGTGTCCTACCCGCACTTTGTGAGATTAGCCGACGAATCAAATCGAGTCCATCGGAACCGCCATCCAGCGCCAGGCGCGGCTCGTGGCGCACCTCCCGCATCAGGCCGTCAATTTGGTTCGTTGGTATATAGGGAAGATTTGCCACGATCATCTGAAAACGCTCCGGTAATGAACTGTTCTCCAGTAAATCGCTTTCGAGCAACCGGATATTACTTATTCCTTCGGTATTGCGTCGGGCCTGCGCAAGTGCGCCAGCGGAGACATCCGTCGCGATGATTTCCAATTGAGGAAATTTTTTCGCCAGCGAGAGCGCAAGAATACCCGATCCGGTTCCGACATCCAAAACCGGCAATCCCTCCGGTGTAATCAATTCACTCGCCGCCTGAAAAAGAATTTCCGTTTCGGGACGCGGAATCAGGACATCGGTTGTGATGTGTACGCGATGCCCCGCAAAGGTGGTGACCCCGAGCAGATATTCGAGCGGTTCGCCTTCCCCGCGCCTTTTCACCAGGGGCCGCAACCGGTCAAGCACGGCATCACTTACGGGTTGATCGAACTCGAGATAAAGCTGCATCCGCGTCTTTTGCATGATCTCGGCCAGCATAAGCTCCATCGTCAGCCGCGACGACGGCACCTCATGCTTGGCAAAATAACGCGTGGTGGACTCGATCAGTTCCAGCACGGTCATGGCGTGGCGGTTTCCAATTCCGCAAATTTTTGTTCGAGGGCGTAACTGGCCAGGACGTCAAAAATCTCATCGAGATCGCCCTCCATCACGTAAGCGAGGTTGTAAGAGGTAAAATTAACCCGGTGATCAGTCAACCGGTTCTGGGGGAAATTATAAGTGCGAATCTTTTCGTTGCGGTCACCGGAACCGATCTGGCTTCGGCGATGCTGCGAATACTTGGCCTCTTCCTCAGCCTGTTTCCTTTCCAGCAAACGCGTGCGCAGCACCTTCATCGCCTTGTCGCGATTTTTCAACTGCGAGCGGCCATCCTGGCAACGGACAATCAGCCCGGTGGGATGATGCAAAATTTGAACAGCTGAATCGGTCGTATTGACCCCCTGCCCGCCGGGACCACCCGAGCGACAGACTTCCACGCGAATATCTTCCGGACGGATGACGATATCGACATCCTCCGCTTCGGGCAAAACCGCAACGGTTGCGGTGGAGGTATGCACCCGCCCCTGCGCTTCCGTGGCAGGAACGCGCTGGACACGATGGACGCCGCTTTCGTAACGCATCTTCTTAAAGACATCAGTGCCGTTGATCTGAAAAACGATTTCTTTGACGCCCCCCTTTTCCGAGGGGCTCAGGTCGAGCGTCTCGATCTTCCACCCGACCCGTTCCGCATAACGGGTGTACATCCGGGTGATTTCGGCGGCGAAAAGAGCCGCTTCATCCCCGCCGACACCGGCCCGAATTTCGACGATGGTATTACGTGAATCATTTTCATCGGGCGGAACGATGGCAAACCGGATCGTCTGCTCCGCCTTGGCATAGGTGGGACGAAGCGTCAGCAACTCTTCCTCAGCCATCTCGGCCATTTCGGGATCGGAGGCATTTTTCGCCATTTCCTCGGCCAGCGACAAATCTTTCTTTAACTTGAGCCACGTTTGACTGTCCGCAAGTATCTGCTTCAAGCGCGAGTGCTCCCTCGTCAACTCCTGCGCACGCTGGGGGTTGTCGTACAAATCGGGTCGGGCGAGTTGCTCCTCAAGTTCAGCAAAACGTCGCGAAAACCGGTCGATATGTGGCATTAAATCCATGACGAGGTAAAAACGGTGACCCTACGTGAAAACAAAAAGGGCGCAGACGCCGGATGACGGCAGACTGCGCCCGGGGAACGAAAGCTATTTCTTTGTTGCTGCGGTGGGAGTCCCGAGACGTTTCTCGGTGAGCTTGCTCGCGCCGAAACGACGGGTGAATTTCTCGACGCGACCAGCCGTATCGACAAATTTCTGCTGACCGGTGAAAAAGGGATGACATGCCGCGCAGATACCCAGGCGGATGTTCTGCTTGGTGGAGCGCGTGTGATAGACCGTTCCGCAGGCGCAGACGATCTGGCTTTCCACGTATTCGGGATGGATATTGGGTTTCATGGGAGTCGAGAAACTTATCCCAATTCAACCACAGAGCAAGCACCAATTGATTCGGAACAGGCTCCCGCATTAATCCACCGGGCAGGATCGTTGCATGGAAGCGAAAACTCAGGCAAGTTAACGCCATGATTCCATGGCCCGTCCTACTTCTTTATATCTACGGCATACTCTTGATCGTTGGAGGGCTGATGGGTTACGTGAAGGCAAAAAGCGTTCCCTCGGCCATCGCGGGGCTGATCTGCGGATTATTGGCCATCTTTCTCGGTTACAATTATACGTGGCATTTCGCTCCCTATGCCGCTCTCATTCTCAGCTTGGTTCTTATTTTCATGATGGGCCGCCGCTATCTGCGAACCCGCAAGGCGATGCCCGCCCTGCTCATCGTCATCCTGAGTATCGTGGTGGCCGTGGTACAGATTTACGTTTTGCTTTTCCTGGGCGTGGGACACGACCCTTTATGATATGAACATCCTGCATCCGGACAGCCTCTCCTTCCCGGATATTCAGGCGGCCAATCGCGAAGGCCTGCTCGCCCTTGGCGGCGATCTTTCCGTCCCGCGTCTTCTTCTCGCCTATCGCTCTGGAATTTTCCCATGGACGGACGACCCGCTGACGTGGTGGTCGCCCGATCCGCGCGCCATTTTTGAAATCGAAACTTTCCATCCTCCCAAAAGACTCGAAACCAAGTTGCGCAACCATCCCTTTGAGCTAACCATCGACCGCGATTTCTGCGCCGTGATTCATGCCTGCGCCGAACCCGCCGAGGGCCGTGAATCGACCTGGATCGGCCCGCGTTTTATTGAGGCTTACCTGAAACTTCACCGCCAAGGTCATGCCCACAGTGTCGAAGTCTGGCAGAAAAAAAAGCTGGTCGGCGGAATGTACGGCGTGGCCATCCACGGTTTTTTTGCCGGGGAGTCGATGTTCCATCGCGTCACGGATGCTTCCAAGATCGCCCTGTGTCATCTCATGGATCATCTCCGCACGAAAAAATTCGAGCTTTTCGACACGCAGGTGCTTTCCCCCCTCACGGCACGTCTCGGCGCCATCGAGATCCGGCGATACGATTATCTCGAACGGCTCGCTTCTGCTTTACGCAGTCCTGCTCGATTCTAGTAGTTTACTGAAAAAGGGTAGTGGCTCAGTTAGAATCTAAGCCGACCTATTGATCTCTGCACAACAGACTGACTACGGGACACGGTTATAGCGTTTGAGAGGATTGTCATCACTTTGACTTTCGATGGAAAGTCTCGTTGTCGGTATAGGTGTATGTAAGGCTCACCCTGTTTTTAGACAAAGCTTGTAAACGGCATCGAGCGAACCGACCGGTTGAGTTCCAATGGGTGGCGAATGACAAGACCTCCCCATCCCATTTTACTTCAAAAATGTCAGCAACTTCCCCGTCATTGCCATCGGTTGCTTTGACTCTGAAAGTCGTGCCCTTCGGTGTGACGCTATATTCGACTTCTGAGGCGTACTCGTCCGCGCTGACCCAAATACCGACTAGGCCATGCTCTTTGGTACTTTTTTGATTGGACTTTGGCACGGTAATGACTCCTCTGACTCAGCTAGATTAGCCACCCAAAGGCTTCTTCCAAGCTCCAAACACGGTCGGAGACACCTCTTTCCATTTGACCCGCTACTTAACTGTTACTTTCCTCGCTTCCGCAAGAGAGGTGTGGTAATTATTGAAATCGTTGTAAAACAGGTTTTTTGAAGCAGTAAGCATCGGTTTACCGGAAAAAGAAACAGCATCCATGAGTTCCAAACCACTGATCGGCATCATCGACGACGAGCGCAATATTCAGGCCACGCTCGTCGCCATCCTGGAGCGACACGGTTATTCCGCCATTTCCGCTTTTACCGGTCGCCAGGGATTGCAAATGATCGCCGAGAATACCCCCGACGTGCTTCTCCTCGATTTGGGATTGCCCGACGGCGAAGGGGTCGATCTGCTTCAGACCATCCGCCAGGAGTATCCAAGCCTCCCTGTCATCGTCGTCACGGCGAACGATTCCCTCAACAACGCCATCGCCTCGATCAAGATCGGCGCGTTCCATTTCATCAGCAAACCCTACGTCCCGGAGGAGCTTCTCAGCCTGGTGGCCAAGGCGATCGAGCACCGGGGGTTGCGCCAGGAAACCGTCGTGCTGCGCGCGGAAACCGAACGCCTCAAAAAGCGAGTGCTGCGTGCCGAGTCCCAACTCCGGCCTGTTTTTAAGAATGCGAAGATGTGCGAACTCTTTGAACTCATGGATCAGATCGCCCCAAGCGAGGCCAACGTCCTGGTTGTGGGCGAAAGCGGCGTGGGCAAGGAAATTTTCGCCAATCGTATCCACGAAAAAAGCGCGCGCTCAGCAGGGCCTTTGGTCAAATTGAATTGCGCGGCCTTTCCTCAAAACATGATCGAGGGCGAGTTGTTCGGTTATAAAAAGGGCGCATTCACCGGAGCCAGCCAGGATTTTCCGGGTATGCTCAGTGCCGCAGGCGGAGGAACGCTATTCCTGGATGAAATCGCCGAAATGCCCGTCGATCTTCAGACCCGGTTTTTGCGCGTGTTGCAGGAGCGAGAATTCCGACCCTTGGGCAGCACGCAAATCATGAAGGCCGATTTCCGCCTGGTCTCCGCCAGTAATCGCCAGCCCGAGGAGGTGATCCGTACCGGACGCCTCCGCGAGGATCTTTTTTATCGGTTGAATACTTTCACGCTGAATATCCCCCCTCTGCGTGAGCGAACCGAAGATATCCCCGAGCTTGCGCAATTGTTCCTTCAACGCTTTTGCAGCCAGATGCACAAGCAGATCATGACCATTCAATCGGAAGCCTATGACGCCCTGTTGCGCTACCACTGGCCCGGCAATGTGCGGCAATTGCAAAATGTCATCGAGCGCGCCGTGGTCTTAACCCAGGGGAGCATGATTACGCCCCGCAACCTGCCGCATGAAGTCGTGCATGGCGTGCCGTTTGATCCTGCTTCCGGCCCTCTCCCCGTACAGGACACTTCCCAACTTTCGCCCGTACGGCCTCATCGGTTGATGACCGATTCCCAGTCGTTCAACCTCGCAGAGCGCGAAAAAGCCGCGCTGGTGGCAGCGTTGGATCAATGCAACGGGAATAAGAAAAAAGCGGCTGAACTCCTCGGTATTCACCGTCCCACCCTTTATACCAAGTTGAAAAAATTTGGCCTCGCGGTTTAAAACCATTCTCCTTGCCATGATTATCGGATTTATCGGCGCCGGGAAAATGGCGCGTGCGATTGGAAAGGGACTCGTCGATGGCGGCGTGGTTCCAGCCACGGGCCTGATTTGTTCCGAACCCGACACGAAGAGTGCCAGCCCGTTTCTTGATTTACTGCCCGGCGCACAAGCAACCACCGATAACACGGAAGTTGTTCGCAAAAGCGATCTCGTTATCCTCGCCATCAAGCCGCAGGTCTTTCCCGAAGCCATACCCGTTTTGAAAGAAGCGAGCGCGGGCAAGCTCATCCTCTCCATTGCCGCAGGCATCACCCTGGAAAAAATTCGCGGATGGCTTCATCCCACGACGCGCGTCATCCGCTCAATGCCCAACACCCCGATGCAAATCGGCGCTGGAGCAAGTGTCTATGCGGGTGGCTCGAACGTAACCGAGGCCGACTATGCCCTGGTTCACCGCGTCCTCTCTTCCGCAGGAAAAGCCTGGCGCGTGGAGGAAAACCAAATCGATGCCATCACCGCGCTTTCGGGAAGCGGCCCCGCCTATGTCTTTCATTTCATCGACGCTTTGATTCAAGGAGCCATTGCGCTCGGATTGCCGGTAAATCTTTCGCGTGAACTAGCTCTTCAGACGGTTCTCGGCTCAGCCCAACTCGCATCCGAATCGGAACTCGCGCCACTCGACCTGGCTGCGCAGGTGAAAAGTCCCCGAGGCACAACCCTCGCTGGTTGCGCTGTGCTCGAGGAAAACGATGCTTTAAATAATCTTATGGCTCGTTGTCTGTCCGCCGCCAAAAATCGCGCCGAGGAACTCGCACGCGGAGCCTAGTCACGTCCCATTTGCCAAATACCCTTGATCGGGCCAATCTTGATTCATCTCCATGACCACCGCCATCCGCCTTCTGCTTGTCTGCTTCGTACTACTCCTTCTTCTAGCCCTGTGTACCTGGTGGTATCTCTTCGGCCCCGATTCCGTCCTGGCGGCGGACTTGGTGCCGTCCGATACGATTGCGTTCCTCACCATTTCCAATGCCGCCAAGCTGACAACCGGATACGAAACCTCCCAACTTAAAAAATTGCTCGATTCCCCCGATGCGCAGCCGCTAATCCAATCGGCCATTAACGTCATTGGCCAAAAGAACACGGAATTGATCCGCACCTTTCTGCCCAACCTGAGCGGACAATCCTTCATTGCCGTCACTCACTTTGACCCGGACAAGCCCGAACAGATGGGCTTTATCGCCGGTGTGAAACCCAAGTTTGGCCTCGGTAATTTCGATGCGTTCGTCGAAAAATTAAAATTAACCTACCCCGATATCATCAGCCAGGGCAAAACCGGCGCTGGCCAGGTTGCCGGGATCGATTACCAATGGATTCAGGGTCCCGGTGCGCCCGATAAAATTTGCGTTGCGAAACTCAACGGCTGGATCGTCACCGCCTGGGGCGAAGCCTCCCTGCGCGATTGGATCGAACGCCTGCAAAAGAAATCGTCCACACCGAGCCTGGCTCAAAACGCTGAGTATCAAAAATCGCGCGAGCGTGTGGGCAACGATTCCCTGACGCTCGTCTATCTCAATTCCCACACGCTGACGCCGATCCTGCAACGCTTTTTGCCAAACCAGATGAGTTCAAACAACTATCTCGAAAAAAGATTCGACGCGATGGGAAGCGCCGCCGTGGGAATGCACTTCGACCAGGGTGAAATCGTGGATCACTTCTCTCTCATGGAATCGACCCCCAATCCGTCACAACCCGACTTGGGATTCATGACGACCCCCTGTCCGTTTGATACCTTGAAGTTTACCTGTCCCGACACCCGGTTTTATTGGGCTTTTAATTCCAACTGGAACCAATTTTGGAAAAGTTTGCAGGAACAAAAGGGCTCCTCGGCACAAACCAACGACCTGCTCACCTTCCTTCAAACATGGGCGCAGGGCGAAAATATCGATATTCAACATAATATAGTGGATGCGCTCGGCTCCGAAGTTTCGTTGCAGGTCGAATGGAGCGCGGACACGACTTATCCTGAAGCTGGCTTTTTTGTGAAGGTCAATAAGCCGGACGATTTCAAGCCAACGATCAACGCGATCATCGACACCGTGCGGAAAAATTATGGCAACGTGGCGGTGATCAACGAACTCAATGTCGATGAGCGCCATTATGCCACCCTGAACTTTGTGCAAACCACGCCTTTCACCCCGACGATGACCGAGGATGGCGACTATTTTGGTGTTTTCCTGAGCGCAAATCAGGCCGTGCGCAGCTTCAAGCGGGATAGCACCATGGGACTTCTTCGCAATACTGATTTCCTCCGGCAAATCGGCGACAAACGCACGGGTGCCACACAAATCCTTTTTCTCGATTCCCCGCAATTGCTCGACCGCGGATACCGTACCGCGATGCCCTACCTTTCGCTCGCCTCCATGGTTAGCAAGGATCTTGCCGCAAGCTTGAAGGAC